>Ga0207678_10000093_pt1 | contig 74658 bp, 71 predicted proteins | sample KBSC63metaG_FD_184319 | JGI IMG/M metagenome (GOLD analysis project Ga0207678, IMG submission 184319) | Corn rhizosphere microbial communities from Kellogg Biological Station, Michigan, USA - KBS C6-3 metaG (SPAdes) (version 2) | ecosystem: Host-associated > Plants > Roots > Rhizosphere > Soil ... | reverse complement strand
GTGCCCGGTGTGCAGGAGGACCAGTCCGAGCACCGGTCCGGCGGCGAGGAACAGGTTGTAGAAGCCGACGTTGAACGACCACAGCCGGGTGGCCGGCAGCGGGCAGCCACCGCGGCGGCCGCGGCGTGGCGGGCCGAGCTCGACGAGATCGCCCCGGGCCGCTTCGCGGTCCTGCTGCGCGCGGTGGTCACCGGCGCCCGCGCGTCGGCGTCGGGGACGTTCCGCGCCCGTGTCCGCGACGCCCGCGGCGGGTGGATCGTCCTGCACGCCGGCAGGTTGGTGGCCGGGGACGACGACGGCGAGACGGTGGTGACGGTCGACCGCGCCTCGGGCGCCGAACTGCTGGGCGTGCTGCTCGCCGCCTACGGCCTGACCGCCCGGGAGCGCGACACCTGCCGCGAGGTGCTGGCCGGAAGGTCCACAGTGGACATCGCGGCGCGGCTGGCCATCTCGGCGCACACGGTGCAGGACCACCTCAAGTCGGTGTTCGGCAAGGTCGGGGTCCGCAGCCGTGGGGAATTGACCGCGGCGCTGTTGTCCTGATCGTTTTCCGGCGCCCGGGAATTGCCGGGAATGCGGTGCCGCGGGCCGCTTCTGCGTGATACGGTCCGCAAATTGCGGGGGAGCGCGCTGTCCGGCGATCGCGGCCCCCGGACGGAAATGGGGGCGGCATGGCCGACGACACCACGCGCTACCTGTGCGCGGCGTCCTACCTCGATCCCGCCTACGGCAAACGGGCCATCAAGGAGTTCCTCGTCGAGCCCACCCGGCCGGTCCCGCCGTCGACCGGCGTGGACGCGGGCCGCGTGCTCACCGAGGCGGTCCGGGCGCGGGCCCGGCGGAAGAACTTCGACGGGCTGCTGGTGATCCTGATGGCCGTCGCCATCGGGCTGATGTGGGACAACCCGCTGCTCTACGGCTGGATCGTGCTGTCGCTGCTGCTCCTCGGCGTGCGGGCGGGGAAGAAGGTCTCCGCCGCGGAGAAGGCGATCGACCCGAAGACGATGATCGTGCTCGGTGTCGCGATCGTCGTCGCCTGGCTGCTGCTGTCCTATTCGGACGAAATCTTCGGCTCCGGGAGCCGGTACTCCTCCCGCTACTACGACGACGACTACTACTACGACCGCGACTCGGGTGGCGACACCGCTCGCGCGGTCATCGGCATCGTCCTCGCGGCGGTCGTGCTCGTGGTCGTGACGATCGAGCGCTGGTCCCTGTGGAACCTGCTGACGACCCGGTTCCGGCGGGTCGCCCCGCCCGCGGACGGCGGTGGCAGCCTGACCGGGCTGTTCACCGAAGACTTCCGGGGGCAGCTCGTCCGCTACCGGCAGGGTGACGGAGCCGCCGAGGCGCCGGGGGCGCCGTTGGTGGTGTACCGCGGGTACAACCCGTTCGTGGGCGCCGGGTTCCGGCGCGACGGCTGGTCGATGGCGGTCCCGCTGGAGCGGGCCGAAGACGGGGAAGCCGGTTCGGAGCTCACCACCGAGGCGTTGTACGAGGGGATCCGCGAGGCGATCGCGAACCTCCGCAACGCGAACGCGCTGTCGCCCGACCACCGGCTCGGCGGGATGACCGTGACCGAGGCGGTGTACGTCCCGGCGACCGAGCTCGTCGCCCACCTGGCGGAGCCGGAGGCCGCGACCTACCTGCCGGACGTCGAGCACCCGCCGCACACCCGGCTGACCCCGACCGCCGTCGCCCGGCTCCGCACGGAACCGAAGGAATGGGCGCGCTACTACCTGTGCTTCCAGGTGGAGACCTGGGACCGCGAACTGGTGCTCACGACGTTCCTGCACGTCGCCGTGGACGACACGACGCTGTACGTCGAGTGGACGCCGTTCATGCTGCCGCCGATCCGCGCCGAATACCGCGTGGTGGACAAGATGCGGCCGGACTCGCTGCGCCCGCTCGGGCAGGGACTGCTGGCCTGGCTGGAGATGCCGGCGAGCCTGCCGGGCCGGATCCTGAACCTGGCGTCGTGGATCCGGGAACCGAAGCGCGAGCCCGGCGTCCTGGACCCGGACCGCTACGGCGCTGCGAAGACGCTGCGGGAGCTCGCTTCGGTCAACCTGTTCACCGACTACTTCCAGCTCGTCGACATCGAACGGTACGAGAAGATCCTCGAAAGCCGGCTGCTGCCGTCGATCGGCAAGCTCCTCGGCGACGCCGGGTACTCGACGGCGAAGTTCGACGAGCAGGCGGCGGTCGTGATCAACAACGACATCACGATCGGCGGCGACAACCGCGCCCCGATCACCCAGACCGGGCTGCGCGGCGGACGCCCGCGCCCGCCGGCGGCACCCGGCCGCCCGGCCAGGACGGAGGCCTGATGGGACACCGGATCACCAACAAGGTAAGCATCGGCGGCGACAACTCCGGCCGGATCACCCAGACCGGCATCGAAGCCGGCGGCGCCGAATCCGCGGTCTCGTCGCTGCTCGAGCTGGTCGAGCGGCTGACCACCGAGGTGCGTGGCCGGGACCTCGCCAAGCAGGAGGTCCTGGAGGACACGCTGACGGACCTGGCCGCCGACCTGCGGGCGGGCGAGGCCGCGGAGCCGGCGGTGGTGCGCAGCCGCTGGGAGAAGGTCAAGGGCCTGCTGGGCGGGGTGGTGCAGTTCTCCGAACTGGTCGCCAAGATCTCCGACCAGGTGCAGAAGATCTTCGCCTAAAGGAACTTCCGCAGCAGGGCGTTGACCTCGTCCGGCCGTTCCATCGACGGCAGGTGGCCGGTGTCGCCCAGCTCGACGAGTTCGGCCTGGGGCAACGACTTCGCCAGGTGCGCCGACAGTTCGACCAGTCCCGGCGCGTCCGCCGTCCCGATCACCACCAGCGCGGGTGTGGCGATCTCGGCGAGGCGGTGCCGGGTGTCCGGGATCCGCTCCGTCCACTGTGGAGCGGTCCAGTCGTGCCGGTAGACCTGCTCGCACATTTCCCGGACCAGCGCCACCATTGCGGGCGGCAGGACCGAGGTGTCCCGGGTCGGCCCGGCGACCAGGTACCGGATGTTGGCGTCCGCCATGGCCCGGACGTCCACCGGGTCGACCTCGCCGTCCCGGGCCTGGTAGCGGGCGAACCGGTCGGCGGGCACGGCTTCGGCGGCCAGCCGTGCGAAGTCCGCCAGCATGTGGTCCGGCCACGTGTGCCCGGTGAGGCCCGAGCCGAGCAGCACCAGCCGGGTGATCCGCTCCGGCGCGGCGAGGGCCGCGTCCAGCGCGCACGCCCCGCCCATCGACGCCCCGACCAGCGCGGCCTGCTCGATCCCCCGGGCATCGAGCAGGGCCAGCAGGTCCTCGTAGTGGGCGTGTTCGCCGGTTTCGCCGCGGGTTTCCCCGAAGCCGCGGCGGTCGTAGCGGATCACCCGGTGGGTGGCGGCGAGCTCGGTGAACTGCGCGTCCCACATCCGGCGATCGCCCAGTGCGGCGTGCAGCAGCACGACCGCGGGCCCCTCTCCCGCCTCGTCGTAGCCGAACGCCGTCCCGCCCACCTCGATCGCCGCCATGGCTCCAAACTAGCCACCCGACCGCGTCACACACCGCAGGTTTCGCTGAGGGCGAGAAGCTAATGTGCGGTCCATGACCGACGGATTCGACCTGACGCGCGACGGCGAAGTCGCCCGCCTGACGCTGACCCGCCCGGAGAAGATGAACGCCGTCACCTACGGCATGTGGGCGGCGATCCCGGACGTCGTCACCGAGGTGGAGGCCGACCCGGCCCTGAAGGTGCTGGTGATCGCCGGGGCAGGCAGGCACTTCTCCGCGGGCGCCGACATCAGCGAGTTCGGGGAGCTGCGCACCACGGCGGAAGGCGCGGCGAGCTACGACAAGGCCGTCGAGGGCGCGGTCGCCGCCCTCACCGCGATGCGGAAGCCGTCGGTCGCGATGATCCAGGGCAACTGCATCGGAGGCGGCTGCCAGATCTCGGTCGCCTGCGACTTCCGGTTCGCCGCCGAGGGCGCGCGGTTCGGCATCACCCCGGCGAAGCTCGGCATCGTCTACCACTTCGATTCGACGCGCCAGCTCGTGTCGCTCGTCGGCCCGGCCCACGCCAAGTACTTCCTCCTGTCCGGCGAGCTGATCACCGCCGCCCGCGCCCGCGAGATCGGCCTGCTCAACGACGTCTTCCCGGCCGGCGAACTGGAAGCCTCGACGTCGGCCTTCGCGGAGACGCTGTGCTCGCGCTCCCAGGCGTCGATCCGCGGGATGAACCGGATCATCGAGAAGATCGTGGCCGGGCAGGAAACCCCGGACGCCGAGGTCGAGGAGATCCGCTCCGAAGCCCTGCACGGCGAGGACTATGCGGAGGGCGTCGCCGCGTTCCTCGAGCGGCGCCCGCCGCGGTTCACCTTTCGCTGACCTCGAAGTCCAGGTAGGCGTGGAAGTGCTCGGCGACGACGTCGGTCACCCCGGTGGGGTCGAGCTTGCCGTCGATTTCGATGACGCGGATGCCGAGGTCCCGCGCGGCCCGCACGGCGTGGGCGGCGAGCATCCGGTCGCGCGTCAGCCGGGTGCGCTGCTCCGGGATCGCGGGGCCGTCCGGCAGGTGCCGCAGCTGGTGCTGGCGGAACAGCTCGGTCGGCACCAGCACCACCATCCGGCCGGGCGAGTCCACGAGCGGAGCGACGAGCTCCGGCCGCAGGCCCCGGCCCTCGGCGACGATCGGCCGGGGCGAGGTCAGCGCGCGCAGGTCGTCGAGGGCGCAGCGGAAGCGGTTCCCGAACTCGGCCATCATCGCGGTCAGCTGGTCGCCCGCCGGCAGGTCGTCCGGGAGCGGGGTGCCGGGCCGGGCCCGGTCGTCGTGGTGGTAGGTCGTCAGGCCGTGCCGCTCGGCCAGCAGCCGCGCGACGGTGGACTTCCCGGTCCACGGGGCGCCGCCGATCCACAGCGCCTTCTGCAGGGTGCCGAACGGATCCCAGGTCATGCGACGACTATTGCGGTCCCGGCGGCCCGATGGCCAGTGTTCCGGCGCCGGTTGATCCGTTCAGCGCAGAGTGACCCGGCACGTACTCGGCGGGGTCACCGCGCTTCGCTGTCGCCGTCGACCACGAGCACGGTGGAGCTGTCGGCGAAGTCGGGTTCCGGGCCGATCCGGAAGTGGAATCTCGAACCCGGCCGCAGCGCGGCGACCACCTGGGTTTCGGCGGTGTCGAGCACGATGATCGCGAGCTCGGTGGTGACCGGTTCCGGGCGCAGCACGACGTCCGGACGCGGTTCGGGGACCACGATCGGCAGCGGCAGGGTGCCGCTGACCGAGCCGGAACCGAAGTCGTCCTCTTCGCCCTCGGACGGCTCGAACGGCGCCGGCGGGAGCAGCTGCGGGCGGCGTCGCCACCAGAGGCCGGCGAGCAGGCCGGTCAGCAGGCCACCGGTGCCGCTGACGGCCGAAGCCAGCCCGGCACCGAGCCCGGAGGTCTCGGCGGCGGGCGCGGGCTGTGCCGGCTGGGCGGCCGGGGCGACGGGCGGAGCGGCCGAGGGCAGCGGGCCGAACTGGACCCCCGGCTCCTGGGCGGCGTCGTCGGGCAGCTGGAGGACCTGACCGGGCTCGATCGCCGTGGGATCGGTGAAGGGCGTGCCGTCGGGGCGCAGCCGGCCCTGGTTGAGCCGAAAGATCTCCGGGAAGCGCCGCCCGTCGCCGAGCGCGCGTTCGGCGATCTTGAACAGCGTGATGTCCTGGGGGTTGTCGGCGTGCGGCACGATGAAGTACTTGACCGGTGGCGGCGGGTCGGCCTGCGCGAGCGCGGGACCGCCGGCGAGCACGGCGAAGAGGACACCGGCGCAGCCGGCCTGACCGGCCCGCCCGAGGACGCGGCGGACCGCGGGAACCCGGTTTACGACCATCGTCGGCACCTCTCCCCGGTGGCCCGGGCGGGTCTCCGGTGTTGCCCCCTACACGGGGCCGGTGCGGACGCGGTTCAGATCTTGTCCCACGGCACGGTCTCGTACGCCTCGCCGAGGACGCCGCGAATGGCTCATTCGGGACGTCCGACGTCCCGAATGAGCCATTCGCGGCAGTGCGAGCCGGGGCTAGGAGACGGTGACGCCCGTGAACTTGACCTGCTTGGTCGGCGCTCCGGTGCCGTCCTGCGGGTTCGGGTTCGCGATGCCCGCCTTGGCCACCGCGTCGAGCACCTTCAGGCCCTCGTCGCTGATGCTGCCGAACACCGAGTAGTCCGCCGAGAGGCCGTCGGCGTTGCCGTAGACCATGAAGAACTGGCTGCCGCCGGAGTTCGGGGCCTGCGTCTTCGCCATGGCGAGGATGCCGCGGCCGTACTTGATCTCCGGGAACGCCTCGTCCGGCATCGTGTAGCCGGGGCCACCCTGGCCGTCGGTGCTCGGGTCGCCGGTGGCCGCGGGGTCGCCGCACTGCAGCATCTGCAGGCCCTCGGTGCCGAGCCGGTGGCACATGGTGTCGTTGTAGAAGTTCTGCTTCGCGAGGCTGATGAAGCTCTGCACGGCGCAGGGGGCGAGCGCGCGGTCGAGCGTCAGCGGGATGTCGCCCGCGGTGCTCTTCAGCGTCAGGTTCACCGTGCCGGTCGACGGGACGTTCTTGCCGTCCGGCAGGTTCACCTTCTTCGGCGCCTTGCCCGTCGTGTCGGCCTTGAAGTCGCAGGTCGTCGGGTTCGGCAGCGGCGTCGCCCGCTTCGGCAGCGCGGTGCGCTGCGTCGGGATCTGGAGCTCGGTCGGCGGCGGGGCGGCCGAGGACGACGCCGCGGCGTTGGTGCTGTCGCCGCTGTTCGCGCTCACGATCCACACCACGACACCGGCGACGACGAGGACGGCCACGCCGACCACACCAGCCCCGATCATCCGGCGTCGCTTCTGCTGCTCCAATCGGCGCTCGAGCTGCCGCTCGAGTTTGCGCTTCGCAGCTTCGCGGCGCTGCTGGTTGGTCGCCACCCCGTACCCTCCAGGTTTCCGCTCGTCTCACACGTTTGAGGTAGCGGCAGTGTATGGGCACAGCCTGTGAGGACCATGTACAGGGCCCGCTAGTCTCAACCCGATCGTGATCGGCGCCATCCGGCGCGGAAGTCCGGGGAGGCGTTCGGTGCTCGTCGTCGGGTTCGGCAGCGGCCCGCTGCAGGCCAACTGCTACCTGCTGGCGGCGGCCGCAGGCGGGCCGTGCGTGGTCGTGGATCCGGGCCAGGAGGCCACCGCGCCGCTGGCCGCCGCGCTCGCCGAGCACCGGCTGGTCCCGGCCGCGCTGCTGGCCACCCACGGGCACCCGGACCACGTCGCTTCGGCGGCCTCGCTGTCGGCCGAACACGACGTCCCGCTGCACCTGCACCCCGCGGACGCTCCGCTGTACGACGGGGAGAGCGTGCCGCTGTCGGCGGGCGTGTTCGCGGGACTGGACGTCGACGTCCGGCACGTGCCGGGCCACACCCCGGGCTCGGTGGCGCTGGGCCTGGAGACGCCCGAGGGCGGGCGGCTCGCGCTGACCGGCGACACGCTGTTCGCCGGCTCGATCGGCCGCGGGGACGTGGCGGGGGCGGTGCGGGACCTGCTGGCGGCGTTCCCGGACGACACGGTGGTGCTGCCGGGCCACGGCCCGGCGACGACGATCGGCCGGGAACGCGCGGGCAACCCGTTCCTCGCCGGGACGGGGGCGGGACGGTGACCGAACGCATCGCGCTGTTCGAGGAAGACCCGCGCGGCCGCCGTCGCCGCGGGCTGTCGGGCCTGATCGGGGTGGTGATCGTCGCCGCGGCGTTCGGCGGGATCGCCGGGCTGATCGGCGGCACCGTGACCGGCCTGGTCGTCGCGCTGGTGATCGCCCTGCCACTGCTGTACGTGATGGCGGTCAGCATCCGGCGCCGCGTCTGGCTGGAGGGTTCCACGCTGCTCGTGCGCACGTGGGGGCTGCGCCGGGTCGACCTGACGACTGCGACCCGCCTCGACCTCGTCGTCGGCGACGTCCGCGGCAGCCGCACGGTGAGCCTGCTGGTCAACGCGGGACAGCGGGGGAAGGTGGCGAAGGTCGACCTCGCCGTGTTCTCCGGGACGGGCGGGCGCGAGCTGGGCATCCTGCCGCTGCGGAAGCTCGCGAACGCGCTGATGAACAACACCGAAGCGAACGGCCTCGTGTTCGGCGAGCTGCTGGTCGCCGAGCTGAAGGCCGAGGCACGCGGCGGCGGCGTGGCGGAGCGCCCGCTCTACCGGCTGGCGTCGGTGGCGCCGTCGGGCAAGTACGTGCAGCGCTTCACGATGGAGGCCGTCAGCCGGTTCGTGGCGACGCTGGAGTGAGTCACGCCGCGGCTTCCGCGGTGCCGAGGTGCCCGGCCGGCTCGCGGGAGGCGATCAGCGCGGCCAGGACGGTGGTCACCGGGACGGCCGCGACGATGCCGACGCTGCCGGCGAGCGTGCGGATGATCTCCTGCGCGATGTCCTCGCTGCCGAGCAGCGCGCCGAGCCCGACCCCGGAGATCGACGAGTACAGCAGCACCGGCAGCGCGGCCCCGGCGTAGGCCATCACGAGGGTGTTGACCGCGGAACCGACGTGGTCGCGGCCGATCCGCAGGCCCGAGTTGTACAGCTCGCGCCAGGTGAGGTCCGGGTTGGCGCGGCGGAGTTCCCAGACGGCGCTGGTCTGGGTGACGGTGACGTCGTCGAGCACACCGAGGGCGCCGATCACGACACCGGCGAGCAGCAGCCCGCGCGCGTCGATGCCGTGGCCGAGGGAGCCGATGAGCGTCGAGGTGCTGTCGTCGAGCCCGGTCAGCGAGGCGGCGGCGGAGAAGATCGCGGAGAGGACGCCGATGAGGGCGAGGCTGACGAGCGTGCCGAGCACGGCCGCCGACGTCCTCGCGGAGAGCCCGTGGGTCAGGTACAGGGCGATGAACATGATCGCGCCGGCTCCGGCGATGGCCACCACGAGGGGGTTTTCGCCGGCGAGGATGGCCGGGAGGATGAACAGCGCGATGACGACGAAGGACAGCCCGAGCGCGACGAGCGCGGCGACGCCCTGCCACCGGCCGAGCACGAGCACGGCGACGGCGAAGAGCGCGGCCAGCACGAGCAGCGGGGTGCCGCGCTGGAAGTCGACGAGCTGGAAACTGGCGGGATCGTTCGGGTTGCCGTTGTTGTAGGCGAGGACGACGGCGTCCCCGGCGGTGAAGCGGGGGGTGCTGGGCTCGATCGGCACGGTGAGGCGCAGCGGCTTCCCGGCGGCCGGGCCGTCGGTCATGGCGAGTTCGACGGTCAGGCACGGTTTCGCGTTCGGGTCCGACTGGTCGCCGACCTGGACCTGGCCCTGGGCGAGGCAAGGGCCGGTGGCGGTGGAGCGGACGTCGGCGTGCACGGGGGTGCCCTGCGGGACGACGCTGGTGGGGGAGGCCTTGCCCCAGGGGTACAGGACGACCATGCCGACGACGGTCGCGAGGGCGAGCGGGGCCAGCAGCCAGATCAGCAGCAGCCGCACGCGCCGGGACGCGGGGGCGGCGGGGCCGTGACCGTGACCATGGCCGTGTCCGTGCCCGGTGTGCGCGGCCTCGGACTTGGCGGCCTCGGGCTTGGCGGCTCGCGGCTTGGTGCCGGCGGGCACCCGCTGGGGCCCGGTGTCGCCGCGCCGCACGGCGCGCTGGGGGCCGGTCTCGCCGCGCCGCTCACCACCGCCGGCGACTCGCTGGGGCCCGGTGTCGCTGCGGCGGTCAGCGGGTGCCGGCTGTGTCCCGGTGTCGCTGTGCCGGTCGGTGGGCACCCGCTGCGGTCCGGTGTCGGTGCGGCGGCGAGGTGCGTCGGCCGCGCGCCGGGTGCCGTCGGGTGGGGTGCGGCGGGCCGGCTTGCGGGGCGTTCCCGGCGTTCCGGACGCGCCGCGGGCCGGGGAAGGGGACACCTCGTCCGTGATCCGGCGAATCGGGCCGGTTGCGTCGTCGTCCAGGTCGGGGTGGTCCACCTGCACATCCTGACAGCGGGATCCGCCCACCCGCGCGAGGGGCCGCCGACGGCCCGGTTCGTCCCGTGTCGTCCGCCCAAGCACCCGTGTCGTCCCTCCAAGCACGCGGGTCGCCCGTTCCCGCGCGGCGAACCCGCGTGATCCGAACCGTCACTCGCGTGATCAGAGACGTAACTCGCGTGATTGAGCGCGTATCTCGCGTGATTGGGCGCGTATCTCGCGTGATTGGAGGGGCATCACGGTGTCAGCCGTAGGACTGGCGGAGGTGGACCCGGCGGTAGGCCGACGGCGGGGTGTCGAAGTGGTCGAGGAAGGCCTGGCGGAGGGTCTCCGTCGAGCCGAAGCCGCAGCGGCGGGCGATCGTGGCCAGCGGGAGGTCGGTTCCCGAGAGCAGGCGGGCCGCGTGCTCGGTGCGGATCGTGCGGACGTAGCGGCCCGGGGTCGTGCCGAGGTGGGCGTCGAACAGGCGAGTCAGCTGGCGGGCGCCGATGCCCGCGCGGGCCGCGAGCGCCGGGGTGCCGAGGTCGGCGTCGAGGTGCTCGGCGATGTAGGCCGTGAGGTCGCGGACCTCGCGGTGCTCCGGCGGCGGTCCGGCCAGGAACAGGCTGACCTGGGCCTGGTTGCCGGGCCGCTGCAGGTACGTGACGAGCATCCGGGCGGCCTCCCGGGCCAGTGACGGGCCGTGGTCGGCCTCCACCAGCGACAGCGTCAGGTCGAGCCCGCTCGTCACGCCCGCCGCCGTGTAGACGTTGCCGTGGCGGACGTACAGCGGCACCGGGTCCACCGTCACCGACGGGTAGTCCCGCGCCAGCCGCGCCGCGTAGCGCCAGTGCGTCGTCGCGCGGCGGCCGTTGAGCAGCCCCGCCGCCGCGAGGACCTCGGCGCCCGTGCACACCGACGCGATCCGGCGGCTGGTGCGGGCGAGCCGGCGGACGTGGGCCAGGACGCGCTCGTCGGCCGCCGCGGCCGTGCTGCCCCAGCCGCCGGACACGACCAGCGTGTCGAGGTCGCCGGCGACCTGGTCGAGCCGGAGGTGCGGTTGCAGGGTCAGCCCGGATCCGGTGCGGATGCCGTGGCCGTCGACCGAGGCGAGCTGGAGTTCGTACGGCGGCCGCGCGCCGAGCCGGTTCGCCGCGTCGAACACATCGGCGGGGCAGGCGATGTCCAGCAGTTCGGCGTCGGCGTAACCGACGATCACGACCCGTCTGGGTGACCCTGGCATGATCGGACGCTAGCAGGCCCGCCAGGCACTCGGACGTGGTTCGCAGGAATTCGGACGTCCGCGCCGCCCCCGTCCCGCGCGAACGCCACGGTGGACGGCATGACCGATGAGCAGAAGACCATCGCCTTCGTCGTGTACCCCGGCTTGACGCCGCTGGACCTGGTGGGCCCGCTGCAGGTGCTGAGCGCGCTGGCCCAGCTGGACCCCGGCTACCGGACCGTCGTGGTCGGCGCCACCAAGGACACCGTCGGCACCGACACCCCGCTGCAGATTGCCCCGAGCCACACGTTCGACGAGGTGCCGTCGCCCTTCGCGGTGCTGGTGCCCGGCGGCACCGTGCCCACGCTGCGCGCGATGGCGGACGAGCGCCTGCTGGCCTGGCTGCGCACCGCGGCCGAGACCGCCGAGCTGATGACGTCGGTGTGCACCGGCTCGCTCGTCCTGGGCGCGGCGGGACTCCTGGACGGCCGTCAGGCGACGACGCACTGGATGTTCCGCGACCTGCTGGCCGCGCTCGGCGCGACCCCGGTCGCCCGGCGCTGGGTCGAGGACGGCCCGGTGATCACCGCGGCGGGCGTCTCGGCCGGCATCGACCTGGCCCTGCACCTGGCGGAACGGCTGGCCGGACGCCGGATCGCGACGAACATCCAGTTCGGCATCGAATACGACCCCGAGCCGCCGCAGGGGGCCCTGGACTGGGCGAACCCGCCGTACGGCGACCTGACGCCCCTGCGGGAACACATGCTGCGGGAAGGGCTGAAGGAGAACCCGGAAATGCTGGCGAAGCTGCTCGCCCACGCCTGAGGCGAACGTCCTCCTCGGCCCGTTGACGGCCTCCGTCCCGCTGCCGTCCGCGGCCCAGCCGCGGCGATCGTGCAGGTCACCGTCTCGAAGCTGCGCAAGTCGCTCTCACCCGGTCTCGGCGCCGCCGCCGCGGTGATCGGCAACGTCGTGGCGGGGCGGTGGTCCTGGTGGCTTGCGCAGCGGGGGAGAAGAGCTCACCGCCTCCCGGTTCGTACGGTCGGAGCGCACCCGAGTCCGACCAGCACAAGGAGCGCGGATGACCCTCGCAGAATCGGCGCGGCCGGATTCGGCCGCCAGGCCCGCGGATCCTCGCCGGTGGGCCGCGCTCGTCCTGCTCTGCACCGCCAACTTCATGGTGATCCTCGACGCCCAGAGCGTGATCATGGGCGTCCCGCTCATCGCCGCGGACCTGGGGCTCTCGCCGGTCGAGGCGCAGTGGATCCTGTCCGGCAACCTGCTCACCTTCGGCGGGCTGCTCCTGCTGGGCGGCCGGGCCGCCGACCTGCTGGGCCGCCGCAAGGTGTTCATCCTCGGCACCGCGCTCTTCCTCGGGGTTTCGGTGCTCTCCGCGCTGGCCACGGCGGGCCCGCTGCTGCTGGTCGCGCGGGCGCTGCACGGCGTTTCGGCCGCGCTGATGGCCCCGACGGCGCTGGCGATCCTCACCGACATGTTCCCCGAAGGCCGCGAACGCAACCGGGCGCTGGCCGCGTGGTCCGGCATCGCCGCGATGGGCGCCACGATCGGCCTGCTGCTCGGCGGGGCGCTGCTCGGCTGGTTCGGCTGGCCGTCGCTGTTCTACGTCAACGTCCCGGTGGCGCTGCTCATGCTGGTGCTGAGCCCGGTGCTGCTGCGCGAAAGCCGGGACGCTTCGGCGCACCGCGGCCTCGGCGTCGCGGGCGCGGTCCTCAGCACCGCCGCCCTCGGGCTGCTCGTGTACCTGCTCGTCGAGGCGCCGGAACAGGGCTGGACGAGCTTCCCGATCCTCGGCCTCGCGGTGGTCTTCGTGGTTCTGACCGGCGCGACGATCGCCGTCGACCGGCGTTCGGCGGCCCCGATGCTGCCCGCGCGGCTGTTCCGGTCGCCGATCGTGCTCGGCGGCAACGTGCTGACGGTCCTGATCGCGATGCTCGCCTTCGGCATGTCCGTCGTGCTTTCCCAGTACTCCCTGGGCGTGCTGCACTACACGCCGATCCAGTTCGGCCTGAGCCAGTCGGTGATGCCGATCGCCTCCGTCGTCGGCGCCTACGCCGCGCAGAAGGCGCTGGCCCGGCTGTCGATCCGGCCCGTGGTCGTCTCCGCCTTCGTGCTGCTGGCGATCGGCAGCGTCCTGCTGATCCGCATCTCGCCCGACGCCGGCTACCTGACGACGGTGCTGCCCGGGCTGGTCCTGTTCGGGCTCGGCCTCGGCGGCGGGCCGGTCGCGCTGGTGGCGGCCGCCCTGACCGGCGTCACCCCGGCCGACGCCGGCATCGCGTCCGGGATCAACGTGGCGGCGTTCCAGGTCGGCGGCGCGCTCGGGGTCGCGGTGGTCTCGACGATCATCGCGGGCAACATGGCCGCGACCCCCGGTCCGGCGGGGGCGCTGGCCGGGTTCCACGCGGGGATGGCGGCCTGCGCCGGGTTCGGGGTGGCCGGGCTGGTGGTCGCCTTCGCGCTGCTGCGGCGGGGTCGTCGCGGGAACCTGACGGCGGTGCCGCGCCCGCACTGAGGGTCCGCGCCGGGCTCGCTTTTGGGGTTCCGGCAGGGCGAAGCCCCGGTTGTCACCGCTCAGTTTTCGATGAGCAGCCAATCGCCCGTACCGCCGCCAGGCTGGTACGGGCTGTTGGCGCGCTTGGCGACGACACCGGGGAGGCCGTGCTGGCGGCCGGCGCCGGCGACGGCCTCACCGCCGCCCAGGTAGTACCGCGGGACCTGCCAGTGCCGGTCCTCGATCGCCAGCCCGTCCAGCAGCTCCCGGCGTTTCGTGTAGGGCAGCTCGAGCGTCGGCCTGCCGTCGAGGTGCAGGACGTCGGCGGCGAAGTAGAACACCGGGCAGCTCGCCTTGAGCCGTTTGGCGGCGGAGCCGTCGGCCCGGCGGCGTTCCTCGAGGCCGGCGGGGTGGGGCTTGCCGTCCTTCACCACGACGACTTCGCCGTCCAGCAGGACTTCCGTGGACCCGAGCTGTTCGCCCAGCTTGTGCAGCTCGGGGTAGCGGCCGGTGACGTCGGCGCCGGTGTCGTCGTGGGCGGTGACGCGGCCGCCGCAGACCAGCAGCATCGTGCGCAGGCCGCCCCAGGCGAATTCGTAGGCCCATTCGTCGTCGTCCGGCGGCAGCTCGCCGGGGACCGCCGTCATCGGCTCGAGGAATTCGGGTGCGTCTTCGTGGCCGGGCGCGGCGGGGTCGAGCCGCCGCAGCGTCCAGTCGCGGTCGTCCTCGTCGTGCCGGTTGAGGAAGAGGTACTTGCCGCGCGCGCGTTCGCCGTGGAAGACGACCTCGACCTTGTGGTCGTTCCAGTGCAGGGTTTCGTACTTCCCGGTGTCCCACACGGTCATCCGGCCGCCGCCGTACTCGCCCACGGGGATCTCGCCGGAAAAGGTGAGGTACTCCATCGGGTGGTCTTCGGTGTGCACGGCGAGCCGGGGCACGCCGGGGGAGAGCGGCAGGCCCTTCGGCACCGCCCACGACACGAGCACGCCGTCCCGTTCCAGCCGGATGTCCCAGTGCAGCCGGGTGGCGTGGTGTTCCTGGATGACGAACAGGTCGTCGTCCCCGGGCACGGGCGGGCCGTCCGGCCACGGCTCGGAGGTGCGGTCGCGGGAGCGCTTGCCGCGGTATTCCTCGAGTTTGTCGGCCATGGCCGCCCCGGTACCCCTTCCGCTCGAAGAGCTTCCAGCGTACCGGGGCCTCCGGTCACGGCGTCGCGACGGCGGCCGCCAGTTCGGCGATCTCGGCCGGGCCCACCCGGCAACAGCCTCCGATCAGCCCCGCACCCGCGCCGACCCAGCGCCGCACGTCCTCCTGTGCGAAGCTCGCCCGGCCCGTCCACCGGCGGGCCGCGGCGTCCCACACCTCGCCGCTGTTGGGGTAGACGACCACCGGCTTTCCGGTCGCCTCCGTCGCGAGCGCGATGGCGCCCGGTACGTCGCCCGGTGCGCTGCAGTTGATCCCCGTCGCGATCACCTGCGGCACGTCGGCGGCGAGCGCGAAAGCGTCGCCGAGTGGTTGGCCGGCCCGGGTCGAGGTGCCGTCCACCGTGTAGGACAGCCACACCGGGATGTCCAGGTCCGCGGCGATCCCGACGAGGACTTCGGCTTCCTCGAGGTCCGGGATGGTCTCGATGGCGAACAGGTCCGGCCCGGCCTCGGCGAGGACCTCCAGCCGCGGCCGGTGGAAGTCGTGGAGCTGCGTCGCGCTCAGGCCGTAGTGGCCGCGGTACTCCGAGCCGTCGGCCAACGTGGCGCCGTACGGTCCGATCGACGCCGCGATCCACAGTGGACGGACAGGTGTCGCGTCGCGAGCCTCTTGCGCGAGGGAGACGCTGCGGTGCAACAGCTTCGCGGTCTCGTCGGCGGGAATGCCGTGGCGGGCGAACGTCGCGAATCCGACCTGGTAGCTCGCCGTGAGGACGACGCTCGCCCCGGCCGCGAAGTAGGCCGAGTGCGCGTCGGCGATCGCCGACGGGTCGTCGCGGAGGAGGCGCGCGGTCCACAGCTCGTCGGACAGGTCGTACCCGGCCGCTTCCAGCTGGTTGGACAGCCCGCCGTCGAGGACGACCGGACCGCGGGACAGTGCGGCTTCGAGGGACGATGCGGTTTCGGGGGAACTCGGCACGCGGGCGAACGTAACACTCCCAGTCCGTGGGAGCAGTCCGTCCCGGCTCGTAGGATCCCGACGTCCACACAGGACGAACGGAAGAGGGAGCATGAACACCCAGCCAGACCGCAGTCCCGCCGAACCGCCCGCCAAGCGCAGTTTCGGCCTGCTGACCGCTGTGTGCCTGGTCACCGGCAACATCATCGGCGGCGGGGTGTTCCTGCTGCCCGCGACGGTGGCGCCGTACGGCACGGTGAGCATCGCCGCGCTGGTCGTGCTCACCGTGGGCGCGGTGGCGCTGGCCGTGCTCTTCGGCAGGCTGGCCGCACGGACGCCGGTCACCGGCGGCCTTTACGTCTATCCGCGGAAGGCTTTCGGGGATTTCGCGGGTTTCGTGTCGGTCTGGTCGTACTGGACGATGACCTGGACCAGCAACGCGGCGCTGGCGGTCGCGGCCGTCGGGTACCTGCAGATTCTGCTCCCGGTGCCGGCCGGCGCGGGCTGGCAGGCGCTGCTGGCCCTGGCCGCGTTGTGGCTGCCCGCGATCACGAACTTCGCCGGGCTGAAGTACGTCGCCGCGGCACAGGTCGTTTCGACGGTCCTGAAGTTCCTGCCGCTGGCCGTGGTCGCCGTCCTCGGGCCGTTCTTCGTCCACGCGGACAACTTCGGCCCGTTCGACGCGACCGGCCAGGGCGTGCTGCCCTCGATGTCGGCCGCCGCGGCGATCCTGCTCTACTCCTACCTCGGCGTGGAGTCGGCGGCGGTCAGCGCCGGCGAGGTGCGGAACCCGAAGCGCAACGTCATCCGGGCGGGCGTCCTGGGCACGGTCGCCTCCGCGGTGGTCTACGTGCTGGGCACCGTCGCCGTGTTCGGGCTGGTGCCCCACACCGCACTGGCCGGCTCGACGGCGCCGTTCTCCGACGCGCTGAACGCGATGTTCGGCGGAACGGCCGGCGGCGTGGTGATGGCCGTCGCGGCGGTGCTGTCGATCGTCGGCGCGCTCAACGGCTGGATCCTGATGAGCGCCCAGATGCCCTACGCGGCCGCCGTCGACGGGCTCTTCCCGCGGGTGTTCACCCGGGTGCGCCGGGACGTGCCCTGGGCCGGGGCGCTGATCGGCGTCGTCCTGGCTTCGGTGCTGATCCTGTTCAACTACCTCAGCGGCACCGCGCAGGTCTTCCGGGTGCTCGTGCTGATCACGAGTTTCACCGCGGCCGTGCCGTACCTCCTGTCCGCGGCCGCGCAGCTGCACTGGCTGGCGCGCGGAGACCGCGAGAAGGTCCGCGGCGGACGCCTGGCGCTGGACGTCACGGTGGCCGGCGTTTCGTTCGCCGTTTCGGTGTGGCTGATCGCCGGGGCCGGCTATGCCGCGGTCTACCAGGGCACGCTGTTCCTCGCCGCCGGGCTGCTCGTGCACGCCTGGCTTTCGGCGCGGCGGCCGGCCCCGGCCGAAGCGGGCTGATGATCGGGGGTCGCCGCGGCAGGCGCGGCGACCCCCGATCCGGCACCGTCAGTCCGTCTCGGCCATGGCTTCGGCGAACTGGGCCGCGTACAGCCGCGCGTACGCACCACCGCTGTGCAGCAGCGTTTCGTGGTCGCCCTGCTCGACGATGCGGCCGTTCTCCATCACCAGGATCACGTCCGCGTCGCGGATCGTGGACAGGCGGTGCGCGATGACGAAGCTCGTGCGGCCGCTGCGCAGCGAGTTCATCGCCCGCTGGATGAGCACCTCGGTGCGGGTGTCGACCGAGCTGGTCGCCTCGTCGAGGATGAGGATCACCGGCTTGGCCAGGAACGCCCGCGCCACCGTGATGAGCTGCTTCTCACCCGCGCTGACCGTGCCGCCCTCGTCGTCGAGCACGGTCTCGTACCCGTCCGGCAGCGTCCGGACGAACCGGTCCACGTGCGTCGCCTTCGCCGCCTCGACGATCTCCTCGCGGCTCGGGTTGTCCGCGCCGTAGGCGATGTTCTCCGCGATCGTGCCGCCGAAGAGCCACGCGTCCTGCAGCACCATGCCGGTCTGGTCGCGCAGCTCCTCGCGGTTCATCTTCGCGATGTCGACGCCGTCGAGCGTGATCCGCCCGCTGTCGAGCTCGTAGAACCGCATGAGCAGGTTGACCAGCGTCGTCTTGCCCGCACCGGTCGGGCCGACGATCGCCACCGTCTGCCCGGGCTCGACGGTCAGCGAGAGGTCGTCGATCAACGGCTTTTCCGGCAGGTAGCGGAACGAGACGTCCTGGAACTCCACGCGCCCCCGGATCACCGCGGGCCGTTCCGGCGAAGCGGGCTCCGGCGCCTGCTCCTCGGCGTCGAGCAGCGCGAACACCCGCTCGGCCGACGCGACCCCGGACTGCAGCAGGTTCGCCATGCTGGCGATCTGCGTCACCGGCTGGCTGAACTGGCGCGAGTACTGGATGAACGCCTGCACCTCGCCGAGCGTCAGGTTGCCCGACGCGACGCGCAGCGCGCCGATCACCGCCACCAGCACGTAGCTCAGGTTGCCGATGAACATCATCGCCGGCTGGATCATCCCGGAGATGAACTGCGCCTTGAAGCTCGCCTGGTAGAGGGTTTCGTTCTGCTTGTCGAAGATCGCCGCCGACTCGTCGCGGCGGCCGAACACCTTGACCAGCGAGTGCCCGGTGTACATCTCCTCGACGTGGGCGTTGAGCTTGCCGGTCGTCGACCACTGCTTGATGAAGTTCGGCTGTGCCCGCTTCCCGACCTTCGCGGCCACGATCGCCGACGCCGGCACGGTCAGCAGCACGATCAGCGCCAGCAGCGGCGAGATCAGGAACATCATGATCAGCACGCCGATCACCGTCAGCAGCGACGAGACGATCTGCGACAGCGTCTGCTGCAGCGACTGCGCCAGGTTGTCGATGTCGTTGGTGACGCGGGAAAGCACCTCGCCGCGCGGCTGGCGGTCGAAGTACTTCAGCGGCAGCCGCGCGAACTTGTCCTCGACGTCCTGGCGCAGCCGGTAGACCGCCTGCTGCACCAGGGTCGTCGTCAGCCGGGCCTGGATGAGCCCGAAGAACGACGAGATGACGAACAGCGCCAGCACGATCAGCAGGATCCGGCCGACCTTGTCGAAGTCGATGCCGACGCCCGGCACGAGGTCGACCCGGCTGTAGATGTCGGCGAGCGTGCTGTCGCCGCGGGCCCGCAGGCCGGCGACGATCTGCTCCTTGGTGACCCCCGGCGGCACCTGCTTGCCGAGCACGCCGGCGAGGATCGCGTCGGTGGCCTGGCCGAGGATCTTCGGCCCGATCACGGTCAGCGTGACGCTGGCCGCACCGAGCACGAGGACGCCGATCAGGGCCGCTCGCTGCGGTCTCAGCAGCTGCAGCAGCCGGTTGAGGGAACCCTTGAAGTCCAGTGCCTTTTCCGCCGGTGCGCCGCCGCTCATCCAGCGCGCCGCCGGTCCGCCGGCCGCGGCACCGGTGTTCTTGTGCCGCTCGGCGGTCGGCCGTTCGCCGGCGTCGGTGACGGCGGCTTCGGGCGATTCCGTGGTACTCACGCCGCCTCCTCGCTGGCGCTCGGCGGCGCCGCGAGCGGCACTGCTGTGTCTATTGCGGACCTCGCAGGCTCGGTCACGCGGCCTCCTGTTCGGTGAGCTGGGACAGCACGATCTCCCGGTAGGTTTCGTTGCCGTCCATGAGTTCGTGGTGGGTGCCGGTGCCGACGACGCGGCCCTCGTCGAGGACGATGATGCGGTCGGCGTTGCGGATCGTGCTGACCCGCTGCGCGACGATGACCACCGTCGCGTCCTTGGTCTCCGACACCAGCGCCCGGCGCAGGGCCGCGTCGGTGGCGTAGTCGAGCGCCGAGAACGAGTCGTCGAACAGGTAGATCTCCGGCTTGTGCACGAGCATCCGGGCGATCGCGATGCGCTGCCGCTGGCCGCCCGAGACGTTCGTACCGCCCTGGGCGATCGGCGCGTCCAGGCCTTCGGCCATCGCTTCGACGAAGTCCTTGCCCTGCGCCACTTCCAGCGCGTGCCACAGCTCTTCGTCGGTCGCGTCCGGGTTGCCGTACCGCAGGTTGCTCGCCACCGTGCCGGCGAACAGGTACGGCTTCTGCGGCACCAGCCCGACCGCGCGGGCGAGCACCGCCGGGTCGAGGTCGCGCACGTCGACGCCGTCGACCTTGACGGTGCCCTTCGTGGCGTCCATCAGCCGCGGGATCAGGTTCAGCAGCGTCGTCTTGCCGGTGCCGGTCGACCCGATCACGGCGGTGGTCTCACCCGGCCGCCCGATCAGCGAGATGTCGCACAGCACCGGCTTTTCCGCGCCGGGGTAGCGGAACTCGACGCCGGAGAGCTCCAGGTGCCCGTGCACCTCGCCCGGCCGGATCGGCGACACCGGCGGGCGGACGCTCGACTCGGTGTCGAGCACCTCGCTGATCCGCTCGGCGCTGACCTCCGCGCGCGGCACCATCATGAACATGAACGTGGCCATCATGACGGCCATCAGGATCTGCAGCAGGTAGGACAGGAACGCCGTCATGGCGCCGATCTGCATGCTGCCGGAGTCGATCCGCTGGCCGCCGAACCACAGCACCGCGACGCTGGACACGTTCATCACCAGCATGACGATCGGGAACATCAGCGCCATCAGGCGGCCCACTCGCAGCGAAACGGTGAGCAGCTCGTCGTTGGCGACGTCGAACCGTTGCCGTTCGTGCTTGTCCCGCACGAACGCCCGGATGACCCGGATGCCCATGATCTGCTCGCGCAGGATCTGGTTGATCCGGTCGATGCGCTCCTGCATCAGCCGGAACGCCGGGCGCATCTTCGCGATGATGAGCCCGACCGAGACCGCGAGCACCGGCACGATGACCAGCAGCAGCGACGACAGCGGCACGTCGAGGTTCAGCGCCAGGATGATGCCGCCCACGCACATGATCGGCGCGGACACCATCAGCGTCAGCGTCATCAGGACCAGCATCTGGACCTGTTGCACGTCGTTGGTGGTGCGGGTGATCAGCGACGGGGTGCCGAACTGGCCGACCTCGCGGGCGGAGAAGTCCTGCACCCGGTGGAAGACGCCGGCCCGGATGTCCCGGCCGATCGCCATCGCGGTGCGGGCGCCGAAGTACACCGCGCCGACCGAGCCGACGATCTGGGCCAGCGTGACGGCGAGCATCACCGCGCCGATCCGCATGATGTAGCCCATGTCGCCCTTGATCAGGCCGTTGTCGACGATGTCGGCGTTCAGCGTCGGCAGGTAGAGCATGGCGACCGTCTGCACGAGCTGGAGTGCGACGATCACCCACAGCGTGCCCCGGTACGGGCGCAGGTGACTGCGCAGGAGCTTGACTAGCACAACGATTCCCCCAGAGGAGTGGTGGTGGTGTTCGGTTCGGGACTTCCTTCGGTGCCGCCGGTCAGCGTCGGCATCCCGGCGGCCAGCTCGTCCAGCAGCCGCTCCAGGGTCGGCAGGAGCGGTTCGCCTTCGGTGAACCAGTTCACGAAGGCGACGCGGACGGCGCTTTCCACCGAGGAGGCCATCAGCCGGCACAGCAGGTGGTCCACACCGCCCACCCGTTTCGCGATCGTTTCGGCGAGGACCCGTTCGACCGCCGCGTGGGCGTTCAGGAATTCGCCACGCAGCATCAACTGGCCCATCAGCTCCCGGATACGCGCAACATACGCGCGATCCGGCTCGCCTTCACGCGAATATTGCTCGAGCACCGCCTGCTTGACCGATTCCCAGAGCGGCTCGCCCTCCGGCCGGGCGAGCAGGGCCTCGCGCATCCCCTCGTGCCGGTCGACGACGACCGAGCAGACCGCCTGCTCCTTGCTGGAGAAGTAGTTGTTGAACGTGCGGGGCGAGACGCCCACCGCGGTCGCGATGTCCTCGACCCGGACGTTCTCCAGCCCGCGCTCCAGCGTGAGGCGCAGGGCGGCCTGCGCGAGCGCCCGGCGGGCTTCGCGCTTCTTCCGCTCGCGCAGGGTCAGCTGCTGTGGTGGTTCCGGCGGCATGAGCGGAGTGTAGCGAAAAACTTGCGCGCCCCGCAAAAAAGTGCGCGGCCCGCAAACTTGGGACGAATCGGGCACGACGCTGCTTTCGGGAGGGATCTCCCAGGTGAGCGGCGACGACGGCCGCCGTTGGACGGTTGCGGTGAAGGCGGCGGGTTCGGTTCTGTTCGCTCAGGGCCGACCGATCGCGGTTGCTCCGGCACGCCGGCGAGCAGCGCGACGACCGTCCGGTGCGACAACGCCGAGGTGGACGGTTCGCTGGTTGTGCCGGATCGGTTGCACGCCGTTTTCGGTGCGGTGCCCGTCGAACGAGCTTCGTGTGCGCTCTGTTGCGGGGCGCAATTTGCAAAATTGAACCGAATGGCCTAATCCGCTGCGCTCACCAGCAGCGACGCTCCGGATTCGCCGTCACGGAACGCGATCGCACGAAGACCCGCTGTGGACATCCCACGAACCTTTCTGCTTGCATGTCCCGCGTCGCCGCCCGGGGGTCGGCGCTGCACCGTCTTTCGTCCGACGAACAGCCGTAGCCGATCAAGGAAGAAGTGGGACCACATGGCGAGCCGGGCCCGGGAACTCCTGGATCGATCACGCGTCCTGCTGGACCGCTCGCGCGTCGCCGCCGCGCAGTTCCTCACCGCGCCTCCGAAGCACCCTGGATATGCACCTGCAGCGGGTTCGGCGTACGCGGAGCTGACGCGGCCGGAACCGGTGGCGGCACCGTCCGGCGAAGGGGTGCTGGCGGAAATCTGCGCCAGCGTCGCCCTGCGTGACCTCAACCTCCTCGACCAGCTGCTCGCCCGGCTGGAAGAACTGGAGGCGGGGGAGGAGGACCACCGCCGCCTCGCCGAGCTCTACCAGCTCGACCACCTCGCGACGCGGCTGCGGCGCAACGCGGAGAACCTGCGCGTGCTGGCCGGGCAGGACACCGCCGACGACGCCGCCCGCGCGACTTCGGTGCTCGACCTGATGCGCGAGGCGATGTCCTCGATCAACCACTACGCCCGGATCACCATCGGCCGCGTGGTCAACCTCGGCGTGGTCGGCTTCGCCGCGGAAGACCTGGGCCGGGTGCTGGCGGAGCTGTTCGACAACGCCGCCAACCAGTCCTCGCCGAGCTCGCCGGTGCACGTCAGCGCGCACCTGACCGAGCAGGGCAGCGTGCTCGTCCGGATCGAGGACGAGGGCATCGGCATCCCCGCCGACCGCATCGGGGACCTCAACGCGCGCCTGGCCGCGGGCGGCGACCTCGACGACGCCTCGGCGCGGCACATGGGGCTCGCCGTGGTCGCCCGCCTGGCCGCCCGGCACGGCGTCACCGTGCGGCTCGACCGGCGCAGCCCGCACGGCACGGTGGCGACCGTGCTGCTGCCCACCGGCGTCGTCACCGAGCACGCCGAGCACGCGTGGTCGGGCACTCGGACCGTCACGGTCGAACCGGTCAAGAGCGGGGCCCGCCGCGAGCCGGCCACCGTCGGCGGGCTGCCGCGCCGCCGCGCCGGCACGTCCGCCCGGGAGGCGCCGGAGCCGGCGCCGCGCAAGCCCGGTCCCCGGCCCCGCCCGGTCGAGAGGACCGTCGGCGGGACCACGCAGAGCGGGCTGCCGCGCCGCGTGCCCGGCAGCATCCGCGCGGCCGCCCCGGAACCGCCGCCCGCGCCGCCCCCGGCCGAGGACACCACCGCGTCCGGTCACGAGCAGCTGCTGGCCGACCTGGGCGCGTTCGCCGACGGCGAGCAGGCCGCGCTCGCGGAGCACCGCACCCGCCAGGACGAGACGCCCGGAGGAACCGCCCCGTGAGCGCGCCCCACCCGGCCACGGCGAACTTCGCCTGGCTGCTCGACGACTTCGTGCGCAAGGTGCACGGCGTCAGCCACGCGCTGATCATGAGCGTGGACGGCTTCCCGCTCACCGCCTCGGACTCGGTTGGCGAGGCCGAGGCCGAACAGCTCGCCGCGATCGCCAGCGGCCTGCTGTCGCTGGCGGGCAACAGCGCGGCGCTGTTCGGCAAGGGCGCCTGCGAGCAGATCATCATCCGGCTGACCCACGGTTACTTCCTGTTCATGGGCATCGGGTCCGGGGCCGGCCTCGCGGTGCTGACCTCGGGCGAAGCGGACATGAAGGTGGTCGCCTACGAGATGACCCAGTTCATCACCAACGCCGGCCACGCGCTCACCCCCGAAGTGCGCGCGGAACTGCGGCAGGTGCTGACCGCGCGCCGGCCCCGGACGTGAAGCCCGTGCCCGACAAGGATGTGATCCCCATGTCCGAGAAGGACACCGCCTTACCGCGCCGGAGCCGCCGGATCCGGGCGTACGCGCTCACCGGCGGCCGTACCGGCACCCGCTACCAGCTGCTGGTGGAGACGCTGATCTCGGTGCCGCAGTACGACCCGGCGCTGAGCGACACGCTCATGCCCGAGTCGCGCTCGCTCTACGAACGCGCCCGGGTGCGCTGCTCGGTCGCCGAGCTGTCGGTCGGGCTGGACCTGCCGCTGGGCGTGGTGCGGGTGCTGCTCGGCGACCTCGCGGCCCAGGGCGCGGTGTTCGTCCACCCCACCGCGCACGCCTACCACCACGACACCAACGTGCTCGAGAGGATCCTTGATGGGCTCAAGCGGCTCCCCGCCTGAGGGCGATCTGCTGACGATCTCCGCGAAGATCGTCGTCGCCGGGGGCTTCGGTGTCGGCAAGACCACCTTCGTCGGTGCGGTTTCCGAGGTACCGCCGATGAGCAACGAGGCGTGGATGACCGAGGCCGGCGAAGGCATCGACGAGATCCCGCCCGGCGGCAAGTCGACCACGACGGTGGCGATGGACTTCGGGCGCATCACGCTGCGCCCGGACCTGCTGCTGTACCTGTTCGGCACGCCGGGGCAGGCGCGGTTCTGGTTCCTGTGGGACGACCTCAGCCGCGGTGCCCTCGGCGCGGTGGTGCTGGTCGACACCAGCCGGATCGACGAGTCGTTCGCGGCCATCAACTACTTCGAAAACGACTCGGAACTGCCGTTCGTCGTGGCGGTCAACCAGTTCGAAGGCAAGCCGGTGCACGACCTCGACGAGGTGCGCGACGCCCTCGCGCTCGACCCGGCCGTCCCGCTGGTGACCTGCGACGCCCGCGACCGCGCGTCGACGATCGCCACCCTGACCGAGCTGGTCGGTCACACGCTGTCGCTGGCGGTGCTCTCCGGTCCGGCGGGCCGCGAGCTCGCCGGCAGCGCCCCGCACGCCTGATCCCCGGAAGGTGAAGAGCTCCATGCGCAAGGTCCTGGTCGTGGGCGCCGGGCAGTCCGGCCTGCAGCTGGCCCTCGGGCTGCAGGCGAAGGACTACGACGTCACCGTGATGTCCGCGCGGACACCCGAGGAGATCCGGAACGGGCGGGTGATGTCGACGCAGTGCATGTTCCACGACGCGCTGCAGCACGAGCGGGACCTCGGGCTGAACCTGTGGGAGGCCGAGACGGTCGACGTCGAAGGCCTCGGCATCTCGGTGGCCGCGCCGGACGGCGGCCGCGCGCTCGACTGGTTCGCCGAGCTCGACCACTCCGCCCAGTCGGTCGACCAGCGGGTGAAGATGGCGGGCTGGCTGGAGCTGTTCGAAGACCGCGGCGGCAAGCTCGTCATCCACGGCGTGATGACGTCCGAACTGGACGCTCTCGCCCGGCTCTACGACCTGGTGATCATCTCGGCCGGCAAGGGCGAGCTGGTCCAGCTGTTCGACCGGGTGCCCGAGCGGTCGCCGTACACGCGGCCGATGCGGGCGCTGTCGCTGGTCTACGCCCACGGGGTGGGCCGCCGGCCGGAGCACTCGGAGAAGGTGGGGGTGCGGTTCAACATCGTCCCCGGCGTCGGCGAGCTGTTCATGATCCCGGCGTACACGCTGAGCGGGAACTGCGACATCCTCTTCTTCGAAGGCGTGCCCGGCGGGCCGCTGGACTGCTTCGACGACCGCCCGGGCCCGGACGAGCACTTCGCGCGCGTGCTCGACCTGATGCGGCGGTTCGTGCCGTGGGAGTACGAGCGCTGCCGCGACGCGGAGCTGACCGACGGGAAGGCGACCCTGGCGGGCGGGTACACGCCGGTGGTCCGCCACCCGGTGGGCACCGTGGGCGGCGGGGCGATCGTGCTGGGCATGGCCGACGTCGTCGTGGCGAACGACCCGATCACCGGCCAGGGCTCGAACAACGCGAGCCACTGCGCGGCGACCTACCTGGACGCGATCCTGGCCAGGGGAGACCGGCCGTTCGACGCGGAGTGGATGGAAGCGACGTTCGAGCGCTACTGGGAGTACGCCCGGCACGTCACCGAATGGACGAACGCGCTGCTCCTCCCGCCGCCCCCGCACGTGCTCCAGATCCTCGGCGTGGCGGGGCAGAACCCGGCCGTCGCGAAGCGGTTCGTCAACGGATTCATGGACCCCTCCGACTTCCAGCACTGGTTCATGGACCCCGCACTCTGGGAGAAATACCTGGCAGAGGTCTAGATCGCCGAGTCACTCGCACTGTCGCGGAGGGACGATTCGGGCTACGGTTGTCACGTAGCGTGAAGGCGATCTCGGAGGTGCGTGGCATGCGGGCGATGTGGAAGGGCTCGGTGTCCTTCGGGCTGGTCAGCATCCCGATCCAGATGTACGCGGCCACCGAGAACAAGAACGTCTCCCTGCGCCAGGTGCACGAGGCCGACGGCGGCCGCATCCAGTACAAGCGGTTCTGCACGATCGACGGCCAGGAAGTGCCTTACGCCGAGATCGCGAAGGGCTACGAGCTGCCCGACGGCGAGATGGTGGTGATCACCGACGCGGAGATGGCCGAGCTGCCGCTGACCACCCAGCGCACGATCGACGTGCTGGAGTTCGTGCCGCTGGAGTCGATCGACCCGATCCAGTACGACCGGACCTACTACCTGGAGCCGCAGAAGAACGCGGTGAAGCCGTACGTCGTGCTGCGGGACGCGCTGCACAAGTCGAGCCAGGTGGCCATCGCGAAGGTCGCGGTCCGGCAGCGGGAGAGCATGGCGGTGCTGCGCGTGCACGCCGACGTGCTGGTGATGACGACCATGTTGTGGCCGGACGAGGTCCGCGAGCCCGACTTCCCGTTCCTGCGCGACGACCCGCCGCAGATCCGGCCGCAGGAGCTCACCATGGCCGGGTCGCTGATCGACTCGCTGGCCGAGCCGGTGTTCGAGCCGGAGAAGTACCACGACCACTACCGCGAGGCCCTCGAAGAGATGATCGAGGCCAAGGTCGCCGGCGACGAGACGACCAAGCCCGCGGCGGTCACCGCCAAGGCCGACGTCGTCGACCTGATGGCCGCGCTGCAGGCCAGTGTGGACGCTGCGAAGAAGTCGCGTCAGTCCGCTTCGGAGGCGTCCGATGAGGACGCCAAGCCGGCGAAGAAGAAGCCGGCCGCCCGCAAGCGGCCGGCCAAGCCCGCCTGAGCCCGCCTCAGCCCGCCCGGACGGGTGGTTGTGCCGACACGCCGACGGCGTGCCGCGCCCGGCCGTTTCCCGGACTTACCTTGGGGAGCGTCGTGCACGAGCGCGGAAAGGCGGCCGGTCGTGGAGTGTGCCTCTTGTGACGCGGGGATCGATCACTGCCACGGCACGCTGGTGGTGCACCCGGACGGCGGATTCGCCGAGTGCACCGATCCGGCCTGTGGGGACGGTGATCGCGTGCGGCACGCGCTGATCGTCGACTGCCGGGGCGTCGGCGGCGGGTGCGGCTGTGCCGCCGCGCCGCGAAAACCTCTGCTGCGCCAGGCTTCCTGAGCCTCCCGCCAGGATCCGTGCAGGCCTTCCCGCCGGGTGTCCCGCCCGCCGGGGAGGCCTGCACGGCATGGGGACGGCGTCAAGGCCGTAACACGATCGTGTATGCAGCTGTGTACACGGGCTTGGCGATGTGCTAACACTAACGGGGTCCTTCGGCTCTCCCTCCCCCTCGGAGCCGGAGGACCCTTCAGTTTCGGGGTGTCCGGTGTGGAGGAACCGGTGAACCCGCCGGTACGTTTTTCACCCGCGCGGCCCCGGTAATTCGCGGAGCGGATTTGCGCCCCCGCGAATTCCCCGCCGATTCACGGGGGAATGGCAGGCCGAACGGCCTGGCGCAGCCGGACAGTGCCGGTGCGCCAGGCCGTGGTGGAGTCCCGGGATCAGTACCAGTGCGCCCGGCCACCGATCCGGCGGCCGGTGCCGCCCAGGATGGCCAGTGCCACGCCGGCCACCGCGAGAATGATACCGATGGTGTACAGCACCGGGATGCCCACGATGAACCCGATGACGAGGAGAATCACACCGAGAATGATCACTTGACACACTCCTTCGCATGAGACCCGGCCCGGCTCCGTGCCGTCCGGGCGGATGCGCTCTCGACCGGAGGATGGCCAGTTTCCGGATAAACCAAACTACGGCGAATGGAGCAACCTTGGATCAAACCTCGAATCAGTACCGATAGTGATCGAGCTTGTACGGACCTTCGACGTCGACGTCGATGTACTCCGCCTGCGCCTTCGTGAGCTTGGTGAGTTTCACACCGAGTGCGTCGAGGTGGAGGCGGGCCACCTTTTCGTCGAGGTGCTTCGGCAGCCGGTGGACGTCGGTGGCGTACTCGCCGGGCTTGGCGAACAGTTCGATCTGCGCGATCGCCTGGTTGGTGAAGGAGTTCGACATCACGAAGGACGGGTGGCCGGTCGCGTTGCCCAGGTTCATCAGCCGCCCTTCGGACAGCACGATGATCGCGTGGCCGTCCGGGAACGTCCACTCGTGCACCTGCGGCTTGATCTCCTTCTTCGCCACACCGGGGAGTTTCGCCAGTCCGGCCATGTCGATCTCGTTGTCGAAGTGGCCGACGTTGGCGACGATCGCGTTGTGCTTCATGCGGCTCATCTGGTCCGCCGAGATGATGCCGAAGTTCCCGGTGGTGGTGATGAAGATGTCGGCCTGCTCGACGACGTCGTCCAGTTCCACCACGTCGAGGCCGTCCATCGCCGCCTGCAGCGCGCAGATCGGGTCGATCTCGGTGACCGCGACCCGCGCGCCCTGGCCGCGCAGGGCCTCCACCGCGCCCTTGCCGACGTCGCCGTAGCCGCAGACGACCACGCGCTTGCCGCCGATCATCACGTCGGTGGCCCGGTTCAGACCGTCCACAAGGGAGTGCCGGATGCCGTACTTGTTGTCGAACTTGGACTTGGTCACCGAGTCGTTGACGTTCATCGCCGGGAAGAGCAGCTCGCCGTCCTTGGCGAGCTTGTAGAGCCGCTTGACGCCGTTGGTGGTCTCCTCGGTGACGCCGCGGATCTCCTTGGCCATGCGGGTGAACCGGTCGCCGTCGGCCGCGAGGCTCGTGCGCAGGGTGTCGAGGACGATCCGGAACTCCTCCGGGTCCTCTTCGGACGGCTGCGGCACCGCGCCCGCCGCCTCGAACTCGACTCCCTTGTGGACGAGCAGGGTGGCGTCGCCGCCGTCGTCGAGGATCATGTTCGGGGCCTGCCCGCCCGGGAAGGCGAAGAGCTGGTCGGTGCACCACCAGTACTCGTCGAGCGTCTCGCCCTTCCACGCGAACACCGAGGTGCCCGCCGGGGCGTCGACGGTGCCTTGCGGGCCGACGACGACCGCGGCGGCGGCCTCGTCCTGGGTGGAGAAGATGTTGCAGGACACCCAGCGCACCTGCGCACCGAGCGCCACCAGGGTCTCGATGAGCACGGCCGTCTGGACCGTCATGTGCAGCGACCCGGCGATCCGGGCGCCCTTCAGCGGCTGGGCCGCGGCGTACTCGCGGCGGATCGCCATCAGTCCGGGCATCTCGTGCTCGGCCAGCCGCAGCTGGGTGCGGCCGGCGTCGGCCAGCGCGAGGTCGGCGACGGCGAAGTCGAGACCATTGCGGGTCTGCAGTTTGTCACTCATGCTCGGTGCACTCCGGAGTTCGTCGAGGTTGCGCTCGGGAGGCAGCACGGAAGTCCTTGCGGACAAAGAAGAAGGCACCTCCCTCGCGGGAGGCGCCCTTGGAGTCGTGGTAGCGGGCCGAGCGTGGCGGAAGTGGCTTCCGTCGCAGCGCCTCTCGGCCCGGAACCAGGATGGCAAAGGCGCGGCGAGGCTGTCAAGCGAGTGAGCGAGCCATGAGAACGTCGTCGATTTCGCGGCCGTCGATGCGGAATTCGCCGCGCAGCACGCCTTCCACGACGAACCCGCAGCGCTCGTAGACCCGCCGGGCGACGGCGTTGTGACCCAGCACGCGCAGGGTCACCTTCCGCGCGCCACGCTGCCGCGCCTCGGCCACGGCGGCGTCGACCAGCTGCCGCGCGATGCCGAGCCGCTGCCGGTCCGGGGCGACGGCGAGCGCGTCGATCGGCCGGACGTGCCGGTGGGCGGGGATGTCGAACCCCTCGCCGAGGTGGACGTACCCGGCGACCGCGCCGTCGTGCTCGGCGACGAGGACGTCCTCGGGTCGCGTGCCGTCGTCGAAGAACGGCGTGCCGGGCGGCGGCGGGGGAGCGGGGGACACCGCCGAGTTCCAGGTGTGCGCGTCGATCTCGGCGAGCACGGCTTCGTCCTCGTCGCGGGCGAGGCGGATGGTGATCGTCACGAGAGCGCCCGCCAGGCCTCTTCGACGATCCCGGCCATTTCCCGCGGATCGCGGTTGCCGCTGGAGCTCAGGCTCCGCACCGACACGGTCAGGTCCGGGCCGCTGCGCTGGCAGGTCCGGACGGAGGACAGCTCCGGGTCCGGCGTCGATCCCGCGGCCGCGGGATCGTGGTGCACCAGGCACTGCACGGCGCCGACGCGCACCAGTTCGGTGCTCGGCTGGGCCAAACCGAGCGCCTGGGCGTCCTCGTAGGGCGCGACGAGCTCGGGGGAGGGCGCGCGGACGGCGAGGAGCTGAAAGCTTCGCTCCAGCCGATCGTCCTGGTACTGCTGGGCGATCGCGCCCGCCCCGCCGTAGGCCGCGGACACGCGCGCGGCGGTCTCCCGGTCGGTCTTCCCGATCCGGTCGATCATGGCCTGGCCCTTGACCTTGTCGAACTTGGCGATCGCGTCCTGGGCCCTGCCCAGCCCGCCGAGGCCGGCCGGGGCGGTCGGCGGGCTGCCGCTCGGGCCGCCGAGCAGGCTCAGGACCAGCCACGGCACGCCGACCAGCGCCGCGCCGAGGAGGAAGCCGAGCAGGCCGGTCACGGCCGGCCGGGCGAGGAGCGATCGGCGCGGGGCCGTCGGGTGGGGTGGCGGCCCGGGTTCGGGCGGGAGGTCTGGCGGCGGGGCGGCAGTCACCCGGGAATCCTGGCGGAATCCGGCAGGCGGCGTGAAGGGAAATCTCACTTCGGCCCTCAAAGGAGGTGCGCGCGCCGCCAGATGCCCTCCGAGCGGCCGCCGATCAGACCCGCGTCGCGCAGGAACGGCACGATCTTCTCGGCCATCCAGCGGCGCGTCTCGTGGAAGTGCGGGTTCGCCAGCGCCGCGGCGCGGCCCTCGCGCGGGTCGATCCCGACGCTGCGGTAGATCCGCGGGTCGACCATGCTGTCGATCACGCCGAACGCGACCAGCGCGGTCCGCAGCCGGTGCCGCCGCAGCGCCGCCTTCGACAGCTTCGGCGTCTCGCGCAGCACCTCCTCCTTGGCGAACCGGACGTGCCGGGCCTCCTCGACCACGTGGATGCGGTTGACCGAGCGGATCAGCGGCTGGATGCCGTCGTCGTCCATCATCGAGCGCTGCAGCCGGTCGGTGGTCTCCTCGGCGACCAGCACGCTCGCGAACATCGACGGCCCGGCCGCGGTCGCGCCGAAGACCTTCGCGGCGCGGTGGACCACCTTCGGGACGCCGTAGCGCGGGACGCCGAGCCGCTCGGCGGTGCGGGCGAACATCACCGAGTGCCGCGTCTCGTCGCCGATCTCGGTCATCGCGTACTGCGCGTGCTCGGTGCGTGCGTCGAGGTCGAAGACGTACCGGGCGAGCAGCTGCATCAGGACGATCTCGAACCACAGGCCGACGCTCATGATGCTGGCGATCTCGTGCTTGGACAGCTCGATCCGCTGCTCCGGCGACAGCTTCGCCCACAGGGCCGTGCCGTGGAGGGAGACGCGCTCGAGCGGCATGTACGCCTTGCCCTCGGCGAGCGGCGCTTCCCAGTCGACGTCGACGTGCGGGTCGTAGGAGTTCTTCGCGGAGCTCTTGAGCAGGCGAGCCGCGGTGACGTCCCGGTCCTGGGCCTCGACGCCCATGGCGGCCTCCCGAAGTAGGGGGTACGCGGTGTACTAGCTACTTCGGGAGCGTACACCGCCCGGTGGGCGCCTGAGTAGGCTTTCGCCGTGACCAAGGTCGACGGACGGACGACGCGCTGGGCCGGCCAGCAGGAGCGGCGGCGCGCCGAGTTCGTCGACGCCGCACTGGCCGCCATCGCCGAGCACGGCCCGGACGTGTCGACCGAGCAGATCGCCGAACGCGCCGGCGTCGCCCGCACCCGCCTGTACCGCCACTTCTCCGACGCGGCGGACCTCCGCCGGGCGATCGCCCGGCGGGCGGCCGACCTGGTGACGGCGGACCTGGCACCGCTCTGGCACCCCGAGGGCTCGCCGAACGAGATGATCTCCACGGTGATCTCGACGCACCTGCGCTGGCTGACCGAGCACGCCCCCCTGCACCGCTACCTCGCCCGCGGGGTACCGGACGGCCCCGACGTCCGCGGCGCGATCGCCCGCCACCTCAGCGGCCTGTTCGCCGGCTACCTGACGGCGTTCGGCCTGGACCCGGCCCCGGCGGACACGATGGCGTTCGGCCTGGTCGGCTACGTCGAGTCGGCGACCACCCGCTGGCTCGACCACCCGGGCACGCTCAGCCTGCCCCAGCTGACGGCCCAGCTGACCGGCACGATCTGGGCCATGCTGGACCACACGCTGCGCGCGGGCGGCGTGGAACTGGACCCGGACCGGCCGTTGCCGCTGCCGGAGGAGCTTTAGTCCTCCTTCGGGAACTCGGCCCGCACGCCGAGCAGCCGGACCGCCCGGGTCAGCTCGAACATCCCCAGCACCTCCTGCGCCGCCCGCTCCAGCTCGCCCGCGTCCGACGTCGGTTGCGGCAGCGTGATGCTGTGCGTGTGGGTCAGGAACGGCACGAACCGCACCTTGACCGCCACCCTCGCCGCCGGGCGGCCCTCCTCGAGGACGTCCTGGGCGACGCGTTTCGCCAGCGCCGACACCTCGGCCGCCATCTCCGCCGGGTCGGTCAGGTCGCGTTGGAACGTCGTCTCGCGGCTGTGGGAGCGGGCCACCCACGGGGTGGCGCTCACCTCGGCGTCACTGATGCCGCCGCCGAGCAGCCGCAGCCAGGGGCCGGTCTTCGGGCCGAACCGGGCGGCCAGCTCCGCCGGGGCCGCGCCGGCCAGGTCGAGGACCGTGTGGATACCCAGCTCGGCGAGCTTCTTCACCGTCTTGCCGCCGATGCCCCACAGCGCGTCGGGCGGACGGGTGGCCATCACGGCCCACCAGTTCTCCTGCGTCAGCCGGAAGATCCCGCCCGGTTTGCCGAACCCGGTGGCGAGCTTGGCCCGCAGCTTGTTGTCGCCGATCCCGACCGCGCACGACAGCCCCGTCTCGCGCGCCACCGCCTCCTTGATCGCGACGGCCAGCGCCTCCGGGTCGGCCGTCTCCGCTCCGACGAAGGCCTCGTCCCAGCCCAGCACCTCGACCACGACCGGCAGTTCCCGCACCGCGGCCATCACCCGCGCCGACACCTCGAGGTAGGCGTCCGGGTCACTGGGCAGGAAGACGGCGTCCGGGCAGCGCTTGGCCGCGATCCGCAGCGGCATGCCGGACTGGACGCCGAACTCGCGGGCCTCGTACGACGCCGTCGCGACGACCGCGCGTTCGGCGGGGTCGCCGTTGCCGCCGACCACGACGGGCTTCCCGCGCAGCTCCGGGTGGCGGGCGATCTCGACCGCGGCGATGAACTGGTCGAGGTCGACGTGCAGGACCCACTTCACGCCGCCCAGTCTGTTCTCAGATCCGGTGCCGCGCCACGTGGGTCCAGACGGTCGCGGTGAGCGCGATGATCCCGCACAGCGTCACGCCGGGGTCGGGCAGCACCAGGCCCAGGACCAGCAGTGTCACGGCCGTGAGGTCGAAGACGATCAAGAGGGCGCTGCGGAGCGCGCGCGACTTCGGACGCTTGCCGTCGCGAAGCGCGGCGGCCAGATCCGGGTCGCTGAACTCCAGGCTGCGCTCGATCTTCTCGAGCTCGGTGCGGTCGTGGTGACTGAGCATCGCGCCTCCTCCGGCGCCGAACCCGCCGTATCGCCGTAGCGAATACCCAATCGTCCTCCTCGCTAACCGCCGAATGCCTTCTGATTTCGTGCTTTTCTCTGGTCCGACCGGGTGATCCGCGCTCCGTGACCGGCCTCGGCCACGTTAAGTTGCCTCGTGAACGTGGCCGGTCACGGCCGGACGGTGGGTGGGGGCGGCCGGGTGGCCACGTTCTGCCGTCGTGCCGGTGGCCGGTCGAGCCCTTCAAACAGCCGGAGGACTTCATGACCCTGCCCACCGAACCGATCGGCAGCATCCCGCGTCCCGCCTACCTCGTCGAAGGCCTCGGCGAGTTCGCGGCCGGCCGGATCGACGCCGCCGCGCTCGCCGAACTCGAGAGCCGGGCGCTGACCGACACGATCCGCCGGTTCGAGGAGACCGGCTCCCCGGTGCTCTCCGACGGGGAACAGGGCAAGCCGAGCTTCGCGACCTACCCGCTGGCCGGGCTCGAAGCGCTGGCACCCGACGGCGTCGTCATCCCGTTCGCCGACGGGCACACCCGGCAGCTGCCGCGGCTCACCGCGGGCCCGTTCCGCTACGCGACCCACGCGGACTCGTACCTGACGCGGGCGAAAACGCTTACCGACCGGCCCGTCAAGCAGGCGGTGATCGCCGCGTCCGCGCTCTCGCTGATCTACCCGGCCGACGGCATCGAGGGGTACTCGCAGGAGCAGTTCGTCGCCGACCTGGTGAACGAGGCCGAGGCCGACATCCGGGGCAGCCTCGACGCGGGCGCGGACAGCGTCCAGATCGACTTCACCGAGGGACGGCTGTCGCTGAAGCTCGACCCGTCGGGCGGGCTGCTGCGGCAGTTCGTGGAGCTCAACAACGCCGTGCTCGACCGGTTCACCGCCGAGGAGCGCGCGAAGATCGGCGTCCACACCTGCCCGGGCGGCGACCAGGACTCCGTGCACAGCCTCGACGTCGACTACGGCGGCCTGCTGCCGGCGTTGTTCGACCTCAAGGCCGGCCGCTTCTTCGTCCAGCTGGCCAGCGAAGCCGACCCCGAGCGCGCGTTGCGGGTGATCGCCGACAACCTGAAGGCGGACCAGCGGGTCTTCGTGGGCGTCACCGACCCGATCGACCCCCGGGTGGAGACGGCGGAAGAGGTCCGCGACCGGGTGCTGACCGCGGCGAAGTACGTGCCGGCCGACCGGCTCGGCACCTGCGACGACTGCGGGTTCTCGCCGTTCGCCGACGACACGTCGACTTCGCGCGACATCGCGTTCGCCAAGATCGCGGCCAGGGTCGAGGGCACGCGGCTGGCGTCCGAGAAGCTCGGCTGAGCGTGCGGCGTGGGCCCCGCCCCGGGGCTCACGCCGTCTCGGCGGCGACCTTCAGCCCGAGCGCGACGAGCACGGTGCCCAGCACCGCGTCGAGGCTCCGCCGGACGCGGCCGGCGCTGAAGAACTTCTTGAGCGCCCCGACGACGACGGCGAGGGTGACGAACCAGAGGACCGTGCCGCCGGTGGCGATGGCGGCCAGCTCGAGCGTCTGGAGGGTGGAGCCGTCCGCGGGCAGGAACTGGGGGAGCAGGGCCAGGAAGTACACCGCCACCTTGGGGTTGAGCAGGTTGGTCACCAGGCCCTGCCGGAAGGCGGCGACGGCCTTGAGCTGCCGGGTTCCGGTGGTGTCCCCGAGATCCCGGTACTCCCCGCGGCGCACGGCCAGCCACGCTTTGACCCCGAGGAACACCAGGTAGACCGCACCGGCCAGCTTGACGACGGTGAAGGCGACGGCGGACGCGGTGAGCACGGCGGCGACACCGAGGGCGATGGCGACGACCCAGGCGAAGACGCCGAGCGCGATCCCGGCGCCCGCGGCGATCCCGGCCCGGCGGCCACCGGCGAGCGCCGACCGCGTCACGACGACGAAGTCGGGCCCGGGCGACATCGCCCCGAGCACGACGACCAGCAGGAACGAGGCGGCAGTGGCACCGGGGATCATGGCCGCAGGATACGGCCCGGGCGCCACCGGTTTTCCGTGCCGTTCACGCCATCGCAGACGCCGGGGCCGAATCCGCGGTTCACAATTTGGTAACTGTCAGTGACATTCTGACCGTGGCCGCGATTGTGCTCAAGCGTGGTGCACTCGAATCCACGTACACGGCTTGGCGGAACTGGGTAGGTGGAATGAGTACGTCGTTGGTGGACCGCGCGCGTCGGTTGTTCGAGTTTCTCCGCGGGGCGCAGCAATTGAAGGCCAACCCGGTCCGGTCGGTCGAGGTCTACCAGCGCGAAGGTGATGTGATCTGGCTGGCGGACCTCCCGGTACACCCCGCGGTCGCCCGGCTGCAGAGAGACGCCCCGGCCGGGGCCGCGCCGCTGCTGTCGATCGCTCGGGTCCCGGTGGTCGCGCCGCCCGAAGCCGACGCGGAGCTCGAGCGATGGCTGACGGAATCGATCGACGATCCCGAGCAGACGCCCGCGCTCCGTCAGCGGATCACCGAATCGGAACCGGAACCGGAACCGGAACCGGAACGGGAGGCAGAACCGACTGCCGACCGGACGCCCGTGTACCTCACCTTGGATCGCTTCCCCGCCGTTCAGCGGGAGTACGACACGTGGCTGCCGCGTTGGTTGGAATGGGCCGAACAGGAACGAATCGATCGTCCGGCGCGAGACCTGTACGCGCGCCTCTACACGATCTACGTCTCCGCCACGGAAAGCCCCGAGGAGCTGGAGCTGGTCGCCGGAACGGGCTGTCTCAGCTGGCAACCCGTCGACGGGTATCGGATCAAGCGGCACCTGCTGACCAGCCCTGCATCGGTGGACTTCGACGATCGGACCGGTCGCCTGGTGGTGCGGGCCGTCGAGTCGGCCGAGCCGGTGCAGCTGGAACTCGACATGGTCGAGCCCGGGCTGGTCACCGCTCCGGACAAGCTCGACGAGATCCGAGCGGACGTCAAGGCGTACGAGGGACCGGCCCTGGAGCCGGTCGTCACAGGTGACTTCGCACGCCGGCTGGTGCACAGCCTCGACTCCGATGGCGAGTACCGCGACCAGGACGAGCCCGCGGTTCCCGGCAAGCACGGAGTAGTGGCCTTCGCGCCGGCCCTGATCCTGCGAAGGCGTAGCCAGCAGGGACTGATCGAAATCTTCGACACGATCCTGCACCAGCTGGACAAAACCGGGGAAGTGCCGGACGGGCTGATCCCGCTGATCGATCCCGATCACGTGCCGGCAGCGCCGGCAGCAGCGGGCGACGGTGCGATCTTGATGGTCGACGACGAACCGTTCCTGCCTCTTCCCGTGAACGAACGCCAGCTCGACGTGATCAGGCGAGTCGACTCGGCGTCCCAGACACTGGTGCAGGGCCCGCCGGGTACCGGCAAGACCCACACGGCCGCGGCGTTGATTTCCCACTTGCTCGCGCAGGGCAAGCGAGTCCTGGTCACCGCCCACACCGACCGGGCGTTGCGAGAGGTGCGGGCCAAGCTCCCGGATGAGATCAAACCCCTGGCAGTGGCAGTCGTCGGATCGTCCCGAGAGGACATGGCCGACCTGAAACTGGCAGTCCAGGAGATCGCGGCGGCGGCGAGTGAACACGACGGCAAAGAGAACGCTCGTGCGATCCAGGAGCACTTCGAGGCCGTCGACCGGCTCCGGCGCGAACGCTCTGCCGCACACAGCAAGCTCCTCCAGGCGCGTGAACGCGAAGTGCTGGAGTGGGACCACCGGGGCTATCGCGGCACCCTCTCGGGGATCGCCCGCCAGCTGAACGCTGAGCAGGACCGGCTGGGGTGGCTGCTCGGCTTGGACGCGGTCGGCCCTGACCAGAAAGCGCCCCTGAGCAGTCGGGAGGCCCAGGAATGGCACGGCTATCTGCTCGACGAAAGCCTGCGTGCCGACGAACCTCAATCCCGGCAGCGCCTGCCGGTGGTATCTCAGCTGGTGGACGCCGATCGGTTCGCCCGGCTGGTCGCGGCCGAGAACGGTGCCACGGCAGCGGACCGTGAGCACGCGGCGCTCAAAGAGCACGCGGCCTTTTTCGCGGTCCGGCGGCTCGTGCCCGAACAGCGGAGCGAACTTCAGAGCCGGCTGCAGCGACTTGCTGGCGAGGCGGACTACTTGCTTGGTCGCCGGGAGCAGTGGCTCGACGACGCCCTGCGGGATGTCCGGACCGGACGAGCCGACCAGTGGCGTGCCCGGAGTGCGACCGTCCACGGTCTGATCACCACGGGTACGGGCTGGGTGGGGCAACTTGGGCCGCTCACCGACGTAGTGGTGCGTGGCGGGGATCTCGGTGCGCTGGTCGCCCTCGCCGGCGAACTCGTGCGGTTCCTTTCGGGAGGTGGCGTTGTCAAGACGATGGCCGACGGAAGCCCCAAGATCGGCGCCTTCGCTCCCAAAATCCTCAAACAGGCCCAGCCGCTGTTCGAGAATGTCCTGGTTGACGGCCTGGCACCGACATCCGCGCCCCGGTTGCAGGCGTTCATCGCCTGGGCCGAGGGAAGCAAGGTACTGGCCGCGCTCGATCGAGCTTGGCCGGAGAGCATGGTGATCCCACCCGAGGACACACTGCAGGAACGGCTTCAGTGGCACAGCACGGAACTCAAGCAACTGCACCGGGTACTCGCTCTCGCCGATGAGCTGGTAGCGGAAGAGCAGCGCTTGCGCTGGCTCGAGCTGCCTTCCCCGGACTGGAACGACCTCGGTGGCGTCCGGCGGTACGCGAGCCTGACGGACGCCGCCGCCGCGGAAGAGGCGAAGGTAGCGGCGGCCGCGCCGCTGGTCGCGCTCGAGCAGTTCGTCGGTGAAACCGCCCAGTGGTCCGACGCTGCGCAGTGCGTCGCCGATCTGCTCGATGCCGTCAAGAACCGTGACAGCGAGCGCTTCGCCGTCGCTCGTCGAACGCTCACGCGTCTTTGGGAAGTACGAGGTCAGGCTGGTCGCCGTGACCAGCTTGGCGGCGGCCTCCAGGCCGCCGCGCCACGGCTGTACGAGGAGGTCGTTTCCGACCTGGGCAACCCGGACTGGGCGGAACGCCTCGCGACCTTCTCGGAAGCGTGGAACTGGAGCGCGGCTCGGGCGTGGATCACGCGGCAGGAATCGATCGACGTGAACGACCTTCAGTCGGACGTCACGAGGATCGAACAAGCGATCAGGCACGAGGTGGAAACCATTGCCGCGGGGCGTGCCTGGGATCATGCGGCGTCGCCGGAACGCCTCAGCGGCGCCGCGCGCGCCGACCTGACCCAGTACGCCCAGCTCGTCCAGCGGGCGGGTAAGAACACCGGGATCTATCGCAACCAGCGCCGCACCGAGATCCGCAAGGCGATGGATCGCTGTCGTCCGTCGGTGCCCGTGTGGATCATGCCGATCTACCGGATTGCCGAGCAGCTTCGCGTGCGGCCGGACATGTTCGACGTCGTCGTGGTGGACGAGGCCTCGCAGGCCGGGACGGAAGCGGTCTTCTTGCAGTACCTGGCCAAGAAGATCGTGGTCATCGGGGACGACCGGCAGGTTTCGCCATCGGCGGTCGGTGTCGACCAGCAGCAGCTGCGGGACCTCGCGCGGCAGTACCTGGCGGGTGACCGATACCGCGACACCTGGCACGACCCGCGCCGCAGTCTCTTCGACGAAGCCAAGATGCGGTACGGGAAGCTGATCACGTTGATCGAGCACCGTCGGTGCGTCCCGGAGATCATCGGCTTCTCCAACCGGATCGCCTACGAGCCGGACGGTATCCGGCTCGTCCCGGTCCGCCAGTACGGCGCCGACCGCCTTGAGCCGATCAAGGCGGTTTACCTGGAGGACGGTTACGAGCGGGGCGTCACGAACAAGACCAACCCCGTTGAAGTCGAAGCGATCGTCGAGCAGATCGAGAAGTGTCTCGCCGACCCGGCCTACGACGGCAAGACCTTCGGTGTCGTCTCGCTCCTCGGTCCCACCCAGGCGAAGGAGATCCAGAACAAGCTCTTGGGGCGCATCTCGAAGGAGGACTGGACGAGCCGCGACTTCCGGTGCGGGGATGCCGCGGACTTCCAGGGCTCGGAGCGGGACGTGATGTTCCTTTCGATGGTGGCGGCTCCGGCGCCCGACAAGCGGATGGTGGCGCTGACGCAGGAGCAGTACGTCCAGCGCTACAACGTCGCGGTTTCGCGCGCGAAGGACCAGGTCTGGATCTTCCACTCGGTGCGCCCGGACGAGTTGCCGAACCGCGAGTGCATGCGGTTCCAGCTGCTCGACTACAGCTATGGGGTGATCGCGCGAGGTCGGAACACCGAAACCGGGGCATCCGGCGAAGTAGTGCCGGAGGACCGCCGGATCGAGCCGTTCGACTCGCTCTTCGAGCAGCGCGTGTACAACCGCATCGTCGACCGTGGGTACACCGTGCTCGCGCAGTACCCGTCGCTGGGATATCGGATCGACCTCGTGGTCGTGGGAGCCCACGGACGCCTGGCGGTCGAGTGCGACGGTGATCAGTGGCACGGCCCCGAGGCGTACGAACGTGATCTCGCACGGCAACGTGACCTCGAACGGTGTGGCTGGCGCTTCTTCCGGATCGCGGGATCTGCGTTCGACGTGGACCGGGCGGAGGCGCTCGCCGGACTGTGGGAGATGCTCCACGAGGAAGACATCCATCCCTCGGGCTGGTCGCTTGCCGCCGAGGTGGCGGAATCGTCCGAAGTCGTCGAGCTGCCGCCTGAGGCGATCGAGGAAGGTGGGCCGGAGCCGGCGATCGCCTCGAATGTGCCGTCCCCACCGGCCGAGCAAGACGGGAAGTGGCCGCATGAGGGCGCCGTCGACGAGGGAGTGGTGCAGGTGGAGCCCGCAGCCTCGCTCGAGATGCGCTCGGCTACCCGACCCCAGGTCACCGGCGTCGACCAGCCGTCGGCCGGAAGGGCGCGGGTGACGCTGGAGGTTTACGAGGTCTTCTCCGGTCGGCTGACGCCGGCGGCCGACGCCACGCGCGATGAGCTGATCGAGGGCATCCGAGCGATCGTGGCCGCCGAAGGGCCTGTGTCGGGTGACCGGATCCATCGCCTTTACGTGCAGTCTTCCGGCGGACTCAGGGTTGGCTCCCAGCTGGCTCGGCTGCTGAACTCCGCCGTGAGTCTCGCGGTCCGCCGAGGCGTGCTTCTCGCCGACGATCCGCTCGGGCGGTCGGGCGTCCGGCCTCGCACCTATCGGCTGCCGGATCAGCCGCTGGTCCGGGTGCGTGAGGTGGGGCCTCGTGACCTGGGCGACATTCCTCCGCGCGAGCTGGCCACCATCATGCGGGAACTTGCCGATCGACAGGGCTGGGACGACGAAGAAGCGCTGTTCCGGGCCGTTCTGGCGCAGCTCGGGCTCAAGAAGCTGACCAAGAACGTGAGCCAGATCCTCTCGACGCTCCTCGGCTTGGCGCGAACCCTCGAATCCGACGGGCAACCCCCTCGAGCCGAGGTCTGAGCAGTGCCGGTCTGCGTGGGAAGGAGGCCCACGCAGACCGTCTGTTCGAATTTGAACCTCGTGTAGGGTCGATCTTGTGGGTGACTCCAGGGGCGACGGCATGACGGCCGAGGTGCGGACGCGGGTGCGGATCCCGCTGCGGCTCGACGGCGGCGTCGCGGTCGATGCCGAGGCCGTCACCTTCCGCGGCCTGGCCGACGGTGGTGAACACCTGGCCTTCGTCCTGGGCACGCCCGGGGACGTGCCGCTCGTGCGCCCGCACTCGGAATGCCTGACCGGGGACGTCTTCGGGTCGGCGCGCTGCGACTGCGGCCCGCAGCTGGCCGAGGCCGTCGCGCGGATCTCCGAGACCGGCGGGTACCTGCTGTACCTGCGGCAGGAGGGCCGGGGGATCGGGCTGTACAACAAGCTCGACGCGTACGCCCTGCAGGACGGCGGCCTCGACACCTACGCCGCGAACGCCGCGCTCGGCCTGCCCGAAGACGCGCGCGACTACGCGGTCGCCGCCCAGATGCTGGGCGCGCTCGGCGTGACCCGGGTCGACCTGCTGTCCAACAACCCCGACAAGGCGGCCCAGCTGCGGGCGGCCGGGGTGGCCGTGCGCGGCCAGGTCCCGACCGGGGTGTTCGCGACCGAGACCAACGTCCGGTACCTGCGGGCGAAGGCCGAGCAGACCGGGCACACGCTCACCCTGCCCGGCCTGGCCAGCTGAGCCTCAGGTCAGGCGCTGGGCCGCCGCGGCCGCGGGGCCGGTGGTCAGTTTCTCCAGCAGGCCGATCAGGACCGCCTGTTCCGACGGCGTGAGCGACGCCGCCCAGGCCTGTTCGCGCTTGTTGTGCTCCTGGTAGGCGTCGGTCACCGCGGTGTGGCCCGCCCCGGTGAGCGCCAGCTGCACCGCGCGGCGGTCGTGGGCGACCGGGGTGCGCGTCACCAGGCCGTCCCGCTCCAGGGTCTTGACCAGTGCCGACACCGCCGCGCGGCTCATCCCGGCGAGCTTGGCCGCGTGGCGGGATTCCAGCGGACCGGCCAGCCACAGCACGAACAGCACCCGGAACCCGCCCCAGCTCCAGCCGCGCGGCCGGTGCACCGTCGACTCCCAGTCGTAGACCAGCGCGCCGGCCAGCCGGTGCAGCGTCAGGCCGAGGCGCATCGCCACCGGGTCGGTCGCGGGCAGCTCGGCCTGCGTCTTCCCGATCGCGTAGTCGACGAACGAGAGGTAGTCGAGGTCGGCCGGTCGGTCGGTCATGCGGCCCAGGTTAGGGGAAGGAGGGTTCCGCGCAGCGGTGCGGCGGGCTAGCCTGGCTCGATAGTCAATCCTTTGACGACTAAGGAGCGCTCGCCGTGACGAAGAAAGCCTTCGCCTCTTCGGCCGATCTGGCGGAGAAAGCGCAGACCCTGGAAGTCCTCGCGGACGGCGTGTACGCGCTGACCGCCGAGGGCGACCCGAACATCGGCGCGATCGAGGGCGAGGACTTCCTCGTCTGCTTCGAGGCGCTCGCCACGCCCGTCGCGGCCGCGGAGTGGCTCGCGAAACTGCGGGAGCACACCGACAAGCCGGTGCGGTACCTGGTGCTGAGCCACTACCACGCCGTGCGCGTGCTCGGCGCGTCCGCCTTCGACGCCGACGTGATCGTGGCCCACGAGAACACCCGCGCCCTGGTCGCCGAGCGCGGCAAGGAGGACTGGGAAAGCGAATTCGGCCGGATGCCGCGGCTGGCGAAGGGCGCGGCATCGGTGCCCGGGCTGACCTGGCCGACGCTGACCTTCTCCGACCGGCTCACCATCGATCTCGGCGGCGACCGCGGCGACCTCGTCCTGCAGTACTGCGGGCGCGGCCACACCGAGGGCGACATCGTCGCCTGGCTGCCCCGCGAGAAGATCCTCTACGCCGGCGACCTCGTGGAAGCCGAAGCGGCGCTGTACACCGGCGACGCGTTCCACCGCGACTGGACTTCGTCCACTTTGGACCGCGTGGCCGGCTTCGGTGCCGAGACCCTGATCGGCGGCCGCGGCGGGGTCAGCCGCGGCGCGCAGGCGGTCGGCGCCGCGATCGCGCAGACCCGGCACTTCCTGGACACGATGATCCGCGAGGTCGGTGCGGTCCGCGACGACGGCGGCACGCTCAAGGACGCCTTCGAGCGCACGCACGCCGCGCTGAACGACCGGTACGGGCACTGGCCGATCTTCGAGCACTGCCTGCCCTTCGACGTCTCACGGCTGTGGGACGAGCTGTCCGGGATCGAGCGGCCGGTGGTCTGGACCGCCGAACGGGACCGCGAAGTCTGGGACCGGCTGCAGGGATGACGGTCGCGGTCCTCGGCAGCGGCCCGGTCGGCCAGACGGCCGCGCTGCTGCTCGCGCGCCGGGGCGTGCCGGTGGTGCTCGTCGACGAGCACGAGCGGCGCGATCCCGTGGGCTCCAAGGCCATCTGCCACCAGCGCGACACCCTGGACGTCTGGGCGTCGCTCGGCGCGGGGTGCCTCGCCGAGGAAGGCCTGACCTGGTCGATCGCGCGGACGTTCCACCGCGACCGGGAGCTGTTCTCCACCCGGCTGCCGGACGCGGGATCCGCGCTCCCGCCGTTCGTCAACCTGTCCCAGGCCCGCGTCGAGGCGGTCCTGGACGAGCTGATCGCGCGGCAGCCGCTGATCGACGTCCGCCGCGGCCACCGCGTCACCGGGCTGACCCAGCCGGGCGGCGTCGAGGTGCACTGCGCCACGAAGGACGGTCCGCGCCGGATCGAAGCGGACTACGCGATCGCGTGCACCGGCGCGCGCGGAGACGCGGTGCGGCACGCGGTGGGGGAGCGGCTCGACGGCTTGTCGTTCCGGGACCTGTTCCTGATCTGCGACATCCGGGCCGACCTGGCCGGCTGGGCGGCCGAGCGGCGGTTCCACTTCGATCCGCCGTGGAACCCCGGCCGCCAGGTGCTGATCCACCCCTGCCCCGGCTCGCGGTTCCGGATCGACTGGCAGGTGCCCGACGACTACGACCTGGCCACCGAGGAGACCGGCGGGGCCCTCGACCGCCGGATCCGGGCGATCATCGGCGACCGGCCGTACGAGGTCGTGTGGCGGTCGGTCTACCGCTTCCACACCCGGCTCGTCCGCCGGATGCGCGCCGGCCGCGTGCTGCTGGCCGGCGACTGCGCGCACCTGGTCGCGCCGTTCGGGGCCCGCGGGCTGAACTCGGGGGTCGCGGACGCGGAGAACGCCGCGTGGAAGCTGGCCGCCGTCCTGCGCGGCGACGCGGGGGAGGACCTGCTGGAGAGCTACCACACCGAGCGGTACGCGGCGGCGGTGGAGAACGCGGCCGTCACCACCGCCACGATGGATTTCCTGGTGCCCCAGGACGACGAGCGGCGCCGTCGCCGTCTCGACGTCCTCGCGCGGGCGGCGCACGACCCGGCCGTCTGCGCGCAGGTCGACTCGGGCCGGCTGGCCGAGCCGTTCTGGTACGTCGACTCGCCGCTGACCACCCCCGATCCCGGACGGCCGTTCGCCGGACGGCCGCCGCGGGGTGCATTGCCGCCGCCCGGTCCCGGGATCCTGCTGCCGGACGTCACCGTCCCGAGTGGACGGTTGCGCGACCTGGCCCGGCAGGGCTTCCTCCTCCTGACGACCCCGGGGGTGCGATCCCCGGGGATGCGGTCGGTGGAGATCCCGGTGGGGGGCGCGCTGGGCGCGCGGCCGGGCGAAGCCTGGCTGGTCCGTCCGGACGCCTACGTCGCCGCGGTGCTTCGTGACCCGGCGGAGGCCGGCGTCGCCCTGAAACGGGCTACGGGCGGCTGACCCGCCGCCGGGTCGATTCCCGGACCACCAGCGACGTCGGGACGATCAGCGGGGCGTCCGGGGCCGGTGCGCCGGCCAGCCGGTCCAGCAGCAGCCCGGCCGCCGTTTCGCCCATCTGCCGCAGCGGCTGGCGGATCGTGGTGAGCGGCGGCTGGGTGTGCGAGGCGAGGGGGATGTCGTCGAAGCCGGCCACGGCGACGTCTTCCGGCACCGTCCGGCCGGCCTTGCGCAGGCCGGCCAGCACGCCCGCCGCCGTGAGGTCGTTGTGCGCGAAGACCGCGTCGAACTCCGGGCCCGTTTCGAGGAGCTGGAGGATCGCCGCCTCGCCGCTTTCGCTCGTGAAGTCGCCCTCGATGATCAGCCGCGGGTCGAGGGTCAGGCCCGCGTCGAGGACGACTTCGTTGAAACCGTTGAGGCGGTCGGCGGTGCAGCCGAAGTCGTGGGGCCCGGTGACGGTGGCGAGCCGGGTGCGGCCGGTCTCCAGCAGGTGGCGGGCCGCGGCCGCGCCGCCCTGCCGGTTGTCCGTGCCCACCGACGGGAACGCCGGACGGCGGCCGCGGTCGTCGATCACCACCACCGGCAGCCCCGAGTCGTGCAGCACGCGCAGGTGCCGCACCGCGTCCGGCGGTTCCACCAGCAGGAGGCCGTCGAAGGCTTTCGCCGACACCTGGCGCGAGAACTCGCCGAGGGAATCGGTGCCGCGGTTGGTGGTGGACAGCAGCAGGCCGTAGCCCTTCGACTCCACGACGTCGGCGACGCCCTGCAGCACTTCGCCCATCCACGGCCAGGTCAGGCCCGGGACGAGCATCCCGACCGTGCGCGTCACCCCGCGGGCCAGCCCGACCGCTCCGGCACTGGGGATGTACCCGGTCGCGGCGATCACCTCGCGCACCCGGATCGCGGTGGCCGCGTCCACGTCGGCCTTGTTGTTGAGCACCCGCGACACGGTCGTCTTGCTCACCCGCGCCCGGCGGGCGACCTCCGCGATCGTGACGCGCATCCGTCCTCCCGAGCGGGCGGTGGAAAGCTCCGTGTGTCAAGGTACTCGCCCGCGGGCCCGCCGCGACCGGTCCGAGATCGATCAAGTGCGGACGACGACCATGCCGCCGGGCCGCCTGCGCGGTTTCCGGTCCGATGTGGACAGTGGTGTGTATAACGCCCTATACTCGCCGCTCGTAGTGCGTGATCAGCACGCCCTTGGTCGTCGGGACACAGCTCGTGAGGTCGAACTCGGTGAGTGGGCCGTCGCCGAACAGGCGGGCGCCGGTGCCGAGCGTCAGCGGGTGGATGAGGAGCGTGTACCGGTCGACCAGGCCGGCGGCGTGCAGGGCCCGCACCAGCGAAGCGCTGCCGATGACCGACAGGTCCGGCCCGGGCCGGACCTTCAGTTCGGCCACCGTTTCGGCGGCGTCGCCCCGCAACAGGACCGAGTTCTCCCAAGCGCCGGCGTCGCCGAGGGTGGTCGAGGCGACGTACTTGGTGGCGGCGTTCATGTGCGTGCTGAACGGGTTCCCGTCGGTGCGCCGGCCCCAGGCGGTGGTGAAGTCCTGCCAGGTGCGGCGGCCGAACAGCATGTCGCCGGGCCGGCTCATGCCCTTCCCCATCTCCCCGGCCATGACGTCGTCCTGGTAACGGGTTCCCCAGCCGCCGTGGGCGAAGCCGCCCCGGGTGTCCTCGTCGGGACGGCCGAGGCCCTGCACGACGCCGTCGAGGGTGACGCTCATGGTGACGGTGATCGAACGCATCGGAGGTCCTTTCGCTTCGGGGAGGTGTCGCAGCCCATACGAACGGCGGCGGCCCGGGTCGACAGCGACGGCGGCGTGATGAGATGACAACGTGATCATCGACCCGTGGGTGCTGCTCCTGCTCGTGCTGGCCGGGGTCGGGGCGGGCCTGACCGGGGCGACCGCCGGGCTCGCGTCGCTGGTGTCCTACCCCGCGCTGCTCGCCGCCGGGCTGCCACCGGTGACCGCCAACGTGACCAACACCGTCGCCATGCTGGGCACCACCGTGGGTGCCGCGGCCGGGGCACGCCCCGAACTGGCCGGGCAGCGGAAGCGGCTCGTCCCGCTGTGCGCCATCACCACCGTCGGCGGCGCGTGCGGTGGCCTGGTGCTGCTGCTGACGCCGTCCGACGCGTTCACCGTCATCGTGCCGTGGCTGATCGGCGGGGCGTCACTGGTGCTGATGGCCGGGCCGCGGCTGCGCCGGTTGGCCGAAGGCGCCGAGCACCACGGCCTCAGCCCGGTGACCGGCGTCCTCGCGTTCCTGATCGGCATCTACGGCGGCTACTTCGGCGCCGCCGCGGGCGTGCTCATGCTCGCGCTGCTGGTCACGGTCTGGAGCCAGCCGCTGGCCCGGACGAACGCGGCGAAGAACCTGATCACCGGCTCGGCGAACCTGCTCGCCGCGATCGTCTTCTCGGTCACCGGCAAGGTGGTCTGGCCGGCCGCGCTTGCCGTCTGCCTCGGCTCCCTCGGCGGTTCGTGGCTGGGGTCCGCGCTCGTGCGCCGGTTGCCGGCCACGCCGTTGCGCATCGGGATCGGTCTCGGCGGACTGGGCCTGGCGGTCGTCCTCGGCATGCGGGCATGATCGGCGGGGTATCGGCGAGCAGGAGACCAGATGAGCATTGTCGGGACCAGGGTGGTCCGCCGGGAAGACCGGAATCTGATCACCGCGGGCGGCACCTACGTGGACGACCTGCGGGCGGAGGCGCTTTCCGGGGCCGCGCACGCGGTTTTCGTGCGGAGTCCGATCGCGCACGCGCGGATCGGCGGTATCGACGTCAGCGCGGCGAAGGAGGCACCGGGCGTGCTCGGCGTGTTCACCGCCGCGGACCTCGGGCTGCCCCCGCACCCGTCGGGGCCGGTGCCGGAACCGTGGCTGGCCGGCGAGGTGGTGCGCTACGTCGGCGAACCCGTCGCGCTGGTCGTCACCGAAGAGCGCTACCAGCTGGCCGACGCGGCCGAGCTGGTCGACGTCGACTACGAGCCGCTCGAGGCCGTCGCGACGATCGACGCCGCACTGGCGGGCGAGACGCTGCTGTTCCCGAAGCACGGCAGCAACATCATGCAGGTCAAGGGCGCGGAGGAGTTCGACGACGCGATCTTCGAGGACTGCGAAGTCGTCGTCACCCAGACCATCCTCAACCAGCGCGTCGCGCCCGCCCCGCTCGAAGTGCGCGGCGCGGCCTGCGTGTGGGGCGAGGACGGCAGGCTGACGGCCTGGCTGTCCACGCAGAACGCCCAGATGGCGCGGGGACAGCTGGCCGCGAGCCTCGGTGTCGGCGAGGAGTCGGTGCGGGTGATCGCGCCGGACGTCGGCGGCGGGTTCGGCGCGAAGATCGGCGGCGACCCGGAGGCGACCGTGCTCGGCTGGGCCGCCAAGCAGCTCGGCCGCGGGGTGCGGTGGGTCGAGTCGCGCAGCGAGAACCTCACCGCGATGACGCACGGCCGTGCGCAGCAGAACACCGTGACCATCGGCGGGAAGCGCGACGGCACGGTCCTCGCCTACCGCCTCGACGTCGTCCAGGACGCCGGTGCGTACCCGCGGATGCTGCTGCTGCCGACGCTGACCGAGCTGATGGCCATCGGTGTCTACCGCTTCCCCCGGGTCGAGACGCGCAGCCGCGCGGTCGTCACCACGACCACACCGATCGGGGCCTACCGCGGTGCCGGCCGCCCCGAGGCGACGGCCGCGGTCGAACGGGCGATGGACCGCTTCGCCGCCGAGATCGGGCTGGACCCGGCCGAGGTCCGCCGGGTCAACTTCATCCGGCCCGAAGAGTTCCCGTACCAGTCGCCGACCGGGGCGGTCTACGACACGGGCGAGTACGCGGCGGCGCTGGACAAGGCACTGGAAGCCGCCGGGTACGCGGAACTGCGGGCCGAGCAGCGGCGCCGCCGGGAGGCGGGCGACCCGGTCGAGCTGGGCCTGGGGATCGCGGCCTACGTCGAGATCACCGGTGGCGACGGCGCAGGCGAGAGCGGCCGCGTCGACATCCACCCCGACGGCTCGGTCGTCGCGTGGACCGGCAGCTCGCCGCACGGGCAGGGGCTCGGCACGTCGCTGGCGATGCTGCTGTCCGACCAGCTCGGCGTCCCGCTGGAGCGGATCACCGTCCGGCACGGCGACACCGACGAGGTGCCCCAGGCGGTCGGCACGTTCGGCTCCCGGTCGCTGCAGCTGGGCGGCTCGGCGATCCGGCAGGCGGCCGACGAGGTGATCGTGCAGGCCCGCGGGCTGGCGGCCGACCTGCTGGAAGCGGCGCCGGACGACCTCGAGCTGGACGTCGAACGCGGCGTTTGGCAGGTTCGCGGCGCGCCGTCGAGCACCGTGCTCAGCTGGGCCCAGGTCGCCGAGACCGCCAGTGAGGGCAAGCTCTCCGCCGACGTCTGGTTCGGTGCGGGCAAGCCGACCTTCCCGTTCGGCGCGCACCTCGCGGTGGTCGAGGTCGACACCGAGACCGGCAAGGTCGAGCTGCGCCGGATCGTCGCCGTCGACGACGCCGGCCCGATCGTCAACCCGCTCACCTTCCGCGGGCAGCGCCACGGCGGGCTCGGGCAGGGCGCGGCCCAGGCCCTCATGGAGGTCGTGACCTACGACGAGGACGGCAACCCGACGACCGCGACGCTGGCGGACTACTCGTTCGTCACCGCCGCCGAGCTGCCGGACTTCGAACTGGTCGACATGGCCACCCCGACCGACCGGAACCTGCTGGGCGTCAAGGGGATCGGCGAGGCCGCCACGATCGGCTCGACCCCGGCGGTGCACAACGCCGTGGTGGACGCGCTGTCGGCCCGCGGCGTCAAGCACCTGGACATGCCCACGACCCCGATCCGGGTCTGGGCCGCACTCGAGGAAACCGCGAAGGGAAGCGCGCAGTGAAGGTCTCGATCGAGGTCAACGGGCGGCCGGTGACCGAGGAGGTGCCGGACCGGACGCTGCTGGTGCACTTCCTGCGCGACACCGCCGGGCTCACCGCCACGAACATCGGCTGCGACACGACGTCCTGCGGCGCCTGCACGGTGCTGTTCGACGGAGAGTCGGTGAAGTCCTGCACGGTGCTGGCCGCGCAGGCCGACGGCCACACCGTCACGACGGTCGAGGGTCTGTCCTCTTCGGACGACTCGCTGCACCCGGTGCAGAAGGCCTTCCAGGAGCAGCACGGCCTGCAGTGCGGGTTCTGCACGCCGGGGATGATCATGGCGTCGGTGTCGCTGCTGGCCGACAACCCGAAGCCGACCCGCGACGAGGTCCGGGCCGGGCTCGAAGGGAACCTGTGCCGCTGCACGGGTTACCACAACATCGTCAGCGCCGTGATCGACGCTTCGGGGCAGGAGGTGGACCGGTGATCCCCGCTTCGTTCCAATACCTGCGGGCGTCCACAGTGGACGAGGCGCTGGCGTTGCTCGCTTCGCACGGCGACGACGCGAAGGTGCTGGCGGGCGGGCATTCCCTGCTGCCGCTGATGAAGCTCCGCCTGGCCGCGCCGGAATACCTGGTGGACATCGCCCCGCTCGACGAGCTGCGGTACGTCCGGCTGGAGGGCGGCGAGGTCGTCATCGGCGCGTTGTCCCGCTACAGCTCGCTGGCGCAGGACCCGGTGCTGCTGGAGCACGCGCCCCTGCTGGCGCAGGTGTCCGCCGAGGTGGGCGACCGCCAGGTCCGCCACCGCGGCACGATCGGCGGCTCCCTGGTCCACGCGGATTCGGCGGCGGACCTGCCGGCGGCGGTCCTGGCCTCGGACGCGGTCATGGTGGCCCGGGGGCCGTCGGGCGAGCGCCGTATCCCGGCGGCGGAGTTCTTCCTCGGCCCGTTCACGACGCCGCTGGAGCCGGCGGAGCTGCTGACCGAGATCCGCCTCCCGGCCCAGACGGGGCAGGGCTGGGGCTTCGAGAAGTTCACCCGCCGCGCGATCGACTGGGCGATGGTCGGGGTGACGGTGGCGGGCGGCCGCGTCGGGCTGGTGAACATGGGCGGAGTACCGCTGCGGGCCACGGCCACGGAGGAGGCGCTGGCGGCGGGGGCGTCGATCGAGGAGGCGGCAGCGCTGGCGGCGTCGGGCACGAACCCGCCCGACGAGCCCCACGCGACGGCGGAGTACCGGCGTCACCTGGCCCGGGTACTGACCCGGCGGGCGTTGACGCAAGCTCTTCGCTGATTTCTCGGCGGGGGCGGCACTCTTGGGGGTGTCGCCCCCTCCCGCTTGATCGTGACGGCCGATTCCCGCCAGCTCGGCGTCCCCTGTGGACGGCAGGATCGGGAGTGTGAAAACTGTTGCGCACACGGCCATCGAGCCCGGAATCCTGTACTTCGGCACCCCGGTGGTCCTGATTTCCACCACGAACGAGGACGGGTCGGCGAACCTGGCCCCGATGTCCTCGGCGTTCTGGCTCGGGTGGCGGGCGATGCTCGGTCTCGGAGCCCGGTCGAAGACGGCCCAGAACCTGGTGCGCACCGGCGAAGGCGTGCTCAACCTGCCCTCGGCGGACCTGGCCCCGGCGGTCGACCGCCTGGCGCTGACCACGGGATCGGATCCGGTGCCGGCGGGGAAGCAGGAACGCGGGTACTTCCACGTGGCGGACAAGTTCGGCCGGGCCGGCCTGACACCGGTGCCGTCCTCGACCGTGCGCCCACCGCGGGTGGGCGAGTGCCCGGCGGCCATGGAGGTGGTGGTCGAAGCCGCCCACCCGGTTGGCGACGACGGCGGTGTCCTGGCTTTCGAGGTACGGGTGCAGCGGGTGTTCGTCCACGAGTCGATCCGGCTGGACGGCACCGAGGACCGCATCGACCCGGACCGCTGGCGGCCGTTGATCATGAGTTTCCAGAAGTTCTACGGGTTGTCTTCGCAGGTTTGTCCTTCTACGTTGGCCGGGATTCCGGAGCGGCTTTATCGGGGGCCGGACATCGACCGGGCCCGGCGCGTCGGTCTCCCACTGGGCTGATGGTGGCCCTACCGCTCATAGGGACCTTGACCCCGGCGAGCGGCACTCCTTCGGGGCAACATCCGGTTTGCCCGCCCGGTCCAGGCAATCGTGGTCTTTCGGGCATCCGGGTGGCGGTGCCGACGCCGGGTCCCGTGGCACTGCTAATCTTCGTCAGGGAACTTGCTTGAAGGTTTGACGAAAAGGATCCGGCGAGGGGAAATGGCGGAGCGGTTCGAGTTCGTCCTCGAGGTCTTCGAAGCGCTCGTCGTCGGGCGGGCTACCGGGGGCGATGTCCGGCGTTACCCCCTGCGGGCCGGGAACCTTCCCTCGGATCCTGTGCGGTTCGTGCGCGTGGCGCGGCAGGTCTACGACGCTCTCGAGGAGCGGCGGCTGTCCGTCTCCGGTGAGCTGCACCCCGGCGTCCGGACCGCCTTCGAACTGCTCGCCGAACCGCGGATTTCGGTGGCCGTCAGCGGGATCGACGGGCTTGGGGCCGATGTTGCCGTTCTCGTCGTCAGTGACGGCGCGCAGGCACTCGGGATCACGCAGGCGCCGGACACCGACGAACTGCTGTTCTCGCTGTTCGCGGACGAAGACCTCGTCGAAGTCGTCACCGGGGTGCTGCCGCCGGCTCCGGCCGCCAGTACCGGGCGGCACGTCGTGCACCGGGCCGCCGGGCGGGAGGTGTCCGCCATGACCGCCAAGCGGATCGCGGATGCCGAATTCGAGGAAGAAGAGACCGACGCCTTCGGGATGATCGAGGTCAAGGCCGTCGTGCGGCCCGGGCGGCGGCCGCCGGCTCCGAAATCCTCCGATGTCGCCGTGCTCGAACGGGTGCTCGCCGAACCCCGGCTGGGTGGGGGGCACATTGCCGTCGGTGCGGTGGGACGGCGAGGGGAACGGCTCGCCGGTGAGCCGCTGAGCTGGCTCGACACCGCCGACGGGCGCTACCTGGTGCACACCAGGACCGGCGAGGCCGGGGAACTGACCGCGGAATACGTGCCGGCCGGGCGGGCCGACCTCGCGCGCGCCATCCGCGACGCGATCGCGGCCGTCTACTGATCGGGGAGGAACCGTCCTGATGACCGAAGAGACCGAGGCCACGGCCCAGGCTCTCCAGGCCACCATGCAGATGCAGGCCGCCGCGACCCCCGAGGCGAAGATGATGGCCACGGTGCGCGTCGGCCTCGCGGGGACCGAGCTGAAGCGGCTCGCCCAGACCGGTGGCTTCGCCATCGACGACACCACCGGCAATCAGCTGATCGAGGCCCTGGAAGGCGTGCTCGAGTCGCTCGAACAGCGGTGGGCGAACCTGCAGCGGCTGCACGACGCGCCGGCGATGAGCCGGACCGCCACCGGCCAGTGGGTCTCCGCGCACATGGTCAGCACCGCCGCCGACGACCAGGGCCTGGTCACGCAGCTGCAGGCCGCGCGGCAGGAGTTCCCGACCTACATCGAAGCCATCAAGCTGGCCAAGAAGAACTACAAGTCCCGGGAAGAGAACACGCGCGCGACGCTGACCTCGCTCCCGACCGCCGACAAGAGCTGAGGGAGACCGTGGCACCCACCGCCGAGTCCGTCTCGGACCCGTCGTCGCCGGACTACGACCCGCGCAGTCCGCTCTACGACGTGACCGCCGATTCGTCGTCGAAGTACTACGTCGGGCCGCTGACCACGGACAAGTCGCCCTCGGGTGACCAGATCCGCGAGATGGCCACCAGGCAGGTCGACGACGAGATCCGGCGCGGCTGGCTCGGCCCGGTCGTCGACCCGGTGCTGCGCGACAAGAAGATCCAGGAGCTCTACCAGCAGCACCTCAACGACGCCAAGCACGGCCTCGACGAGGGCCTCACCATGCGCGAGAACGGCGGCGCCCCGAGGACGCTGTGGGCCAACGCCAGCCACGAGCAGATGAACGAGGCCATCACGCTGGACGCCAACCCGGCGACCGTCGCGGAAACCTCGGAAGAGTGGGTACGCGTCGGCAACGACCTGGGCACGCACCAGAAGACGCTGGCCGACGCGATCAACGCGAGCACGAGCAACTGGCAGGGCGGCGCCGGTGACGCCGTCCGCGAGCACCTCGCCGGCGTCGGCAAGTGGCTCGGCGCGACCGCACAGGGCGCCACGCTGGCCGGGCGGCAGCAGGAGATCCACTCCCAGGCGCTGAACGAGACCCAGCGGCAGATGGCGGCCAACCCGCCGGTGCAGTTCGACCTGCAGTCGGCCAACCAGCGCCTGATGTCGATGACCGACCCGGTGCAGTACGCGGCGGCCGCGGGCGAGGCCATGCAGACCTACCGGGCGCAGCAGGCCGCGCGGGACCACGCCGCGCAGATCATGACGCAGTACGACGAGACCATCGGCAGCGCGGTCGCGACCCCGCGGTTCCCAGCACCGCCGAAGCTGCCGACGGCGACGGCGACCAGGCAGAACGTCGTGGCGCGGGGCGGCGCCGGGGCAGGTGGCGACGTGCAGCCGCTGCTGGCGTCGAGCCCGAGGCTCCCCGACGCCGCGGGTACCCCGGCCGACGTGAACGCGGCGGCACTGGGCAGCGCCGGTGGGGCGGGCGGAGCCGGCGTCCCCGGCGGCGGCTCCGGTGCCGGCGGCTCCGGCTTTTCCGGCAGCGGCATCCCGGGCGACGGCAGCGGCTCGGGCCCCGGCAGCGGCATCCCAGGCAGTGGCATTCCCGGCAGTGGCTCCGGCTTTTCCGGCGCCGGCATTCCCGGCGGGGGTGGCGCGGGCAGCGGTTCGGGTGGTGCCGGCGGTGCCGGGTTCACCCCGCGGAACTTCGACGTCCCCGGCACGCCCGGCGGCGGCAACTTCAGCGGCGCCGGCATCCCCGGCTCGTCGCTGCCGCACTTCGACGACTCGACGACGTCGTCCGGCTTCACGCCCTCCGGCATCCCGGGCGGCGGGGGCACCGGCGGCAGCGGGTTCACCCCGCCGCCGATCCCGAACATCCCGGACGTCTCCGGCGGGGGCGGCGGCATCCGCGGCGGCAACCCGATCCCCGGGTTCACCCCGCCCGGCATCGACCCGATCACCGGGCTGCCCACCGGCACCGGCGGGCTCAACACCCCCGGTGGCGCCAAGATGCCGACCATCGGCCGCGGCGGCGGGATCAACGGCGACAGCATCGCCAGCAGGCTGGGCGGCCTGAGCGGCGGCGGTGGTGGCGGCGGCGGATCCCTCGGCGGGATCGGCGGCTCCGGCGCCGGTGGGGCCGGCGCCGGCGGCGCGGGCCTGCGCGGCGCGGGCAACCTGAGCGGCGGTGCCGCGTCCGGCTTGGCTGCGGAAGCCGAAGCCGCCGCGGCGCGCAACGCGATGTCGGGCCGTGGCGCGGCCGGTGCCGCGGGCACGCCGGGCATGGGCGGTATGGGCGCCGGCGCCCGCGGCGGCAAGGGCGAAGACGACAAGGAACACAAGGCAGCCGACTACCTCGAGAGCGACGACCCGAACTTCTTCGCGGGCGAGCAGGTGGTCGCGCCTCCGGTGATCGGCGACTGGAAGAACCAGGATTGGAAGTGAGGGCATGACGGCCGCCGGCTTCGAGGTCGAACCGGACGACTTGGTCGCGCACGCGAGTCACGTCGAGAGCCTGGTGGACCGGCTCACCACGGCGAGCTCGGCGGCCGACACGGCGATGTCGGACCACGCCTACGGGCTGCTGTGCGCCTTCCTCCCGCCGATCATCCGGCCGACGAACGAGCAGGCGAAGGACGCGCTGACCGCGTCCGCGGAAGGCGTGCGCGGGTTGGCGGACAACGTCACGTCGGCCGCGAAGTCCTACCGGGAAGGCGAAGAAGGCAACGCGCAGCCGTTCGAGCGTCAGCTCGCGGCGGCGTCGCCCACGGAGGAAGCGAAGGTGCGGTCATGACCGGTCCCAACGGGCTGGGGGACCTGATGCGGGACCCCGACGAGACGATCCGCCGGATGGACGACTGGGCGGCCGGGTTCGCGGCGAAGGCGCAGCGGTACCAGGCGGCGCAGGAGCAGACCGAACGGCTGCGGCTGACCGCGGCCAGCCCCGACGGCGCGGTGAGCGTGACCGTCGGCGCGGACGGCACCGTCACCGACCTGACGTTCTCGAACAAGATCAAGTCGTTTCCGCTGGAGGAACTGTCGCGGCAGATCCTGACGACGATGCGGCGGGCGCAGTCCGGCATCGCCGACCGCGTCGCCGGGGTGATGGCCGAGCAGCTCGGCGACGAGGACCCCGACACCCGCGGCGCGCTGCTCGGCTCCCTGCGCGGCCGGTTCCCCGATCCGGACGAGCCGGACGAGCAGCCGCCGGTCCCGCCCGCTCCGGTCCCGCCCGCCCCGGCGGGTGGCGCGGCGGCCCCGCCCGCCCCCGGCACCCCGCAGCCGCCACGGCGGCCCGCCGCTCCCGAGGACGAAGACAACAATCCTTGGTGAGGCGGAGGGAACGCGTGGCCGGCCACCTGCTCTCGCGCGAGCTCGAAGGCCGGCGAACTCGCCGAAGCCCCCGCGAAAGCGGGCGACGACCGGCCCGATGACCTGGACAAGGACGGCGCACGTGGTCACCGTCCACGCCTGAGCGGTCCTTTCGGGGTCTCGACAGCGGGCGCCCGGGCGGGCGACACTGGGCCGATGACCGGCCTGATCACCGGAAGCCGTGTCCGGCTGCGGCCTGCCGCCGCCCCGGACGCCGCCCGGTTCGAGGAGATCCTGTCGCACCCCGAAGTCGCCCGCTGGTGGGCCGACGCCGAGGAGCCGGTGGCCGCCCAGGTGTCCTACCTGCTGGACCCCGACGAAGGCACCACGACCTATGCCGTCGAACACGACGACGTCGTGATCGGCATCGAACTGGCCTTCGAGGAGGCCGATCCGCAGTACCGCCACGCCGGGATCGACATCGCGGTGCACCCGGACTTCCAGGGGCGCGGTCTCGGCTCGGACGCCATCCGCACGCTGGCCGAGCACCTGTTCACCGTGCGCGGGCACCACCGGCTGGTGATCGACCCCGCGGCCGGCAACGAAGCGGCGATCCGGCTCTACTCCTCGCTCGGCTTCCGGTCGGTCGGCACGATGCGGTCCTACGAGCGCGGTCCGGACGGCAGCTGGCACGACGGGCTGCTGATGGACCTGCTCGTGGACGACCTGGTCCCGGCAGCCGCACTAGCCGGCTCGTGAGCGGCCGCGCGGTCGCGGCCCGGCCCTTGCGGCGGGTCGCCGTGGCGAGCGCAGTGGGGACCACCATCGAGTGGTACGACTACTTCATCTACAGCACGGCAACGGCGCTGGTGTTCAACAAGGTGTTCTTCACGTCGCTGTCACCCGCTTCCGGGACTCTCGCGGCCTTCGCGACGCTCGGGGTCGGGTTCCTGGCCCGCCCGGTCGGCGGCATCCTCTGGGGCCACTTCGGCGACCGCGTCGGCCGCAAGGGGATGCTGGTGCTGTCGCTGCTGCTGATGGGCTTCGCCACCGTCGGCGTCGGATTGCTGCCGACGTACTCCGCGATCGGTGTCTGGGCGCCCATCCTGCTGCTGGTCCTGCGGTTGCTGCAGGGGCTGAGCGCGGGCGGCGAATGGGGCGGTGCCGCGCTGATGGCGGTCGAGCACGCACCCGAAGACCGCCGCGGCCGGTACGGCGCCTTCTCGCAGATCGGCGTGCCCGCCGGGCTCATCCTGGCGCAGCTGGTGTTCTTCGTCCTCGGCCGCACGCTCACCGACGCGCAGTTCGCGTCGTGGGGCTGGCGAGTGCCGTTCCTCGCGAGCATCCTGCTCGTCGGCGTCGGGCTGGTGATCCGGCTGCGGATCGAGGAGAGCCCGGTGTTCTCGCGGTTGCGGGAGGCGGAGGAACGCAGCAGCCGCCCGATGGTCGAGGTGCTGCGCGAGCGGCCGCGGGCGCTGCTGGTGGCGTCCGGCAGCTTCATCGCCAACACCGCGATCGGGTACATCTTCCTGGCGTACCTGCTGTCCTACGGCACTTCGGTGCTCAAGATCAACCGCACCACGCTGCTGGTCGTCGTGATCGTCGGCAGCGTGACCTGGCTGGTGAGCATCCTCGCCTCGGCCGCCTGGTCGGATCGCGTGGGCCGCAAACCGGTGTACCTGGCCGGCTCGGTGCTCCTGGTGGCCTGGCCGATCCCGTTCTTCCTGCTCGTGGACACCAAAGCGACGGCGTGGCTGATCGTGGCGGTGATCGTGCTCAACCTCGGCCTGGGCGCCACCTACGGGCCGCAGTCGGCGTTGTTCGCGGAGCTGTTCGAGCCGCGTTACCGCTACAGCGGGGCTTCGTTCTCCTACGCCGTGGGCGCGGTGCTGGGCGGTGGCTTCGCGCCGTTGATAGCGACGGCCTTGCAGACCGCCACGGGCACTTCGCTTTCGGTGTCGCTCTACCTGGTGGCCGTGGCCGTGCTGAGCCTGGTCGCGGTCCTGTTCATCCCGCGGGATCAGAGCCGGTCGAGCCGGACGACGGCGGCCATCCGCTCATAGCCGGCGTCGGACGGGTGGAGGTGGTCGCCGGAGTCGTAGGCCGGGAGCATCCGGAGCGGGTCGGCCGGGTCGCGGACCGCCGCGTCGAAGTCGATCACGCCGTCGAAGACCCCGCCGGTGCGGACGAACGTGTTCACCGCCTGGCGGGTCGCTTCGAGGGTGTCGTCGTAGACCCGCCAGCCCTTGAAGGGCGTCAGCGTGCCGCCGAGGACCCGGATGCCGCGGGCGTGCGCCTGCACCACCAGCTGGCGGTACGCCGACGTGATCGCGGCCGGGTCGGTCTGGTGCGGCGTCTGCTGGATGTCGTTGATGCCTTCGAGCACGATCAGCGTCCGCACGCCGCCGACGCCCAGCACGTCGCGGTCGAAGCGGGAAAGCGCGTTCTGGCCGGCGCCGGAGCCGGGCACGTCGAGCAGCAGCCGGTTGGCGCTGATGCCGGCGTTGAGCACGCCGAAGCGGCCGTGCAGGCGGTCGGCGAGGTAGTCCGGCCAGCGGTGGTTGGCCCCGGAGGCGGACCCGACGCCGTCGGTGATCGAGTCGCCGAGGGTCACGATCGAGGCCTCCGCGCCGCCCTGGACGTCGACACCGGAGACGTAGTGCCATACCGACGTCTGCTCGGTGTAGGGGCCACCGGACTCGCTGGCGGCGAAGTCGCCGTTGCGGGTGAAGTACGACGTCTGCGCCGCGGCCGGGTGGTAGGTCACCGGACCGGACTTCGCCGGCACGTACGTCGTCACGAGCAGGTTCGCGTCGCCGGGGATCCGGAGGTTCACCGGATCGCTCAAGGCTTCGGCACCGGCGGGGACGACGACGCTCGGGGCGCCGCCGAAGGTGAGCGACCGGAGGGTTCCCGGCACGGCGTCCGGCCCGGTGCCCTGGACCGCGACGGTGACGTGCCCGAAGGTCAGGGGCGCGGCGCCGAAGGCGTTCGACAGGTGGACGCGGGCGCGGCCGCCGCCCGCGCTGGTGTGCACGACGTTGCGGATCGAGTAGCCCGGGTAGCCGTCCGGGGTGTTCGGGACGGCGGACGCGGGCGCCGCGGCCCAGGTGCCGACCCAGCCGCCGACCGCGTGCTGGGCGAGCACCGGGAGAGCGCTTTCCGGGTTTGCGCTGCCCGACGTCGTGAGGAGACCGAGGCCAGCCAGGACGGCCGCGCTCACGGCCGTGAAACGTCGCATGTCCCCACCGTCGCGCGCGAGTCCGCGCGGCGGCGACCGCTGATCAGGTGAGGCACGGGACAAGATCGGAGACAGCTGGGGCGGGCCCGTCCGGGATTCTGGGGATGCCGGACGGGCCCGCGCGAGGTGGCCGTTGCCGCGACGGCCGCTCGCCGGGGTACCCGGTCCCGATCGGGCGGAGGCTGGCCCGGATCGTTGCGTCGTGGTGACCCCGGAGGGCGTGTGCGAGACGCCCTCACCCAAAGCACGGCCACCGGCCCGCGCCGGTTCAGCGCAGTTTCGAGGTTCCCCTCCGGTGAGACGCCGAAAGCCGTGAAGGCCGCCTTGAACTCGTCAAGGCGGCCTTCACGGCTTCCGAGCGGGAGGCTCAAGCAGCGGCGGCGGGAAATCCGGTCAGCGCGCGGTGGCCGGCATCGGTCAGTTCGGCCGGTGCCCACTGGCCGGGGGCGACGAGCCGGGTGGCTCTGACCAGCCCGGCGCGGGCGAGGTCGTGGGCGGTGCTCTGGTCGCAGCACGGCAGCCCGTCCACGCGGAGGTCGGGTTCACAGCTGCAGCGGAGCTCGGCGCGCCCGTCGGCGATCGCCTTGAGCATGGCGATCGCGCGGCGGCTCAGCGCGTTCGGGTCGGTGGACATCGGTCTGGCCTTTCGGTGCGGCTGGGTTCTGGCGCGAGGGCTGCAGCTCGTTACCTAGGGATACGCGGCGAACACGAGCACGGTTCACAACGATCGGTCCGGTTGGCCCCTTGACACGGCGGTGACCAACGAGCAAGGTCATTCATCGGATGAATCAGTCCCGCCAGCGACAGATGTGCCTGATGCAGTCGAAATCTGTCGAAATTCCGCCGTAGTCATCCGATCCCTGGAGGTTCAGTGTCGACCTTCCCCCGCCGCCAAGCCCTCGGCATCGCCCTGGGAGGTGCCGTCGCGCTCGGCGTGGCCGGCCACACCCCGGCCGGCGCCGCCATCCCCGTCGACGCCGCTCCCGACGGCCCGGACACCCCGATCGTCCCGCCCCCGCCTCCCGTCCCGGTCGCCCTCGACCCCTGGTTCTCCTGCGACGGCATCGACAGCGCGTCCGCCACCGGAGGCGACTTCGACGGCTCCGGCTACACCTTCCCGGCCGAGCACGTCCCCGCCGGGCAGACCGTCACCGCCGGCGGCGTCCCGTTCAAGCTCGGGTCCGCGGCGGCCGGGGCGAAGAACAACATCGCCGCCACCGGCCAGCGGCTCGACCTGCCGAAGGGCCGCTACTTCGTCGCGTACTTCCTGGTCGCCGCCAGCTACGGCGCCACCGGCGGCGCGGCGACCGTGCACTACGCCGACGGCAGCACGAGCACCGGTTCCCTGTCCGGCCCCGACTGGTACACCGGCAGCGGCGCGCTCGTCTCGCCGTTCCGGTACGCACCCGGCGGCGTCGTCGACAACAACCCGGTTTCCCTGGCCACCGGCCAGGTCTGGATCGACCCCGCCCGGGAGGCCGTCGCGCTGACCCTGCCCACGACGGCGAACCCGGCGCCGAACGTCTCGAGCCTGCACGTCTTCGCGCTCACCCTCCAGCCGGTCGCCGTCGGCCGTTCGGCGCTGGTCCTGGACGGCCGCTCGACGGCGAACCTGCTGTCCGACGGCGGTCCGCAGGCCGCCGAAGCGACCATCGTCAACGCCGGGACGGTGTGGCTCGGCGCGCGCGACCGGGTGAGCGTCACCGTCGACGTCCCCGGCGGGCGGACGACCGTGCCCGCGGCCATCCGCGCGCTGGCGCCGGGGGAGCAGGCGACGGTCCGGCTCGGGCTCGCCCCGAACGCGTCCGTGCCACCCGGCACCACCACGAACGGCCAGATCCGCGTCACCGCCGGCCGCGGCACGCTCGCCACCCAGCAGGTCCCGATCACCCTCGGCGTCCCGGACTTCCGGCCCACCGACGCGTCGCTCTCGACGCACCGCGCACCCTATTGGTTCAACGACGCCAAGTTCGGCATCTTCATCCACTGGGGCGTGTACGCCGTGCCCGCGTGGGCGCCGGTGGGGCAGCAGTACGCGGAGTGGTACTGGCAGAACCAGCAGGACCCCAACGGGGCGACCTACGCCTACCACCGGCAGAAGTACGGCGAGAACTTCGCCTACGACGACTTCATCCCGTTGTTCACCGCGAAGAAGTTCGACCCGCGAACCTGGCTGAACCTGATCGCGGACGCCGGCGCGGAGTACTACGTGCTGACGTCCAAGCACCACGACGGCTTCGCGTTGTGGGACACGAAGGTCAGCGACCGCAACTCGGTCAAGCTCGGGCCTCGCCGGAACGTCATCGCCGAACTGTTCGCGGCGTCCCGGAAGTACACCCCGCAGCTGCGCAACGGCCTGTACTTCTCGCTGCCCGAGTGGTTCAACCCGGACAACCCGTGGATGGGCCACGCGCCGCGCAACCCCTACACCGGCGCGCCGCTGCCCTACACCGGCTACACCGCGGGGAAGGACTTCGTCCGCGACTACCAGGCACCGCAGGTGCTCGAGCTGATCTCGGAGTTCGACCCGGACGTCCTGTGGTTCGACATCGGCGGCGTCAACGACAGCCGGACCGTGCTCAGCGAGTACTTCAACCGCGCGAAGAACCGCAAGCGCCCCAAGGACGTCACCTACAACGACCGCGGCGGCATCCCGGACCACGACTTCACGACGCCGGAGTACACGACGTACCCGAACACGGTCGTCGCGAAGTGGGAGGCGAGCCGTGGTCTCGACCCGTTCTCCTACGGCTACAACCGCGCGACCCCCGACGACCGCTACATGACGGCGGAGGAGGTCGTCCGGACGCTCGTCGACATCGTTTCGAAGAACGGCAACTTCCTGCTCGACATCGGCCCGGACTTCGACGGCACGATCCCGGACGTCATGCAGAAGCACCTGCGGGACGCGGGCGCGTGGCTGAAGGTCAACGGCGAAGCCGTCTACGACACGACCTACTGGTCACGCATGGCACAGCTCGGCGACCTGCGCTTCACGGTCAGGCAGAACGAGGCGTTCTACGTCCATTCGCTGACGGCGCCGGGCAGCCGCGTGGTCGTCGACGCGCCGGTGCCGATCCGCGCCGGTGACCGGGTGACCATGCTCGGCTACCGCGGGAACCTGCACTGGACGGTCGAGAACGGTTCGCTGGTGATCGACGTCCCGGCCGCGGCCCGGCAGGCGGGCCGCTACACCTGGGTGTTCAAGATCGCCTGGAGCTGACCGGCCGTTCCGCCAGCGAGGCCAGTTCCCGCGGGACCGGTCCGGGGTGGACGACCCCGAGCGACCGGGTGGCCCGCGTCATGGCCACGTAGAGGTCGTTGGGTCCGTGCGGGCCGGCCGCGAGGACGGCGGCGGGGTCGGCGATCACCACCGAGTCGAACTCCAGTCCCTTGGCCTCGGCCGGGGTCAGCACCACCACGGGGTCCGCCGGGTCCGGCGGCCGCCGCAGCGAAAGGGCGGCCGCCAGTTCCCCGGCCGACGGCGCGATGACGGCCAGCTTCCCTCCGGTGTGCTCGCCGACGAGTTCGGCGAGCACACCGGGCACGTCGTCGGCGGCCTGCCGCCACGGTGGCTCTCCGCTCGCCCGCACCGAGGTCGGCGGCCGCAACGCCGGGTGGTGGACGGCCAAGACCTTCGCCGCGGCCTCCATGATCTCCACCGGGGTGCGGTAGCCGACGGTCAGCTGCGCGAGCCGGTGCGGCCGCGGCGCCCGGTCCCACGACGTGGCGCCCGCCGCGCTCCCGGTCTGCGCCAGATCCCCGACGACGGTCATCGACCGGGACGGGCAGCGGCGCAGCAGCATCCGCCAGTCCATTTCGGACAGTTCCTGAGCCTCGTCGACCACCACGTGCCCGTACACCGGCACACTCGCGCCGAGCAGCGCGGCGGCCTCGTCCAGCAACGGGACGTCCGCGGCACTCCACGGCCCCTCGACCACCTCCGCCGGGCTCAGGGGCGGCCACAGCCCGTCGAGCACGTCCCGGACCCCGGTGTCGCCGAGCAGGGCCGTCCGCAACGCTTCCCGGTCCACCTCGTCCAGCAGCGTGCGCGGGCCGTCGTCGTCCTCCGGGCCGAGCACCACGCCCGCGGCGGCCAGCGCCCGCAGTTCGGCCTCGCCGAGGCGGCCGTCCGCACTGCCGCCGTCGAGCGCTTCGCCGGTCTCGGTGAACACCACCGCCTCCATCCGGGCGGCCAGCTCCCCGGTCAGCGTGGCGACGACCTCGCGGTGGAACACGTGGCGGGCCTGGTTGTGCGGCAGCCCGCTCTCCCTGGCCTTCCGCACGGCCCGGCGGAGTGCGGCCGGCTCCAGCCGCAGCACCTGCCGCTCGAACTCGACGTCCACGGCGTGCTCGGGAACGTCCACCGCGGCGCGGACGCGTTCGGCCAGCCGGGCCGCCATGTCCGCCCGGCCCTTGCGCGCGGCCTCGGCAGCGGTGTCCACCCGGGTGACCGCGACGCCGGGCACGAGGTCGGGCACGGTCGCCGTCACCACCCGGTTCTCGCCGAGGCCGGGCAGCACCTGGCCGATGTAGTCGAGGAACACCCGGCTGGGGCCGAGCACGAGCACCCCGCGGGTGCGCAGGTGTTCGTGGGTGTAGAGCAGGTAGGCGACCCGGTGCAGGGCGACGGCCGTCTTGCCGGTGCCCGGCCCGCCCTGCACGACCAGGACGCCCTGGGCGTCGTCGCGGACGATCCGGTCCTGCTCGGCCTGCAGCGTCGTGACGATGTCCCGCATCCGCCCGGTGCGCTCGGCCGTCACCGCGGCGAGCAGCGCGGCCTCGCCGACCAGCCCGTCGCCGGGCGCGTCGGGATCGAGCAGTTCGTCGTCGAGGGCGACGACGGTCCGGCCGCGGGTGGTGATCCGCCGTCGCCGGACGACTTCACCCGGTTCGGCGGCGGTCGCGGTGTAGAACGGCCGGGCGGCGGGCGCACGCCAGTCCACCAGCAGGGGTTCGTCGTCGTCGGCGAACAGCCCGAGCCGTCCGATGTGGACCCGCCGGCCGCCGCTCAGGTCCAGCCGGCCGAAGCACAGCCCGTCTTCGACCGCTGCCAGCCTGGCCGCCTCGGCCCGCCACACGTCCGGCGCGTGGCCACGGGCGAGCGCGGCGGCCGCCTCCTCCCGCAGCGCGTCGAGGCGGGCGTAGAGGACGTTCAGGTGGTCCTGCTCGGCGGTGAGTTCCTGCATGCCGGAGAGCGTGCCCGCGATCTCGCGGAAAGTGCAGTCTTGTTCTTCTTGACAGCGTCAGCCGGGCCTCAGAAGTTCGCGTTCTTGCCGACGTAGAGCTCGGCGAAGGCGGCCGCCGCGGCGGGCGAGCCGAGCAGGCGGCGCATCCTGGCCTCCGCCAGGCGGGCCGCGAACGGGTTGTCGCCCGCGGCCGCGGTGTGGTGGAAGATGTCCGACAGCCACAGCGAAAACTCCTGGTACTGCCACACCAGTGGCAGACAGGCCGCGGAGTACCCGGCCAGCCGCGAGGCGTCGCCCGCGTAGTACGCCTGGATCGCTTCGGCGAGCAGGAACGCGTCGTGCAGGGCCAGGTTCATGCCCTTGGCCGCGATCGGCGCCACCAGGTGGGCCGATTCCCCCGCGAGGTACAGGCGGCCGTGCGCCATCGGCTCCACGACGTAGTTGTGCATGTCGAGGATGCGCTTCTCGAACAGCCTGCCCTCGATGATCTCGCCGCCGGGCACGGTGAGCCGGGCGTGCAGCTCCTGCCACACGCGCTCGTCCGGCCAGTCCGGCTCGGTCTCGCCCGGCGCGGTCTGCAGGTAGAACCGCGTCACCTCCGGCGTGCGGGCCATGTGTGCGGCGAACCCGCGCGGGTGGATGCCGAACAGCACGCCGTCGGCGGACGGTGGCGCTTCCGCGAGCAGGGCCAGCCAGCCGATTCCGTAGTCGTGGTGGGCTTTCACGGTCGATTCCGCGGGCAGGTAGCCCTGGGAGACGCCGCGGGCGCCGTCGCAGCCGGCGACGAAGTCGCAGTCGATCCGGTGCTCGCCGCCGCCGGCCCGGAACGTGACGGCGGGGGAGTCCGACGTCAGGTCGTGCAGCTCCACGTCCGAGACCTCGAAGACGGCCTCGCCGCCCGCGTCGGTGTACTGCGCGACGAGGTCGGTCACCAGGAGCTGTTGCGGGTAGACGAAATGCCGCTGCCCGGTGACTTCGCCGTAGCGGAAGACGTGCCGCTGCCCGGCGAAGCGGAACTCGAACTTCTCGTGCCGCGGCGCCTTCGCGACGAGCTGCTCGCCGAGGCCTCGCCGTTCGAGCCCGCGGACCGCCCACTCCTCGATGAACCCGGCTCGCGGCAGCTGTTCGATGTACGCCCGGCTCTGCGCTTCCAGCAGCACGCAGCCGATCCCCGCGCGCTGCAGCAGGTTCGCCACCGTGAGTCCGGCCGGGCCCGCCCCCACCACGGCCACCGCCGTGCGCCTCGCCACCATGCGCCCGAGGGTAGCGCGAACCGGACGAACGGTTCAGTAGTAGTGCCGCAGCTGGGGCCACGCTTCGGACCACGGCCGCGTCAGCGTGCACAGCGAAAGCACGACGCCGTCCTCGTCGTTGTCGACGCCTTCGGCGTTGTGGTGCTTCGCGACCGCGCGGCACCCGGTGATCAGGCGCGACGCGGGCGAGCCGGGCTGGGCGCGCCCGACGAGGAGCACCGGGCCGACCAGCCGGTCCGGCGGCGGTCCCCAGTCCGCGTACGACATGTGCGGCGAGTACGGCTGCGGCAACCCGAGCTCGGGACCGTAGCGCTCGAGCGCCCCGGCCTCGCCGTAGTTGCCGGCGAGGATCACCGCGGTGTCGCGCTCGGCGTCCGGGATCCGCTTCCACGCACCTGCGACGCTGCCGGCGAAGCCCGGCCAGCCGACCTGCTCGCCCGGCTCCTTGTTCATCGCCAGCAGCGGGCCGTTCAGCGCCGTCGCCGGCACGACCGGGAGTCCGATGAGGACGGACACGGCCACGCACACCGCGGCGGCCGCGCCGGTCGACGCCCGCCGGACCGTCCCGCCCCGGCCCAGCCACCGCAGCACCGGTTCCGCGCCCAGTGCCACCAGCGGCAGCAGCAGCGGAACCGAGTAGTACGGCTTCCCGCCGACGATCAGGAGCTCGGCGCAGACCACCGGGTAGGCGATCGCCAGCGCGCGGGCCCAGCGCAGGCCGGGCTCGCGCCACGGGCGGACCAGCCCGGCGATCCACACCGGCACCAGCACCGGCGAGAGCAGGACCAGCTGCATCGGCACGAACAGGAGCCGGTTCTCCGCGCCGTCGTCCTCGCTGATCCCGCCGGCCACGGTGAGCATCGGCCAGCCGTGGGACGCCTGCCAGACCAGCACGGGCGCCGCCAGGACGACGGCGATCCCGACGCCGGCCGCGAGCCACCAGGTCCGCAGGATCCGGCGCGGCCCGGCGACGGCCACACCCACGCCCAGCCCGGAAAGCAGGAGCAGGACCAGCCACTTGTTCGCCAGGCCGAGCCCGGCGGCCGCGCCGACGGCGAGCCACCACCGGCCGTCGCCGGTGCGCAGCAGCCGCAGCCCGGAGAACGCGATCAGCGACCACAGCAGCACGTCCGCGGAGTTGGTCGCCAGCATGTGCGACACGACCAGGACGTACGACGACAACGCCGTCGCGATCGCGGTGAACAGCTGGACACCGCGGCCGCCGCCGAACTCCCGGGCGATCAGCGCGACGACCACGACCGTCGCCATGCCGAGCAGGGTCGCGACCACGCGCAGGCCGCTCGGCGTTTCCCCGAACACCGCCGTCGACGCGCGCGCGAGCCACGGCGTGATCGGCGGGTTGTCGACATAGCCCCAATCCGGGCGGCGGCCCGCGGCGACGAAGTACAGCTCGTCGCGGTGGAAGCCGTAACGTCCGGACAAGGCCGTCAGCACGACGGCTTGCGCGGCAACGACGATCCCGACCGGTAGCGCGGCGAACCGCGGCAAATCGCGACCGACCCCCATGGCAGTCTCCCCTCGGCGTGCCCGGGATCGTACGCCGGTGATCAAGCTCCCGGGAGGTATTCGCCGCCGGCGTCGGCGACCAGTTCGGCCAGGGTCTGCGCGCGGCGCAGCGGCGTGAACCCGACGTCACCGCGCGGCGACACGGTGAATCCGTACACCGCCGGGCGCGGCAGCGTGTTGTAGGCGTAGTGCGCGCCGAAGTAGTACGCGCCGGTGTCGTGGGCGACGACGAGGTCGCCCGGTTCCAGCAGCGGCAGCGGCCGCTCGCGGGCGAGGAGGTCGCCGGCGAAGCACAGGGGGCCGGCGATGTCCTGCGGTACTTGGGGTCCGGTCTTCGGCGTGCCGTCGGAGCTGAACGCACCGATCCGCAGCGGCCAGTGCTCCGGCTGGAGCACCGTGCGCGCCGCCACCTGGGCGCCCGCGTGCGTCACGGCGATGTGCCGTCCCCCGGCGACCTTCGTGTACTCCACCGTGCTGACCAGGAACCCGCTCTTCGCCAGCAGGGACCGACCGAACTCGGTGACGAACGCGTAGCGCCCGTCGGCCAGCGCCGGAACTCGGGCCAGCAGCGTTGCGACATAGCCGGGGTAGGTCGGGCCGGGGGCGTCGGAAGCGAAGTCCACCGGCAGCCCGCCGCCGAGGTCGAGGCTGGTCACCTGCCGGTACCCGGCTTCGGCGTTGATCTCCTCGGCGAGTTCGTGCACCGCGGCGACGCCGTCGGCCATCAGCTCGGGCGGGCAGCCCTGCGAGCCGACGTGGACGTGCAGCCGCGTCAGCCACGGCCGTCGGGCGAACGCTTCCCGCAGCAGTACGCGGTTTCCGTTGTCCAGCAACGGAATGCCGAACTTCGACGCGGCCGTGGCGGTGCTCGTGTCACCGATCCGGCCGGCCCCGACCTGCGGGTTGATCCGCAGGCCCAGCACCGACCGCGGCGGTGTGCCGCCGACCATCGCGTCGAGCCGGGCGAGCTCCTGGAAGTTGTCGGCGTTCACCGCCGTGCCCTCGGCCAGTGCGTGCGCGAGCTCGGCGGTCGTCTTGGCGGGGGAGTCGAGCACCAGGCGCGGGCCGCGGAGGCCGGCGGCTTCCGCGACCGCCGTCTCGCCCGGGCTCGCGACCTCGGCGTCGATCCCGAGGTCGCCGAGGAACCGCAGCAGGGGCGCGAGGCCGCACGCCTTGGCGGCGACGGTGTGCTGGACGCGCCCGAGGGGTGCGAACGCCTTCGTCAGGTCTTCGACGGCTTCGCGGACGCCGTCCAGGTCGACGAACCCGGCCATCGGGTCGGCAAGCCTTCGCCCGGCCGCGAGGGCGAGCAGCTTGCGGTCGGTGCGGGTCGGGGGCGCGCTGGTCGTGGTCACGGGATCCAGGACAGCAGCGGGTGCGGCGGGCAGTCCAAGACTTCGTCCCGATCAAGTCATAGGAATGTCCTATAATCGCTGGGTGGACCTGCGCCGATGGCACTACTTCGCCGTGCTCGCCGAGGAGATGCACTTCACGAAGGCCGCCGCCCGCCTGTACGTGTCCCAGCCGTCGCTGAGCCAGCAGATCCGCGCGTTCGAAGCGGACCTCGGGGTCGCGCTGCTCGACCGCAGCGGCCCGCGGTTCGCGTTGACCGACGCCGGGCGCGTGGCGGCCGCGGAGGCACGCGACCTGCTCGACCGGCTGGAGCGGGCCCGGGGCGCTGTGGCGGCGGCCGGCCGGGGCGACGCCGGGCGGCTGCGGATCGCGTACACGCGTTCGGCGCCGGGCCCGCCGGCCGGTGACCTGGTCGCGGCGTACCGCGAGCGGTACCCGGACGTCGAACTCGCCCTCGAGACGGGCTGGACCAGCCTGAACCTGACCCGGCTGGCAGCGGGCGAGATCGACCTCGGGTTCGTGCGGCCGCCGGTCACCGCCGCGGGGATCGAGGTCGCGGTGGTCGGGTCGGAGGAGGTCCTGCTGGTGCTGCCCTCGGATCACCCGCTCGCCCGCCGCCGCGGCCGGGTGCGGCGGGCGGCGATCGCCGCCGAGCCGGTGGTGTTCTGGCCGCGCGAGAACGGCCCCGGCCAGTACGACGCGATCAGCGGCCAGGTCTGGCCGGGCGGGTTGCCGCCGATCGTCCGCGAAGAGCCGGAGGACGAACAGCTGATGCGCGCGGTCGCGGAAGGCGCGGGGCTGGCCGCGGTCCCGGAGCACCGGGCGCGCGCACTGCGGCGGCGCGGTGTGGTGTTGCGGAGGTTGGAAGACCCGGCGCCGAGGATCGACCTGGGTCTTGCCTGGCGGACGGGTGCGGTGTCTGCGGTGGTGCGGGCCTTCGTGGACCTGGCTTCCGGCGGTTAGTGCTCGCCGAGGGCCGAGCGCACTGCCGTCACGACCTCCGGGTGGCCGAGCGGCAGCGGCGGCGGTACCCGGTCGTTCCGGCTCTCGCTGCTCGAGGCCACGACCCGCACCTCCGTGCCCGCCTCGCGCAGCTTGGCCACCACGTCGTCGTGTTCGGCCAGCCAGGCGTCGTTGGCCTGGGCGGCGTCGTCGGAGGCCAGGAACGCGTCCGAGGCCGGGTCGACCAGCAGCAGGTGCGTCGCCGCGCCCGGGTGGCGCTCGACCAGCTGCATCGCCTCCGCCGCGAACGGGCCGCTCGCCACCACGGCGATCTCGGGGTCGCCCGGGCCGGCGTCGCCGAGGAGGTCGTCGGCTTCGGTCAGGGCGCCGCCGGCGGGCACGCGGCACCAGAACACGGCTCGCTTCTCCGCCAGCGGCCGCCAGGTCGCGGGCAGCTCGTCGTGCTTCCCGGCGCCCGCCGGGTCGAGGACGATCACTTTGGGACCCGACGGGTCCCCGGCGGTCACCACGGGCGGGCCTTCGGAGCGGACGGGTTCGGGTTCGGCGGGCATGGGAGTTCCTTTCCCGGAAAGGCTTCAGCGGCGGGGGAGTTCCGGGCTGTCCGTGTCGAGCGGCACGGCCCCGGAACGAACGAGTCCCAATTGGACGGTCTGGCGGCCGGTCAGCGCCTCCAGCACCCAGTCGGCGGCTGTGCGCACGCGGTTGCCCGGCATCGCCATCAGGTGGTAGCCGCGCGTGACGGCCTTCGCCGGCCGCCCGGACAGCGGGATGTGCAGCGGGTTCGCCGCGGCGGCACCGGCCCCGAGGTCGACGACGAAGCCGAGGTCGTGGTGCCGGTAGGTGCCGGGCCGGCCGTACCCGAGCGACGCCGCCACGTTGCGGCCGGCGAGCTTGCCCTGCCGCTCGGCGTGCTGCGCGGTCATCGCGGTGTACTGGCCGGGGCGGGTCAGGTCGGGCACCGCGGCCGCGTCGCCGCAGGCGAACACGTCGTCGCGGCCCGGCACCTTCAGCTGCTCGGTGACCACGAGCCTGCCCTTCGCGGTTTCGAGCCCGAGTTCGGCCACCAGCGGGTCCGGCCGCACGCCGACGCACCACACGAGGGTGCGGGCCGGCACGGCGTCCCCGTTCGTCAGCGTGACGCCCTTGGCGTCGGCGTGGTCGACGGAGGTCTTCATCAGCACTTCGACCCCGCGCGAGCGCAGCACCTCGTCGGCGGTCCGGCCGAGCCGCCCGGCCAGCTCGGGCAGCACCCGCTCGGCGACGTCGAGCAGCAGCCAGCGGATCTTCTGCCCGGCCAGCTCGGGGTGCCGCGCGGCGAGCGCCGCGGTGAACGCGGGGCCCTGCGCGGCGACCTCGGTACCGGTGTAGCCGGCGCCGACCACCACGAACGTGCAGCGCGCGTCCCGTTCGGCCGGGTCTTCGGCCGCGGCGGCCAGCTCGATCTGGCGCGTGATGTGGTCACGCAGGTAAAGCGCTTCCGGCACACCGCGAAACCCGTGGGCGTATTCCGGGACGCCGGGAATCGGCAGCAGCTTGTTGACGCTGCCCGCGGCGAGCACCAGCCGGTCGTACCCGATCCGGTGTTCGTTGTCCTCGGGATCGGTATAGGTGACGTGCCGGGAATCGAAGTCCACCCCGGTGGCCACGCCGAGCACGAGGCGCACCCCGCGCAGCGTTTCGGGAATCGAAACCGCGACCCGCCGCGGGTCGAGGATCCCGGCCGCCACTTCGGGGAGCAACGGCAGGTAGAGGAAGTAATCCGTCGGGTTCAGCACGACGACTTCGACGTCCTCACCGGCTTCCTTCCGCAGGCTCTTCGCCGCGTGGTATCCGGCGAAACCGCCGCCGACGATCACGACACGCATGGGTCCCCTTCCGAAACCGGATCTCCGTCCCGAACGGATTACCCGAGGTCGGAGCCGGGAAACCCGCGGGGTTGACCTCACCGCCCAGTGGCGTACGGTCAAGGTGTTGGCTGTTGTTCAGAAACGTGCTCCGGTCAGCGCCCCTGCACCGCTGAAAAGGGAGCGCCATGTACGACTGTTTCCGCACGATCTACGAACCGTCCGGCCTGACCGTCACCACCATCGACCGCCCGGGCGGGATCCGCGTCCTGACCCTGGTGGGCGACATCGACGCCGCCACGGTCGGCACGCTCGACGAAGCGCTCGCCACCGGCGGGCGGCTGGTCGCCGACCTCACCCGGGTCGCCTTCCTCAGCTGCGCCGGGGTCCGGTCGCTGCTGGAAGCGCACAACCGCACCGAACTCGCCGTCGTGCCCGGCGGCCACGCGGTCACCCGCTCGCTCGAAGCCACCGGTGCCGACCTGGTGCTGAAGATCCACCCCCGCGTGGGGGCCGCGCTCGCCGGCCTGGCGCCCGAACCCGGCCTGGCGCCCGAACCCGGCCGGGAGGCGTGACCACCTCGCGGCCACGCCTCCCACTGTCCACTGTGTACAGTCAGTCGTCGCCCGGCCAGTCGCCGGTCGCCTTGCGGTAGCCCACCGCACCGGCGCGTTCGGTGGCGGCCTTGACGGCTCCGAAGATCGCGCCCTGGACCGCCGCCGCGATGACCACCTGCCGCCAGGTGTAGTCGCGGTCGGTGGCGTCCGGGGCGTCGTCTTCACCCGCCACGCGGCTCCAGACCTGCTTGAAGACCTGGCCGGCGAGGATGCCGCCCAGTGCACCCACGACCCAGCTCAGCGGCTTGTAGAGCGCTTTGTTCACGAGTTCCTCCGGCGCAGGATCAGGCGGATCAGGATCAGCAGGCCCAGCACGCCGGCGAAGACCGGCACCGGGTTGGCGCGGACGGCGTCGGCGCCCTGGCGGAACTTGACCGCGGTCGGCTCGTTCGTCGCGTCGGCGACCTTCGCGGTCGCCTGGTCGAGCTTCTCGTCGACGTTCTCCTTGACCCTGGTCTTCACGTCGAGCTTCTGCCCGAGCGCCTCCAGGGTCTCGGTGAGCTCTTCCCGGGTGGTGTCCCGGTCGAGCCGGGCTTCTTCGGCGTTCTTCGGGAAGTCCCCGCTCATGTCCGCACTCCCTGCTTCACGGTGTCCACGTCTTCGCGGACGCCGCTGATGGCCTCTTCGGGCACCGGTGGCACCCCTTGCGTCACTTCCTTCTTGCCGACCAGCGCCGCGATCCCGGCCACCACGAACAGCGCGACCGCGACGAGCACCGCCGCCAGCCAGCCCGGCACGACCAGCGCGAGCGCCAGCACGGCGGCCGCGACCAGCGTGCCGGCGCCGAGGAACGCGAACAGGCCCGCCGCGCCGAACAACCCGGCGCCGAGGCCCATCTTCTTGCCCTTGCGCTGCAGTTCGAAGACCGCGAGCCGCATCTCGTCCCGGACGAGCCGCTTGACCTCGTCGGTCAGGTCCGTCACCAGTTCGCCGACCGAGCGGTCGGAAGCCGGCTTCTTGTTCACCTCTTCGATCATCGAACACCTCCTTGCCTGGCCGCCGTGTACCCGGCTCCGGCCCGGGTCAACCGCGCCGCGTTTGACCGCCGGTGCACCGGGTAGCCGATTTGCGCCGACCACCGACGAGGAGGAGTGCATGAGCACGATCACCGAAATCGTGGACGTGGAAGTTCCCGTTTCCACCGCGTACAACCAGTGGACGCAGTTCGAGGAATTCCCGCAGTTCATGGAGGGCGTCGAGGAAATCCGCCAAGTGGACGCCACCCACACCCACTGGGTGACGCGGTTCGGTGGCGTGACGCGCGAATTCGACGCGACGATCACCGAGCAGCACCCCGACGAGCGGGTCGCCTGGACGTCGGACTCCGGTCCCGACCACGCCGGTGTCATCACGTTCCACCGGCTGGACGATTCGCACACCCGGGTGACCGCGCAGATGGACATCGACCCGGAGGGTTTCGCCGAGAACGTCGCCGACAAGCTCGGCGTGCTCGACCGCCGGGTGAAGGGTGATCTCAAGCGGTTCAAGGAGTTCATCGAGCAGCGCGGCCGGGAGACCGGCGGCTGGCGCGGTGACGTGGACCGCCCGGGGCTCTGAACCTGAGGGTCACCCGTTCGGGGTGAAGTTGTCGCGGCGGGGCGGATCATCCGCCCCGCCGCGTTTCGCGTCCCGGGCTCTCACCGCGTGACCGCGGCGTTTCCCTGCGCGACCTGCCGGGTATTCCTCCGGCAAGGTCCCCCAGGAAGGAGCGTCCGGCATGACCACGAACGCGTACCTGTCGTTCCTCGCGATCGGCGTTGCGCTGGTCCTGATAGACGGGCAGATCATCTACCGCAGCGGCCGCCGGTACCTGGAGAACTCCTACGGCGACCCGGCGGCGGGCGCGTCGATGACCCGCCTGGTCACGGTGCTGTTCCACCTCGCGACGCTGGGTGTGCTGGCGCTGATCTCGACCATCGAGATGGGCAGCAGCGATCTCCCCGGCGTCGTCGGGCGGATCGGCGTGCTGCTGCTGATCCTCGCCCTGGCCCACGCGATCACCCTCGGCGTCCTGGCCCGCATCCGCGGTGAGCAGGAGGTCGAGGCGGTCGTCCAGCGCGGCCCCCGGCCGCGGGTGGAGCCGGAGCAGCAGGGCACGACCGTCACCCCGGTGCCGGGCCAGGACGGCCGGTACCCGACCGCCAGTCCGTCGCTGGAGAACCGGTCTCCGTACTCCGCCCAGTAGGT
>Ga0207678_10000091_pt1 | contig 75052 bp, 81 predicted proteins | sample KBSC63metaG_FD_184319 | JGI IMG/M metagenome (GOLD analysis project Ga0207678, IMG submission 184319) | Corn rhizosphere microbial communities from Kellogg Biological Station, Michigan, USA - KBS C6-3 metaG (SPAdes) (version 2) | ecosystem: Host-associated > Plants > Roots > Rhizosphere > Soil ... | reverse complement strand
ACCCACCGCTTCCCCACGTACGGCACATCGCACACGATCCGCGGCGTCGCATACCCCGGCAGGTACCCCATGATCGCGTGCTGCAGCTCCTGCGCCTCGTGCACCGACACCCGCCAGTGCTCGGCGTTCGGGATCATGTCGCACATGTAGAAGTAGTACGGCAGGATGTTCGCTTCCCCTTGCAGGGCAAAGCAAAGGTCCAGCAGTGCCGACGGCGTGGCGTTGACTCCGCGCATCAGCACGCCCTGGTTGCGGACGTCGCGGACGCCGACGTTCAGGGCCGTCTGGGCCGCCTCCGCGACCAGCGGCGTCACCGACTGGGCGTGGTTGACGTGCGTGTGGATCGCCAGGTTGACGCCGCGGCGCTGGGCGGTCACGGCGACGCGCTCCAGGCCTTCGACGACCTTCGGCTGGATCCAGTGCTGCGGGAGCGCCGCCAGTGCCTTCGTCGCCAGGCGGATGTCGCGGACGGTGTCGATGTCCATCAGGCGCATCAGGAACGATTCCAGCTGGGGCCACGGCACGTTGGCCACGTCGCCGCCCGAGACCACGACGTCGCGGACGCCCGGGGTCTTCTTGAGGTAGGCGATCATCGCGTCCTGGCGGTCGACCGGTTTGAGGGTCAGCTTGTGCTTCTCCACCGTCTCCGTCGAGTTGCCGACCAGGTCCATGCGGGTGCAGTGGCCGCAGTACTGGGGGCAGGTCGAGATCATCTCGGCCAGCACCTTCGTCGGGTAGCGGTGGGTCAGGCCCTCCACGACCCACATCTCGGCCTCGTGCAGGGAGTCGCGTTCGGCGTGCGGGTGGCTCGGCCAGGTCGTGTCGCGGTCGCTCTTGACCGGGAGCATGTAGCGGCGGATCGGGTCGGCGTAGAACGCCTCGGTCACCTTGGCCGGGTCGGTGCCGGCCGTCGGGGCCATCGTGTTGAGCATCTGCGGCGGCAGCAGCATCGACATCGTCGCCAGCTCGCGCTGGTCGGCGAGCAGGTCGTCGTAGAAGCGCTCCTCCAGCAGGTCGCCCATCAGCGCGCGCAGCTGCTTGACGTTGCGGACGCAGTGCACCCGCTGCCACTGCGCGTCACGCCACTCGGCCTCGGTCACGTCGTGCCAGCCCGGGAAGCGGCGCCAGTCGGGTTCCACCAGCTCGGCGCGGGCGTACTCGTAGGGCTGGTCGAAGGCGGCGGCAGGCGTCACAGGTTCCTGGGTCGCAGTCACTTGTACTCCTAGTCGTCGGGAACGCGTTAAAATATCCTGTCATAACGTTCTCACGGAGTAAATCTTCCTGCCTGCTGGGTCGTCGTCCCCCACGTGGACGAAGGGGGCAGACTCAGGGGTGTGACGGACGAACACACGACGCTCCTGCTCGGCGGGCGCATCTACACCCCCGCCGGCCCGGACGCCACGGCGATGGCGGTCACCGGCGGCACCGTGGTCTGGGTCGGCCAGGACGCCCCGGCCCGCGCCCTGCACCCCGGCGCCGAAGAAATCGACCTCGAAGGCGCCTTCGTCGCCCCCGCGTTCGTCGACGCGCACGTCCACGCCACCGCCACCGGCCTGCACCTGACCGGCCTCGACCTCACCGGCGTCCGCAGCGGTGCCGACCTGCTGTCCCGCGTGCGCGAGGCCGCCACCGGAGGGCAGGTCCTGCTCGCCCACGGCTGGGACGAGACCACCTGGACCGACCCGCGCCTGCCCAGCCGCGCCGAGCTCGACGTCGCCGCCGGCGGGGCGCCGGTCTACCTCAGCCGCGTCGACGTCCATTCCGCGCTGGTCTCCACCGCGCTGACCGAGCTGGCCCCCGCCGCCCGCGAAGCCGACGGCTGGTCGCCCGACGGCCCGCTGACCCGCGCCGCCCACCACGCCGTCCGCGCGGCCGTGCGCGCCGCCATCACGCCCGAGCAGCGTGAACGCGCCCAGCGGGCGTTCCTCGCCGAGGCCGCGAAGCAGGGCATCGTCAGCGTCCACGAATGCGCCGGCCCCGACATCTCCGGCCGCGACGACCTCGCCGCCCTCCTCGCTCTCGCCGGCCCCGGCACGCCCGAGGTCGTCGGGTACTGGGGCGAGCTGGACGCCGTCGAGACCGCCCGCGAGCTCGGCGTCCGTGGCCTGGCCGGCGACCTGTTCGTCGACGGCGCCCTCGGCTCCCACACCGCCGCGCTCACCGAGCCCTACGCCGACCACGGGGGCGAGGGAACGCTCTACCTCGACGCGCACCGCATCGCCGAACACCTCGCCACCTGCACCGAAGCCGGGCTGCAGGCCGGCTTCCACGTCATCGGCGACGCGGCCGTCGCCGAGGTGGTCGAAGGCTTCCGGCTGGCGGAGAAGGAGGTCGGGCAGCGCGCACTGGCCGCCCGTCACCACCGGCTCGAGCACCTGGAGATGGTCACCGCCGAGCAGGCCAGGCAGCTGGCCGGCTGGGGCGTGGTCGCCTCGGTGCAGCCGCTGTTCGACGCGCTCTGGGGCGGCACCGAGGGCATGTACGCCGAGCGCCTCGGCGCGGACCGTGCGGCCGGGCTCAACCCCTTCTCGGCCCTGGCCGCCGAAGGCGTCCTGCTCGCCTTCGGCTCCGACGCGCCGGTGACGCCGCTGGACCCGTGGGCGAGCGTCCGCGCCGCGGCCTACCACCGGACGCCGGGCGCGGGTCTGTCCCCGCGGGCGGCGTTCACCGCCCACACCCGGGCCGGGCACCGGGCGGCCGGCGTCAACGACGGCGTCACCGGCAGCCTCGTCCCGGGCGCGCCGGCGCACTACGCGATCTGGGACGCCACCGACCTCGTCGTGGCCATCCCGGACAGCCGCGTGCAGCGCTGGTCCACCGACCCGCGGGCCGGCGTGCCGCCGCTGCCCAGGCTCGAACCGGGCGCCCCGCTCCCGCGGTGCCTGCGCACGGTCCGCGCGGGTGAAGTCCTCCACGACACGATCTCCTAGAGTTGTCACCCGTGGCAGTCACCGTGGCCGAACCCGAACCGGGCGCCCAGCACCAGCCCGCCCGCACGCGGCGGTTCCCCCCGGCCTGGCTGCTGCGCACCGCCGCGGCGCTGGTGTCCGGATTCGCCTACTACCTGAGCTTCGCGCCGCGCCCGCTGTGGTGGCTCGCGCCGCTGGCCTTCGCCGGGCTGGCCCTCGTGCTGCGCGGCCGCCGCTTCCGGGCCGGCTTCGGCTACGGCTTCGCGTTCGGGTTCGTCTTCTTCCTCCCGCTGCTGACCTGGCTGCTGGACTTCCTCGGCCCCGACTTCGGCCCGTGGCCGTGGCTGGGCCTGTCCTTCGCGCTGGCGCTCTACCACGGCCTGGCGGGCGGCCTGATCACGCTGGTGTCCCGGCTGCCGGCCGCCCCGCTGTGGGGCGCGCTGGTGCTGATCGCCCTGGAGACACCGCGCGCTTGGTTCCCCTTCGGCGGCTTCCCCTGGGGCCGGGTCGCCTTCAGCCAGCCCGAAGGCGCGTTCCTGCCGCTCGCCTCCATCGGCGGCGCCCCGCTGGTCGGCCTGGCCGTCGTCCTCACCGGCTTCTGCCTGGCCGCCCTCGCCGCCCGCCTGTGGGAAGCCCGCAAGCTCACCCGGCCGGTGACCTTCGCCGCGCTCGGCACGCTGCTGCCCGTCGTCGCCGGCCTGGCCCTGTGGCCGGCGATCGGCACCGGCGCCCAGGACGGCGAGCGCACGATCGCGACCGTCCAGGGCAACGCCCCCGACATCGGGCTCGCCCTGCAGGGGGAGCGGACCGTGCTGCGCAACAACACCATCGCCGAGAGCCGGCGGCTGCTCGCCGACATCCGCGCCGGGAAGGTCCCCAAACCGGACCTGGTGGTGTGGCCGGAGAGCGCCACCACCGTCACAGGCCCGGACCTGCAGGTCGACCAGCTCGTCGCGAACTTCGGCGTCCCCGCGCTGATCGGCGCGATCTACCGGCTGCCGGACGGGCACCTGCAGAACTCGGTCATCGACTGGGACCCCCGCACCGGCCCCGGCGAGCGCTACGCCAAGCAGCAGCTGGTGCCGTTCGGCGAATACGTCCCGGCCCGCAAGGTCGCCGAGCTCGTCACGCCGTTCCTCGACTCCGAAACCGTGGACATGGTCCCCGGCGACGGCGCGAACCAGACCATGACCGCCGCAGGCACCAAGGTCGGCGTGTTCATCTGCTATGAAACGGCGTTCGACTACCCGGCCCGCGACGCCGTGCGCGACGGCGCCGAACTGCTCGTCGTGCCGACCAACAACGCCTGGTACGGCCGCAGCGAAATGAGCGTGCAGCAGCTGGCCATGTCGCGGCTGCGGGCGGTCGAGCACGGCCGGGCCGTCGTGGTTTCGGCCGTCTCCGGCGTGAGCGCGATCATCGCGCCCGACGGGACGGTGACCAGCTCAACGGGCCTTTTCACGGCGGATTCCCTGGTCGGGCGCGTCCCGCTGCGGACGCAGACTACGCTGTCGGATCAACTAGGTGCGTGGACGGAGTACGGGCTGCTGGCTCTGGCGATCGCCGGGGTGGCCGGTGGGCTCGTACTCCGTTTTCGCACCCGGCGCAGCAGCGCCGGCACGGCAGCAGGGGAAGCGGCGGACTGACCGCCGCGGATATCGGAGGAGCAGGGATGTCGCAGGCGCCGCGGGGGGCCCGGGGAATCGAGCCGGTGCTGGTGGTGATCCCGACCTACAACGAGCGGGAGAACCTCGGCCCGATCCTGGACCGCCTGCACAAGGCACTCCCGGACGTGCACGTGCTCGTGGTGGACGACGGCAGCCCCGACGGCACCGGCGAGCTCGCCGACGAGCGCGCGGCGGCCAACGACCACGTCCACGTGCTGCACCGCACCGAGAAGGCCGGCCTCGGCGCCGCCTACATCGCCGGCTTCCGCTGGGGCCTGGCGCGCGAGTACAACACCATCGTCGAGATGGACGCCGACGGCTCGCACGCCCCCGAGGACCTGCCCCGCCTGCTGGACGCGGTCGGCGACGCCGACCTGGCGATCGGCTCGCGGTACGTGCCGGGCGGCAGCGTCGTCAACTGGCCGGTCAAGCGCCAGATCCTCTCCCGCGGCGCGAACCTCTACTCGCAGATCGCGCTCGGCATGCGGGTGCGTGACATCACCGCCGGGTTCCGCGCCTACCGCCGTCCGGTGCTGGAGAAGCTGGCCCTGGACGAGGTCAACTCCCACGGCTACTGCTTCCAGATCGACCTGACCATCCGCACCGACGAGGCCGGCTTCGAGATCGTCGAGGTCCCGATCACGTTCACCGAGCGCGAGATCGGTGAGTCGAAGATGAACGGTTCGATCATCCAGGAGGCGTTCCTGCGGGTGGCGAAGTGGGGCCTCGGGCGCCGCTGGCACCAGCTGCGCAGGCTCGTCAAGCGCGCCTGAGCCGTTTTCACCCGTTCTGGGCCATCATGGGCCCGGTGACGACCATCGTGGCCTTCCACGCGCACGCAGACGACCCGGTCCTGCTCAGCGGCGGCACGCTGGCCCGGGCCGCGGCCGACGGGCACCGGGTGGTGGTCGTCGTGGCCACCGACGGCATGGCCGCCGAGCACCCGACGCCGCGCTGGGCCGAGCTGGAGGCGGCCGCGGCCATCCTCGGCGTGCACCGGGTCGTGCACCTGGGCTACGCCGACAGTGGCCACGGCACCCAGCTCTACGCGGACCCACCGGGGCGGCAGCGCTTCGCCCGCGCGGACACCGAGGAAGCCGCGCACCGGCTCGCGGCCGTGCTGCACGAGGAGCGTGCCGACCTGCTGTTCGGCTACGACGCCAACGGTGGCTACGGGCACCGCGACCACGTCAAGGTGCACCAGGTCGCCCGCCGGGCGGCCCGGCTGACCGGAACGCGGCTGCTGGAAGCCACCCTGCCCCGCGACTTCGCGCAGCGGTTCGTGCGGGTGGTCAAGGCGCTGCGGATCCCGTTCGACTACGACGTCGAGGCGCTCGGCTACAGCCCGGCCTCGGCCATCACCCACCGGTTCGACGTGCGGCGCTTCGCCGCGCGCAAGCAGGCGGCGCTGGCGGCGCACGTGTCGGACGTGCGCGGCAGCGGACGGCTCTCGGCGGTGCTGCGGGTCCTGGTGTGGCTGCCGGCGCCGGTGTTCGGGCTGGTGGCCGGGCGCGAGTGGTACGCCGAGGTCACGCCCGCAGGATCGGCACACCCCGCTCTGCAAGTTCCTGCACGTTCTGGTCGTCGGCGTCGGTGACGATCCCGGCGACGTCGCCGAAGGGCAGCACGGTGAACCGCGACGCCGCGCCGAGCTTCTCGGCGCTGGCCAGGACGTAGGTGTCGGCCGCGCGCCGGGCCAGCGTGCGTTTCATCGCGGCTTCGTCGGCGTCGCCGGTGGTGAGGCCGGCTTCGGGGTGGACGCCGGTGACGCCGAGCAGGAAGACGTCGGCGCTGATCGACTGGGCGGCTTCGGCCGCGGCGGCGCCGCAGGTGACCGCGGAGTGCCGGAACAGCCGGCCGCCGAGCAGGAACACCTCGATGTCGCGGTGGTCGAGCAGGGCGACGGCGACGGTCGGGCTGTGCGTGACGACGGTGGCCTCGAGGTCTTCCGGGAGGGCTTTCGCGACGGCGAGGGTGGTCGTGCCGCCGTCGAGGATGACGGTCGAGCCGGGGCGGACCAGCGCGGCGGCGGCCGCGGCGACCCGGTCCTTGCCGTCGACGGCGATCGACGTCCGGCTCGCGTAGTCGGCGACGGCGGGGGAGACGGGCAGCGCGCCGCCGTAGACGCGCTGGCAGAGCCCGGCGGCGGCGAGGTCGCGCAGGTCGCGGCGGATGCTGTCCTCGGAGACGCCGAGCTCGGCGGCGACGTCCTTGGCCAGCACCTTGCCGTCGGCGGCGAGCCGGGCGAGCAGCAGTTCACGGCGTTCCCCGACCAACATGCACGATTCTCCTTGTTCTTTCCGAATCATGCACATTATGGTCGGGTCATGACCTCTTCGGCAAGCCTGACCCGCAACCCTCGCGTCCAGGTCACGAACGTGGAGCTGCTGTCGTCGGCCTGGTACGTGCTGCGCCGCACGACGTTCGAGTACCAGCACGGCGACGGCCGCTGGACGACCGAGCAGCGCGAGACCTACGACCGAGGCAACGGGGCCACGGTGCTGCTCTACGACCGCGAGGGCGGCACGGTCTTGCTGATCCGCCAGTTCCGCTACCCGGTGTACGTCAACGACCACCCGGACGGCATGTTCGTGGAGACGGCGGCCGGCCTGCTCGACGCGGACGACCCGGAGACGGCGATCCGGCGGGAGGCACAGGAGGAGACGGGTGTGCGGATCGGCTCGCTGGAGCACGTGTTCGACGTGTACACGAGCCCGGGCTCGGTGACCGAGCGCCTGCATTGTTATGCGGCGCCGTATGACCCTGCCGACCGCGGTGAGGGTGGGGGGATTGCGGAGGAGGGGGAGGACATCGAGGTGCTCGAGGTGCCGTTCGCGAAGGCGCTGGACATGATCGGGACGGGGGAGATCGCGGACGCCAAGACGATCATGCTGCTGCAGTGGGCGGCGCTGCGGGGACCGTTCAGCGCGGCGGTGGGGTAGTGGCGGGATCGCCGACCCCACCACCTTCCCCGGGCAGGCGAAAGGCCCCCGCGGGGGGAGGTCGCGGGGGCCTTTCCGTTGTGGTGGGAGCTTGGCTACTGAGCCGAGCTCTGCCGGGTCACGCCGACCGGGAGGTGCGGCGGCCCTTCAGCTCGGCGAGACGTTCGTTGAGCAGGTCCTCGAGCTCGGGGATCGTGCGCCGCTCGAGCAGCATGTCCCAGTGCGTGCGCGGCGGCTTGACCTTCTTCTGCTCAGGCTGCCCGCCATCGACGATCTCCGATTCGCTCCCGTGCAGGCGGCACTCCCAGACCGTCGGGATCTCGGCGTCGTCGGAGAACGGCACCTCGAACTCGTGGTTCTTCGGGCAGGCGTAGCGCACGGTGCGGCGTGGAGCGAGGTCGTGGTTGCGGTCGGTCTCGTAGCTGACCGCTCCCAGCCGGCTTCCACGAAGAACACGGTCGGCCATGATGGGGGTCCTTTCAGTCAGCTCCGGGGTGGAGCCAGGGTGTTGCTCACCCTATGCAACGACTCAGGTCCCCGGAGGATTCCCGGGACACCATGTCGTTGCTCACGATGAGCTGCGTCACCCGCCTGCAACAGCTTCCACTAGTAGGAGGCATTTCGCGCTCCGGCGTGACGTCAATACGGCCTTCTTAGTGCTGATATCCCCCGGATGGGCTACCCGGGTCTCGCTCAGGTCAACCGTAACTGACCGTGATGAGCAGTAACCGCCCCCAAGTCACCCGATCGAAAGTGGCGGCGACACAATACCTGATAACGCACAGTAGTGAATTCGGCCTCAAAACGTGCTGAAGCTGAAGTTTCAACTACGGATTGTTCGGTATCTGCCACCACGACGGTATCGCCCTCACGCACGACCTCCCCGTCGACCACCCGCGCGTTGAACCGCCCGGGCAGCCCGCACCAGCACAAAACCTCCACCTGAACCGGCTGCAGCTCGTCCGCCAGTTCGAACAGGCGAGCGGCTCCCGGGAACAACCGGCTCCGGAAGTCCGTGGCGATCCCGAAGCAGTAGACGTCGATCTCGACCTCGTCGGCCAGCTCCGCCAGCTGGTCGACCTGGCCGGGGGAGAGGAACTGCGCCTCGTCCACCACCACGTAGTCCACGTGCCGGCCCTGCGCCCACTCCTGCCGCACCAGGTCACGCACGTCGGTGTCCTCACCGACCTCCACCGCCTGCCGGGTCAGCCCGATCCGGCTGGAGATCTGCGGCGCCCCGGAGCGGTCGTGGCGCACCAGCACCAGCCCCCGGCGGCCCTGCCGCGCGTGGTTGTGGTCGATCTGCAGCGCGAGGGTCGACTTCCCGCAGTCCATCGGCCCGTAGCAGAACTTCAGCCTGCCCACCGGCGGCGTCCCGCGGCGCGAACCCGCCGCGGGAACCGAAGACAGGGCGTCGGTGGGATCAGGGCCTGCGGCGTCGTCGATCAAGGTCACGACACCCGACCCTATCGGTGGGTCACAGCACCTCCGGCGGACGGTTGCCCGCCGCCACGATCGCCCGCCGCACCGGCACCAGCCACACCAGCACCAGCCCGGCCGCGAAGAACACCACCAGCGCCACGATGGCCAGCCGGAACGACCCCGTCGCCTGCCCGACCCCGGCGAACACCAGCGGCCCCAGCCACGACGTCCCGCGCTCACCCACGACGTAGAGCGAGTAGTACTGCGCGTCCTTGCCCGCCGGGATCATCTGGCTGAACAGCGACCGCGACAGCGCGTTCGTCCCGCCCAGCACCAGCCCGATCCCCACCGCCACCGCCAGGAACTGCAGCATCTGCTTCGGCTGCACGAAGTACGCCCCCGCCAGCACCACGATCCACACCACCAGGCTGCCCAGGATCGTCCGCTTCGCCCCGATCCGCCGCGCCACCAGCCCGTGCAGCGTCCCGCCCAGGTACGCCACGAACTGGATCACCAGGATCGTGACGATCAGCACCTCGTTGCCGAACCCCAGCTCGTCCTTGCCGTACTGCGCCGACACCGTCACCACCGTGTTGATCCCGTCGGTGAAGACCAGGTAGCTGCCCAGGAACGCCAGCGTCAACGGGTACGCCTTCGCCGCCACCAGCGTCTGCCGCAGCTCCGTGAACCCCGCCCGCAACACCGACCGCCCCGGCGCGACGTCGACCGGCACGTGCCGGCGGGGGAGCCGCCGCACCGCCGGGATCGTGAACGCCGCCCACCACAACCCCGACGTCAGGAAGCAGATCTGCACCGCCAGGTCCTGGTCCACCCCGAACAGGTCGTGCTTCAGGTAGAACCCCAGCTGCAACGCCAGCGCCAGCCCGCCACCCAGGTACCCGAACGCCCAGCCCTTCGCCGAGATGCCGTCCCGCTCGTCCGGCCCGCCGATGTCGGCCAGGAACGAGTAGTAGACGACCAGCGAACCCCCGTAACCGATGTTCGCCACGATGAACAGCGCCGCACCCAGCTGCCAGTCCGAACCGGTCAGGAAGAACATGCCCGCCGCGGCCGCCGCACCCAGGAACGCGAACCCGCCCAGGATCCGCCGCTTGTTGTGGCTCCGGTCGGCCACCGCCCCCGCGATCGGCAGCACCAGCACCTGCACCACCGTCGCCACCGACAGCAGGTACCCCCACACCGAACCGGCCGGGAAGTGCAACCCGAACAACGTCACGTCGCAGTGGTTCAACGTGTCCGGCCGGCCCGCCGCATCGAGGCACGCGCGGTCCCCGTTAAGGGTGATGTTCGCCTTCGCGTCCGCCGCCGCGATCGGGCTCATCGACAGCGCACCGAACACCGTCGTCGTCGACGAATAGAACGGCGAATTGGCCCAGTCGTAGAAATACCAGCCCCTCCGCTCGCGCTGCGTCGAGCGTGTCCCGGCCAGCGTCATCCACGGCTCCTTCGCCTCGGGAACTTCCAGGTCAGCGCGGAGACTACGGGGACGCCGCGACCCCCGAGAACGCACCGCCGAAACCGTGTCCGGTTTGTCGCTTCGTGATCATCCACCGCCCCACCGCGGCACCCGGTTCACCACTCACGGCGTGTCACCGGCAAAAGTGAACGGTGTTTCATGTGAGACTGAAGCGCCTATCGTGTCTGTTGTGGTCAGTGGGACACGCTCCTACTGTGCACCCATGATCCAGAACCGCCGACGCACCGTGACGAGCCTCCTGCTCCTCGCCCTCGCCGCCATGGGTCTGCCGCTGATCAACCCCGCCACCGCCGCCGCCGACCCCGCGTCGAGCGCCTGGGCCAAGCTCCGCATGTGCGAGTCCAGCGGCCGCTACGCCACCAACACCGGCAACGGCTACTACGGCGCCTACCAGTTCGACCTGCCCACCTGGCGCAGCGTCGGCGGCCAAGGCCGCCCCGACCAGGCCGCCCCCGCCGAACAGGACTACCGCGCCCTCTACCTCTACCGCATGCGCGGCTGGCAACCCTGGCAGTGCGCCGGCATGCTCAAACTCACCGGCGACGCCGACGCCCGCAGCAAACGCGTCCCCAGCTACACCGAATCCGCCTACATCGGCGGGGGAGGCCTCCCCACCCCGCCCCCGGGCCCCGGCGGCCCCAAACCCGCCTGGCCCGGCGTCGTCTACAGCTACGGCGACTGCGCCGAACCCCTCAAGACCTTCCAGCTCCGCATGAACGCCTTCGGCTACGGCTTCACCGGCACCGGCTGCTACCTCGAAAAGACCCGCACCGCCGTCCTCGACCTCCAACGCGCCAACGGCATCAAGGACAGCGGCCTCCTCGGCCCCAAGACCTGGGAAGCCGCCTGGACCGGCAAACCACCCCACTGACCGGCCTCACGGCAGGGGATAGAAGTAATAACCATCCCCGTCCAGCACGTGGTTCTCCGCCAGAAACCGCGTGAACCGCCGCAGGAACTCCCCGTGGTCGGCGTCCAGCACCGGCCGCACCTCGAACTGCGAACCCGGCGCCGCACCCTGCACACTCTCGTCGACCGGGTACGCCGCACACGAGTTCCTCAGCCCACCCGAATGCCGCCACCAGTCCGGACCCCAGGCCTCCAGGCACTTCGCCTCGGCCGTCGCCCGATGCGCCTGCCGCGCCGCCACGTCGTGGAACAACCGGTACTGCGGACCCGTGAAACCCGCACTCGTCCCGTTCACCCCCGGGAACCCCGGCAGGCGCCCCGCCGTCGCCACCGTCCGCACGAACGCCCCCGTCTCCGCGATCGGCTGCTCACCCGCGGAGAACCTGAACGTCGGCAGCAACCACGTCCGCAGCACACAGTCCGCGCCCCGCACATACCCCGGATCCAGCTGCCGCGCCACATCGCACCGCACGCCCGTCCCGTTCGTCACATCCGTCACCGTGTACCGCTCACCCGACGGCACCTCGGCGACGAACCGCGACGTCACCCCGTACTGCGTCCGCCTCTCCGCCGCCACCTCCGGCGACACCCCCGCCGCGGGCACGTCCTCACCGTCCAGCGAGAACACCTCGGTGACGTCCGGCGCCGCCTTCCACTCCGCAATGCTCTTCACCACCGGCACCGACGGCCGGTCGCAGAACCCGCCACCACCCGCAGGCGGACCGCACGCGATCGTCACCCCGAGCCGCGCCGTGTCCGGCACCCCGCTGATCCGCCAGTTCACGAACCGGTGCGACACCGCGACCCGACGCGACTCCTTCAGCACGTTCAGCGTCGTGTACACATACGCCGCCGCCGACCCGTCCACCGCGCACTCCGGCTCCGGACACGCGTAATGAACGAACTTCATGTCCGTGAACCAGCACGCCCCGAAGACGTTCTTCGCGTAGTACCCGTGCTTGATGTCCCGATAGCACTCACCCAGCAGCAACGGTTGATCGATCGGCGCCACGTACGGCTCCGAATTCGGCGGCGGATCCGCCGCCAACGCGGGCCCCGCGACCAGACCCAGCACCGCCAAGACGGCGAACAGCAGCACAACACCACGTCTTCGCATGGATTCCCTCCCCAAGGACGCCCGGAACCGGGCGAAACCCACGCTAGCGAGACCCCGTCGAGCCGGTCACTCCGGCGAACAGGTCAAACCGGCCACGTACCCCGCTCGATCAGCACCTCACGCAGCAGATCCGGCCGGTCCGTCACGATCCCGTGCACCCCCAGATCCAGCAGCATCCGCATCTCCACCGGATCATCGATCGTCCACGTGTGCACCTCGATGCCCGAACGCCCGGCGATCGCCAGGAACGCCTTGTCCACCACCCGCAACGCCCCCTGCCGCACCGGCACCTGAGCCATCGCCCCCAGCACCAGCCGCCCCAACGGCAGCAACGGCAACCGCCCCCGCGCCCACAACGCGAACGCCGACCGCGGCCCCATCGCCGTCACCAGCCGCGGCCCCGCCAGCTTCCGCAACCGCACCAGCCGCGCGTCCGAAAACGCCGCACCCGCCACCCGGTCGAACGCCCCCGTCCGCTCCAGCACCCGCACGAACGGCTCCACCGCCCGATCCGCCTTCACATCCACGTTGAACCGCGCGTCCGGCAGCTCCTCCAGCACGTCCTCCAACCGCGACAACGGCGCCTTCCCGCCCACCTTGACGTTCTTCAGCTGCGCCCACGTCTGCGCCGCGATCAGCCCCGTGCCGTCGGTCGTCCGGTCCAGGCTCGGATCGTGGTGCACGACCACCACCCCGTCCGCCGTCGCGTGCACATCCGTCTCCAGGTACCGGTACCCCTCCGCACACGCCCGCTTGAACGCCGGCAACGAGTTCTCCAACCCCGCCAGCTCACCGAGGTGCCACCCCCGGTGAGCGAAGGCACGGGGGAGCGGATCGGCCAGGTACGGGAACGACGCCTGCATCCCCCAAGTGTGCACTTCCGCCATGACCCCGGCATGAGCAAACGATGGCCAGCTAGGGTCTCCCGGGTGAGGGAAGCCGCCGAACTGACCCAGCCGACCACGATCGACATCGCCCCGGCCCGCCGAGGCGCCCCCAAGCACTGCGGCTGGTGCGGACGACGCCTCCCCGAAGGCGGCAACATCGGCCGCCGCCGCCGCTACTGCGGCCAGTCCTGCCGCCAGCGCGCCTACGAACGCCGCACCGCACTGCAGCGCAGCGGCCTGCCCGAAGACGCCGTCGTCCTCTCCGACACCGAAATCGCCGCCCTGCAGGACCGCCTCTTCCAGCTCCGCTGCGCCGCCGAAGACATCGTCACCGCCGCCGACGACGGCGCCGACGCCCGCGAACTCCGCAACCTCGCCGAAGAAATCGCCCGCGCCGCCAAAGACCTCGAACAACTCCGCTGACCCGCCGCCGCGGTGCCGGCCTCAGCCCAGTGTGTCCAACGCCCGATAAGTCCGATTGCTCGCCGCCGCAGCCCGCTGCTCACGACCCGTCGCCTCGATGTAGTTCTGGCTCGTCGCCAAACTCGCGTGCCCCAGCAACGCCATGATCTCCGACGCCGTCGCCCCGTCCTCCGCCAGCCGCGTCGCGAACGTGTGCCGCAACGCGTGCAGATTCGCCCCCACCGGCACCCGGTCGTGCAACCCCGCACCCCGGTAACACGACTTCACCAGGTACTCCAGCGCACCCCGCCCGATCGGCTCACCCGCCCGATCCAGCAGCAACGGCGAACCAGGGGAGAACCGCACGCTCGGGAACCGCACCCGGCACGACTCCCGGTACCGCTCGATCAGCTCCGCCAGCACCGGCTGCACCGGGATCGACCGGTCCCGGCTGCCCTTCCCCTTCACGTGCAACCGCAGCTCACCGGCCCGCCCCACCAGCGACCGCGACGTCAGCGCCCGCATCTCCGCCGCCCGCAACCCCGCCACCAGCCCCAGCGCGATCACCAGCACATCCCGCTCCGGCCACGGATCCCGCGCACGCCGCGACCCCGCGGCCGCCGCCGACAGCAGCTGCTCCGGGGTTTCCTCACCCCGCAACGGCTTCGGCGTCAACGCCGGCGTCCGCGGCCGCGCCACCGCACCCATCGGATTGCCCGCCAGCAGCCCGTCGGCCACGCAGAACGTCAGGAACTGGTTCCACGTCGACCACGCCCGCAGCACCGAGCTCTTCGCGTGCCCGTCCGCGAACACGCCGAACGCCGACCGCAGCGCCGGCCCGGTCAGGTCGGCCACCTCCAGGTCCTCGGCCGGGCGGCCGAGCTCGGAAACCAGGAGAGTGGTGATCCCGGCGAGGTCCCGGCGGTAGGCGTCGGTGGTGTGCGGAGAGTCCTTGCGCGGACGGCGGGCGGCGAAGAAGGCTTGCTGGGCCTCGGAAACCTTCATGTGGATCTTGTACCGCACGCCACCGACAGTTTCCGCGGCCGGGCCCGAATCCGGCATTTCATGCATAATGGCAATTATGCATGAAATGCCGGTGTGACCCAGGATCTTCCCCTTGGGGGACACGGAACTCTCCGTCGGCCGTCGACGGGCCGTCCGACGCCCTCGCGGCCACAACTTCGGGGCATGCGCACACATGTTCGACATCGATTTGCCCGGGGTCGAGCCGTGCCGAGAAGCCTGCGGCGGCGAACCGAGCGTCGCCGACTGCACCGCACAGCGCGCCGATCCTCGGAGAACCTCGGTCAGTTTCGTCACCGTGACGTTTTGAGGTCGAGTGGCCGGACCTCGGGCTGGCGTCCCTCAGGGGATGCTCTCGGGCCTCTCAGGGCTCAAATCCGGCAGCTGTCGACTGAGTGGGCAGTCGAAACGCTGACAGGAGCCGTCCTGGCGAAGCGAACACTCCTGCAACCAGCAAGGCCCGGCCCCGGGATTCGGCACCCCTCCCGGCCTTCCGTCCAGCGTGTCACCAAGTGCCGATAATGTACATTATGTCAAGTACCGGTCTGCGTAGCCCCGGTGTCTACACCTTGCTCGCGACCACCCTGTAGTTCTCGGCCTCGAGATCGAACGTGCTCACTTCCGTCCGGAGTCCGACCCGGTGTAGCTCGACTTCGAGATCCTCGTACCGGTAGGGCCAGCAAGACAGCAGTTCCGAGCGGACAAGAACCGACCCAGCCGCATCAACTTGCGCGATCGCAATCTCGATGTGGTGCTCCTCCTCCCAATGCGGCGCAATCTCCCAGCGGTAGACCACGACGGCATCGCGACCGTTCCGGCGGACGAGTCGGTCACTGATGTCGAGCCGGGAACCTCTGGCCCTCACGAGTTCCCACGTGCGGGAGGTGAGTACCAAGCGCCCGCCAGGACGCAGAAGGCGTGACATCGACTCCAGAGCAGCACCCCTGCCTGTCGCGCCCGCGGCATGGTGCAGCGAGTTGCCAACGCAGAACACCATGTCGAACGTGTCGTCCTCGAAATGGTCGGGCAACTCTTCCCAGTTCGCCCGCACGGCCCGGACGGCTGCCCCGAACTCCTCGGACAACTCTGCGGTCCGCCGAACCATCGCTTCGCTGGCGTCAGTTGCGACAACCTGCAAACCCAGACCGGCGAGGCCAACCGCCAACTGCCCGGTTCCGCACGAACAATCGAGGACGCGAGCGTTGGACGGCAGGAGGCTGAGGACGTCGTCGAACGACGCGGCGAACTCGGCTGGAGGCAACTTGGCATCTGAGATGAGCCATTCGTACACCTCGGCAAGCACGTCGTAATCCGTCACACCCACTACCTCCGTCACGCGGCGAACTCGCGGTCAGTCCATCAGCGGAGCGAGCCGGGCACGAATGGTTTTCGGCAGCGAGTCCAGTAACGTCAGTGCCAGTCGCTGATCGGCACGTCCCGCGGGCTCGGGGCTCCTTCCCCGGTCTCCACGAGCTGCTTGAGGCTCATCAGGTAGATCGCCCACTTCGTGCTGCAGTGGTGCATGAACTCGCCCGGCTCGCGCCAGCCTTCGTGCTTGAACAGGACGATCGTGTAGTCGCCGCGCTGCTCGAGTTCCCAGTGGATCGTCGTGCCGATCCACTCCGGTGGCCCGTCGACGACTTCCCAGCGGACGAGCCGGTCCGGGTCGAGTTCGAGGACCTTCATGTCGAACCCGCCCGGGATGAAGCGGAACGCGATGACGCCGCCGGGCTCGGTGTCTCCCACGGTTTTCTCGGTCCACCAGTCGGAGAGGCCGTCGAGCGTGGTGATCGCGGCGTAGACCTGGTCCGGGGTGGCGTGGTGGATGCCGATGCGGTGCAGGATGTCCATTTCTACCGGTTCCTCTTCTCGATGGTTTCGGCGATGTGCTTGATGCGGCGGAGCCGGGCGTCCCAGGTGTTGCCGACGTCGGTGAGCTGGGCGACGGCGCGGGCGAGCTGGGCTTCGTCGACGCGGAACTGTTTTTCGCGGCCGGCGCTGTGGGCGTGCACGAGGCCGGCGCGGTCGAGGACGGCGAGGTGCTTGGCGACGGCCTGGCGGGTCACCGGGAGGTGTTCGCTGAGGCTGGTCGCGGTGCCGCTCCCCTCGTTCAGCAGCAGGTCGAGCATGCGGCGGCGGGTGGGGTCGCCGATGGCCGACCAGAGGTCGTCGTCGACGGTGGTGGTCACCGGGTGGCTCCGACTTCGGCGGCGTAGGCGGGCAGCCGGGGCAGGAAGTGGTCCCAGCCGGTGACGTGGTCGGCGTGTTCGGCGGCGATCTTGGCTTCGTCCCAGCCGTGTTCGCGGAAGCCGGTTTCGGTCATCCGGAGGCGGGTGCCGGCGCCGTCGGGTTCGAGTTCGAAGACGACGAGGAAGGAATTGCCGGGTGCGGCGGTCTCGCCTTCGGCGTGGGTCCAGCGGAAGGAGAAGTGTTTGGGTGGGATGGCGTCGACGACGGTGAAGCCGACCCAGGAGCCGCCGAAGCCGATGCGTCCTGCTCCCCCGGGTTCGACGGGGTATTCGGCTTCGTCGGGCCACCATTCGCGGAGGTGTTCGGGGCTGCTGACGACGTCGAAGACGACTTCGGGGCGGGCGTGGATGTGGATTTCCCGTTCGATCGTGCCGTGTTCCATGTGAGCTCCTTGTGCAACGTTCGGTTGCGTGTCACGTTAGCTCGCCGGGCTCCGATGTGCAACCTTCGGTTGCGCGAAGGTCCTTCTGGACCCAGGCCACGTCGCGCCAGGCCCCGTGTTTCCAGCCGACGCGGCGGTAGACGCCGGCGGGTTCGAAGCCGAGGGCGTGGTGGAGTCCGGCGCTGGCGTCGTTGGGCAGGGTCATGCCGGCGAAGGCGCGGCAGAACCCGCGTTCGCGCAGCCGTTCGAAGAGGGCTTCGTAGAGGGCGCGGCCGGCGCCGGTGCGGCGACGGCCTTGTTCGAGGTAGATGCTCGTTTCGCAGGACCAGCGGTAGGCGGCGCGTTCGGCGAACGGGGTGGCGTAGGCGTATCCGGCGATGCGGCCGTGGTCTTCGAGGGCGAACCAGGCGTGGGCGCCGGTGATGCGGCGGGCCATTTCGGTGGGGTCGGGTGGTTCGGTTTCGAAGGAGACGGCGGTGTCGGTGACGTAGGGCGCGTAGAGGGTGGCGCAGGCCGTGGCATCGTCGGAGGTGGCGTCTCGGATCATCATGGCTCATATGGTAGCCAAAGGGGCTCGTATAGTATCCAGACTATGACCGATCCCTTGACTGCCCGTCTGGCCGCCACGGTGCACGCCGCCCGGACGTCGCAAGGTCTCTCGGCCGCGGAGCTCGCCGATCGGTCGGGGGTGTCGCGGGCGATGATCGGCAAGATCGAGCGGGGCGATGTGCAGCCGACGGCCGCACTGCTGGCGAAGCTGTCGGCCGCGCTGGGCCTGACGCTGTCGGAGCTGATCGCGCGGGCCGAAGGCGACGAGCGGCGGCTGGCGCGGGCGGCGGAGCAGCCGGTGTGGGTGGATCCGGACACCGGGTACCGGCGGCGGTCGGTCTCCCCCGCGGCCGGGCGTCCGCTGGAGCTGGTGGAGGTGGAGCTGCCGCCGGGCGCGGAGGTGCCGTTGACGTCGGGGACGTACGCGTTCCTGCACCAGCAGATCTGGGTGCTGGCCGGGCACCTGCGGTTCCACGAGGGGCCGCAGGTGCACGAGCTGGCCACCGGCGACTGCCTGCAGCTGGGGCCGGCGGCGGACTGCGTCTTCGCGAACCCGGGTTCGGTGCCGTGCCGGTACCTGGTGGCGTTGGTGAAGCGGGGTACGTGATCAGGTGAGCCGCAGGGTGGCGATCGAGGAGTCGAGCCAGGCGGCGAGGAAGCGGTCCGGTTCGAGGTCGCCGGGGGTGTGTCCGACGAGGACGTCGAGGATCGGGTAGTAGGTCAGGGATGCGACGAGTACCGCGGCGGTGGCTTCCGGGTCGCTCACCGCGGCTCTCCCCTGGTCCCGCAGCGCGGTGATCCACTCGGTGCCGCGGCGGTAGACGGTGGCGACCACGCCCTGCCACATCTGCTCGAACAGTTCGGGGAAGCCGGTGAACTCGCGGATCATCAGGCGGACGAGGTCGCGGTCGGCGGCCATGAAGGCCCAGACGACGTCGGCGAGGGCGCGCAGGGCTTCGCGGGGGTCGTCGGGGAGCTGAGCTTCGGCGGTTTCCGCGGTGCGAGCGGTCAGGCGCGCGAGGTTGTCGTGCACGGCGGCTTCGAGGAGCGCAGCCTTGGACGGGAAGTGCTTGTAGAGGGCTCCGCTGCCGGGGTGGAGGCCGCAGGCGGTCTGGATGTCGGCGACGGAGGTGGTGTCGTAGCCGCGGGTGGCGAAGAGGTGGACGGCTTCGTCGAGGATGCGGCGGCGGGTGACGCCAGGGGTTGTCCGAGCCATAGTGAGAAACTACTCTCTTTCTATGGTCGAGGTAACTGTGGAAGAGACCGTGTCGTGCACTCCCGACGCCTTCCTGGCGCTGGTCATGGACCCGCGGCGATACGCGGCGGTCGACCGCAAGCTGGGCCGGATCGACTGGGTGCGCCGCGAGGGCGACGTCACCGAGTTCCGGTTCCGCTCGGCGCTGCCCGGGCTGGGGCCGGGGCCGAAGGTGGTGTCGCGGATGACGCTGACGCCGGGCCGCCGGGTCGACGTGCGGCTGCCCGACCGGCCGGAGAACCGCCTCGCGCGCCGGTTTTCGACGTTCGAAGCGCACTTCGAGTGCGCGCCGGCCGCAGACGGGATCCGGGTGCGGCGGCGGATCGCGTTCGGGTTCGCCGCTCCCCTGCGCTGGCTGGTCGAGCCGGTCCTGCGGCGGAAGCTGCGGGCGGACGTCGAGGCCGAGGTGCGAGGGGCGAAGCGGCTGCTCGAGCGTTGACTGAAGCAATGAATCAGTGCTTCACTTCTTGACGTGCCCTACCGCCGTACCCCGAAGGTGCAGGAACGCCTCGACGCCCAGCGGGAGACGATCATCGCCGCCGCGACGCGGCAGCTGGCCGAACACGGCTACGGCGGCTGCTCCGTCGCCGCGGTGGCCGAGCGGGCCGGCGTCGCCGTCGGCAGTGTGTACCGGCACTTCCCCACCAAGGCCGACCTGGTCGTGCACGTCTTCAGGCAGGTCGTGACGCGGGAGGTCGAGGCGGTCCGGGCGGGGTCGGCGGAGGCGGGGGAACCGGCCGAACGGGTCCTGGCGGCGGTCGACACCTTCGCCCAGCGTGCCCTCAAGGCGCCGAAGCAGGCGTACGCGCTGCTCGCCGAGCCGGTCGACGCCCTCATCGACGCCGAGCGGCTGGAGTTCCGGCGGGCCTACACCGAGGTCATCGCCGAGCACGTCGCCGACGGCGTCCGGGACGGCTCGCTGCCGCCCCAGGACGGCCGGCTGACGGCCGCCGCGCTGGTCGGCGCCGCCGCCGAAGTCCTGATCGGCCCGTTGACCAGCGGAAACGCCAGTGACGTCGCCGAGCTTCGCACGTTCATCCTTCGCGCTCTAGGAGGTTCCGATGCCCGCCACGCATGAGGTCGCCAACCAGGTCCCGCCGCTGGCCGGCCACGACGTCGCCGACGACCCGGCGCTGCTGGCCGGGCTCGAGCGGGCCGGCGCGAGCTGGGCGGCGGATGAGCTGCACGAGCTGGGCCGGCTGGCCGGGACCGAACAGGCGCAGGAGTGGGGCCGGCTGGTCAACGAGAACGAGCCGGTGCTGCGCACGCACGACCGGTACGGCCATCGGATCGACGAGGTGGAGTTCCACCCGTACTGGCACGAGCTGATGAAGGTGGCGACGGCGCACGGCCTGCACGGCACGCCGTGGCGGGATGCGCGGGAGGGCGCGCACGCGGCGCGGGCGGCGAAGTTCTACGTCTGGGGCCAGGTCGAGGCCGGGCACAGCTGTCCGATTTCCATGACCTACGCGGCGATCCCGGCGTTGCGCGCGACCCCGGAGCTGGCAGCCCGGTACGAGCCGCTGCTGGCCGCGACCGAGTACGACTTCGGGCTGCGGGAACCGACGTCCAAGCGCGGGCTGCTCGCGGGGATGTCGATGACGGAGAAGCAGGGCGGCTCGGACGTCCGGGCGAACACGACGACCGCGACGCCGTCGGCGTCTTCATCGTCTTCATCGGACGGCAGCTACACCCTGGTCGGGCACAAGTGGTTCACCTCGGCGCCGATGTGCGACGTGTTCCTGACGCTGGCGCAGGCGCCCGGTGGGCTCTCGTGTTTCCTGCTCCCCCGCGTCCTGCCCGACGGCTCGCGCAACCCGATCCGGCTGCAGCGGCTGAAGGACAAGCTGGGCAACCGGTCGAACGCGTCGTCGGAGATCGAGTACGACAACGCCGTGGGCTGGCTGGTCGGCGAGGAGGGCCGCGGGGTTCGCACGATCATCGAGATGGTCAACAACACCCGGCTGGACTGCACGCTGGGCAGCGCGTCCGGGATGCGGCTGGGTGCGGTGCGGGCGGTGCACCACGCGACGCACCGGCGGGCGTTCGGCAAGGCGCTGGTGGACCAGCCGCTGATGGCGAACGTCCTGGCCGACCTGGTGCTCGAGTCCGAGGCGGCGACGACGGTGGCGATGCGGCTGGCCGCGGCGGGCGACCGGCGCGATGACGCCCAGGAGCAGGCGTTCCGGCGGCTGGGGCTCGCGGTGTCGAAGTACTGGGTGTGCAAACGCGCCCCGGTGCACGCGGCCGAGGCCCTGGAGTGCTTCGGCGGCAACGGGTACGTCGAGGAGTCGGGCATGCCGCGGCTCTACCGCGAGGCGCCGCTGTCGTCGATCTGGGAGGGCTCGGGCAACGTCGCGGCGCTGGACGCGTTGCGCGCGATGGGCCGGCAGCCGGAGTCGGTCGCGGCGTTCTTCGCCGAGGTCGAGCAGGCGGCGGGCGGCGACGCCCGGCTGGACGACGCCGTCGACCGCGTCCGCAAGGAGCTGACCGATCTGGAGGGAATCGAGTTCCGGGCCCGGCGCCTGGTCGAGGCCATGGCGCTGGTGCTGCAGGGCTCCCTGCTGGTCCGCCACGGCCACCCGGCGGTCGCCGACGCGTTCTGCGCCTCCCGCTTCGGCGGCGACTGGGGCATCGCGTTCGGCACGCTCCCGGCCGGCGTCGACACGGGAGCGATCCTCGAGCGCGCCACGGTGCGTTAACCGACCCGCTCGGCGCGTTGCCGGGCCAGCTCCTCGACCGCGCTGGGCAGGGTGGTCTCGAAGTCGATCAGTTTCGCCCAGGTCGGGGTGATCACGATCCGGACCATGCCGTCGTAGAGCGAGCGCACCTCGCGTTCCCACTCGACGCGCTGCTCGGGGCTCATCTCGTAGGTGCCGTTCATCTGCAGGTACTCCTCCGGGATGCCGTCGACGACGTCGAGCTCGGCGCGGCCGCGGATGAGCAGGATCTTGGGCGGGTGGACCTCGGTGTCGATGGTCAGGGCGACCGCCGGGTTGGCGCGCAGCGACGGCAGCTTCGGGGAGTTCTTCGTGGTGCACAGGACGATCTCCGAGCCGTTCCAGGTGAAGGCGATCGGGATGCTGCGCGGGGTGCCGTCCTTGGCGACGTAGGCGAGCCGGGTCAGGTCGCGGGACAGCAGTTCGCGGCTGAGCGGGCGGTCGAGCACCTCGGCGATCTCGTTCTGCTGCATGGTCGGTCTCCTTCTCGGGACGGGGCCTTCTCGGCCGCTTCTGCCCCTGGGACGGAGCCGTCCTCGCGTTCTCGACACGCGCTGCGAAGTTTTTTTCAGCGGCCGAGTGCGTCGAGGGCTCCGGCGACCGCGGCGGTCTTGAGGTCTTCGACGGGGACGTCGGGGAACTGCATGCAGACGTCCTGCAGGCCGCCGAGGGCCAGGATGGCCCTGGCCTGCTGTTCGAGGGTCGGCGACGGGCCGGAGATCAGCTCGGTGAGGCGGGTCCGCCAGGTCAGGACCCGGTCGACGAGCCCGAGGTCGGCCAGCGTCGGCAGCTCGGAAAGCAGCATGACGACGTCGGCGCGGTGGCGGTAGTTGAAGTCGAAGAAGCCTTCGATGAGCTCGCGCACCGGGGCGTCGCCGCGGGCTTCCTGGTCGAGGAGGAACTGCTCGCCGTCGTCGAGCATCGGCTGGACGATCCTGCGGACGAGGTCGTCGCGGGACGGGAAGTGGTAGTAGAGCGCGGGTTTGGTGATGCCGAGCCGGTCGGCGATGTCCTGGAGGCTGGTGCGCTGCACGCCCTGGCTGGTGAACAGCTCGCGGGCGACGTCGAGGATGCGCTGCTTGGTGTCGGAAGGCTTCGGCACCGCCCCAGCATAACTGACTTAACGATAGGTAAGGATCCGTGGTACAACTTACCTACCGTTAAGTCAGGGAGGTACTCATGCGGATCCTCGTTTCCGGCGCCAGCATCGCCGGCCCGGTACTCGCGTACTGGCTCACCCGCTACGGCTTCGACGTCACCGTCGTCGAGCGCGCGCCTTCGTTGCGCAGGACCGGCGGCCACGCCGTCGACCTCTTCCGGCCCGCCATGGACATCACCGAACGAATGGGCGTGCTGCCCCGGGTCGAGGCCCTCGCCACCGGCACGACCCGGATGACGCTGCTGCGGGAAGGCCGGCCCCGGCCCATCCCGGTGGACCTGGCGAAGATCTTCCAGGCCACCTCCGACCGGCACGTCGAAATCATGCGCGACGACCTCAGCGAGATCTACTACGACGCCGGCCGGGACGAGGTCGAGTACCTCTTCGGCGATTCGATCACCGCCCTCTCCCCCGACGGCGAGGTCACCTTCGAACACGCGCCGGCGCGCCGGTTCGACGTCGTCGTCGGCGCCGACGGACTCCACTCCAACGTCCGGCGCCTGGTGTTCGGGGAAGAAGCGGGGCTGACGACGTTCATCGGCGCGTACCTGGCCGTGCTGTCCCTGCCGGACACCCTCGGCCTCGACGGCGAAGCCGTCACCCACCTCGGCCCCGGCCGCACCGCCTCGATCTACAGCGCCCGGCACATGAGCGACGCGCGGGCGGTGTTCCTGTTCCGCCGGGCCGAGCAGCTCGACTACCACCACCGGGACGTCCCCCGGCAGAAGAAACTGCTCCGGGCAGCTTTTGCCCGGATGCACCCGCAGGTCGACGGCTGGCTCGCCGAGCTCGACGGCCCGGGCCCGTTCTACTTCGACTCGGTCACCCAGCTGCGGCTGGACACCTGGTCACGCGGGCGCGTGACCCTCGTCGGCGACGCCGGCTACTGCCCCGGCCCCGCCGTCGGCGGCAGCACCAGCCTCGCCGTGCTCGGCGCCTACGTCCTGGCCGGCGAACTGGCCGCGGCGAACGGCGATCCCGAGCGCGCCTTCCCCGCCTACGAACGGGAGATGGGCGAACTGGTGCGCCGCAGCCGGGCGTTCGCGGTCGGCGCCGCCCGCACCCTGATCCCGGCCACCCCCGCCGGCGTCTGGGCACTCGCCCGCGGCGGCCGGCTCGTCTCGGCCCTGCCCGCCGGGGTCTCGCGCGCGCTGGCGAAGCTCAATACCGGCGGCGTGCGCATGCACGACTCGATGCAGGTCAAGGACTACGCGGTCAAGGCCAGGGCCTGACGCCGGAGGGGACCCCCATGGCGGCAAACCCCCTCCGGCCATGACAGCGGGCTGGAGGTCACCGGCGGAAACCGGGCGGGCGCGCGGGAACGAACCCCGCGCGCCCGCACCCCCAGTGGCCCGGCGGAACCCGCCGTCGGGGGAAAGGAGACAACGAGTACCGCGCTGGATACGGGGAAAAGACGCGGATTTCAGTCCGCGAACAGGAGACTCGGGCGTTGCTCGAGTGTGGCTCGGGCTCGGCCCGGTCCGGCGCACCGGCACCGGCGGGACTCAGCCCACCAGCAGCCCCGGATCGCGCTCCGGCGGACCGGCGGGCCACCACGTGTCCCCCTCCAGCCGGTACGGGTGCCAGCGGCCCCGCCGATCGAGCCTCAGCTGCACCTCGCCGACCGTGCAGTGGTTGCGGTCGAACACCGGCTCTCCGTCGACCTCCGCCAGCGCGGCCCGCGCGGCCGCCACGGCCACCTTCGGCGGTGCCCACGACGTTTCGAGCACCTCCAGCCCCTCCGGCCCGCCGTAGCGCCAGGCCGCGACCGCCCGCTCGAACCCGGTCCCCGAGCCCAGCCGCCCGGTCGCCGCCGGGAACTCCGCGGCCAGGCGGACCGCGTCCGACCGCCGTCCCGGCCACCGCCCTCCCGCGAGCAGTTCCCGGGCCTGCCCGGCCGCGTTGGCCGCCAGCAGGGCGAACGCTTCGGCAGGCACCCCCGGTGCCGCCGGGATCGACGGCGCCCCCGAAGGCCGGAACTCCGCCAGGTCGGGCAGCTCACCCGGGACGCGGCCGGCCGCCGCGGGCTCGTCCGGCGGCACCGGCGCGATGCGGCTTTCCAGCTCCTCGCGGATCTCCCCCTCGCCCTTGCCGCGCATCAGCAACAGCAGGAACGGATCCGCGTCGAGCAGCCACGACGCCTGGAACGACAACGCCGCCGCGTGCCGGCACGGCAGCTCCCACCCCGGGCAGTCGCACTCGGGGTCCAGGTCGCCGATCCCCGGCAGCAGGTCGACGCCGGCCGCCTCGACCAGGTCGGGCGGCATGTCCCGGTCCAGCAGCGCCGCCAGGTGCCCGGCGCGCGAGGCGACCCGGTCGAGGAACCGCGTCCAGTCCGCCTCCGACAGCTCCGCCAGCCGCAGCTGCGTCCGGTACGGGCCGCCGTCGGCGTCGTCGACCACCGCCGCGATCCGGCCCGGGCTGACCGTGATCGGCCCGACCAGCCCCGCCGCGGCGTACTTGCGGCCCTTCTTCAGCTGACGCAGATCCAGCGCGGTGTCCTCCATCGCGCGCACCCACGCCCGGCCCCACCACGAGCGCGCGAGGCGCCCGGCCGCGCCGAACGCCGGGAAACCGCGTACCCGGTCGTCACTCATCCGCGGCTCCTCAGTTCGACGAGCTCGGCCAGCTCGGTGTCCGGCAGTTCGGTCAACGCGGCCTCGCCACCGGCGAGCACCGCCTGGGCCAGTGCCCGTTTCTCCCGCAGCATCGCCGCGATCCGGTCCTCGACCGTGCCCTCGGCGACGAGCCGGTGCACCTGCACCGGCCGGGTCTGCCCGATCCGGTACGCCCGGTCGGTCGCCTGGTCCTCCACCGCCGGGTTCCACCAGCGGTCGAAGTGCACGACGTGGTCGGCGCGGGTGAGGTTCAGGCCCGTCCCGGCCGCCTTCAGCGACAGCAGGAACACCGGCACCTCCCCGTTCTGGAACCGCGCCACGAGCTCCTCGCGCCGGGGCACCGGCGTCCCGCCGTGCAGCAGCTGCGTCGCGATGCCGCGCCCGGCCAGGTGCTTCTCCAGCAACCGGGCCATGGCCACGTACTGGGTGAACACCAGCACCGCGCCACCCTCGGCGAGGATCGTGTCCAGCAGCTCGTCGAGCAGCTCCACCTTCCCCGACCGGCCGCCGCCTTCTTCCGGGGACAGGGCCTTCAGGTACTGCGCGGGGTGGTTGCAGATCTGCTTGAGCGCGGTCAGCAGCTTGACGATCCGGCCGCGCCGGGCCATGCCGTCGCTGGCGGCGATGTCGGCCATCATCTCCCGCACGACCGCCTCGTACAGCGCCACCTGGTCCGCGCTCAAGGCCACCGGCCGGTCGGTCTCGGTCTTCGACGGCAGCTCGGGCGCGATCCCCGGATCGGACTTGCGGCGCCGCAGCAGGAACGGCCGCAGCAACCGCGAAAGCCGCTCCGCCGCCGAAACATCACCCGCCTCGATCGGCTTCGCCCAGCGCGCCCGGAACTCGCTCAGCGACCCCAGCAGGCCGGGCGCGGTCCAGTCGAGGATCGCCCACAACTCCGAAAGCGTGTTCTCCACCGGCGTCCCGGTCAGCGCCACCCGCGCCGCCGCGGGCACCAGCCGCAGCGCCTTCGCCGTGCCCGAGCGGTGGTTCTTGACGTGCTGGGCCTCGTCGGCGACCAGCAGGCCCCAGCGCACCCCGGCCAGCGGCGCGGGATCGGTGCGCAGTGTGCCGTAGGTGGTCAGGACGAACCCGTCGAGGTCCTCGAGGGAACGGGCGTTGCCGTGGAAGCGCCGCACCGGCACGCCGGGGGCGAACCGGCGGATCTCGCGCTCCCAGTTGCCCAGCAGCGAAGCCGGGCACACCACCAGGGTCGGCCCCGCCGCCCGGTGCAGGTGCAGTGCGATCAGCGTGACCGTCTTGCCCAGCCCCATGTCGTCGGCGAGGCAGCCGCCGAGGCCGAGCCCGGTGACGGTGGCCAGCCACTGCAGCCCGCGCAGCTGGTAGTCCCGCAGGGTCGCCGCCAGCCCGGCCGGCGGCGCCTGGGGTTCCGGTGGTGCGGACAGCCGTTCCCGCAGCCGCGCCAGCCAGCCGTCGGTGACGACCTCGACCACCTCGCCGTCGACCTCGGTCGTCCCGGACAGCACCGCGCCCAGCGCGTCGACCGGAGTCAGTGGTTTCAGCGTCCGTTCCCGGGCCTTCGCCGCCAGCGCCGGGTCGACCAGGACCCAGTTGTCCCGCAGCCGCACCACCGGTCGACGCGCTTCGGCGAGCGCGTCCAGCTCCGCCTCGGTCAGCACCTCACCGCCCAGCGCGAGCTGCCAGTCGAACGCCAGGGCGCGCCCGCCGCCGAAGAACGACGGCAGGTCACCCGGAGCGTCCCCGGACCGCACGACGGCCCGCGCTGTCAGCGGTTCGGCCAGCCCGGCCGGCCAGTGCACGTCGATCCCGGCCGCCGCCAGCCGCGGCGCCGCGGCCGCGAGCAGCTCGGTCACCTCGTCCTCGCCGAGCACCAGCTCCGCCGGCACCGCCGAGGTCAGCAGCGGGCCCAGCGCCGGCCACACCTGCGCGCCGCGCCGCAGCGCCAGCACGACGTCGATGCGGGCCCGCGGGCCGAACCGCCCGGTCGCCCACTCCTCCGCCGCGTCGGCGACCTGCCCGGGATCGGTCAGGCTGTGCACCTGGACGACGGCGTGGAAACGGCCGGTGGCGAACCCGTCCGGCACCTCCAGCCGCAGCGACACCCGGATGCCCGAGTCCAGGCCCGCGGCCAGCTCACCGGCCCAGTCGCGCAGGGCGTCCGCGCGCTGCGGCCCGACGGCGGCGAACAACCGCGTCCCGGCCGCCTTCGCCGCGGCGGGCGTGCGGGGCAGCGTGTCGGCGACGGCGTCGAGGAACGCTCGCAGCAGCGGCCCCGGCGCACGCTCGTCCGGCGGCATCGCGGCCGCCAGATCCCGCAGCCACGCGGCCTCGGCCGGCTCCAGCGGCCCGACGCGCCAGGCGTCGTGCCCGGCCGCGGTGACCCCCGGCAGCAGCCGTCCCGCGGCGACCAGCCTCAGCGCGGCTTGCGCCGCGGTCGCCCAGAACGCGTCGCCGCCGCCCAGCAGTTCCGGCAGACCGTCCACAAGGGACAGGTCGCGGCCGTCGACCACCAGGCGGCCCGCCCGCGGTGGTTCGCCCGGTTCGAAATGGACGTTCAGTTCCCCAGCCTCCCGTATCGGCGCACGGACAACGGCACGAACACCGCCAGCAGCACCAGCGGCCAGACCACGGCCATCGGCACCGCGTGCGAACTCACCCAGGACGTGCCGGCCGCACCCGGGTTGCCGAACAGCACCCGCGTCGCGGTCACCGTGGAGGACAACGGGTTCCACTCCGCCACGGTTCCCAGCCACGCCGGCATCGTCGAAGTCGCCACGAACGCTCCGGAGAGGAACCCGAACGGGAATTCCAGGGTCTGCGCCAGCGACACCATCGACGGATCGGACGTCAGCAGGCCCAGGTAGATCCCGGCCCACACCAGCGCCGTCCGCAGCAGGAGCAGCAGGCCCAGCGCCGCGAGGGTCTCGCCCAGGCTGCCGTGCGGGCGCCAGCCGACGGCCAGTCCGCAGCCGATCAGCACGGCCAGGGCGAGTGCCGCGTTCACCAGGTCCGCGGCCACCCGCCCGGTGAACACCGCCGACGGTGCCATCGGCAGCGACCGGAAGCGGTCGGTGACGCCCTTGCCGGTGTCGTCCACCACCGCGATCATCGTCCCCGACAGCCCGAACGCCATCGTCATGGCGAACATCCCGGGCATCAGGAACTCCCGGTAGGAGCCGCCGCCGGGCACGCTCATCCCGCCGCCGAGCAGGTAGGCGAAGATCAGCACCATCAGGATCGGGAACGCCACCACCCCGACGAGGCGGGCCGGGCGCCGGGCCAGCTGCGCCAGGTAGCGCTGGGTCAGCGTCCAGCCGTCTTCGATCGCCCACCTCATCGCGCCACCCCCGTCAGCTCCAGGAACACTTCGTCCAGCGTCGGATGCCGCAGCGCCACGTCGGCGAACGACAGCTCGGCCGCCGCCAGTTCCCGCACGACGTCGGCCAGCATCGACGGCTCGGCGGCCGCGCTCACCCGCAGCTCCTCGGTGACCGGTTCGGCGCCGGTGACCCGGGCCAGCAGCCCCGCGGCGGAGCCGAGGGCGTCGGGGTCGGTGAGCACCAGCTCGATCCGGGTCGCCCCGAGCGAGCCCTTCAGCTCGGCCGGGGAGCCTTCGGCGATCACCCGGCCGTGCTCGACCAGGGAAATCCGGTCGGCCAGCCGATCGGCCTCCTCCAGGTACTGCGTCGTGAGCAGCACCGTCGTCCCGTCCGCGACCAGCGACCGCACCGCCCGCCAGACCTCCAGCCGGCTGCGCGGGTCCAGGCCGGTGGTCGGTTCGTCGAGGAACAGCACCTGCGGGGCGGCCAGCAGCGACGCGGCGAGATCCAGGCGCCGCCGCATCCCGCCCGAGTAGGCCGACACCGGCTTCGACCCGGTGTCGGCGAGATCGAACCGCTCGAGCAGGTCGTCGGCGCGGCGGGTGGCCTCGGCGCGGCCCAGGTGGTGCAGCCGGCCGAAGAGAATCAGGTTCTGCCGCCCGGACAGGATTTCGTCGACGGCCGCCTGCTGCCCGACCAGCCCGATCGCCGAGCGCACCTTCGCCGGTTCGGTGGCGACGTCGAACCCGGCCACCCGGGCGACGCCGCCGTCGTGGCGCAGCAGCGTCGACAGCACGCGCACGGCCGTGGTCTTGCCCGCGCCGTTGGGTCCCAGCAGGCCGCACAGGGTGCCGGCCGGGACGGAGAGATCGAACCCGTCGAGGGCGTACGCGTCGCCGTAGCGCTTGCGAAGTCCCTCGGCGTGGATCTGTGGAGTCACCCTGCCCCCTAACTCTGTACAGTGTACGGAGAAGAGGCTAGCACAACTCTGTACGTTGTACGGAAATCGGGTGGGCAGAATGGCCGGCGTGAGCACGCAGGAGAACGGTGACGGCGACCCGCGGCGGGCGATCGAGCTGCTCTGGGGCGTCTCGGCACCCCCGCGCCGCGGCCCGAAACCCAAGCTGGCCACCGCCGACGTCGTCCGCGCGGCGGTGGCACTGGCCGACGCCGACGGCATCGAGGCCGTCACCATCCGCCGCGTCGCCGAGCAGCTCGGCGTCTCCCCCATGTCGCTCTACACCTACGTCCCCGGCCGGGCCGAACTGCTGGACCTGATGATCGACCACGCCCACGGCGAACTGGCGACCCTCGAAGACGGGCTCGGCTGGCGGGCGGCGCTCACCGCCGTCGCCGAAGACCAGTGGGCGCTGTTCCACCGCCACCCCTGGCTGCTGCAGGTCACCACCAGCCGCTCGGCACTGGGCCCCCACAGCTTCGCCAAGTACGAGCAGGAGCTGCGCGCGATCGACGGCATCGGCCTCGGCGACGTCGAGATGGACGCCGTGGTCGGCCTCGTCACCGGCCTGGTCCGCACCACCGCGCGCAGCTCGCTCGACAACGCCCGCCTGGTCCGCGCCACCGGGATGACCGACGCCCAGTGGTGGGAGCGCGCCTGGCCGGTGCTGGCCGGCATCCCGGCCGCCGACGCGGCGCACCACCCGATCTCCTCCCGTGTCGGTCAAGCTGCCGGTGAGGCCCACAACGCCGCCGAGAACCCGGCCTACACCTTCCGTTTCGGCCTGGCCCGGGTCCTCGACGGCATCGAAGCGCTGGTCCTACAGCGCCAGCAGTAGCCGCGCCGGGCGCCAGGTCCCGCCGTCGGGCGCCCGCGGCACGTCCTCGGTCAGCGCCAGGTCCGGGAAGCGGTCGAACAGCGACGACAGCGCCACCTCGGTCTGCACCCGCGAGATCGAGGCACCCAGGCAGAAGTGCGGCCCGTGCGAGAAGCCCAGCTGCGCGGGACCCGAGCGGGTGATGTCGAGGCGGTCCGGGTCGGCGAACGCCCGCGGGTCGCGGTCGGCGGCCACCATCGCCGCCGTCACCCGCTCGCCCTTGCCGATCACCTGCCCGTCGATCTCGACTTCCTCGCGCGCGAACCGCGGGGTGGTCAGCAGCTGCGGACTGCAGAAGCGCATCAGCTCCTCCACCGCACCCGGCCAGAACCCGGCGTCCGCCCGCACGAGCGCCAGCTGATCGGGGTTCCGCAGCAGCGCCTCGACGGCGTTGGCGATCAGGTTCACCGGCGTCTGCCCGCCCAGGACCAGGTGCCAGACCAGGGTCACCAGCTCGGTGTCGCTCAGCCGGTCGCCGTCCTCGTCCTGGATGCGCACCAGGTCGCCGATGAGGTCGTCACCCGGCTCGGTCCGGCTGCGCGCCACGGCCTCCTTGGCGCCCTCGACGATCACGGGGATCGCCGCGGCGAAGTCCGGCCCCATTCCGGTCGAGACCGCGGCACCGTACTCGCGCCAGCGCGGCCGATCAGCCTCGGGAATGCCGACCAGCTCGCAGATCGCGTCGATCGGCAGCGGCCGCGCGAAGTGCGGCACCAGGTCCACCACGCCGTCTTCGGCGTGCCCGGGCAGCTCGTCGAGCAGCCGCCCGGTGATCGCCGCCAGCCGCGGCCGCAGCTGCGCGGCCCGCTTCGGCGTGAACGCCGGGGCGACCAGCCGCCGCAGCCGCAGGTGCTCGGGCCCGTCCTTCTCGGCCATCGTCTCCATGTACTGCAGGCAGTGCTCGGGGATGCCCGGCGGGCGCAGGAAGCTGCCGGAGTTCACCTCGAACCGGGAGTCGGTCAGCATCCCGCGTGCTTCGGCGTACCGGGTCAGGGCCCAGAACGGGCCGAACCCGGGGATGACCAGCTTGGCCACCGCGCTCACTTCCCGCGCCCGGTCGTAGGCGGTGAACGGGTCGGTGAGCACCTTCGGGTCGGTCAGGTCGATCTCGGGGATCATCCACCACTCCAGATGTTGAAATCAGATGTTCTAATCATCTCAGTGGTCACGGTATCTTGGCTCCCGACCCCGCGGCAAGGAGGACGATGGTCAGGCTCAGCAGGGCGGAGACCCAGGAACGCAACCGCGCCAAGGTGCTCACCGCGGCCCGCGACGAGTTCGCCCGCCGCGGCTTCCGCGAGGCGAAGATCGACGTCATCGCCGAACGCGCCGAACTCACCCGCGGCGCGGTCTACTCCAACTTCCCCGGCAAACGCGCCCTGTACTTCGCCGTCCTGGCCGACCTCGCCGAACGCGCACCCCGCCCCGCCACCCCACCGCAGGACCCCACCGCGGCCGACGTCCTGGCCGCGTTCGCCCGCGCCTGGATCGCCCGGCTCCCGCTGTCCACCGACAGCGACAGCGAGGACGCCCGCCTCGCCCGCGACCTGCTCCCGGAGATCCTCGCCGACGAGCACACCCGGCGGCCGTTCGCGCAGCTCATGCGGGTCGAGGCGATCCTGCTCGGGCTCGCCCTCGAACGCCTCGGCCCGGGACGCCGTCTCGTGCGCGTCGCCGAAGCCGCGCTGACCACGCTGCAGGGCGCGAGCCAGCTCGCCGCCGCCGCACCCGGCTTCGGCGAGCCGTTCCACCTCGTCACCGCCTGCGCCGCCCTGCTCGACCTCGACCTGACCGACGACTGGCCGTCCGAACCACCCATCACCACCCAAGCCCGGCCCGCCGACGCCACCTGGAACCCGCCGGCCGCGACCGACCTGCTGACCGGCGAAGCCTTCCGGCCCGGCGACGGCGTCGTCACCGTGCTGGGCCTGCACCGCGCCGCCGCCTTCGAAGAGGCCGTCCGCGCCGGCGCCGACGTCACCGCCGTCCTCGTCACCAGCGACCCCGGCGAACTCGCCCCGCTGGCCCGGCTCGCCGTCGCCGACCTGCGCACCTGTCTCGACCAGGCGATCGCGCCGCCGCCGGAGCCCCGGCTGCGGATCGTCTGCGACGCCGCCGGCGAACTCGCCGCGGCCGCCGGCGTCACCGCCGTCAGCGACGCCACCGAGGCGGCCGTCCGCGTCGAAGCCGGCCGGATCGTCACCCGCGCCGAAGGATTCGGCGCCTGCCACGCCGTGGCTGTCGGTTCGGAGCCCGGCCGTTCGTCGGGAGGCTGAAACCGGCGGAAAGGAGCGGGTGGTGGACGTCGAGAACGCGGTCGCCGCAGCGTTCCGCGAGGAGTGGGGCCAGGTCGTGGCCACGCTCATCCGGATCACCGGCGACTGGGACCTCGCCGAGGAGTGCGCCCAGGAAGCCTTCGCCCTCGCCCTGCGCACCTGGCCCCGCGACGGCGTCCCGGGCCGCCCCGGCGCCTGGCTGACCACCGCCGCCCGCAACCGCGCCACCGACCGGCTCCGCCGCGACGCCCTCGGCGCCGCCAAGCTCAGGGAGGCCGGCCCGATGCAGGTCCACGACGAACCCGAACCCGACGACAGCGGCGTCACCGACGACCGGCTGCGGCTCATCTTCACCTGCTGCCACCCCGCGCTGGCCACCGAAGCCCAGGTCGCGCTCGCGCTGCGCACGCTGGCCGGCCTGTCCACCGCCGAGATCGCCCGCGCCTTCCTCGTCCCGGAAGCGACCATGTCCCAGCGGCTCGTACGGGTGAAGCGCAAGATCCGCCACGCCCGCATCCCCTACCGCGTCCCGCCCGCGCACCTGCTGCCCGAACGCACCAACGCCGTGCTCGGCGTGCTGTACCTGACGTTCAACGAGGGCTACTCCGCCAGCGCGGGCCCCGACCTGCTCCGCCCGGACCTCGCCGCCGAAGCGCTCCGGCTCGCCCGCGTCCTGGCCGAGCTGATGCCCGACGAACCCGAAGCCCTCGGCCTGCTCGCCCTGATGCTGCTGCAGCACGCCCGCCGCGCCACCCGCACCGGACCCGACGGCGTGCTCGTCCCCCTCGAAGAACAGGACCGCACCCGCTGGGACACCGCCGCGATCGCCGAAGGCACCGCCGTCCTGGAAACCGCCCTGCGCCGCCGCCGTCCCGGGCCGTACCAGATCCAGGCCGCCATCGCCGCCTGCCACGCCACCGCCACCCGCGCGGCCGACACCGACTGGTCCCAGATCGCCGGCCTCTACGACCAGCTGCGCAAACACCTCCCCAGCGCGGTCGTCGAACTCAACCGCGCCATCGCGATCGGCATGGCCGACGGCCCGGCCGCCGCGCTCGCCCTCCTCGACGCACTCCCGCTGCAGGGCTACCACCTGCTGCCCGCCACCCGCGCCGACTTCCTCCGCCGCCTCGGCCGCCACGCCGAAGCCGCCCACTGGTACGCCGAAGCACGCGACCTCGCCGGCACCGAAGCCGAACGCAGCTACCTCACCCGGAGAATTTCGGAGGTGGTGTCGGTCCCGGGCGACGCCGTTCGTCGGGCTGGTGAAGCCCGACCACCGGAGGAAGCCCCATGACCACCCTCGCCGTCCCCGGCGCCACCCTCACCTACGACGTCCACGGCACCGGCCCGGCGCTGCTGCTGGTCCCCGGCGGACCCGCCGACGCCCAGGTGTTCACCCACCTCCGGCCGCTGCTGGCCGAAGACCACACCGTCGTCACGTTCGACCCGCGCGGCCTGTCCCGCAGCCCCCTCGACGGCGCCCCGGGCCCGGACCCGGTCCGCGACCACGCCGAGGACGTCCACCGGCTGCTCGCCGAAGTCGGCCGCGCCGACGTCTTCGCCAGTAGCGGTGGTGCGATCACCCTGCTCGAACATCTCCGCCACCACGCCGCCGACGTCCGCACCGTCGTCCTGCACGAACCGCCGGTGAGCCGTTACCTGCCCGCCTTCGGCGGTCCCGACATCCCGGCCCTGTTCCGCGAGGAGGGGCTCGCCGCCGCCTTCGCCGCGTTCATGAAGGTCGTGGGCGTCGACCCCGCCCCGCCGCTCGACCCGCGCGCGGAAGGCAACTTCGCCTGCTTCTTCGGCCACCTCATGCCCGCGACCGCCGCCTACGAGCCCGACCTCGACGCGCTCCGGGCGACGCCGGCGCGGCTGGTGGTCGCCATCGGCGAAGAGTCCGCCGCGCTGCCGGTCCACCAGGCCGCCCTCGGGCTGGCCGCGGCCCTCGGCGTCGAAGCCGAGGTGTTTCCCGGGGGCCACGGCGGGTTCGACACCCACGCGGACGCTTTCGCCGCGCGCCTGCGCGAAGTCCTGAAAGGATGCTGACATGCAGTACCTGCTGATGATCTGCGGCGACGAAACCGCCGAAGAACACGCGAACGACGGCTGCGGCGGCTGGAGCGAGGAGCTCGAACGCCGTGGCAAGATCCGCGGCGGAGGCGGCCTGCGCCCGCCGTCGGAAGCCACCACGGTCCGCGTCCGCGACGGCGATGTGCTGCTCACCGACGGCCCGTTCACCGAAGCCAAAGAACAGATCGGCGGCTTCGTCGTCCTCGACTGCAACGACCTCGACGAAGCCCTCGAACTCGCCGCCCGCCACCCGGCCGCGACCTACGGCAGCATCGAGGTCCGCCCGATGCTCGGCCCGGAGGACTTCGCCTGACGCAGGCCTTCCAGGCGGCGGCCCCGCTCGTCGGTGCGTCCCAGGTCAACCCCGCCCGGTGAGCACGGCGCCGACCAGGCAGCCGAAACCCGCCGTGCTCACCAGTGCGCGCAGGATGTTCCAGCGCACCCACGTCGTCTCGAACGCCGCCCGCACCGCCGCGTAGTCGTCACCGCCGCGGTCGAGGGCGTTGTTCAGCGGGATGTGCACCGCCCCGGTGAGCAGCACCATCCCCGCCAGCAACACGAACCCCGCGATCACCCACGGCAGCGACGGCGAACCGAAGTGCAGGAACACCGCCACGCCCGCCAGCAGCGGCGCACCCAGGAACGTCAGCATGAACACCGGGTTGATGATCGCGACGTTGATCCCGCGCATCCCCTCCACGAACGTCTTGTCGTCCCCGCGCGCCAGCCCCGGCAGCACCGAGCAGGCGTAGGCGTAGAACAACCCCGCGATCAGCCCCGCCGCCACCAGCGCGGCCACCAGCACCACCGTCGACATCGGTTTCCCCTTCCCCTTCACCGTGTCCAGACCCCGGTCGCCGCGGCGTCCCGCGCGAAATCGGCGAAATCCGTCGCCGGACGGCCCAGCACCCGTGCCACGTCGTCCGTGACCGATTCGTTCCGGCCGTCGAGGACGTGGGCGAACAGCTCGGTCAGCGCGCCGACCTCCTCCTCGGGCAGGCCCTGGCTCGCCGCCGCGACCGCGAACTCCCCGGCCGAAACCGGAACATAGCGGACATCCCGTCCGGAGGCCGCCGAAATCTCCGCGGCGGCGCCGGCGAAGCTCAGCAGCCGCGGCCCGGTCAGCTCGTACAGCTGCCCGGTGTGGCCGGGCTCGGTCAGCACCTTCACCGCGACGTCGGCGACGTCGCGGACGTCGACGAACGGCTCGGTCACCGTCCCCGCCGGCAGCACGATCTCCCCGGCCCGCACCGCGTCCAGGAGGAAGTGCTCGCTGAAGTTCTGCGCGAACCAGCTGCACCGCAGGACCGTCCAGCCGGTCCCGGCCTCGCGGACGATCCCCTCGCACACCTCGGCTTCTTCTTCGCCCCGGCCGGACAGCAGCACCACGTGCTGCACCCCGAACGCCGCCGCGAGCTCGGTGAACGCCCGGATGTCGGCCGCCGCCTGCGGCACCACCAGATCGGGGTAGTAGGTCAGGTAGACCGCGTCGACGTCGGTGAGCGCCTTCGCCCAGGTCCCGCGGTCGCCCCAGTCGAACGGCGGCGCCCCGCGCCGCGACGTGATCCGCACCGGCAGACCGCGCTCACGCAGCCGATCCGCCACCCGGCGCCCGGTCTTGCCGGTGCCGCCCACCACCAGGAAGTTCGTTGTCATGCCGTTCAGTCAAGCGGCTGCCGGTGAGACTCTCCATGGTTCAGAGCCTTGATCGCATGTTCCAGCGTCTCTACCGTTGGCGGCATGGACCCCCTCGCCGCGCTCCTCGACGGCCCCCGCGCCCACGGCGCGTTCCTGCTGCGCTCGCTGCTGACCCCGCCGTGGTCACTGCGCATCGAAGACCGGGCGCCGCTGACGGTGGTGTCGGTGGTGCGCGGCGACGCGTGGATCGTGCCCGACGGCGGCGAAGGCGTCTTGCTGGGCGAAGGCGACGTCGCGATCACCCGCGGCCCGGATCCGTACCTGGTCGCCGACCACCCGTCGACCCCGCCGCAGGCGCTCATCCTGCCCGGCCAGGAGTGCCGCACCCCCGACGGCGGCCACCTGAGCGCCTACGCCGACCTCGGCGTCCGCACCTGGGGCACCGGCGGCCCGGTCGTGCTGCTCACCGGCACCTACGGCATGGAAGGCGAAATCAGCCGGAAGCTCATCGCCGCACTGCCCGCGCTGATCGTCCTGCGCGCGGCCGACTGGCCGACCCCGCTCGTCGGGCTGCTGGCCACCGAGATCGGCAAGGACGTCCCGGGCCAGGAAGCCGTCCTCGACCGGCTGCTGGACCTGCTGCTGATCGCCGCGCTGCGGGCCTGGTTCGACCGGCCGGACACCAGCGCCCCGGCGTGGTACCGGGCGCACGAGGACCCGGTGGTCGGTCAGGCCCTGCGGCTGCTGCAGCACCAGCCGGCCGAGCCGTGGACGGTCGCCAAGCTCGCGGCCGACGTCGGCGTGTCCCGGGCCGCGCTGGCCCGCCGCTTCGCGGCCGCGGTGGGCGAGACCCCGATGGCGTACCTGACCGGGTGGCGGCTCGCGCTGGCCGCGGACCTGCTGCGCCAGCACCCCGACACGACGATCGCCTCGATCGCCCGCCAGGTCGGCTACGGCAGCGCGTTCGCCCTCAGCGCGGCCTTCAAACGCGAGTTCGGCGCCAGTCCGCAGCACTACCGGACCCGAACGTAATGACTGTGGTAACTTTTATCTGGTCAGATAAAAGCCGGGAGGGGCCATGGGGCGGACGTTCACCAACGAAGCACGCCGGGCGCAGATCATGCGGGCGGCGATCGACACGATCGCGGAGGTGGGGTACGCGAAGGCGTCCTTCGCGCGGATCACCGAAAAGGCCGGGCTGAGCGGCCCGCGGATGATCTCCTACCACTTCGCCGACAAGGACGACCTGATCCACGAGATCCTGATGCACGTCTTCACCGCCGGGGCGGCGTTCATCAACGAGCGCGTGGAGGCCGAAGACACCGCGACCGGCAAGGTGCGGGCCTACCTCGAGGCCAACCTCCGGTTCCTGCGCGAACACCCCACCGACATGGCGGCCCTGACCGAGATCGGCCCGCACCTGCGCACCGCCACCGGACGGCCCTACACCTCCGTCAGCGCGCAGGAGGTCAGCGTGCAGAGCCTGGAGAAACTCCTCGGCGAAGGCCAGGTGAGCGGCGAATTCCGCGACTTCGACGTCCGGTCGATGGCGGTGCTGATCCGCGGCGCCGTCGACGGGGCCGCGCGGCGGTTGCGCGAAGAAGCCGACTTCGATTTCGACGCCTATGCCGGCGAAGCCGTCACGACGTTCACCCGGGCGGTGGCCCGGTGAAGCGGTTCAACGGTGTCCTGGTCGACGTGCTCGCGCCGCTGGCGCTGTTCTACGGGCTGCGCGCCGCGGGCGTGGACCAGCTGCTCGCCCTCCTGGCCGGTGCGGTCATCCCGGTCGTGACCGGACTGCGTGCCGTGGCGGCGGGACAGCGCGTCGGCGGGGTGCGCTGGTTCGTGCTCGGTGCCATGGCGGTGACGGTGGCCGGTTCCTTCATCAGCGGCAGTCCCCGAGCGCTCCTGCTGCGCGGTGTGGTGCTGATGGCGGCGCTCGGCGTGTTCCTCCTGGTCACGGTGTGGGCGCGGCGCCCGTTCCTGTACGAGGCGACGAGGACGGTCCTCGACCGGGACAAACAGCACACCTGGTGCCGCAACTGGGACGACCACCCGCCGTTTCGCCGACTGCTGCGCCTGTGCAGCGCCCTGTGGGCGGCGGCGTGCCTGCTCGACGCGGCGCTGCGGGTGGTGATCGTGCTGGCCCTGCCGGTCGACGCGGTGCCCGCGGCCGAACTGGTGCTCCTGCTGGTGACGCTCGGCGCACTGGTCCTCGTCCAGCGCTTCTTCGGCCGCGCCTTCCTCCGCCGCCACGGGCTGCGGCTGGACGGCGTGCAGATCACGCCCGTGGCGGCGGCCCGGTGACCGGCGCGGTCACGCTGATCACCGGTGGGGCCGGCGGAATCGGCGCGGCTGTCGCCCGCCGGTGCCACCGCCGCGGCGGCCGCGTCGTGATCGCCGATCGCGACGCGGCCCGGGGTGAAGCCGTCGCCGCCGAGGTCGGCGGCCTCTTCGTCCCCGTGGACGTCGGCGAACCGGACGACAACACCCGCGCGGTGAACGCCACCGCCGAAGCCTTCGGGCGGCTGGACAACGTCGTGCTCAACGCCGGCGTCCCCGGCCGCTGCGGCCTGGGCGACTTCACCGTCGAGCGGTACCGCGCCACCCTGCGCACCAACCTCGACGGCGTGGTCTACGGGCTGCACGCCTGCCTGCCCCGGTTGCGGCGGCAACGGCACGGATCCATCGCCGTCATGGCCAGCATCGCCGGGCTCAGCGGGTCACCGGACGTGTTCTACGCGACCGGCAAGCACGCGCTGGTCGGCCTGGCCCGGTCCGCCGCCCCGGCGCTGGCCGCCGACGGGATCCGGATCAACGCGCTGTGCCCGGGCCTGGTCGACACCCCCGCGCTCGCCCCGCACCGAACGGCGCTGCGGGCCCAGGGCCTGCGGCTGGCCGGCCCCGACGAGGTCGCCGCCGCGGTCGAAACCGTGCTGGCCTGGCCCGGCACCGGGCAGGTGTGGACGGTCCAAGCCGGACAGCCACCGGCCGTCGTCCCGCCACCCGAGGTGCGGCTCGCGGCCGGGTGATCCGTTACTTCAGTTCGTCGCCCAGCCGGTCGAGCCAGTCGCCGGTGCCCTGCTCGCGCCACTCCGGCTTCTCGGCGCCGTCGAGGAAGGTGCCCTGCTCGGTCAGCACCAGCCGGGTGCCGTCGCCGTCGGCGAACAGCTCCACGGTCGTGGTCGAGAGGGTCGCGAGCGCGCCGTCGCCGCTGAGCGTTCCGGAGAAGACGATCCGCTGCTCGGGCACGATGTCGTGATAGGTCGCGACGAACGCCAGGGGCCCGCCGCCGGGAGTGCGGCCTTCGACGGTTTCCCGGCCGCCGACGCGGAAGTCCAGCTCGTGCGGCCCCTCCGACGCGAACCAGCGTTGCTTGGCCGCGGGGTCCGCCCAGGCGGCGAACACCCGCTCCGGCGGCACCGGGTAGGTGCGTTCGAGGCTGAACGTGCTGTGCAGGACGGTCATGACGTGCTCCCTTCCGAGGTTCCCGGCTCGGCGAGGAAGCCGCCGAGCCGGTCGAGCCTGCCCTCCCACGTGGTGCGCTGCCGCCCCAGCCAGTGCTCGCCGGCTCGCAGCACCTCCGGTTCGATCCGGCAGGTGCGGACCCGGCCGGTCTTCTCCGACCGCACGATCCCGGCGGTCTCCAGCACCTGCAGGTGCTGGACCACCGCGGCGAGCGACATGGTCAGGGGCTCGGCCAGCTCGCTGACCGACGCCGGACCGCGCACGAGCCGCTCCACCAGTGCCCGCCGCGTCCGGTCGCCCAGGGCGCGGAACACCAGGTCCAGCGGCTCCTCATGGTTAAGCATGTACTTAAGTTACGAGCCGAACCTGTATTAGTCAAGTAACTGCTTAAGTTTCTCGGGGAGGTCCGGCGTCTCCCGGATGACGGCCCGCAGCCGGCCCGCCTCCCGCACGGCCGCGTCACCCCGGACCTGGGCTTGGCGCAGTTCGGCGCCGAGGCTGGTGGCGGTTTCGTGCATCGACCGGACGGTCTGCTCGTGCGCCGTCTGCAGGCCGGTGACCCGCTGGTCGAACCCGGCCCGGAGGCGCTCGACGTCGGCGCGGGCCCGGTCGAGCGCCACCTCGTGGGCCGTAGTGGTCTTGGCGTGCTCTTCGGTGGCCGCGTCGAACCGGCGCTGAACGGCGTCGGCGCGGGCTTCGGCTGCTTCCGCCCGCGCCGCGGTGGCCTGCCCGCGCCCGCGTTCCTCCTCCAGGGCCGCACGGGTGGCCGCCAGCTCGGCGGTCAGCGTGGCGATCACCGCGGCGCGTTCGCCGGCGAGGGCCGCCGAGGCGTCGGCACGATCGGCGACGCGGCCGAGTTCGTCGCGGACCGCGGCCAGCTGTCCTTCGGCTCGCTGCTGTTCTTGAATTGCAGCACGGCGGGCGGCATGTTCTTCGTCCCGCTCCCGGGTCGCGGCCGCCTTTTCCTGTTCCGCCGCGGCAGCCGCGGCGACGGCGGTCTCGGCCGTGTCCCGCGCCTGGGCGGTTTCGGCTTCCGCGCGGCCACGGTGCAGGCGGTGCTCGTCGGCCTCCGCCACGGCCGCGTCCCGTTCGGCCAATGCGGCAGCGGTCGTTGCTTCGAGCTGGTGGCGCAGCGTCGTGAGGGTTTCGACGAGCCCGCGGGCCGGCTCGAGCACCCGGTCGACCTGGCCGGCGAGCGCCGTGACGGCGGTGTCGTCCAGCTCGGTATCGCTCTCCCGCAGCGACTCGGCGTCCGACAGCACCGCTTCCGCGTCGCGGCAGTTCAGGGTCCGGCGACCCCAGGTCTTGCCGTCCTGGCAGAAGCGCGCCCGGCTGCCCCGCCCCACCGCGGGCGGCAACGGCGCCCCGCACCTCCGGTACTCGCACACCCGCACCTGACCTGCGTCTTCCGTCATGATCAGGACACTATCAAAGCTTATGATCAGAACTAGAAGCAGCTGTTCAAAATCAGAAGATAACGCGGGTGTGTTCTGAGTTGGGATAAGGTCACATATCCGAACTCAGAACCAGGTGGATGAGCGAGAGGTCGACAAGGGCCGGATTCGGGGGCTCGAAAAACTAGGACCCCCCTGAAACGTCAACTCAAGGTTGACGAGCGCTTCCGTTCCAGCAGAGCCCGTTCCGCGGCGTTGCCGGTGAGCCCGATGGCCGCCGTGTAGGCCACGACGGCCTCCTCCGGGCGGCCCACCCGCGCGAGGAGGTCCGCCCGGATCGCGTGGAACAGCGGGAACCGCGGCAGATCGAGGTCCTCGACCAGCACCAGCGCCGCGGACGGACCGTCGACCTCGGCGACCGCCACCGCCCGGTTGAGCGCGACCACCGGCGTCGGCGTGCAGGCGAGGAGCTGGTCGTACAACGCCTTGACCTGGGACCAGTCCGTGGGCGCGTCGCTGTGGACGGCCTGGATCGCCGCCTGGATCTGGTACGGGCCCGGCTGGTTGCGGCGCAGGCAGCGGCGGACGATCTCGTGGCCCTCGGCGATCAGGGCCGCGTCCCAGCGCGTCCGGTCCTGGTCGGCCAGCAGCACGACCTCGCCGGATGCGGTCGTGCGCGTCTCGCGGCGGGCGTCGATCAGCAGCATCAGCGCGAGCAGGCCCCACACCTCGGGCTCGTCGGGCATCAACCCCGCCAGGACGCGGGTGAGCCGGATCGCCTCGCGGCACAGCTCGGCGCGGATCAGCTCCTCCCCCGCGCTGGCCGCGTACCCCTCGTTGAAGATCAGGTACAGCACGGCGAGCACCGCGGCCAGCCGCGCGGGCAGGTCGGCGTCCCGCGGGACGCGGTACGGGATGCCGGCGTCGCGGATCTTGTTCTTCGCGCGGACGATCCGCTGGGCCATCGTGGGCTCGGCGACCAGGAACGCGGCCGCGATCTGCGTGGTGGTCAGGCCGCCGAGCAGCCGCAGCGTCAACGCGACCTGGGCGGGCCGGGCCAGCGCGGGGTGGCAGCAGGTGAAGATCAGCCGAAGCCGTTCGTCGGGCACGGCGCCCTCCTCGGCGGGTTCCGCATCGGCGTGCAGGAGCGCGGCCTGGGCGTGCTTGTCCGCCCGGGCCGCCTCGCGGCGCAGCCGGTCGATGGCACGGTTGCGGGCGGTGGTGATGATCCAGCCCGCCGGGCTCGGCGGGAGCCCCGCGGACGGCCACCGCCGGACCGCCTCGGCGAACGCGTCCTGCACGGCCTCTTCGGCGACGTCGATGTCCCCGAAGACCCGCACGAGGACCGACACCGCCCGGCCGTACTCCGCGGTGAAGACCTCCTCGACGCTCATTCGCGGAACGGCCGCACCTCGACCGGCAGCGGCGCGACGGCGTCGGCGAGCCGGCCGCCCCAGGTGAGCGCGGCGTCGAGGTCGGGCGCGGTGATGATCGTGAACCCGCCGAGGTGTTCCTTGCCTTCGGTGTACGGGCCGTCGGTGACGAGGGTGTCGCCGTCGGCGGCCCGCAGCACGGTGGCGCTCGACGGTGGGTGCAGCCCGCCGGCGAACACCCACGCCCCGGCGGCCTTGAGATCGGCGTTCAGGGTGTCGAGCTTGCGCACGATGCCGTCCAGGACCTCCGGCGGCGGGGTCGGGCCGTCGGGCTGGTAGATGCTGAGCAGGTACTGCTTCACGTCGTCCTCCTCGGATCGGGCTTCCGACACTGATACGAACGGCACCCGCGTGGATCGACACGTGAACCTACCGAGATCCCGTAACCTCGGCGCGTGCCCGAGCTGGAACCGGTGACCGACACCGCGCTGAGCGCCCACGAGCGGCTGGCGCTGCTGGACGAGGCCGCCGCCCGGCACGTCGACGAACAGCGGCCACCCAACACGCTCAAGGCCTACGCCCAGGACTGGCAGGTCTGGCAGGACTACACCGCCGAAGCCGGGATCCCGCCGCTGTCGGCGACGATCGGCGCGCTGACCGGGTTCGTCGTGTGGCTGGAACGCGGCCGCACGCTGCGTCCGGAAGAGCGGGCCGTGCCCGAAGTACCCGAACGGGCCGCCCCGGCGGCGCCGTCGACGATCGAGCGGCGGCTCACCGGCGCGCTCGCCGGACTGCGGCACCACAAGGTGATCGTCGATCCCGAAGCCAGTCGCGCCGCCTGGCGGGCACTGAAGGGATACCGGCAGCGGCTGGCCCGGGAGGGCGTCCAGCGCGGCCGCGGCAAGGCCACCATGGTCACCCTCGCCGACCTGCGGGCGATGTCGCGCGCGTGCCCGGACACCCTGGCCGGCGCCCGCGACCGGGCGATGCTGTTGATCGGCTTCCCCATCGCCGCGCGCTGCTCCGACCTGGCGAACCTGCTGGTCACCGACGTGCAGCCGGTGGACGACCGCGGCTTGGCGGTGACGGTCCGGCACGGCAAGAGCACCGGCGACATGGTCGTCCCGCGGCGCGAGAACGCCGACACCGACCCGGTGCGGGCGTGGCACGCCTGGCGGTCGGGCGCGGGGGTCACCGAAGGACCGGCGTTCCGCCGCGTGGATCGGCACGGCAACGTCGGCGAGCCCGCATTGAGCACGACCGGCGTCAACCAGATCCTCACCCGGGCGGGCGTGCGCGCGGGGCTGCCGTACCCGGTGACCGGGCACTCGCTGAGGTCCGGGTTCGCCACCGAGGCCCGCCGGGCCGGGGCCGACGACCTCGCGATCGCCGACCAGGGCCGCTGGGTGCGGGGCAGCCGGGCGCTGTACGAGTACATCCGCCGCGTCGACCAGTGGAACGACAACGCGGCGGGCGCACTCGACCTCTGAGTCACGGCGCCGATCGGGTCGCGCCGACGACTTCGCCGTCGAGGCGGGCGAGCCAGCTGCCGCAGACGCAGCGCACGTAGTCGAGCCGGTGGGTGACGGGCTGCGCCGCGGCCGCCGGGAGTTCGGCGAGCGGCCAGCCGCAGCGGGGGCAACGGTTCCGGTCCATGCCCCGATCGTGCTGTAATGGCTTTGTGCACTTCAACCCTTACGGCGGGCCGGCCGCGCTGGTGGCCACCGACCTGGTCAACGCCGGTTCCGCGAGCCAGCTCCTCGACGGGATGGTCCGCAACGGCATGGCCATCCAGGCCCTGACCGACGCCGAAGCGGCCTTGATCGGTGCGTGGGCCACCCGGCTGCGCCCGGTGTTCGCCGCGGACCCGGCCGACCGCCCGGAGCTGGTCAACGAGCTGCTGGCCGAAGCGGCGTGCCGCCCGTACATCACCACCCACGACGGCAAGCCACCCCACCTGCACTACTCGGCGGCGGACGCGGGCCCGGTCGGCCGGGTCCGCGCGTACACGGCGGGCGGGCTGGCGCACCTGGTGTGCGAGGACCCGGACCGCCTGGGCATCTGCGGCCGCGAAGGCTGCGAAACGGCGTACGTCGACACCTCGCGCAACGGGCGTCGCCGGTTCTGCTCGACGCGCTGCGCGACGCGGGTGCACGTCGCCGAGCACCGGGCCCGGCAGGTCAGCGCTTAGGTCAGCTCGTCGACGGCCGCGGCGGAGTCGTCGTCGGACAACCCGCCCAGCGCTGGATCGCCTCGGACGTGTTGTGGACGACCACGACCGGCGTCCCGTCGGGCGCCGGCCAGCCGGACCAATGCCTGTTCCCGATCCGCGGCGGCGATCCGCAGTTTCGGACCGGTGCGGCCGGAACCGCCGGGCAGATCGGCGACCGCCGGTGCCAGGTCCTTCCGCACCCGGGCGGCCTGGACCACCACCACGCGCCGTTCGTACTCGGCCAGGTCGAGCCGGCCTTCCCCAGTCATCGCGGGAGAATAGCGACCCGGCTGGTTCTAAGGCTTTCTCGCCCGCCACGCGAAGACCGTCGGCGTCGGCGAGCCGCCCTCGGCGAACCGCTCGAACACCAGCCCCGCATCGAGGGCCGCGCCCAGCAGTGCGGGCAGTGGCCGGTGAGTGGCACCGACCTTGTCCCGCAAGCCCTGGTCGGTCCACGACTCCATCGTCCAGCCGGGCTCCCGGTAACCGGGCCGGATGACGACGGCCTGGCCGTCGGTGCGGTCGGCGAACCCGCCGCAGAAACACGGGTGCACGCCGACGTGCACGAACACCCCGCCCGGCGCCAGGACGCGGGCCGCTTCGCGCAGCACCGCGGGGTATTCGGGCATGTCGGTGTGGACCATGATCGCGACGACCGCGGGCAGCGCACCGGTGGCGATCGGCAGCGCCGTGGCATCGCCTCGCGCGACCGGCAACCGCGCCGCGGCGTGGCGCAGCATCCCGGCGGAGACGTCGACGCCGAGCGGCGTGCGGCCCAGCTGCCGGATCCGCCCGGCGTGGGCGCCGGTGCCGCAGCCGAGTTCGAGGCACGGTCCCGTGCCCGGTCCGAGGAGATCCCGCAGCATCGGCCCGAACTCCAGCGGGTCCGTCCGCCAGCTGGGGACGAGCGTGGTTTCGTACCAGTCGGCGATGGTGTCGTAGGAGGTCATCTTCCCGTGGTACCGGCCGGCCGCCGGGTGGTCCACGGATTTCGCGCAGGGCGGCCTACCGCAACCGTTGCAGCCGGGCCACCGCGCCGGTGAGGACGCGCTGCCCGCCCTCACCGGGCTGACCTTCGACTGGAGCAACGGCGAGCCGTCGCAGGTGGCACGCACCACACGGTCCGGCTCTGCCTACACTGGACACATGAGCAAGCGCTTAGTGGCCCTGGGGGACTCGTTCACCGAAGGCGTCGGAGACGACGACCCCGCCGCCCCCAACGGCGTGCGGGGGTGGGCCGATCGCGTCGCCGAGCAGCTCGCCGCGCGCGAGCCGGACTTCCGGTACGCCAACCTGGCCATCCGCGGCAAGCTGATGCCGCAGATCCTCGGCGAGCAGCTCGAGCCCGCGCTGGCCATGGCACCCGACCTCGTCACCCTCTACGCCGGCGGCAACGACCTGATGCGGCCCAAGGTCGACATCGACGCGCTGATGGTCGGCTACGAGGCCGCCGTGGCGAAGATCCGCGCGACCGGTGCCCGGCTGGTCCTGTTCACCGGGGTCGACGGGGTCGAGGACCCGCTGTTCCGCACGATCCGCGGCCGGGTGGCCATCTACAACGAGCTCGTGCGCGGGATCGCGACCCGCCACGGCGCGCTGCTGGTCGACCTGTGGTCGATGCGGCAGCTCTGCGACCGCCGGTTCTGGGCGCCGGACCGCCTGCACCTCAACGCGCTCGGGCACACCGAGGTCGCCATCGAGGCGCTGCGGCTCCTCGGGGTGGAGCATCCGCTGGCCAGGCCGGAACCGGCGCCGCGGGCGGTGCTGAGCCCGGCCGCGCGTCGCAGCCAGAACCTCAAGTGGGCGCAGGAGCACGCGCTGCCGTGGGTGCGACGCCGGCTGCGGGGCGAGTCCTCCGGCGACACGCTCACCGCGAAGCGCCCGACGCTGGCGCCGGTCGGCTCAGCGCCGGTCCCCCGCTGACCGGCGGAGGCCGTCGAAGAGGATTTCCACGGCCCGGTCGCGCAAGGTCGCGTCCGGGCCGGCGTACTCGGCGGCCCGCGCGACGCCGATGATCACCGGGATCAGCTCGCCGACGACGACGTCGGCCCGGACCGCGCCCGCCGACTGTGCCCGCGAAAGCAGCACGCCGAGGGCCGACAGCAGGCGCGCGCCGATGTCGGACTTCGCCACCGGCACCGTGACCCCGGCCGCGGTGAGCGCCTCGAAGTAGGCGTTCTTCGCGCTCGACATCTCGATCCAGCTGCCGAGGAACGCGAAGAAGGCGCCGCCCGGGTCGGCGGACTCGGCGGCGACGGCGGTTTCGGCTTCCTCGACGAACCGGCTCAGCCGGGCGAACAGCACCGCTTCGAGCAGTGCCTCCTTCGTCGGGAAGTGCCGGAACACCGTGCCGATGCCGACGCCGGCGACGCGGGCGACCTCTTCGGTGGGCGCCCCGGTGCCCTTGGCGGCGAACACGTTCTCGGCCGCTTCCAGTACGCGCGCCCGGTTGCGCCGGGCGTCGGCGCGCAGCGGTTTCGGCTCGGCGGGCTCAGCGGCGGGGGTCACCTTCCGATCCTAACGGCGCGGGATCGGGCAGCGAGTCCAGCAGCCGGGCCAGTGCCCGCGGCACGTGGGAGCGCCAGCCGCCGCCCATGATCCGGCGGGAGACGCGCTGGAACTCGTCGTCCGGGTCGAACCCCTCGTGGCTGAGGAACAGCCGCGTGCCGGTGCCCTCCGGTTCCAGCCGCCAGGTGACCGTCCACTGCGGACCCCAGCGGATGCTGAGCTTGCGTTCGGGCTCGGCTTCCAGGACCTCGCACGCCACCGGGCCGCCGGCGAACCCGGCCGCGGGCACCGGCTCGGCCAGCAGCTCGAACCGGTGTCCCACCACGGGTTTGATGTCGTTGGGCATGTTGATCCAGCGCTCCAGCAGCTCCGGCTCGGTCAGCGCGCGCCACACCTTGCGGGCCGGGTGGGCGAGGAACTGGTCGACGTGGATGGCGGTCGGGTCGTCCTCGGTCACAGGTCTTCCTCTTCGTCCAGCAGGTCGCGCAGGTTGGCGAGCTTGGTGCGCCAGAAGCGCTCGTACGGGGTCAGCCAGTCCGCGACTTCTTCGAGCGGCGCGGCGTCGAGGCGGTAGACGCGGTTGCGGCCCTGGCGTTGTTCGGCGACCAGGCCCGCCTCGCGTAGCACCCGGAGGTGTTCGGAGAGGCTGGGCCGGGCCATCTCGAACCGTTCGGCGATCGCGCCGGCGGCCATCGGGCCGTCGAGCAGCAGCCGCAGCACTTCGCGCCGCGCCGGGCTGGCCAGCGCGGCGAAGACGTCGTCGTTGACCGGCATGCCGACGACAATACGTAGGACATCTCCTACGCGTCAAGCGGCTGCCCGAACCACCGCTCGAGGGCCACACGCAGGGTCTTGCGTTCCGTGTCGTCCGGTTCCGCCGCACTGCTCGCCCAGGCGACGTACCCGTCGGGTCGGAGGAGCAGCGCCGTCGCGGCACCCTCCGCGTGGCCGGTGACCAGGTCGACGCGGTCGGTCCAGCCGCGCAGTTCGTCGCCGAGCGAGCCGGTGAAGTCCAGCAGCAGCGGCCGGGCCGTCGTGGTCAGGTCGGCGAGCCGGGTGCCGTCGGCCAGCACGAGGTCCGGGGCCCAGCGGCCGTCGAGCGGGTGGTCGGTGCCCGGCTCGTAGCGGACGTCGGCCCCGGACATCAGGTCGGCGATGTGCTGCACGACGGCCGGGAGCCGGAGGAGCTCGCCGAACAGTTCGCGCAGCGCGGTGACGTCGCGGCCCGGGCTGATCAGCGCGGACTGGGCCTGGGTGTGCATGACGACGCGCTCGGCGACCGGGCGGCGTTCGCTCTCGTAGGTGTCGAGAAGCCCGGCCGGCGCCCAGCCGCGGACCGTGGCGGCGAGCTTCCAGCCGAGACCGGCGGCGTCCTGCAGACCGAGGTTGAGACCGGGGCCGCCGATCGCGGAGTGGACGTGCGCGGCGTCGCCGACCAGCAGGACGCGGCCTTCGCGGAACTTCTCGGCCAGCCGCGTGTTGCGCCCGCGCAGCCGCCGAAGCAGGTGCGGCCCGTCACCCTCGGGCTCGCCCAGAGGCAACTCGAACCCGAGGACCCGCCGGACGCTCGCCGCGAGGTCGTCGAGGGTCATCGGCGGTTCGTTCTCCGGCTCTTCGTCGTCAGCCCACTCCATGGTGCTGATCAGCGGGCCGGTGGGGAACGGCGCGTAGACGAACAGCCCGGTTTCGGTGCGGTAGTGGAAGAACGGCGGGATGACGCCGTGGCCGGGTACCCGCAGGCCGCCCGATTCGCTGTCGGCGAGTTCCGCGGGCACGGTGGTGTTCGCGGTGTAGGACAGGGTGCGGTCTTCGGTGACGCCGGGGAACCCGATGCCGGCGAGCTTGCGGGTGACGCTGCGGCCGCCGTCCGCGCCGACGTGGTAGCGGGTTTGCACCCGGTACGCCCCTTCGGGACCGGCGACGTCGAGCGTGACCGCGTGGGCGTCCTGGGTGAGAGCGGTGAGCTCGTGGCCGCGCCGGACCTCGACGCCGAGTTCGGCGGCGCGTTCGTTGAGCATCGCCTCGACGCGCCGCTGCGGCACGCCGAGGATGTTCAGCGAACTGCGTTCGGAGAGGGTGAGGTCCAGGCGCATCCCGCCGAAGACGAACGCCGGCGCGGGCGGCGCGATCGGGCCGGCGAGCCGCTCGTGCAGGCCGCGGCGGTCGAGGAGGCGGACGACCTGGCCGACGAGGCCGTTGGCGCGGTTCTCGGTGGTGGGTTCGGGCAGCCGCTCCAGTACCAGCGGGCGGACACCGGCGAGGGCGAGTTCGCAGGCGAGCATGAGGCCGTTGGGACCGGCTCCGGCGATGACGACGTCTTCCATGGCGGCACTTCCTTTCTTGGGCACGGCCTTTTCTTGGGCACGGCGAAGCAGCCCGGCGTGCGGGCGCTCTGCGGATGAGGCGGTCTAGCGGGGTTCGGGCAGGCCGGCGGCGAGCCGGCCGAAGACGTCCCGCAGGACGTCTTCGAGGGACGGCCGCGGATCGGCGACCAGCCACTGCTGCGTGACGACGTTGAGCGCGGCACCGACGACGCCCGCGACGAGCCGCGGGTAGACGTCCCGCGTGACATCGGTGCCGGTGCGTTCGGCGACGGCGAGCGCGAACTCGGCTTCGGCGGCCGCGCCGGCTTTCTGGAACTCGCCCTGCAGGGCGGGCTCGGCGACCATCAGCCGCAGCCCTTCGACCCAGCTCTGGTCGGCGGGTTTCCCGTCGGGCACGGGTTCGCCGAGTGCGAACCCGTCGAGCGCGGCGCGGGTGAGGGCGTCCCAGATCGGCTCCCCGGCCGGGCGTTCGCGCAGCGCGGCGGCGATGGCGCGCGCCCGGTCGTGGTGCCGGGCGACGATGGCTTCGCCCTTGCTGCCGAAGTAGTTGCTGAAGGTCCGGGTGGACACCCCGGCTTCGGCGGCGATGTCTTCGATCCGGACGTTGTCGAAGCCGCGTTCGACGGTCAGCCGGATCGCCGCCCAGCTCAGCGCGATGCGCGTTTCCCGCTTCTTGCGCTCGCGGAGGCCGGCGCCTTCGGTGTCCATGACCCCAACGTACCGAAGTTTGCAGAATCTGCAAACTTGCTCAGTCGGCAAATTTCTGCGGGTTGAGCACTCGCCTCACGGCGTCGCGCAGCCACTGGTGACCCCCGTCGGCGGTGTGGCGCGGGTGCCAGGCCATGCCGATCTTCAGAGGTGGCAACGGCAGCGGGATCTCCAGCAGGCGCAGGCCCATCGCCTGCGCGGCCTCGCCGAGTGGCGAGGGAAGTTCGCCCGGCAGGGCGGCCGGGACCAGGCAGACCACGTCACTGGCGGCGGCCAGGGCCATCGCCGCCAGGTGCCCGGGCAGGACGGCGCCGACCCGGCGGGTGCAGCCGTGTTCGGCCAAGGCCGCGTCGAGCGGGCCGGTGAACCGGCCTCGGCGGCTGACCGCCACGTGCTCGGCCGCGGCCAGCCTGGCCGGCGTCAGCGTGCCTTCGGTGAGCGGGTGCCCGGCACGGACACCGACCGCCATCCGCAGCGTGACCAGGTCTTCGACCCGGGTCTCGGGATCGACGTGGCCGATGTTCCCGAGCTCCAGGTCGATCCGGCCCTCGCGCAGCGCGGGGCCCGCCTCGAACTCCTCGGCCAGGACCCGCAGCGAGACTCCGGGTGCCTGGCGCCGGGCCAGGCCGAGCAGTCCCGGGGCCACCGCCGCGCCGACGACGTCGGCGGCCTGGAGGGTGAAGGTGCGCCGCAGGGTGGCGGGGTCGATCGCGCCACCCGGGGTCAGCAGGGCCGCCAGCCCGCGCACCACCGCGGCGGCTTCGTCCCGCAGTGCCTCGGCGCGGGGCGTGGGCACCATCGCCTGCCCGGCCCGCACCAGCAGCGGGTCCTGGAGCACCCGGCGCAGCCGGGCCAGGGTGCGGCTCATCGCCGCGGGCGACGTGCGCAGCCGCTCGGCGGCCCGGGTGACACTCTGCTCGGTCAGCAGGGCGTCGAGGGCGACGGCGAGATTGGCGTCGAGGTTCGGGAGCGGGTCGCTCATCAGCGTTGTTCCGTTTCCGGCAATGATTGCTTGCTGAAGTTCCCATTGTGGCAATGCGGTGCGGATCCGCACGATCGAGGGGTCATCCCGATCCGACACAACCGCGAGGTTCCATGATCGTCATCACCGCACCCACCGGCCAGATCGGCGGGCGCCTGCTGTCATTGCTGCTCGAAGCCGCCCACGGCGAACAGCTACGGGTAGTCGTCCGCGACCCGTCGCGACTTCCCGAGGCGGTGCGCGGGCGGGTCGAGGTGGTCACCGGCTCCCACGGCGACGCCGCGACCGCCGAGCGCGCCTTCGCCGGGGCCGACGCCGTGTTCTGGCTGGTGCCGCCGGACGGCTCGGTCCCACCCGAGCAGGCCTACCGCGGCTTCACCCGCCCGGCCGCGCGGGCGTTCGCCGAACACGGGGTCGGCCACGTCGTCGGTGTCTCGGCGCTCGGCCGCGGCACCCGGCAGGCCGCCCGCGCCGGGCTGGTCACCGCCTCCCTGGCCGTGGACGACCTGATCGCCGCCTCCGGCGTCGCCTACCGCGCGCTGGCCTGCCCGTCCTTCTACGAAAACCTGCTGGAGGAGGCCGGCTCGATCCGCGAGCACGGCGTCTTCACCGACACCGTCGCCGCGGACCGCCGGGCCCCGCTGGTGGCCGTCGCCGACATCGCCGCGACGGCGGCCGGACTCCTGCTGGACCGCTCCTGGACCGGCGTCGGCAGTGTTCCGGTGCTCGGCCCGCAGGACCTTTCGCCGGACGACCTGGCCCGCATCATGACCGAGGAGCTGGGCCGCCCGGTCCGCTACCACCGTCAGTCCCTCGACGAGCTGCGGACCACGATGCTCGGCTACGGCCTCGATGCCGCGTTCGTCGAGGACATGGTCGCCATGAAGCGCGCCAAGGACGAGGGCCTGGACGCCGGTGCCGCCCGCTCGGCGCAAGCGGGCACCGAGTTCGCGCAGTGGTGCGCGCACACCCTCAAGCCCGCCGTTCTCGCCGCCCCGGAGGCCGCCGATGTCCGCTGAGTCCCCTGTCACCGCGTTCATGCTGGTCAAAACCACGCCCGAGTGGCTGGCGTTGACCGTCACCGAACGGATACACGCCTTCAAAACCCAGATCGTCCCCGTGATCGAAGCCCGCACCCGGGGCGTCCGGTCCCGCTTCTACGACACGGAGTTCTATTCCGCGCGGGTCACCGACGTCTGGGTCTGGGAGGCCGACGACCACGACGCCTACCGGCTGCTGATCGACGCGCTGCGGGAAACCCCGTTCTGGGACCGCTACTTCGAGGTCGTGGACCTGCTGGTGGGCACCGAGAACGGCTACGCACGCACCTACGGCGTCGAACCGGTGGCCACCATCGCCACCTGAGTCCCGCACCACCTCCGGTGCCCGGTCACCGACTGGACGAGAAACCGGTCATCGATCGCCGAAATCGTCCACGGGCGTCACACTGTTGTGTGACATCGGTCACCGGAGGTGTTGCGAGATGGTTCTGGGCGGCAACGGCGTCACTCACAAGGTGCCGGCGGACAGCAGAGTGCAGGTACGGCGGGCGGCGCTGGCGAGCGCCGTCGGCACGACCATCGAGTGGTACGACTTCTTCCTCTACAACACCGCGGCGGCCTTGGTCTTCCCGCACCTGTTCTTCCCCGCGTCGAGCGCGTACGCCGGCGCGATGCAGTCCTTCGCGACCTACGCGGTCGGGTTCGCCGCGCGCCCGGTGGGCGCGGCCATCTTCGGGCACTGGGGCGACCGGATCGGCCGGAAGGCGACGCTGATCGTCACGCTGCTGCTGATGGGCATCTCCTCCGGGGTGGTCGGGATGCTGCCCGGGACGTCGGCGATCGGGATCGCCGCGCCGCTGATCCTGGTGCTGCTGCGGCTGGTGCAGGGCATCGCGATCGGGGGCGAGTGGAGCGGCTCGGTCCTGCTCGCGATGGAGTGGGGCAACCAGCGCCGGCGCGGGCTGCTCGGCAGTTTCGCGCAGATCGGCGTCCCGGTCGGGCTGGTGCTGGGCACCGGCGGGATGACGCTGCTGTCGGCGACGCTCTCCCCCGACGCGTTCGACTCGTGGGGCTGGCGGATCCCGTTCCTGCTCAGCCTGGTGCTCGTCGCGGTCGGCCTGGTGATCCGGCTGAAGATCCTCGAAACGCCGATGTTCGCGAAGCTCGTCGAGAACCGGCAGACCGCGCGCACGCCGGTGCTCGACGCGATCCGGCACCACTGGCGGGAGATCCTGCTCTCGGCCGGCGTCCGGTTCAGCGAGCAGATGCCGTTCTACCTGTTCACCAGCTACGTGCTGGTCTACGTCGTGTCGCGGCCCGAGTTCAGCAAGACCTTCGTGCTCAACGCGGTACTGGTCGGGGCGGCGTGCGAGCTGGCGCTGATCCCGCTGTTCTCGGCGCTGTCGGACACCTTCGGCCGCAAGCGGGTCTACCTGTGCGGAGCGGTGCTGACCGGGCTGATCGCGTTCCCGTACTTCACGATCCTGGCGCACGGCAGCCACGCGCTGGTGTTCTTCGCGGTCGTCGTGTCGTTCGTCCCGCACGCGCTGCAGTACGGCCCGCAGGCGGCGCTCATCGGCGAGAGCTTCCCGACGCACCTGCGTTACGGCGGCGCGGGGCTCGGCTACCAGCTCGCTTCGGTGTTCGCCGGTGGGCCGGCGCCGCTGCTGGCGACGTGGCTGCTGCACACGACCGGGACGCCGTACGCGATCTCCGGCTACATCGTCCTGTCCGCGGTCGTGACGATCGCGTGCGTGATCGCGCTGAAGGACCGGTCCAAAGCGGACATCGACGACGTCTCCGTCTACCGGCGTTGAACAAGGACAAGGAGCCTCGGGGTCGCCCGCCTCCTGTTCCACCTCGGCCTCGGTCGGTGGGGCCAGCGGGGTCGTCACCACCGGCAGTCGGTAGCGGGTCGCCCTCGGCCAGGTAGATCACCGAGTTCACCGCGTTGGCGGCCTCACCGGCCGCCGGGGCCGCGACCTCACGGGCGCCGCTCTCGGGTGTGCCGATCATCCCGGGGATGGCGATCCGCGGTCCGGCGTGCGCGGCGCCCGCCCCGACGAGCCCGAAGGCGACGGTAATGAACCCGCCCGCCGCAGCCTGGCCCAGCACCCGGCGTAGGTCGACCCTGGTATCTCGCATCGTCCGACCGGGCCGGGGCGGAATCACCAAGGTGCAGAAACGGAACAGCTCGTCCCGGTCGAACCCCGAAAATGGCTGAGCAGGGAATGGCGACGGCCCCGCCTTCCACCGAAGCCGGTGGGAGGCGGGGCCGTCGGGCGAACGTCAGCGGCGCGGGCCGCCCTGGGGGCCACCGAACGGGGGCTGCTGCGGGAACGGGCCGGTGCCCGGGTTGGGCTGCTGCGGGCCGCCGAACTGGCCCGGCGGCGGAGCCTGCGGCGGCTGGCCCTGGTACTGGGTGCCCGGGGGCGGGCCGGCCGGGGACTGCGGCTGCGGCAGGGCCGGCTGGCCGCTCTTCGGCGTCGACGGCTGCTGCGGCGGCGGGGCCACGGCCTCGGTGCCGCGGTCCTCGTCGGCCTCCGGCTCGGGCTGCTGCTGGGCCGGACGCGGGATCGACGGCCGCGCGGGCGGCGACGAGGGCGTCCCGATCGCCGGGACCTCCTTGCGCGCCACCGCTTCCGCGGCCGCGACGGCCTCGGCGACCTTCGGGTCGCTCTTGGTCTCGAACCAGCTGGAGACCTCTTCGTCCTCGAGGTCGGGCTTGGCCGGGACGTCGTCCTCCTTCGGCGGCTCGTACCGGAACACGCCGTCGTCGCCCGGTGCGCCGAGCGCGCGGGCGAAGCCTTCGAGAGCCTTGCCGTAGTCGCTGGGGATCATCCAGACCTTGTTCGCGTCGCCCTGCGCCATCTGCGGCAGCGTCTGCAGGTACTGGTAGGCCAGCACCTCCGGGGTCGGGCGGCCGGCCTTGATCGCGGCGAACACCTTCTCGATCGCCTTCGCCTGGCCCTGCGCCTGCAGGTAGCGCGCGGCCCGTTCACCCTGGGCGCGCAGGATGCGGGACTGCCGCTCGGCCTCGGCGGCGAGGATGGTCGCCTGGCGGGCACCTTCGGCGGAGAGGATCTGGCTCTGCTTCTGGCCTTCCGCCGTCTTGATCGCGGACTCCCGCTGGCCCTCGGCGGTGAGGATCATGGCGCGCTTCTCGCGGTCGGCGCGCATCTGCTTCTCCATCGAGTCCTGGATGGAGGGCGGCGGGTCGATCGCCTTCAGCTCGACGCGGCTCACGCGGATGCCCCACCGGCCGGTCGCCTCGTCCAGTACGCCGCGCAGCTGGGTGTTGATCGAGTCGCGGGAGGTCAGGGTCTGCTCGAGGCTCATGCCGCCGACCACGTTGCGCAGCGTGGTGGTGGTCAGCTGCTCGACACCGACGATGTAGTTGGAGATCTCGTACACCGCCGCGCGCGAGTCGGTGACCTGGAAGTACACGACGGTGTCGATCGAGACCGTCAGGTTGTCCTCGGTGATCACCGGCTGCGGCGGGAACGAGACGACCTGTTCGCGCAGGTCGATCCGGGCGCGCACCTTGTCCAGGAACGGCACGAGGATGTTGAGGCCGGGCGAGGCGACCGTGCGGAACCGGCCGAGCCGCTCGATCACGGCCGACTGCGCCTGCGGCACCACCATGACCGCCTTGGCTATCGTGATGACCACGAGCAAGGCCAAGGCTATGACCAGGCCGATCACAAATCCGGTCAAGAGAATTTCCCCTTACCTAGTACCATTCTTGCGCGGTTGACGGCGTTCCGGGTGCCGCGGGCGGGCTCACCCCGAGGTTCAGCTCCTTCGCGGTGATGCCCCAGCGGCCGGTGGTGTCGTGCAGGACCGTCCACACTGTACGGTGCAGGTCCCCGGGCGCGGTGACGGCGCGCTCGGCGGTGGTCAGCCCGGCTTCCTGCCGCAGCGCGGTGCGGGTCAGCTGCTCGATCGCGAGGGCCGGGTTCGCGATTTCGTAGGTGGCCGGGCGCGGGTCGGTCACCGCGAAGACGACCTCGAAGCCGATGAGAACCTCGAGCCCGTCGCCGGCTTCGACCGGGCGGGGCGGCGCGGAGAGGATCTGGTCACCGAGGTCGAACCGGGCGCGCACCCGGTCGGCGAACGGGACCACGAAGTGCCGGCCGGGGCCGAGCACGGTACGGAACCGCCCGCCGCGTTCGATCACCGCGGCGTGGCCTTCGCCGACGATGACGAGTCCCAGGCTCACGGCTCGGCCGACACGACGGCGGTGGCACCGGAGATCTCGACGACCGTGACCTGGGTACCGGGGGCGATGGGCGGGAGGTGTTCGCCCAGGCTGCGGGCCGACCAGACGTCGCCGCCCAGCTTCACCTGCCCGGTTTCGGCGTCCACTGTGGACAAGACGACGGCGCGGGCGCCGATCAGCGCGTCGATGCCGGTGTGGTGGGTCGGCCCGGACAGGAAGCGCCGCTTGAGCGCGGGGCGGACCAGCAGGAGCATGCCGACGGAGGCGACGGCGAACACGGCGACGTCGATGACCAGGTTCCCGGTGAGGACCTCGGCTCCCGCGCCGAACAGCGCGGCCACGCCCAGCATCACCAGCACGAAGTCGCCCGAGACGACTTCGGCGATCACCAGGGCGATGCCGACGATCAACCAGACCAGTGCCCAAGCCATGGCTTCATGCTCTCAGATCGCGCCGGTTCGCACCGGCGCAGTGACGGGACGTAACCTTCGCGTGACCTTGGACAATTCGGACATTCAGCCCTCTTCCGCCGGTTCGGTGACGAAGTCGATGAGCCGTTCCACGGCCCCGATGAGCGGGGTCTCGAGGTCGCGGAAACTGCTCACCCCGCTCAGGACACGCTGCCAGCCTTCGAACGGTTGCCCCCAGCCGAGCGCGTCGCAGATCCCCTGTTTCCACTCGGTCCCGCGCGGGATCTTCGGCCAGGCCCTGATCCCGACGGCCTCGGGCCGCACGGCCTCCCAGACGTCGATGTAGGGGTGGCCGGTGACCAGCACGTTTTCGTCGCGGACCGCCTCGACCAGCCGGGATTCCTTGCTGCCGGGCACGAGGTGGTCCACCAGGACGCCGAGGCGGCGGCCGGGGCCGGTGCCGAACTCGGCGATCCGGTCGGCGAGCACGTCGACGCCGTCGAGGGGCTCGACGACGACGCCTTCGACGCGCAGGTCGTGGCCCCAGACGCGTTCGACGAGCTCGGCGTCGTGCTTGCCCTCGACCCAGATGCGGGAGTCGCGGGCGACGCGGGCCTTCAGCCCTTCGACACGCACCGAGCCGGACGCCGAGACCTGCCGGGCCGGCGCCTTCGCCGGGGCCCGGTACGGCACCAGCGTCACCGGCTTGCCCTCCAGGAGGAACCCGGCGGGCAGGAGCGGGAAGACGCGGTGGCGGCCCTTGGCGTCCTCGAGCACGACGTTCCCGTACTCGATCTTCACCACCGCGCCGCAGTAGCCGCTGGCCGGATCCTCGACCACGAGGCCGGGTTCGGCGGGGACCTCCGGCACCTTCTTGCGGCGCGGGCCGGCGAGCACGTCGTCATAGGAATGGGGGCGCACGACCAGGGAACCTAGTGGCCGGAACGCCCCGGCCGGGTCATGCCACGCCGGTCAGCGGGCCAGTTCCAGGACCGCGTCGGTGAACGGCGTCCGCTCGCCGCGGCGCAACGACGGGAGCGCGATCAGCGGGGCCATCGCGACGCACCAGGCGCGGACGCGTTCGGCGTCGAAGCCGCTCACGTGCGGGGCGAGGGCGGCGAGGCCGTCGTCGATCGTGCCGCCGGCCGCCATCGGCACGTACACGAAGTCGATGGCGTCGAGGGACGGGTCGCCGAGCGCGGGCCGCGGGTCGATGGCCACCGCGCCGCGGCCCGGTCCGGCGTCGAGGACGTTGGCCTGGTGCAGATCGCCGTGGATCAGCGTGACCGGCCCGCCGGCGACCAGCTCCAGAGCCCGCGCACGTCCCTTGGCCAGCACGTCGGCGCGCAGGTGCTCGGCGGCCGCGGATTCGCGGCGACGGCGTTCGGAGAGGTCGAAGATGAACTCGATGCCCTCGGCGAGCCGCCGGACCTCCCCGCGCGGTTCGGCGGAGTGCAGCTGGTCGAGCAGCTCGCCGATCTCGGCCCATGGGACGTCGCGACCGGACAGCTCGGTGCCCGGGACCAGGCCTTCCAGCAGGATGGCGTTGGCGTCGAGGTCGGCGTCGAGCACCTGGACGACCCGGGAGCACCCGGCCCACGCGCTCAGCCCGGTGAACTCCAGCCGCGCGACTTCCGGGTCCGGGGTGAGCTTGAGGACCTGCAGGTCGCCGCCGGGTCCGGTGCACAGCAGGGTGCGGCCGGTGTTGCCGGGCCTCGCTTCGCGGACCGTCAGCTGCCACTTCGCGGTCAGGCGGGCGACCAGGTCCGGGAGCGTGTCGCACCACGGCTCGGCCAGCTCCGTGCCGAAGCGGTCGACGAGCCGAGCGCGGGCGGCGTCGTCGATCAGAAGAGGGGCCACGGAATGGCTCTCCAGTCGTCGCCGGGTTCGGGGAAGATGCCCTCGGCCAGCAGGACGTCGGTGCGTTCGGCCAGCGCGCGGACCTCGAACCCGGTGATGTGCTCGGCGAGGGTCTTGCCGAGGCCGCCGTCGATTTCGGACCGCAGCTTGCGCAGCTTCTCGACGGTGTCCGGCGGCAGCGGCTCGCCGATCCAGCCCCACAGCACGGTCCGCAGCTTCGGGTCGGTGTGCAGGCAGATGCCGTGGTCGACGCCGTAGACGCGGCCGTCGACGCCGGGCAGGAGGTGCCCGCCCTTGCGGTCGGTGTTGTTGACGACGATGTCGAGCACGGCGAGGTCGCGCAGCCCGGGGTGGTTCGCGTGGGCGAGCACCGCGGGCTCGCCGAGCCGGTCGTGGGCGTGCAGCACCGGGCGCCAGCCGTCGGGGACGTCGTCCGGCGGCAGGACTTCCACCAGGTCGTCTTCGGTGGTTTCGATCCACAGCTGGACCATGCCGGGGCCGAACGGCCCGTCGCGCAGGACGGTCGGCGGGATCGCGCCGATGCCGGCGGCGTCGGCGATGATCGCGGTGGCGACTTCGCGCCCGGCCAGGGTGCCGTCGGGGAAGTCCCACAGCGGCTTCTCCCCCGACACCGGCTTGTAGACGACCCGGCCGGTGACGCCGTCGAGCTCGATGGCGCAGAACAGCGTGACGTTGGAGGCGTCGACGAGCCGGCCTTCGACGTCGATGCGGCCGTGGGTGACGAGTTCGCGGGAGGCGGGGTCGGCCGGGGTCGTCGTCATGGTCAGTCTTCGCCCGCGTCGGTCTCGCGCCGGTAGCCGTTCTGCCGGGGGCAGATGTGCCCGGTGGGGTCGAGCGGCTCCCCGCACAGCGGGCACGGCTTGCGGCCGGCGTTGACGACGCGGTCGGCCCGCTCGGCGAAGGCCCGGGCGGCGGCCGGGGAGAGGAACACGCGGACGGCGTCCGGGCCCTCCTCGGTGTCGTCGAGCACGACCGTCTCGTCGACCTCGCCCTCGGTGATGGCGAGCAGTTCGATGACGACGGCGCTGCTGTCGGCGTCCCAGCCCAGACCCATGGTGCCGACCCGGAACTCCTCCTCGACCGGGACGGTGAGGGGGTCGAGGTCGACGAGGTCTTCGGGGGCGTCGTCGGGGACGTCGGCACCGAACCGGCTGGCGACTTCCTCCAGCAGCGAGCTGAGCCGCTCGGCGAGGACGACGACCTGCTGTTTCTCGATGGTGACGCTGATCGTGCGCACGTCCTCCGATGCCTGGAGGTAGAACGTGCGATCGCCGGGCTCGCCGACGGTGCCGGCGACGAACCGATCCGGCTGGCGGAAGACGTGGATTACGCGAGACATAGCACTGACGACCCTAGGCCACCGGCGCATGATCGGCATCCGCCGCCCCACCGTTGGCGGGCCGCTAGCCTCGGGGGGTGTCTCGGATCTCCCCGTACGGAACCTGGCCTTCGCCCATCACCGCCGCCGAGGTGGCCGCCGCCGGTGGCGGCCCGCAGTGGCTCGACGTCGTCTCCGGCGAGGTGTGGTGGGCCGAGGCGCGCCCCGGTGAGCAGGGCCGGGTCGCGCTGGTCCGGGCGGTGCCGGGCGGTACCGAGGACGTGCTGCCGGCGCCGTGGAACGTCCGGAACCGGCTGCACGAGTACGGCGGCCGGCCGTGGGCGGTGGCCGGTGGGGTCGTGGTGTTCACGCACTGGGCCGATCAACGCGTGTACGCGCAGAGCGAAACCGGCGTGGTGGCGCTCACGCCGTCCCCGGCGGAACCGCAGAGCGTCCGCTACGGCGATCTGCGGGCCGGGCGGCCGGGTGAGGTGTGGGCGGTCCGGGAGCGCAGCACCGGGCCGCGTCCGACCGACGTCGAGCGGGAACTGGTCGCGATCGCCGTCGACGGCGGTGGTGAGCGCGTGCTGGCCGCGAGCCACCGGTTCCTGACGGTGCCGAAGCCGTCTCCGGACGGACGGCACGCGGCCTGGTTCGGCTGGGACCACCCGCTGATGCCGTGGGACGGCACCGAGCTCTGCGTGGCTTCCGTCGGCGAGGACGGTTCGTTCGGGCCGCACCGGGTACTGGCGGGCGGCGCGGATGTCTCCGTGTGCCAGGTCGAGTGGGAGACGCCGGCGGCGCTGCTGGCGCTCATGGACCCCGGCGGCTGGTGGAACCTGCACCGGGTCGGGCTGGACGGGTCGGTGGCGAACGTCGCGCCGGTGGAGCAGGAGCTCGGCGGGCCGCTGTGGAAGGCGGGGTCGCGGTGGTTCGCGCCGCTGGGCGGCGGGCGGCACGCGGTGCTGGCCTCGGGCCGGCTGGCGGTGCTCGACGAGGCGGACGGCACCGTGGCGCCGGTGGCGGACGAGCTGACGGGCTGGTCTTCGACGGGGTTCGCCGTCCTCGGTGACGCGGTGGTGGGCGTCGCGGGCGGCCCGGCGCGGGAGTCCGCTGTCGTGCGCGTTTCCCCCGATGGCACGGTCACGGACCTGACGCCGCAGCCGGAACTGCCTTCGGCGTTCCTGCCGGTACCGCAGGAGCGGGTGTTCACCACCGCCGCCGGGGAGACCGTGCCGGTGGTCCTGTACCCGCCGCGGAACCCGGATTTCGCCGCACCCGACGGCGAGCGGCCGCCGCTGCTGGTCGACGTCCACGGCGGCCCGACCGGGCAGCACTTCGCCGAGCTGAACCTGGAGATCGCGTACTACACCAGCCGCGGCATCGGTGTGGCGGCGGTGAACTACGGCGGGTCGACGGGGTTCGGGCGGGCCTATCGGGAGCGGCTGCGGGAGCAGTGGGGCGTGGTGGACGTCGCCGACTGCGTCGCGGTGGCCGAGGCGCTGGTGGCGGCCGGGCTGGCCGACGGTGACCGGCTGGGGATCCGGGGCGGCAGCGCGGGCGGGTTCACCGCGGCGGCGGCGCTGACGACGACGAAGACCTACTCGGCGGGCACGGTGATGTACCCGGTGCTGGACCTGGCCGGGTGGACCGGCGACACGCACGACTTCGAGTCGCGGTACCTGGACGGGCTGGTCGGGCCGTTCGCGGAGACGCGGCAGCGGTACGTCGAGCGGTCCCCGCTGGCGAACGTCGGGAGGCTGGCCGGGGCGGTGCTGTTCCAGCAGGGCCTGGAGGACCGGATCTGCCCGCCGGAGCAGGCCGACCGGTTCGTGGCGCGGCTGGCCGGGCGCGGGATCCCCCACGCCTACCAGCGGTTCGACGGCGAGCAGCACGGGTTCCGGCAGGCTGCGACGATCGTGGCGGCGTTGGAAGCGGAACTGTCGTTCTACGGTCAGGTGTTCGGCTTCGAGACGCCGGGCGTGGCGCGGCTGGAGCTGTCGCGGTGAGGCCACCACGGTTGCGGGCGGGCGACACGGTGGCGCTGGTGGCGCCGTCCGGGCCGGTGCCGGCGGATCTGCTGGAAAAGGCGTTGCCGGTGCTGCGCGGCTGGGGTGTCGAGGTACGGGTCGGGCCGTGCGTGCGTTCTTCGCCCGGGGTGCCGCCGTACCTGTCCGGAACGGACGCGGCGCGGGCGGCGGAATTCACCGAAGCATGGCTGGACCCCGGGGTGCGGTGCGTGCTGGCCGCGCGCGGCGGCTACGGCGTGCAGCGGATGCTGGACCTGGTGGACTGGCCGGCGCTGCGGGCGGCGGGGCCGAAGGTGCTGGCCGGGTCTTCGGACATCACGGCGCTGCACCGGGCGGTGGACGTCCACCTGGGACTGTCCACTTTGTTCTCCCCGATGCCGGCGAGCGTGTTGTTCGACGACTTCGCGGTCGAGCACCTGCGGTGTGCGCTGTTCGAGCCCGAGCGGAACCTGGTGGTCCGGGGCGGTTCGCCGCTGGTGCCGGGCCGGGCGTCGGGGGTGTTGACGGGCGGGAACCTGTCGTTGCTGGCGGCGGGCATCGGGACGCGAGAGCACGGGTCGGCGCGGGACGCGGTGGTGCTGCTGGAGGACGTGACGGAGAGCGTGTACCGGCTGGACCGGATGCTGACGCAGCTGCTGCGCAGCGGCTGGTTCGACGGCGTCCGCGGCATCGTGCTGGGGTCGTGGGCGGGCTGCGGCGACCCGGCCGACGTGCGGGCGCTGGTGGTGGACCGGCTGGTTCCGCTGGGGGTGCCGCTGGTCGAGGAGTTCGGGTTCGGGCACGTGGCGTCGTCGCCGACGCTGCCGCTGGGGGTGCCGGTGACGCTGGACGCGGACCTGGGGACGCTGACGTTCGACACACCGGCGCTGACGTGACTCCGGAAGAGGCTCGTTCGCGGTTCTCGGCGGCGCGGGTCGCGCGGCTGGCGACGGTCTCGGCCGCGGGGGTCCCACATCTGGTCCCGGTGACGTTCGCGGTGCGCGGCGACACGGTGGTGTTCGCGGTGGACCACAAACCGAAGTCGACGACCGCCCTGCGCCGGCTGGCGAACATCGAGGCGAACCCGGCGGTGTGCTTCCTCGCCGACGGTTACGACGAGGACTGGTCGCGGCTGTGGTGGGCCCGTGCGGACGGCACCGCGCGGGCGCTGCCGCCGGGTGCGGAACCGGTGTCGTGGCTGGTGGCGAAGTACGCGCAGTACGCCGCGCGGCCGCCGGAGCACGCCGTGGTGGTCACGGACGTGCACAGGTGGAGCGGGTGGACCGGGAGCTAGTCGCGGAGGAACTTCTCCGGGCGGCGCCAGGCGTCGATGATGCCCAGCGGGTCCGGCCGCAGCAGCGAAGCCGCCGCGTACAGGCTGGCCAGCACGACCCCGGCGATGAACCACCAGTCGTACAGGGCCTGCTCGCCCGTCGGGTAGTACACCAGGGTCACGAACACCGACACCGCCACCACCAGCGCCAGGTGCCGCGGCTGCCACTTGAACGCCGACAGGAGCACGAAGCCCCAGGTCAGGTACCACGGCAGGGTCGGCGGCATCAGGATCGCCACCGCCAGCAGCGAGATGCCCGCCCGGTACACCGCTTCCGTGCCGCCGCCGCGGGCTAGCCACCACTGGCGGACGCCGATGCCGATCAGCAGGAGCATGCCGGCCGCGCGGGCGACCGTCACGAACGGCGAGACCTGGACGTCCACGATGAGGTGGACCAGGTTGTAGAACACCTCGCCGATACCCGTCGGGATGTTCAGCCAGTTCGCGATGAGCTGGGGGGCCTTGAGACCGGACCACCAGCCCAGGTTGAGCGAGCCCAGCGAGATCCAGGTGCCCGCGACGAACACCGGCAGGAACAGGCCCACCGAGGCGGCGCCGGCGCGCAGGAAGTTGCGGACCTTCGACTCGCCGGACAGGTGGTTGGCCCAGATCCACACGATGAACGGCAGGGCGATCGCCGCGGTGGGCTTGATCAGCATGCCGATCGTGACCAGGACGATCGCGACCACGTGCTTGCGTTCCAGGGCGGCGAGGACGCCGATGGTGAGGAACGCGAGCATCATCAGGTCGTTGTGCGGGCCGCCGAAGAGGTGGATCACCATCATCGGGCTGGCCACCGCGAGCCACAGCGCGACCGGGAGCTTGCCGCCGAGGTGCTTGACCAGCCGCGGGAGCGCCCACAGCGTCCCGGCGAGGCCGGCCAGCAGCACGACGCGCATGAGGATGACGCCGAGGATCATGTTGTCGCCGGTGGTGGCGACCACGCCCTTGGAGATCAGCAGGAACAGCGGCCCGTACGGGGCCGGGGTGGTCTGCCAGAGCGGGTGGACGTTCTGCACCACGTTCGGCAGCACGTCGAGCTCGGCGGGGCCGTTGGCGTACGGGTCGAGCCCGTAGAGCAGCTGGGCGCCCTGACCGAGGTAGGAGAAGACGTCGCGGGTGAACAGCGGCGGCGACACGAGCAGCGGCGCCATCCAGCAGCCGGCGGCCACCAGGATCGGGCGGCTGCCGATGCGGCCGGCCAGCACGTAGCGGCCGAGCCGGACCCACGCCCAGACGACCAGGCCGAAGCCGGTGTAGAGGACGACGTTGGCGAGCATGCGCCCGTGGCCGTAGCGGACCCACGACAGCGGGCCGTGGCCCAGCACCGGGTCCTTGATCAGGATGCCGCCCGCGCCGAGGGCGGCGATCATCAGCAGGGTGCTGCCGACGGTGCCCATCGCGATCGTGCGGTACGGGAATCGCGAAGGCACTCGGAGCCGCTCGGCCAGTCCGGTCGAGGGCGTCTGTGCGGGGTCGGTGGTGGTCGCCATTTCCGTTCGGAGATTACACACTGCGCTCGCGCGGGGTTCCCGCAGTGCCGGTTTTCGGGGAGCTTCCGGCTCAGGTTTCGACGGCGCGGTGCTGGGCGGTGCCGCCGGGCAGGGCGGCCAGCAGGGACTTCGTGTACTCGTGCCGCGGGTCGAGCAGGACCTGTTCGACGGTTCCGGTTTCGACGAGCTCGCCGCGGTACATCACGGCGACGCGGTCGGCGATGTTCCAGGCCAGGCCCAGGTCGTGGGTGATCACCAGTGCGGCGAGGCCGAATTCGCGCCGCAGCCGCAGCAGCAGCGCGAGGATCTCGCCGCGCACGGACGCGTCGAGCGAGGCCACGGGCTCGTCGGCCACCACCACCGACGGTTCGAGCGCCAGGGCGCCGGCGATGACGACGCGCTGGCGCTGGCCGCCGGAGAGCTGGTGCGGGAGCCGGTCGGCGAACTTCTCCGCCGGCCGCAGTTCCGCCGCTTCCAGGGCCCGGTGGACGACGGCCCGCTCGTCGGCGAGCTTGTGGATCCTCGGCCCCTCGGCGACGGCTTCGTACACCGTGTGGGCCGGGTTCAACGCGCTCGTGGGGTCCTGCAGGACGAGCTGGACCTGACGGCGGTAGGCCTTGAGCCCGGCCCCGCCGGTGGGTACCGGGTTCCCGGCGTAGCGGACCACGCCGGAGTCGGGTTTCTGGAGGCCGAGCAGCGTGCGGGCCAGCGTCGTCTTGCCGGAGCCGGACTGGCCGACCAGGGCGACGATCTCGTCGCGCGACACCGTCAGGTCGACTCCGGCCACGGCGTTGATCCGCTTGCCGGTGCGGTCGCGGAAGGACACGCGCAGGTTTTCCGCGGCCAGCAGCGGCTCCCCCGCCTCCCGGCCCGAGGGTTCGGGCGGCAGCGGGCCGGCGGTGGCCGGGGCGAAGCGGGACACCGGGTCGCCGACGGTCGGGAACGCCGCGGCCAGCGCCCGGGTGTGGTCGTGCTGGGGCGAGCCCATCACCTCGGCGCTGGGGCCTTCTTCGACGATCTGCCCGTCGTACATGACGGCGATGCGTTCGCAGGTGGCGGCGAGCACGGACAGGTCGTGGCTGATCATGACCAGCCCGATGTGCTGTTCGGCGACCAGCTTGGAGAGCAGGGCGAGGACCTGGGCCTGGACGATGACGTCGAGGGCGGTGGTCGGTTCGTCGGCGATGATCAGCCGGGGCGAGCAGGCCAGGGCCATGGCGATCATGACGCGCTGCTTCTGCCCGCCGGACAGCTCGTGGGGGTAGGCGCCGGCCCGGCTCGGGGGCAGGTCGACCTGGGTGAGCAGTTCGGCGACCCGGGCGTCGACCTGGTCGTCGGTGAGCGCCTTGCCGGACGGCGGGTGCAGCCGCAGCGGTTCGGCGATCTGTTCGCCGATCTTGCGGACCGGGTTGAGCGCGTGCATGGCGCCCTGGAACACCACCGACGCTTCGGCCCAGCGGACCGCGCGCAGGCGGCCCCACTTCATGGCGGTGACGTCTTCGCCGTCGAGGAGGATCTCGCCGGTGATCTTCGCGGTGCGCGGCAGCAGGCGCAGCACGCTCATGGCGACGGTGGACTTGCCGGACCCGGATTCGCCGGCGACGCCGAGGGTGCCGCCGGGGTCGAGGGTGAGGTCGACGCCGCGGACGGCGAGGACTTCCTTGTCCCCCACCTCGTAGGTGACGTTCAGGTCGGTGAGCTGCAGCAGCGGGGTGGTCACTTCTTCAACCTCGGGTTGAACACGGTCTCCAGGCCCCGGCCGACCAGGGTGAAGAAGAGGACGACGAGGACGATGGCGATGCCGGGCGGGAGCACGTTCCACCAGGCGCCGCGGCTGATGGCGCCGTTGTTGAGCGCGTTTTCCAGCACCAGGCCCCAGGTGATGGAGTTGGGGTCGCCGACGCCGAGGAAGGACAGGGTCGCGTCGGCGATGACGGCGTTGCCGACGACGAGGGTGGTGTTGGCCAGGACCAGCGGCATCACGCCGGGCAGGACGTGCCTGCCGATGATGTGCAGGTGGCCGCCGCCGAGGGCGTGGGCGCGTTCGATGTAGGGGCGGCTTTCGATGGTGAGGGTCTGGGCCCGGACGAGCCGGGCGGTGCTGGGCCATGCGGTGAGGCCGATGGCGAGGATGATCGTGCCGACGCCCTTGGGCAGCACCGCCGAGAGCGCGATCGCGAGGATCAGCGACGGCAGGACCAGGAAGAAGTCGGTGAAGCGCAGCAGCGTGGCCGACACCCAGCCGCCGAAGTGGGCGGCGGCGATGCCGATCAGGGTGCCGATGACGACCGACAGCAGGGCTGCGGAGAACCCGACGAGCAGGGAGATCCGGGTGCCCCAGACGGTCAGCAGCAGCACCGAGCGGCCGAAGTTGTCGGTACCGAGCCAGAAGTCGGCGTTCGGTGGGGACAGCGGCTGACCGGTGGCCTTGGTGACGTTGAGGCCGTCTTCGTCGCTGATCAGCGGCAGCAGCAGGGCGACGAGCACGGTGGCGCCGAGCAGGACGAGCCCGGCGAGCGCGGCCCGCTGGCCGGAGAACTCGCGCCAGGTCCTGATCAGCGATGCGCGGCGACGGCTCCAGGCGATCTGCCGCGGTGTCTCGGCGGTGGTCATGAGGTACGCACCCTGGGGTCGAGCACGCGGTAGAGCAGTTCCGCGAGCAGGTTCATCAGCACCACCGCGCTCGCCAGCACGGTGAACAGGCCTTGGAGCACCGGCAGGTCGGGCCCGTGCAGGGCCTCGTAGGTCAGCTGGCCGAGGCCGGGCCAGCTGAACACGGCCTCGACGGTGACCGCGCCGGCCAGCACCGACCCGAACTGCATGAACACCAGCGTGGTGGTGGGCAGCAGGGCGTTGGGGACGGCGTGGCGGCGGCGGACGAGGTCGTCGCGCAGGCCCTTGGCGCGGGCGGTGGTGAGGTAGTCGGCGTTCATCTCCCCCAGCAGCGACGACCGCATGATCAGCATGTACTGGGCGTAGAACACCGCCAGCAGCGTCACACACGGCAGCACCAGGTGGTGCAGGACGTCGAGGGTCTGGGAGAGGACGTCGGGGGCGGCGTCCGGGGAGTGCATGCCGCGGCTGGGGAACAGGCCGTTGGTGGCCACGAGGAGCATCAGGCCGAGCCAGAACTGCGGGACCGACCAGAGGGTCAGTGCGATGCCGGTCTGGCTGCGGTCGAAGAAGCTGTCGCGGCGCCAGGCGGCGCGGATGCCGAGCCACAGCCCGAGCACGACGGCGAGCAGCGTGGCGCTGCCGACGAGCAGGATGGTCGGCCAGAGCCGTTCGCCGATCATGTCGGCGACCGGGCGGCCGTTGTTGAGCAGCCGGGATTCGCCGAGGTCGCCGTGCAATAGGTCCCAGAAGTAGTTGCCGAACTGGACGAAGACGGGCTTGTCGACGCCCATCTTCTCGCGCAGCTCGGCGATCTGCTGGGGGCTGGTGACGCGGTCGCGGGTCATCGCCGCGACCGGGTCGCCGGGCAGCATCCGGAAGAGGAAGAAGAACAGCACGATCACCAGGACGATGCTGATCAGCGCTTCGAGGACCTTCTTGAGCACGAACCGGGCCGTGCCGGTGCCGCCGCGGTGCTCGTCGGGGTCGACGAGCACCGCGGCCTGGTCGGGGGTGGTCATGTGTTACTCGCGGTCCTCTGCGGTCTTGCCGCGGCGGCTCAGTGCGATGCCGCCGCCGACGAGGACGACCACGACGACCGCGCCGATGACGATCCACAGCACGGTGTTGCCGGAGCCGCTGTCAGCGCTGCCGCCGGTGCCGGCCGGCGTGGCGCCGTAGACGCCCCAGTAGCCGGTCTGCTCGAGGATCGCGCCCTTGGGCTGCGGCTGGGTGGTGAAGGCGGAGAACTTGTCGGAGCGGTAGGCCTCCAGCGCGTTCTGGTAGTCGAGCACGATCGTCGGGAACTGGCTGTAGAGCCGGGCCTGGGCCTGCTTGACGTAGCCGGCGCGCTTGGCGTCGTCGGTTTCGGTGAGCTGCTTCTTGTAGAGGTCGTCGTAGGCGGCGTCGCAGAAGAACGTGTCGGTACTGCCGCCCTTGCCGTCCGGGGCGGGCCGGGCGCCGCAGGTGTGCAGCGACAGCGCGTAATCCGGGTCGGGGTTGGTGCCGTAGCCGCCGATGGCGAGGTCGTACTTGCCGACGGCGGTGCGGTCGGACAGCTCGTCGTCGGAGACGAGGTCCTGCTTGACGGTGATGCCGATGTCCTTGAGCCAGCCGGTGACGTACTGGGCGACACCCTGGTCGTAGCTGCGGTTGGCGTGGCCGGTCAGGCGCAGTTCGAGCTTGGCGCCGCCGGGGCCGGTGCGGACGCCGTCGGGGCCCTTCTTGTAACCGGCCTGCTCGAGGGTGGTGTTGGCGGCGGCGAGGTCGAACTTGACCTTCTCGCTGTCGCTGGGGTCCCAGTGGTAGTCGGCGTAGATGGCGGGCACCACGCCGCCGCCGACCTGGCCGAGGCCCTTGAGGACCTTGTCGACGATGGCCTGGGTGTCCACCGCCTGGGTGATGGCCTTGCGGACGTTGATGTCCTTGAGGACCGGGTTGCCGTCACCGATCGGGTTGTTGGCGTTGTCGGTGACGCCGAAGTTGATCGCCAGCTCGTCGTAGCGGCGGCCGGGGGCGGCGTTGGTGGTGATGCCCTGCTGGCCCTGCAGCGAGGTGAACTGGTTGGGGTTGAGCCGGTTGATGACGTCGACTTCGCCCTGCTTGAGCGCGTTGACCGCGGCCTCGGTGTCCTTGAACACCAGCAGCTGCAGTTCGTCGACCTTGGGGGCGCCGCGCCAGTAGTCCTTGTTGGCCTTGAACTTGACGTACTCGTTCGGCTTGTACTCGGTGAGCTGGAAGGGGCCGTCGGAGACGCCGGCGACGGCGAGGGTGTCGGTCGAGGCGGCCTTGAGGTCCTTGATCGGTTCCCAGATGTGCTGGGGCACGATCGGCACGTCGAGCAGGTTCATGTTGACCTGGACGGCCTTGGTCTTGATGACGAGCGTGGTGTCGTCGGGCGCGGTGACCGTCTCGAAGTTGGCGACGTAGTTGCCGTTGGCGGTGCGGGCGTTCTCGTCGGTGAGCATGCGGTTGAAGGTGAAGGCCGCGTCCTTGGCGGTCACCGGCTGCCCGTCGCTCCACTTGACGCCGCTGCGGATCTTGAACGTCCAGGTGAGCTTGTCCGGCGACGGGGTCCACGACTCGGCGAGCGCGGGCGAGGCTTCGGCCTTTTCCGCGTTCGGGATGGTCAGGAACTCGAAGGTGAACCGGCCGATCTGGGTGGACGCCGAGAGCGCGGCGGTGAAGGGGTTGAGGTGGTCGATGCCGGTGGTGAGCGCGACCCGCAGCACCTTGCCCTGCTGGGCCTGGGCGGGAACGGCGAGCGGGATCGCCGCCAGTGTCGCGGCCGCGACGACCGCGCCCACGCGGGCGAATCGCCCGGCTCTCTGTTGGAACTGCACCGAAAACCACCCCATCGTTCGCTTGTGAGCCTCCCCCAAGGACGAGAAGTAACCACATATCGGGACAACCGCGCAATATGTTGCCGCCTCGGCGAGTGCCCGATCGTTATCGATCCGCCGGTCGTCACGCTGCGTGACATTCGGCGAAGAGAGCGTTCCGCGTCCGGGGCCCGGGCGCGCTGGCTAGAGTGCCCGGCATGCGCATCCTGATCTCGGCGGACATGGAGGGCGCCACCGGCGTCACCTGGACCGACGACGTCGTGCCCGGTTCGCCGCAGTGGGAGCGCTTCCGGCGGCTGTTCACCGGCGACGTCAACGCGGTGCTGGCCGGGCTGTACGAGGCCGGGGCGAGCGACGTGCTGGTCAACGAAGCGCATTCGTCGCAACGGAACCTGCTGCTGGAGGACCTCGACCCGCGGGCGCGGATGCTCACCGGGCGGCACAAGCCGCTGTCGATGATGCAGGGCGTCGATTCCGGTGTGGACGGTGTGGTGTTCCTCGGCTACCACGCCGGGGCGGGTTTCGACGGGGTGCTTTCCCACACGTACCTGGAGAACCAGATCACCGGGGTGTGGCTGGACGACGTCCCGGCGAGCGAGGGCCGGCTGAACGCGGGCATGGCCGCGGAGTACGGCGTTCCTGTCCTGCTCGTTTCGGGTGACGACAAAACGTGCGAAGACGCCCGTGATTACGCTCCGGAGGCGGAGCTGGTCCAGGTGAAGGAATGCGTGAGCCGGTACGCGGCGATCTGCCTGCCGCCCTCGCGCACCGCGGAGCTGCTGACCGGCGCGGCGGCCGACGCGATGGCCCGGGCGGGCCGGGAGGAGCGCCGGGTCCGTGCGCACCGGATCGAGGTGGAGTTCGACGCGAGCCACCTGGCGCAGGCGACGGCGGTGATCCCCACGGTGGAGCAGATCGGGACGCGGCGGGTCGGGTTCGACGCGCCGGACATGACCGAGGCGATGAAGTGTTTCAAGGTCGTCACGGCGATCGCGGCGGGGGCGGTGCAGGGTATCTATGGCTGATGTCGTCGAGTTGTGCGCGGACCTGATCCGGTTCGACACGACCAACCGCGGGAACAACGACGCTTCCCCCGAGCGGCCCGCCGCCGAGTACGTGGCCGCGTTCCTCGACGGTCTCGGGATCCCGTCGCAGATCCTCGAAGCGGCGCCGGGGCGGGCCAGCGTGATCGCGCGGGTGCCGGGCACCGATCCGTCGCTGCCGGCCCTGCTGGTCCAGGGCCACCTCGACGTCGTCCCGGCGGACGCCGCGGACTGGTCGGTGCCGCCGTTCGCCGGGGAGGTGCGCGACGGGTACCTGTGGGGTCGCGGCGCGACCGACATGAAGGACTTCGTCGCGATGGTGCTGGCGGCGCTGGCCGGTGGGGTCAGGCCGCGGCGGGAGCTGGTGCTGGCGTTCGTCGCCGACGAGGAGGACCGCGGCGAGTGGGGCGCGCACTGGCTGGTCGCCCGGCATCCGTCGTTGTTCGAAGGCTGCGTGGCGGCGATCAGCGAGTCGGGTGGCTACACCTACCACGTGCCCGCGGCCGACGGCCGGGACGTGCACCTGTACCCGGTCGGGACGGCCGAGCGTGGGACGGCGCACCTGCGCCTGACCGCCCGTGGCCGGGCCGGGCACGGCTCGCGCCCGAATGACGAGAACGCCGTCACCCGGTTGGTGGGTGCTTTGCACCGGATCGCGTCACACGAGTGGCCGGTGACGCTGACGCCGTCGGTGCGCGCTTTCCTGGAGCGGACCGGCGCGGCGCTGGGCGTTCGAGCGGATCTGTCCACTTCGGAAGGTGTGGACGCGGCCGTGGCGGCGCTGGGGCCGGCCGGTTCTCTGGTGGTGCCGACGGTCCGCAACAGCACGACCCCGACGATGCTGGACGCGGGCTACAAGGTGAACGTGATCCCGTCGACGGCGACCGCGCAGGTCGACGTCCGGGTGCTGCCGGGCACCGAGGAGTCGTTGTTGGCGGCGCTGGACGAGCTGCTCGGCGAGGGTGTGACGCGCGAGTTCGTGGCGCACCAGCCGCCGGTGCAGGCGCCGGTGGACTCGCCGTGGTTCGACGCGATGGCGCTGGCGTTGCAGGCCGAGGATCCCGAAGCCGTGGTGGTGCCGTACTGCCTGGGCGGCGGGACGGACGCGAAGGCGTTCGCGCAGCTGGGGATCGACTGCTACGGCTTCGCGCCGCTGTGGCTGCCGAAGGGGTTCCCGTACCGGGCGATGGCGCACGGGGTGGACGAGCGGGTGCCGGTGGCGGGCCTGCACTTCGGCACCCGCGTCCTGGCCCGGTTCCTGGAGAACTGTTAGAGGGCCCGGTCGAGGAGAGCCAGCAGGCTTTCCCAATGCCGCTTCAGGGCGGCTGGGTCGAAGGAGTCGGTGTCGGCCATGGTGAAGCCGTGGACGGTTCCGGGGTAGATCTCGGAGGTGTACTCGAGCCCGGCGGCGTCGAGGTTCCGGTTGAGTTCGCCGAGGGCTTCGGGTGTCAGGTCGGTTGCGGCGTGGCCGAAGTGGACCCGGGCGGTGAGCCGGTGCAGGCTCTCGGGCCCGGCGGCGCCCACGGGGGCGTGGAATCCGGCGAGGGCGGCCACCCGGTCGGGGTGGGCCGCGGCGGTGTGCGTCGCGAGGAGGCCGCCGATGCAGTAGCCGGTCGTCGCGATCGGGCCCGGACCGACCTCGGGCCGGGAGGTGAGGAACCGGACGTAGGCGTCGGCGTCGGGCAGGATCCGGTCGGTGGTGTGCGCCTGGATCATGGGCATCAGCTGGGCGAAGACCGCGGGCCGGGCTTCTTCGCCGATGTACTCGGGGAGGTCGATCACCGGCGTCGGGCCGTGGCGGTAGAACGGGTTGGGGACGAGTACGTAGTACCCGTGACCGGCGAGCTCTTGCGCCATCTCGCGCAGCACGGGCCGGATGCCGAAGCCGTCCGGGTACATCAGCACGCCGGGGTGGCGTTCGCCGTCGCCGGGGAACGCCGCGAAGGCATCGGCCTGGCCGTCCGAGGTGGGGATCTGCAGTGACTGGGTGGGCATGATCACCGAGCCTAGGCCACCCGATCAGGGCACGACGACGAGTTTTCCGGCGGCGCGGTCGTCTTCCATGTACCGGTGGGCGACGGCGATGTCTTCAAGGGGGAAGACCCGGTCGACGTGCGGCCGGTAGGTGCCGGCCTCGACCTCGCCGATGATCCGCTGCAACAGCGCCGTGCTGCCTTTGAGGTCGTCGCTGTGGAAGGCGGTCAGCTTGGTTCCGGAGGGGATCTTCGCGATCGGCTCGAAGTCCGGGACGATCCAGCCGCTGAGCGAGCCCGCCACGCAGACCGTGCCGCCGCGGCGGACCAGGCGCAGTGAGTCCACCGCCGTGCGGGCGCCGACGAGGTCGAGTACCCAGTCCGGGCCTTCGGGCCACAGGTCCGGCGGGACGGTGAGCGGGCCGCCGTCGTCGACGAGGACGTGGCCGGTCAGCGCGGCGGCCTTGTCCGGGCGGCGGGTGGTGGCGGCGACCTCCAGTCCGCGGCCGGTCGCGATCGCGGCGGCGGCCAGCCCGACCGAGGACGTGCCGCCGCGGATGAGCAGCCGTCCGGTGCTGCCCGGGCCGGCCCCGAGCGCGTCGAGCGCGCCCTGGGCGGTCAGGTACGTCTCGGGCAGTGCCGCGAGGACGTCCCAGGGCAGGGTCGTGGTGACCGGCATCAGCAGCGGGTTCGGCAGCAGGGCGTATTCGGCGTAGCCGCCGTCGAAGGCGCGGCCCATCTCCCCCATCATCGCCGCGACCGTGGTCCCGTCGGGGAGCCGCGGGTCGGTCGAGGCGGCGACGGTGCCGACGCATTCGATGCCGAGCACCCGCGGGAACGTCACCGACGGCGAATGCCCTTGCCTGGTCCGCAGCTCCGACCGGTTCAGGCCGGCGCCCTCGACCCGCACCAGGCTCCAGCCGTCCCGGACCGCCGGGACGGGCAGCTCCCGGACTTCCAGTACCTCCGGGCCGCCGGCCCGGACACAAACCGCCGCTCGCATCGTGTTCATGCGTCCCACTCTCACCGGCTCCGAGGGTGGCCGACCACCGGTAGAATGCCAAGTCATGCCCATTACCCGCCAAGCCCTGCCGGAGTCGCGGATCTG
>Ga0207678_10000090_pt1 | contig 75551 bp, 66 predicted proteins | sample KBSC63metaG_FD_184319 | JGI IMG/M metagenome (GOLD analysis project Ga0207678, IMG submission 184319) | Corn rhizosphere microbial communities from Kellogg Biological Station, Michigan, USA - KBS C6-3 metaG (SPAdes) (version 2) | ecosystem: Host-associated > Plants > Roots > Rhizosphere > Soil ... | reverse complement strand
GAAACGCCCGGTCCCATTCCGAACCCGGAAGCTAAGCCTGACAGCGCCGATGGTACTGCAACCGAAGGGTTGTGGGAGAGTAGGACACCGCCGAACTTACCTTCCGTACGGCCCGTTAGGATAGCCAGTTGGCTGCCCTAGCGGGCCGTACGCGTATGTCCAGAACAAGATTTTTTCCATGGCAGGAGGCCAGGTGTCCGAGTTCGGTCGACGAGACTCAAGCGATGATGGGTCCGGCCGGTCGGCACGCCGGGACGAAGGCTCCCGGGGCCGGTCGGACGGACCCCGGAAGAGCCAGGGTGGCGCGCGGCAGGACCGCGGCGGCCGCGACAGTGCCCACCAGGGGCGCCCGCGCCGTGACGACCGCGGTGTCCGCGGCGGCGGCAAGCCCTTCCGCGGCGGCGACGGTCCCCGCGACCGCGACCAGCGCGGAGGTTACGCAGGTCAGAGCCACAGCGGCGGCGGCCGGCCGGGCGGCAGCCGGTTCTCCGACGGCCCGAACCGCTCCAGCGGCGGCCGCTCCGAAGACCGGGGCGCCGGCCGATCGGGTGGCCGGTACGAGGACCGCGGCAACAGCCGTTCCGGCACCCGCGGCGACAGCGCGGGCCGCGGCTACGAAGACCGGGGCCGGCCGCAGGGCAAGTCCTCCTACGGCGACCGCAAGCCCCGCTGGGAAAACCGCCGCGACGACGACCGCGGCAACCGCGCCGGCGGCTTCCGTTCGGACGACCGGGGCCGTGACCGCCGCGACGACTCCCGCGGCAGCTACCAGCGGCGCGACGACGACCGTGGCGCCCGTACCGGCGGGTTCCGTTCGGACGACCGGGGCCGTGACCGCCGCGACGACTCCCGCGGCAGCTACCAGCGGCGCGACGACGACCGCGGCGCCCGTACCGGCGGCTTCCGGTCCGACGACCGGGGCCGTGACCGCCGCGACGAGGGCCGTGGCGCCCGTACCGGCGGGTTCCGGGATGATCGCGGCCGCGGAGGGAACGACCGTCGGGACGATTCTCGCGGCGGTTACCAGCGGCGCGATGATGACCGTGGCGCCCGTTCGGGTGGTTTCCGGTCGGATGACCGCGGCCGGAGTGACCGTCGGGACGACTCCCGCGGCGGTTACCAGCGGCGCGATGACGACCGCGGTGCCCGCACCGGCGGTTCGCGGCCGGATGACCGCGGCCGGGGCGACCGTCGGGACGATTCTCGCGGCGGTTACCAGCGGCGCGACGATTCCCGTGGTGGCTACCAGCGGCGCGACGACGATCGAGGCGCTCGCACGGGCGGCTCCCGGTCCGACGACCGCGGCCGGGCCGGCGATGACCGCCGTGACGACCGGCGTGACGACTCGCGCGGTGAGCGTGGCAGCTACCAGCGGCGCGACGGCGACCGCCGGGATGACTCGCGCGAGAACCGTGGTGAGCGCAGCGGCAGCGGCTTCCGCGACTCCGGCAAGCGCTACGACCGCGACAGCCGGACCCAGGGCGACCGCAACGACCGCCCCCGTCGCGAGCCGCGGCCCAAGGTCGGTGCTCCGCTCGACGACGAGGCCCTCGCCAAGGAACTCCTCGAGGCGCCCGAGCTGCCCGAGGACATCGAGTTCTCCGACCTCGACGAGGAAGCCCGCCGCGAGCTGCGGACCCTTCCGAAGGGCCTGGCCGAGACCGTCGGGAAGCACCTCGTCGCCGCCGGCGGGCTGATCGACAGCGATCCCGAGGCCGCCCTCGAGCACGCCAAGTACGCCAAGGCCAAGGCCTCGCGCGTCCCGATCGTGCGCGAAGCCCTCGGCTTGGTCGCCTACCAGGTCGGCAACTGGTCGGAGGCCCTCTCCGAGCTGCGGGCCGTCCGGCGGATGACTCGCACCGACGACCACATCGCCGTCATCGCCGACGCCGAGCGCGCGCTCGGGCGTCCCGAGCGGGCCCTCGACCTCGCGAAGGAGGTCGACACGACGAAGCTCACGAAGGCCACCCAGGTCGAGCTCGCGATCGTCGCGGCCGGGGCGCGGCGTGATCTCGGGCAGATCGACGCCGCCGTCGTCTCGCTGCAGGGTGACGACCTCAAGGCCGAGAAGCGCGACCCGTGGAGCGCTCGCCTCTTCTACGCCTACGCCGACAACCTCGAGGCTGCCGGGCGCAAGGACGAGGCCATCCGGTGGTTCCTGAACGCCGCTGAGGCCGATGCCGAGGACGAGACCGACGCCGCCGAGCGCGCGGCGGACCTGGCGAACGAAGAGAACGAAAAGGACACCGAAGCGACCGATGAGTGACGCTCTCCTCGCGGCCTACGACGCGGTCCTCTTCGACCTCGACGGCACCGTCTACCACGGCACCCGGGTGATCCCGGGCGCCCCGGAGACGGTGCGGGCCGCGCGGGAGCACGGCACACCGATCCGGTTCGTCACGAACAACGCCTCCAAGGCCCCCGGCGAGGTCGTCGCGCACCTCACCGGGCTCGGCATGCCCGCCGAGACCGGTGAGGTGCACACCAGCGCCCAGGCCGGCGTGCAACTGCTGAAGGAACGTCTGGACCCCGGCTCCGAGGTGCTCGTGGTCGGCACCGAGTCGCTCGCCGCCGAGGTCGGCGGGGCCGGGCTGAAGCCGGTGCGGGAGAACGCCACCACCGTCCGGGCCGTCGTGCAGGGACACTCTCCGGACAACACCTGGGCCGCGCTGGCCGAGGCCTGCCTGGCCATCCGCGGCGGCGCGCTGTGGGTGGCCTGCAACGTCGACGCCACCCTGCCCAGCGAGCGCGGCCTGCTGCCCGGCAACGGCTCGATGGTCGCCGCGCTGCGCACCGCCACCGACGTCGAACCCCTGGTCGCCGGCAAGCCGCAGCCGTTGCTGTTCGAGACCGCCGCCCGGTCGGCGGGCGCTCAAAAACCACTGGTCGTCGGCGATCGGCTCGACACCGACATCGCCGGTGCGGTGGCCGCGGGCATCGACTCCCTGGTCGTCCTCTCCGGCGTCGCGACGCCGAAGCAGCTGATCGAGGCCATCCCGGCCGAGCGCGGCACCTATCTCGCGAAGGACCTCACGGCGCTGACCGAGCGGGCCGAAGACCTCAAGATCGGGCCGCGGCCGGGCTGGACCGTCACCGTCGAGAACCAGACCTTGACGGCGGACGGCGACGGCGACGAACTGGACCTGCTCCGCGCGCTGTGCCACACGGCCTGGGAGACCGGCGTCACCGAACTCGGCGAGCGCGCCAAGGCGAAACTGTCCTGACTGATACCGTTTGCACTGTGCAGGACCACCCCTTTCCCGTCCCGGGCCCGCCGCCCGGTTCGTTCTCGCAGCAGACCGACCCGCGCGCCGGCATCGACGAAGCCGTCGCCGGGCTGGACGAACTGGACGCGCTGCCGCTCGCGGAGCACGTCGAGCGCTTCGACGCCGTGCACACCGAGCTGACGGTCGCCCTGTCCAGCATCGACAAGGTCTGATCGGCGTGCCCAAGCGGGCCCGCCTCGACGCGGAACTGGTTCGGCGCGGCCTCGCGCGGTCGCGTGAACAGGCCTCGGCCCTCATCGCCGGCGGCAAGGTCACCGTGCGCGGCATGGTCGCGACCAAACCCGCCACCGGCGTGGAATCCGACGCGCCCATCGTCGTCAAGGACGAAGACGACCCCGGCTGGGCCTCCCGCGGCGCGCACAAGCTCGTCGGCGCCCTGGCGGCGTTCACGGACCTGAGCGTCGAAGGCAAGCGCTGCCTCGACGCCGGCGCGTCCACCGGCGGCTTCACCGACGTGCTGCTCCGCAACGGCGCCGCGACCGTGATCGCCGCCGACGTGGGTCGTGGGCTGCTCGACTGGCGAATCCGCACCGACGAACGTGTAGTGGTCATGGATCGCACCAACGTCCGCAACCTCACGCCCGACGACCTCGGCGGGCAGGTCGACCTGATCGTCGGGGACTTGAGCTTCATCTCCCTCAAACTCGTGCTGCCCGCGCTCGCGGCCTGCGCACGCGAAGGCGCCGACCTCGTCCCGATGGTGAAACCGCAGTTCGAGGTGGGCAAGGACCGCCTCGGCAGCGGCGGCGTCGTCCGGGACCCCGAGTTGCGCGCCGAGTCCGTGCTCACCGTCATCGACGAAGCCGCGAAACTCGGGCTCGCCCTGCGCGGGGTCACCGCGAGCCCGCTGCCCGGCCCGTCCGGGAACGTCGAATACTTCGTGTGGCTCAACAAAGAACACGTGGCCGAGTCCACTGTGGACGCGGTAAACAGGTCTGAGGCCGAGCGGCTCGTCCGGACCGCCGTCGAGGAAGGGCCCGCATGACCACCGAACGTGAAGTGCTCCTGATGGTGCACCCCGATCGCGACGCGACGGGCGAAGCCGCGCGCGAGGTTTCGGCGCGCTTCGCCAAGGCCGGCATCCGGATCCGGGTGACCGAGCACGACGTCTGCGCGCTGATCAACCCCGAGCAGCACGGCGTCGGCGCGACCTGCACCGTCGTCGACCCGGACGACAACCCGGCCGCCGGCGTCGAGCTGGTCTTCGTCCTCGGCGGCGACGGCACGCTGCTGCGCGCGGCCGAGCTGGCCCGCCCGGCCGGGGTGCCGGTGCTCGGCGTGAACCTCGGGCGCGTCGGCTTCCTCGCCGAGGCCGACTCGGACGCCCTGGCCGACACGGTCCAGCGGGTCGTCGACGGCGACTACCAGGTCGAAGAGCGGATGACCATCGACGTCACGGTCACCCACGACGGCGAAGAGGTCGCCCGCACCTGGGCGCTCAACGAAGCCAGCGTCGAGAAGAGCACTCGCGAGCGGGTCCTGGACGCGCTGATCGAGGTCGACGGTCGTCCGGTGTCCGCGTTCGGCTGCGACGGTGTGCTCTGCGCCACACCGACCGGCTCCACGGCGTACGCGTTCTCGGCGGGCGGCCCGATCATCTGGCCGGACGTCCAGGCGCTGCTGGTCGTGCCGAGCAACGCGCACGCGATGTTCGCGCGGCCGCTGGTCGTCTCCCGCGACTCGGTGATCACCGTCGGGATCGACCCGGACGGCTCGTCCGCGGTGCTGACCTGCGACGGGACCCGCCCGATCGACCTGCCGCCGGGCGCGCGCGTGCGCGTGACCTGCGGGACGACCCCGGTGCGGCTGGTCCGGTTGTGGGACGGCCCGTTCACCGACCGCCTGGTCCAGAAGTTCTCCCTGCCGGTGAAGAGCTGGCGCGAGCGCCACGCGCGGCCCTGCGAGGGTGACCCGCTCGACGCTTAGTTCGAACATATCGGCGACGCGCCGGGGTCCCGGGCGCGCAGAGTGTCGGTGGTGGCCGCTACCGTAGGCGGCGTGCTGGCCGAGATGCGCATCCAGGGCCTCGGAGTCATCGAGGACGCCCTGCTGGAACTGCACGCGGGCTTCACCGTCGTGACCGGTGAGACGGGTGCGGGCAAAACCATGGTCGTCACCGGGCTGCACCTGCTGTCCGGTGGCCGAGCCGAGGTGTCCAAGGTCCGGACGGGGATGCTCAAGGCGTTCGTCGAAGGGCGGTTCACCTACTCCGGCGTCGAAGGTGCCGAGCGGATCGTCACCGACTCGGGCGCGGACGTCGACGAGGACGGCAGTGTGATCGCGCTGCGGGCGGTCGCCGTCGACGGGCGGTCCCGCGCCCACCTCGGCGGCCGGTCCGTGCCGGTCGGCGTGCTCGCGGAGCTGTCCGAACAGCTGATCGCGGTGCACGGGCAGAACGACCAGCTGAGGCTGCTGCGGCCGGCCGAGCAGCGCGCGGTGATCGACCGGTTCGCCGGCGATGCCGTCGCCAAGCCGCTGCGCGCGTACCAGGAGATCCGGTCGGAGTGGCTGGCGGTGATCGCCGAGCTGACCGAGCGGTCGACGCGCTCCCGGGAGATGGCCCAGCAGGCCGACCTGCTCAAGCACGGGCTGACCGAGATCGACGCCGTCGCGCCGGAACCGGGCGAGGACACCGAGCTCACCGCGCAGATCAAGCGGCTCGCGGCGGTCGACGAGCTGCGCGCGGCCGCGACCGAGGCGCACGTCGCGGTGTCCGGTTCCCCGGACGGCGACCCGGACGCGCCGGGCGCGATGGGCCTGGTCTCCGAGGCGCTGCGGCGGCTCTCGACGTCCGAGGACTCGGTGCTGCGCGAGCTGGCGCCGCGGCTGGAAGAAGCGTCGGTGCTGCTCTCCGACGTCGGGGCCGAGCTGGGCAGCTACGTCGAGACGCTGGACGCCGACCCGGAGCTGCTGGAGAAGGTGCTGGCCCGCCAGGCCGACCTCAAGCGGCTGACCCGCAAGTACGCGGCGGACGTCGACGGCGTGCTGGCCTGGGCCGACGACGCCCGGCGCCGGCTGGAAACCATGGACACCTCGGAAGAGGCGCTCGCCGAGCTGGCGCTGCGGCGCGACCAGCTCGCGATCCAGCTGGGCGCGCACGCGGCCGAGGTCTCGGGCGCGCGTGCGACGGCAGCGGCCGAGCTGGCCGCGGAGATCACCCGCGAGCTGTCCGGGCTGGCGATGGGCCAGGCCGCGATCGAGGTGACGGTCGAGCAACGCCCGGCCGAGCACGGCGACACGCACGCGCTGACCATCGACGGCCGGGCCGTGCACGCGGGCCCGGACGGCATCGACGACGTCGAGCTGCTCCTGCGCGCGCACGACGGCGCACCGCCGCTGCCGGTCCACAAGGCCGCTTCGGGCGGTGAGCTGTCGCGGGTGATGCTCGCGATCGAGGTGGTCCTGGCGCACGCGGACACGGTCCAGACCCTGGTGTTCGACGAGGTCGACGCCGGTGTCGGCGGCCGCGCGGCGGTCGAGATCGGCCGGCGGCTGGCCCGGCTGGCTCGCACCCACCAGGTCCTGGTGGTGACGCACCTGCCACAGGTGGCGGCGTTCGCGGACCAGCACCTGGTGGTCGACAAGGGCCACACCGGCGGGGTCACGCGAAGCGGCGTGAAGAACCTGAGCCAGACCGAGCGGGTCAGCGAGCTGGCCCGGATGCTCGCCGGCATGGACAACGAGACGGGCCGCGCGCACGCCGAGGAACTGCTGGCGACGGCGGAGAAGGACAAGACGGAGTTCGAGCCGAAGCGCAAGCGGGCCAAGAAGAAGTAGCCGCCGCCGGAAATAGTCTTCGCCTCCGGGCAGTTGTCGTGACGACTGGAGGCGAAGAAAGGACCCCGATGCGCGCGGTGGTACTCCGGGAACCCGGTCCCGTCGAAAACCTCGAACTCACCGACCTGCCGTTGCCCGACGTGAAACCCGGCTGGGTCCGGATCGCCGTCAAGGCGTTCGGCCTCAACCGCTCCGAGCTGCACACCCGGCTCGGCCTGGCCGAAGGCGTCACCTTCCCGCGCGTGCCCGGGATCGAGGCCGTCGGGGTCGTCGACGCCGGTGGTGACTTCGCGCCGGGGCAGCAGGTCGCCACCATGATGGGCGGCATGGGCCGCACCTTCGACGGCGGCTACGCCGAATACACGCTCGTGCCGGAACACCAGGTCATCCCGTTCCGCAGCGCCCTGCCCTGGGAGGTCATCGGGCAGGTGCCGGAGACGCTGCAGACCGCGTACGGCTCGCTCACGACCGGCCTCGACCTGCAGGCGGGCCAGACGCTGCTGATCCGCGGCGGCACGTCCGCGCTCGGCTTCGCCACGGCGACCCTGGCGAAGGACCTCGGCGCCACCGTCTTCGCCACCACCCGGCAGCAGGACCGCCTGGACACCCTGGCCGAGCACGGCGTCGACCACCCCCTGCTGGACGACGGGAACGTGGCCGAGCAGGTCCGGAAGATCGCGCCCGAGGGCGTCGACGCCGCTCTCGAACTGGTCGGCACCCCGACCCTGCCGGACACGCTGAACGCCACCCGCGTGCACGGGACAGTCTGCTTCGCGGGCATGTTGTCCAACCAGTGGACGATCTCGAATTTTTATCCGATCGGCTACCTTCCCGCCGGGGTGCGGTTGACCGCTTATGGTGGTGAGGCGGACGACCTGCCGGCCCCCGTACTCCAACGTCACCTCGACCGGATCGCCGACGGCGAAGCGAGCCTCGGCCCGGTCAAGGTGTACTCGATGGCGGAGATCCGGCAGGCGCACGACGACCTGGAGCACAACCGGACGGCGGGCAAGCTCGTCGTGCTGACCGGCCGAGCGGAGGGAGCCGCCCCGTGATCCTGCCGCCGCCCGCCGACGTCGAAGCGCAGCTCGCCGCCGCGCGGCGGGACGGCGACCTCGACAGCTACCTCGGCCTGCTTGCGGGCGAGGAGCTGTTCGTGCCGATCCGGCGGGTGGACGCCCGCAGCATCCTCGACGAGCGGGCGGAGACCTTCCCCAACGTCTACTTCGAGACCGGCGGCGACGAGTTCCTGCAGGTCTTCACCCGCGGCGCGCTGCCGGACTTCGGCCCGGACATCGTGGCCATGAGCGGCGCGCTCGACTGGGCGGTCGACGGCGTCGGGCGGCACGAGCGCGTCGTGTTCAACCGCGGCACCCGCGCCGAGTGGCGGCTGCCGGGGGCGACGCTGCAGCCGTGGCTCGACGCGCACCCCGACGACGTCACGCCCCTGGAAGAGCAGGTCGAGCGGCTGATCACCGCGCCGTACGGGCACCTCGAAGGCCCCATCGCGCACGCGCTGGCCTGCGGCGCGCACCTGGCCGTGCTCAACGCGGCGCCCTGGAACCTGCTCGACGCCCGCTTCCACGACTACGTCGCCGAGGTGCGGAGCCTGCGGGACTGGTGGGGCGTGCCCGACCCGCCCGGCTGGCGCGCGACCATGACCGATCTGATCGGCGACGGCTACGCGTTGACGCCCGGCAACCTGGTGCTGATGCTGCGCCTGCGGTTCGCCGCCGAGTACGGGCTGCCGGGTGCCGAGTTCGACCCGCTGACCTGGGCGCAGCTGGTGGACCGGTGGTGCACGGAGAACGACGCCGCCGATCAGGCCGAGGAGCTGCGCGACACCGTCCGCCGGGTGTCCCGGTACGAGCGGCGCCTGCGCGCCGACGGCCTGGTCGACGCGGACGGCTGCGTGACGACCGCGCTGTCCTGGGACGTCGGCCGCGCGGTCACCATCGCCCGCGCCGGGCTGGCGGCCGGGTACTGCGACGCGCTGAGTGCCGAGCTGATGGTGCTCGAAGCCGGTTCCCTGGCCCGCCGCTACCACCAGTCATGGGCCGACCTGTCGGCGGGGTACGTCATGGGCCGGGTGCTGCACGCCGGCGAAGACGAGTTCGGCGAGTGGTACCCGGCGGCCGTGCGCGTCCACCACCAGCTCCTTCAGGATCCGGCGAGCCCCTGGCTGAACCTCGATTTCGGCTCGCTGTCGGAGGAGTCCGAGGCCTGACCCGCGCGGGGGAGCTCACCACAACGAGTCACCCCGGCTACGGCGTGGCGAGCATCGTCCCACGAGCAAATTTGTCACCATCGGCCACATGAAGCTCACGGGTCTGCTCACGCGGAATCAAGAACCCCTTCCGGGGATCACCGGGGTCGCCCGGGTCGACCGCCGCACCCGGGAGCTGCTGCGCCGGATCAGTCCCGGCGACATCGTCGTGCTCGACCAGCTGGACCTCGACCGCGCGACGGCCGACGCCCTGGTCGACGCCGAGGTCGCCGGCGTGGTCAACGCGTCGCCGTCCATCTCCGGCCGGTTCCCCAACATGGGGCCCGAAATCCTCGTCGCGGCCGGCATCCCGCTCGTCGACTCGGTCGGCGGCGAGCTGCTGCGCTCGATCAAGGACGGCACGAAGCTCCGGCTGCTCGACGGTGTCGTCTACGTCGGCGAGCGGCAGGTCGCCTCCGGCATCGAGCAGACCACCGAGAGCGTCGCCGACCAGATGATCGAGGCCAAGGCCGGGATGTCGACGCAGCTGGAGGCGTTCTCGGCCAACACCATCGAGTTCCTGCGCCGCGAACGCACCCTGATCCTCGACGGCGTCGGCGTCCCCGAGCTGAAGGTGCCGCTGCGCGACCGGCACGTGCTCGTCGTCGCGGGCGGCAACGGGCACGCCGAAGACCTCAAGAAGCTCAAGAAGTACATCGCCGAGCACCGCCCGGTGCTCATCGGCGTCGACGCCGGCGCCGACACCCTGCGCGTGCAGGGGTACAAGCCGGACGTCGTGGTCGGCGACCCCACCGGCATCGGCACCGCGACGCTGCGCGGCGGCGGCGAGGTCGTCGTGCCCGCCGCGCCGGACGGGCACGCCCCCGGTGTCGAGCGCATCCAGGACCTCGGCATCGGCGCGGTGACGTTCCCGGCGTCGGGCAACGCCGAAGACCTCGCGCTGCTGCTGGCCGACGCGCACGGTGCGAACCTCGTCGTCACCGTCGGCTTCCAGGCCACGCTGCGCGAATTCCTCGACCACGGCCGGTCCGGCTCGAACCCGTCGACGTTCCTGACGCGGCTGAAGCTCGGCACGAAGCTCGTCGACGGCAAGGCGGTGGCGACGCTGCACCGCAACCGGGTGTCGATCGGCGCGGTCGTCCTGCTCGTGCTCGCCGCGGTCGTGGTGGTCGCCGCGGCCCTGCTGGTGTCCGATGTGGGCTCGGTCTACCTCGACTGGCTCAAGGGCACCTGGAATTCGTTCTTCGCCTGGGTCAAGGGACTGTTCACGTGATTTCGCTGCGCTACCACGTAGTTTCCATCGCCGCCTGCTTCCTCGCGCTGGCCGTCGGCGTCGTGCTCGGCTCGACCGCGCTCAACGGCTCTCTGCTGTCCGGGCTCGCGGGGGAGAAGAAGGACCTCGGCAGCCAGGTCGCCGACCTCGAGGCGCAGCGCAACGCGCTCAACGCCCGGCTGGCCGACGCGGACGCCTTCGCCGGCTCGATGGGCCCGAAGGTCGTCGCCGGCACGCTGGACAAGCGGTCGGTGGTGCTCGTGACGACCGAAGACGCGCGCCCGGCCGACCGGGACGCGCTCAAGCAGCTGATCGGCCAGGCCGGTGCCTCGGTGACCGGCGAGGTCCAGCTGACGTCGGCGTTCGCCGACCCCGAGAAGGCCGACCAGCTCCGCGACGTCGTCACGCGGCTGCAGCCGGCCGGCTCGAAGTTCCCCACGGCCGGGGACTCCGGCACGCTCGCCGGTGCGCTGCTCGGTTCGGTGCTGCTGCTGGACAAGACCACGGCGAAACCGCAGTCCTCGCCCGAGGAACTGGCGGCGGCGCTGGGCGGGCTCACCGACGGCGGGTTCGTCAAGGCCGGACCGGACGTCAAGCCCGCGCAGCTGGCGATCGTGCTCACCGGTGCCCAGGCGAGCGGCGACGGCGCGGGCGACCGCGCGGCGACGATCGCCCGGTTCTCGACGCAGCTCGACCGCGGCGGCGCGGGCACGGTGCTCGCCGGTGACGCCGGTTCGGCGGACGGGACCGGCGCGCTGGGCGTGGTCCGGGCGGACACCTCGGCGACGTCGATCCTGTCCACAGTGGACAATGCGGACACCTCGGCCGGGCGGGTGAGCGCCATCCTGGCGTTGAAGGAACAGCTCGACGGCGGTGCGGGCCGCTACGGCGTCGCGGGTAACGCCCAGGCGCCCGCACCCGGCGTCACCGCACCGGCCGGCAACTGACGTTCAGCGCAGGGGCGGGTCCAGCGGGAAGCAGGACACCCGCACCGGCCACGTGTCGCCGCCGGAGGGCAGTGGCATCCGCTTGAGCGCGGCCGCCGCGTCGGGGTCGTGGGCTTCCTCGGCTGCGGCGTGGAAGATGTCCGCCGCGATCGACTGGTCGAACACGCCGATCTGCTGGTGCGGCCAGGCTTCCGCGCCGTGCAGCGCGCCGGGGATCAGCTGGTCGACCACCTTCCGCAGCGTCACGCCGTTCGCCGCGCGGTACTTCCAGACGTCGACGCCGAGGTTCTTCCCGGCCTCCGCCATCCGGCCCCACGCCGTCAGGTTGAAGTTGACGTAGTGCCACGACATCGTCCGCGACAGCTCCAGGGGCTGGCTGCCGTCGGCGGCGAACTGCACCGGGAACCGCTTCTGCTCCGCGTCGAGCACGATCTTCCGGGCCGCGTCGCGGTGACCCAGGTAGGCCGAGATCGTCGCGTTCTGCATGTCGAGGAAGGTCCCGTGGTTGTTGGTGGCGGCCAGTTCCAGCTTGGCCTGCGGGCTGGTCTGCATCCAGCTCAGGTACTGCGCCAGCCACGCCCTGATCCCCGAGCGGTCCTTGCCGGTCCAGCCCGGCGCGCCGCCGTCGAGCAGCGCGAACGCGTCCATCAGCTGGCTGAACGACTGCGTCGAGTCGATGATGCCGGTGCCGCTCACGGTGTTCCGGCAGGGCACGATCTGCGAGTACGTCATGTTCGGGTTCATCCGGGTGGCCGGGTCGAGGAACCACGTCCGGATGTCCAGCGCCGCCCGCTTGGCGTACTTCGCGTCACCGGTGTAGTACCAGGCCAGCGAGAGGTAGTACATCGCGTCCCACGCCCACATCCGGTAGGTGTGGTCGGTGATCGCGTCGGCCTCCGGGTTGCGCTGGCCGTCCTTGCTGACGTACGGGCAACCTTGCGGGTTCTCCGGCGTCTTCGGCTGGCTCGCCCACCAGTAGGGCGCCTGGCTCGTGTAGTCGTGCTTGTCGCCGCTCGGCGGTGCGGACGGCTTGTCCATGACCGACCACGGCCCGGCCGTGAGTGCGGTGTTCGCCTTGTCCAGCACCGCTTTCAGCGCATTCCGCTGCGCGGTCGTGGCGTGCCCGCTGCGGATCGCCTGCTTGATGTTCGCGAGCTCGGCGCCGTCGGTGACGATGGTGTGCGGGGCTCCGCCCCGGCCGGGGGCTCCGCCACCCGGACCCCCGAAAGAATCCGTGGTGTGCGGGGCTCCGCCCCGGCCGGGGGCTCCGCCCCGGCCGGGGGCTCCGCCACCCGGACCCCCGAAAGAATCCGTGGTGTGCGGGGCTCCGCCCCGGCCGGGGGCTCCGCCACCCGGACCCCCGAAAGAATCCGTGGTGTGCGGTGGTGACGCGGCCACCGCCGTCCCGCTGACCGGGACCAGGATCATGCTTGCCGACAACGCCAGTGCGCCCAAAAACCTTCGCACTTCGACCGCCCTTCGGGGACGTCAAAATCCCCACTCGTCACCGGGCGGCGGTACGGCTGCGGGGATTCTGACCGGGCGAAGCGGCGGGTGTCAACCAGGCCAGGTGCGGCGCTTGTCCAACGGACGCGCGTACGACCCCGCGCGGCTCGTCTTCAACCCCAGGCCCACCAGGGATTCCGCGAGCCGGACCGCGGCCGCGACGCCGTCGATGACGGGAATGTCCAGCATCGTCGCGATCTTCCGGTCCAGCCCGGTCATCCCGGCGCAGCCGAGCACGAGCACCTCCGCCCCGGCGTCCCGCGCCCGGCGGCCGGCGGTGAGCAACGCCGATTCCGTGCGGCGCTCGTCGGTCAGCTCCAGCACGCCGAGCCCGGCGCCGGTGACCGTGACGCAGTTCTGCGCGACCCCGGCGGCGTGCAGGCTGTCCTCGATCAGCCCGCACGTCCGGTCCAAAGTGGTCACCACGCCGTAGCGGCGGCCGAGCAGGCAGGCCAGGTGCGCGGCGGCCTCGGTGATGTCGACGACCGGGACGTCCAGCAGCTCGCGCGCGCCCTCGCGGCCGTGCTCGCCGAACCCGGCGAGCACGACGGCGTCGAACGGTTCTTCCAGCCCCCGCAACAGGTCCAGCACCGCCGCGGCGGACAGGAAGCTGTCCAGCCAGCCCTCGGCCGACTCCGGCCCCCAGCGCGGCGTCCTGGCGAGGATTTCGGTGCCGGGACTCGCGGCCGCACGGGCCCCGGCTTCGATCTCCTTCGTCATCGCCTCGGTCGTGTTGCAGTTGGTGACGACGATCCTCATCGATGCTTCCTCGACACCGCGAAGTACAGCGCCGCGGACGTCGCCGTGCCGATGAACCACGAGTACGGCGCAGCCGGTGCGAAGAAGGGCACCAGCGCGATGACGGCGGACAAAGCCGCGGTCGGGAAGAACGTCACCAGCGCACGCGGGTTCACGCGCGGGTAGATCCCGCCGTCGACGAACAGCTGGGCGACGTCGACCTTGCCGCGCCGGATCAGGTAGTAGTCGACGATCATGATCCCGAACAGCGGGCCGAGGAACGCGCCGAGCCCGCCGAGGAAGTAGTTGACCACCGCCGGCGAGGAGTACAGCTTCCACGGGAGCACGCACAGGGCCGCGACCGCGCTGATCATCCCGCCGACGGTGAAGCTGATCCGCTTCGGCCAGATGTTGGCCAGGTCGTAGGCGGGAGAGACGAAGTTGGCGACGATGTTGACGCCCATGGTGGCGATCGCGAACGTCAGCGCGCCGATGATCAGCACCGGCGTGTTGTGCACCTTGGCCAGCAGCTCGGCCGGGTCGGTGATCGCCTCGCCGAAGACCTGCATGCTGCCCGCCGTGACGATCACCGACAGCAGCGCGAACGCCGTCGAGTTGATCGGCAGGCCCCAGAAGTTGCCGCGCTTCACGGTCCTCTGGTCGGGGGCGAACCGCGAGAAGTCGCAGAAGTTGAGCATGAGCGTGCCGTAGGTGGCCAGGATCAGCCCGGCCGCGCCGAACCACTGCCGGATCTGCTCGCCGGTCGACAGCTGCTTCGGGCTGCTCGTGAAGGAGATGTTCCAGTGGCCGGCGGCGAGGATCCAGACGGCGAGGGCGATCATCACGACCCAGATCGCCGGGCCGCACCAGTCCTGGAACTTGCGCACCGACTCCATGCCGCGGGTCAGGATCAGCGCCTGGACCGCCCACAGCGCGACGAAGCAGATCCAGCCGAGGGCGTGCAGGCCGAGGAAACCGTGCTCGGTCAGGGGTTTCAGGCCCGGGTCGATGGCGAGCACGAGCAGGGTGATGGCGACGCTCGCGAGGTAGGTCTGGATGCCGTACCAGAAGATCGCGATGATCGCGCGGATCAGCGCGGGCAGGTTGGCGCCGAACGTGCCGAAGCTGATCCGCGCGACGACCGGGAACGGCACGCCGGTGCGCTGGCCGATCCGGCCCATCAGGTTCATGCCGGCGTAGATGATGATGAACCCGAACAGCAGCGCGGTGAACACCTGCCAGGCCGAGAGCCCGAGCACGAAGAGCCCGGCGGCGAAGGTGTAGTTGCCGAGGTTGTGCACGTCGGACATCCACAGCGCGAAGATGTCGTAGACCTTCCACCGGCGTTCCTTCGCGGGGGCGAGGTCTTCGTTCCACAGCCGGGGATCGGGCGGCGGGGTCGTCTCTTGCGAAGGTTCGGTGAGCGGGGCGGCAGTCATGCGGGCCTCCGGTCGACGTGCGACGACGGCGATTTGGGATACCAAAGCTTTGGAATCCCAAATATCGCCCCGGGGTCCGCCCGAGTCAACCCTCCGGCCGATAAACTCGTGTTACGGCCGGTTACGGCGGTGTTGAGGGAGGGGGAGCGGTGAGCGAGCGGCAACCCCTCGCGGCCACGCGGCAGCGGGTGCGCGAGGAGCTGCGCGAACGGATCCTGACCGGCCGGCTGCGCCCGGGGGACAGGCTGGTCGAACGCGAGCTGGCCGAAGACCTCGGCGTCTCCAGGGTGCCGGTCCGCGAGGCCATCCGCAGCCTGGAGGCCGAAGGGTTCCTCGTCGTCCAGTCGCCGCGCCGGGTCGTCGTCCGGCAGCTGGCGCGGGTCGACGTCGAGGAGCTGTTCGACGTCCGCGAGGCCCTGGAGGGGCTGGCCGCCGGGCTGGCGGCGTCCCGCGCGGGCGCGGCGGAGCGCAAGCAGCTCGAGCGCACCCTCGCCGACGCCGCCCGCGCCACGGCCCGCGGCGACGCCGCCCGGATCACCGTGCTGAACTCGCGCTTCCACGACGAGATCGTCACCATCGCGGGCAACGCGCTGCTCTCCACCATGCTGCAGCCCCTCGAGGGCAGGCTCCGCTGGCTCACGAGCCAGAACGAGCACTGGGCCGAGCTGCTCGACGAGCACCGCCGGCTGTACGAAGCGATCGCGTCCGGGGACGCGGAGCGGGCGAAGGCGTCCGCGGTCGAACACGTGCGCGTGAACCGTGAGGTGACGCTGCGTTCCCTGTTCGGCGACGAACCCGGTGAGCGGCCCGCCGGGTGATCGCGTGCGGCCGGCGCCGCGGTGTCAGCGGTGTCACGGGCGCGAACGCTGTGTATTCGCACACATCGCCACTTGGCGATGTGTGCGGCGGCAGCGACCGCTGCGCCGTCGTGACCGGCTACGACGGCCGCGACCGGGCCGGCGCCACCGCTTTCCGAACGCGGCGAAGGTAAGGGCCGTCACGCGGCGGTGTCACGCCCGTGTGGCAGGTCGTCACGCACCGCACTAACATGATCACGGTGGCCGCGCATCCCCAGCGGCAGTGGCATATCCGACACGCCCCAGCAGCCCCGCCAACAGGCGCCTCCCAGCGGCTTCATGGGAAATTCACAGAATGGGTGGCAAGTCTGACAACGTGAACCACGCCGACGACGGTGCCGGATCGGCGGCACGATGACGACCGCCCAGGCCACGCTCGAAGCGCCCGCCCGCCACGCCAGACCGGGCGGCAAAGCGCCGTACCTCCACCAGATCGACCTGTTCCGGTTGGTCACGTTCGCCTGCGTCATCCTCATCCACGTGGTGGGCGCGACGAACTTCGCGCAGGACGTCGGCGCCAACGCCGTCGAGACGCCGCTGCACTTCACCCGTGAGGCGTTCTTCGCGCTCACCGGGTTCGTGCTGGTGTTCCAGAACCGCCGCCGCGAGTTCACCGCGAGCGACTTCTGGCGGCGACGGCTCCCGCTGGTCGCGACGCCCTACCTGGCTTGGTCGATGTTCTTCTGGGCGTTCGCGCTGGTGACCGGAGAGCAGCAGCCGGGCTCGCTCGAGGCGTCGATGCGCCTGCTGCTCAAGGACCTCGTCACCGGCGGGGCCTGGTACCACCTGTACTTCCTGCTGGTGACGATGCAGGTCTACCTGCTCTTCCCGCTGCTGATGAAGCTGCTGCGGGCCACCGAGGGCAAGCACAAGTGGCTGCTGCTCGGCAGCGGCCTGGTGCAGGTCGGCGTCACGCTGTTCATGACCTACCAGCCGTTCGGCGTGAGCTACGAGACGATCACCCACCTGTACGGCACGATCCTGCCGTACCAGTTCTACACGCTGTTCGGCGCCGTGGTGGCCATGCACTTCGAGACGGTGCACGCCTGGGTGGGCCGTCACCGGCTGCTGCTCGGCTGCGCGCTCGTCGCGGTGCTGGCCGGCACCGAGTGGTTCTACTTCCGCACTGTCCACAGTGGAACGTTCCCCCAGGTGGCCAGCGACCCGTTCCAGCCGTACCTGATCCCGTGGTTCCTCGCCGTCATCGCGGCGATCTACGCGTTCGCGACGAGGTGGGCGGCGCGCCGCCGGGAAGGCAGCCGCGGGGCCCGGGTGGTCTCGTGGGCGGCGAACCGGTCGTTCAGCATCTTCCTCGTGCACCCCCTCGCGCTGGCCCTGCTCGGCCCGGCGATCCCGCACGTGGCAGAGCGGTTCGGCGCGCCGTGGCTGAGCGTGATCATCTACGGGGGGACGATCGTCCTGACCGTCCTGATCGTCGAGGTCCTGCGGCGGCTGCCCGGTAGCCGTGCGCTCACGGGCCGGCCGCGGCTGCGCGCGGCCAAGGTGGCGGCTTAGGTCACCCGGGTGGGTGGCTCAGGTCATATCCGGCGTCCCGGGCATGTCCGAGCGTGCGGATCCGCAGCGGTGGGATATGCTGGCGGCCCGTGGGACTTCAGTCACGGGCAACCAAGTACGTCTTTGTCACCGGAGGCGTTGCCTCCTCTCTGGGTAAGGGACTCACGGCTTCCAGCCTGGGTCAGCTCCTTACCGCGCGCGGGCTTCGCGTCACGATGCAGAAGCTCGACCCCTATCTCAACGTCGACCCCGGGACGATGAACCCGTTCCAGCACGGTGAGGTGTTCGTCACCGACGACGGCGCCGAGACCGACCTCGACATCGGGCACTACGAGCGGTTCCTCGACCGCGATCTCGACGGCAAGGCCAACGTCACCACCGGCCAGGTCTACTCCGAGGTGATCGCCAAGGAGCGCCGCGGCGAGTACCTCGGCGACACCGTGCAGGTCATCCCGCACATCACCGACGAGATCAAGGCCCGGATCACCGCGGCCGCCGGGCCCGACGAAACCGGACAGTCGCCGGACGTCGTCATCACCGAGGTCGGCGGCACGGTGGGCGACATCGAGTCCCTGCCGTTCCTGGAGGCCTGCCGTCAGGTCCGCCACGACGTCGGCCGCGACCAGTGCTTCTTCCTGCACGTTTCGCTGGTGCCGTACCTGGCGCCGTCGGGCGAGCTCAAGACGAAGCCGACCCAGCACTCGGTCGCCGCGCTGCGCAACATCGGTATCCAGCCGGACGCGCTGGTCTGCCGGGCCGACCGGGAGATCCCGGAGGACCTCAAGCGCAAGATCGGCCTGATGTGCGACGTCGACAACGAGGCCGTCATCGCCTGCCCGGACGCGCGGTCCATCTACGACATCCCGAAGGTGCTGCACCGCGAGGCGCTCGACGCCTACGTCGTCCGGCGCCTCGGCCTGCCGTTCCGCGACGTCGACTGGACGGTGTGGGGCGACCTGCTCGACCGCGTGCACAACCCGAACGAGGTCGTGAAGATCGCGGTCGTCGGCAAGTACATCGACCTGCCGGACGCCTACCTCTCGGTCACCGAGGCCCTGCGTGCGGGCGGGTTCGCCCACCGCGCGAAGGTCGAGATCGTCTGGGTCGCCTCCGACGACGCGCAGACCGCGTCCGGGGCCGCGTCCGTGCTGTCCGATGTGGACGGTGTGCTGATCCCGGGCGGGTTCGGCATCCGCGGCATCGAGGGCAAGGTCGGCGCGATCGAGTACGCCCGCACCCGCGGCGTCCCGCTGCTCGGCCTGTGCCTCGGCCTGCAGTGCATGGTCATCGAGGCCGCCCGGAACCTGGCCGGCATCAAGGACGCGGGGTCGTCGGAATTCGACGAGAACACCAAGCACCCGGTGATCTCGACCATGGCCGACCAGCGCGACGTCGTCGCGGGGGAGCGCGACATGGGCGGCACCATGCGGCTCGGGGCGTACCCGGCGAAGCTCAAGGCGGGTTCGCAGGTCGCGAAGGCCTACGGCAGCACCGAGGTGTCCGAGCGGCACCGGCACCGCTACGAGGTCAACAACGCCTACCGCAAGCAGCTCTCGGACGCGGGGCTCGTGTTCTCGGGCACCTCGCCGGACGACCGCCTGGTCGAGTTCGTCGAGCTGCCGGCCGACAAGCACCCGTTCTTCGTCGGCACCCAGGCGCACCCGGAGCTCAAGAGCCGCCCGACCCGGCCGCACCCGCTGTTCAGCGCGTTCGTCAAGGCCGTCGTCGACCGCAAGGTCGCCGAGCGGCTGCCGGTCGAGCTGCCCGAAGCCCCCGTGGCGGCGCGGTGACCGCGCCGGGCGAGCACGAGTTCAGCGTCGCGGCCAGCCGGGACGTCCACATCGGACGTGTCGTCGGCCTGCGGATCGACGACGTCGTGATGCCGGGCGGCGACACCGCGGTCCGCGAGGTGATCGAGCACCTCGGCGCGGTGGCGATCGTCGCGCTGGACGAGGACCAGCAGGTCACGCTCATCCACCAGTACCGGCACCCGATCGGGCACCGGCTCTGGGAGCTGCCCGCGGGCCTGATCGACCACCTCGGCGAGGACCCGGTCGGCACGGCTCGTCGCGAGCTGGTCGAAGAGGTCGGCCTGGCCGCGTCGGACTGGGTGACCCTGGTCGACGTCGCGGCGTCGCCCGGCTTCACCGACGAGGTCGTGCGGGTCTTCCTGGCCCGCGGACTGTCCGAAGTGGACCGCGAGGTGCTCGGCGAGGAGGAGGCGGACCTGGTCATCCGCAAGTTCCCGCTCGCCGAGGCGGTCCGGATGGCCCTCTCGGGCGAGCTGCTCAACGGTGCCACGGTCTCGGGTGTGCTGGCCACGCACGCGGTGCTCACCGGCGTGGCTTCGCCGCGTCCGGCGGACGCCCCGTGGGAGGACCGCCCGACGGCGTTCGCCAAGCGCAAGGAAGCCTGAGCTGCTCCGCTGCGCCCCGGCTCAGGGGCGCAGCGGGCGGCCTTCGGCGTCCGAACCGCCGTTGACCAGCAGCACGATGCCGTCGATGATCGGCCACAGCACGCCGATCCCGGTGCAGAACGTGGCGAAGAGCTGGGCCACGCCCAGCCCGGTCTGGCCGGTGTAGAACCGGCCGACGCCGAAGGGCAGCAGGATCTGCAGCACCCCGGCCACCGTCTTCGAACGGTGCGAGTACGGCACGGGCATCGGCGCCGAGTACGGCACCGGGGCCGAGTACGGCACCGGTGCCGGTGGGGGCGCATACGGGTCCGGCCCGTACACCGGCAGCTGCGTGGTGGCCTGCGCGTACAGCGGCGTCGACGGCGGCCCGAAGAAGCCCGGGTGCGGCTGCGGCAGGTCGCGGAACAGCGGCCGCAGGTCGCCCAGCGTCGTCGCCGCGTAGGCGTCCGTCACCCGCGTCTCGTACTCGTCCGGCGTGATGCGGCCCATGCCGAAGTGATCGGCCAGCAGCCTCGCTGTCTCCTCGCGCTCGGCCGTGCCGATGCGGAGTTCGTCGGACCCCATGGCTCCACGGTAACCGCGTGCCACCGGGAACGGGGTTTCTGCCGGGTCACGACCGCCTGGCGGCCTAAGGTGACGGCGTGGTAGCCGCGGGCAGCACCGACGGCGTGATCGCCGCGTACCTCGACCACCTGGTCGTCGAGCGCGGGACCGCGCGCAACACCCTGGACAGCTACGCCCGCGACCTGCGCCGGTACGCCGCGCACCTGGACGGCCTGGGCGTCGCGAAGATCGCCGATGTCACGTCTGCGCACGTCACGGCCTTCGGCGCCGCCCTGCGCGAGGGCGACGACGAGCACAAGCCGCTCGCCGCGTCGTCGGCCGCCCGGGCCCTGGTCGCCGTGCGGGGCCTGCACAAGTTCGCGCACGCCGAGGGCCTCACCGAGCACAACCCGGCCCGCGAGGTCCGGCCGCCGACGCCGGCCAAGCGGCTGCCCAAGGCGCTGCCGGTGGACGACGTGCTGCGGCTACTCGAGACCCCACCCCCGGACGGCGAGCGCGCGCTGCGTGACCGGGCGCTGCTGGAGGTGCTGTACTCCACCGGGGCCCGGATTTCCGAGGCGGTCGGCCTGGACGTCGACGACGTCGACGACGCCGAGCGGACCGTCCTGCTCGACGGCAAGGGCGGCAAGCAGCGGCTGGTGCCGATCGGCCGTCCCGCGCTCGCCGCCCTGCACGCCTACACCGTCCGCGCCCGCCCGGCGCTCGCCGCGCACGGCCGGGGGACGTCGGCGGTGTTCCTCAACGCCCGCGGCAGCCGGCTGTCGCGGCAGAGCGCGTGGCAGGTCCTCAAGGACACCGCCGAACGGGCGGGGATCACGGCCGCGGTGTCGCCGCACACGCTCCGCCACTCCTTCGCCACGCACCTGTTGGAGGGCGGCGCCGATGTCCGGGTTGTCCAGGAACTCCTCGGCCACGCGTCGGTGACGACGACCCAGGTGTACACGCTGGTCACGGTCAACACCCTGCGCGAGGTGTACGCCACGGCGCACCCGCGGGCACTGGGCTAGACGGCCCTATAGAAGGCGAACAGCCTTCGTAGCCTGCACCGACGGTCGAGTGACATTGCCCCGTCGAGTCCGGCGCGTTGCTTTGCCGGGGCTCCGACTCCGCGCATAGGCTGCGGCGGACGCTGACGAACAAGGAGCTTTCGCGCCATGTCGACACCGAACCAGCCGGCCGTATCGGCCGAGTCCGCCGGGTCGGCGGCGGCGAACCTCAGCCAGGTCACCATCGCGACGCCCGCCGACCACGACGGCGACGATCAGCAGGAGCGCAACGGCAAGAAGGTGAAGCTCGAGGGCATCGGGCCGACCGGCCGCCCGATCCGCGAGCACCCCGATCCGGCGCCGCTCGACAAGCACGGCCCGGCCAAGATCATGGCGATGTGCAACCAGAAGGGCGGCGTCGGCAAGACGACGTCGACCATCAACCTGGGCGCCGCCCTCGCCGAGTACGGCCGCAAGGTGCTGCTCGTCGACTTCGACCCGCAGGGCGCGCTCGCCGTCGGCCTCGGCATCCAGCCGCACGAGCTGGACCAGACGGTCTACAACGCCATCATGGAGCGCTCGGTCAGCGCCACCGACGTGCTGATGAAGACCCGCGTCGACGGCGTTGACCTGCTGCCGAGCAACATCGACCTGTCCGCGGCGGAGGTCCAGCTCGTCGCTGAGGTAGGGCGCGAGCACACGTTGTTACGGGTCCTGCGTCCGGTCATGAACGACTACGACTATGTTCTTGTCGACTGCCAGCCCTCGCTCGGCTTGCTCACGGTGAACGCGCTGACCGCCGCGGACGGCGTGATCATCCCGCTGGAGTGCGAGTTCTTCAGTCTGCGAGGCGTCGCCCTCCTGATCGACACCATCGAGAAGGTCCAGGAACGCCTCAACCCCAAACTGGACATAGTCGGGATTCTCGCCACCATGTACGACCCGAGAACCCTGCATTCGAAGGAGGTCATGGCTCGCGTGGTGGAGGCATTCGGCGAGACCGTGTTCGACACGGTCATCAACCGCACCGTGCGGTTCCCCGAGACGACGGTCGCGGGTGAGCCGATCACGACCTGGGCGCCCAAGTCGGCCGGCGCGGCGGCGTACCGCCAGCTGGCCCGCGAGGTGATCGCTCGGTGAGCAGGCGCGCCTCCCTGCCCGGAGCGTCGGAACTCTTCCGCATCACCTCCAGCCCCGCCCTCGATCTCCCTCCCCAGGCCCCGCCCGAGCCGGTCGAGAAGCCCAAGCCTTCGGGTAGCGGCCGGGCGGAACAGCTCGCCCGCAGCGCGGCCCCGCACGGGTCCGGCCGGACCAAGCACGACGCGAAGATCACCGTGTACGTCTCCGGCGACGAGCTGGTGGCCATGGAGCAGGCCCGGCTGACGCTGCGCGCGAAGCACGACCTGGTCGTCGACCGCGGCCGGCTGGTCCGCGAGGCCGTGGCGGTGCTGCTGGCCGACTTCGACCAGAACGGCGAGGAATCGGTGCTGGTCCAGCGGTTGCGGGTGGTCGGCTCAGACGGCGGCGAAACCGAGGGCTGATGGACGAGCCGGAACCGGCTCCGGAGGAACAGGTACCCGAAGAGCACCAGACGGTGCACGGCGGGATGATCCCCGAAGGCGTCAACACCGAAGAGCTGAGCACGTCGAAGTTCAAGGTGCGGCTGGCCAACTTCGAGGGCCCGTTCGACCTGCTGCTGCAGCTGATCTCGCAGCACCAGCTCGACGTCACCGAAGTGGCCCTGCACCGGGTCACCGACGACTTCATCGCCTACACACGCGCGCTGGGCACCGACTGGAACCTCGACGAGACGACGGAGTTCCTGGTCATCGCGGCCACCCTGCTGGATCTGAAGGCGGCCCGGCTGCTGCCGTCGGCCGAGGTGGAGAGCGAAGACGACCTCGCGCTGCTCGAAGCCCGCGACCTGCTGTTCGCGCGGATCCTGCAGTATCGCGCGTACAAGCAGGTGGCGGCGCTGTTCGGCGAGCTGGAGCAGAACGCGCTGCGGCGCTACCCGCGGTCGGTGGCCCTGGAGGAGCGGTTCGTCGGGCTGCTGCCCGAGGTGATGCTGGGCGTGACACCGCAGAAGTTCGCCGACATCGCGGTGGCGGTGTTCCGCCCGAAGCCGCCGCCGACGGTGTCGATCGCCCACATCCACATGGGCCGCATTTCGGTCCGCGAGCACGCGGCGATCCTGCGGGTGCTGCTGGCCGAACGCGGCCAGGCAACGTTCGGCGAGCTGGTCGACGACTGCGAGCACACGGTGGAGATCGTGGCGCGCTTCCTGGCGCTGCTGGAGCTCTACCGCGAGGCGACGGTCCAGTTCGAGCAGAGCGAGGCACTGGCCGAGCTGCACGTCCGCTGGACGGGCGGCTCGAAGGAAGAAGCCTCCGCGGCGGCCGAGCTGGACCGCGCGTTCGGAGACGAAGAGGAGTACGGGTGAGCCCGGAGAACAACGAGCAGGCCGAAGTCGAAGCCCCGGAGCCGACGGCGACCGAAGAACCCGCACAGGTCGCGGTCGAGGCGGCGCTCGACGAGGCCTTGTCCGGTGAGCCCGTGACCGAGGAGGGCGAGCCGGTCGAACCGATCGCCGAGGCGGCCCCCTCGGAGGCCGAAGCTGCTGCCGAGCCCGAGCCCGAGCCCGAGCCCGGCCCCGAGAATCCCGAGTCCGACCTGGTCGCCGCCGGTGACACCGACTCCATGCCCGACGTCACCTCCGACGAGGCGCTCGAAGCCGCGCTCGAGGCGCTTCTCCTCATCGTCGACTCGCCCGCCGGCGAAGAACTCCTGGCCGACACCCTCGGCCAGCCCAAGTCCCGCATCGTCGTCGCCCTGCGCACCATGGCGCAGAAGTTCACCGACCGGGCGTCCGGGATCGACCTGCGGCGCGTCGGCGAAGGGTGGCGGTTCTACACTAGGGACGTCTATGCCCCGTTCGTGGAGAAGCTCCTGCTGGACGGCCAGCGGTCGAAGCTGACCCGGGCCGCGCTGGAGAGCCTCGCCGTGATCGCGTACCGGCAGCCGGTGACCCGCGCGCGGGTTGCTGCGGTGCGCGGCGTGAACGTGGACGGCGTGATCCGGACGCTGCTCGCTCGCGGCCTCATCGAGGAGATGGGGACCGATCCCGAGACGACCGGGACGCTGTACGTGACGACCGAACTGTTCCTGGAGCGACTGGGGCTGTCGTCGCTGAACGACCTCCCCGCCATCGCTCCGTTGCTACCCGAAGTGGACACCATCGATGACATCCAGTGAACACCCCGACGGCGTCCGGCTGCAGAAGGTGCTGTCGCAGGCCGGGGTCGCCTCCCGGCGCGCGGCGGAGGACCTGATCGTCGCCGGCCGGGTCGAGGTGGACGGCGAGGTCGTCACCGAGCTCGGCCGCCGCGTCCACCCAGACGAGGCGATCATCCACGTCGACGGCACCCGCGTGAACCTGCGCGACGACCTGATCTACCTCGCCCTGAACAAGCCCAAGGGCGTGCACTCGACCATGTCGGACGACCGCGGCCGCCCCTGCGTCGGCGACTACCTCGCCGGCCGCTACGAGGAGACGCCCGGCGTCGTGCACGTCGGACGGCTCGACGAGAACACCGAGGGCCTGCTGCTGCTCACCAACGACGGCGACCTCGGCCACCGGCTGATGCACCCGTCCTACCGGGTCCTCAAGACCTACCTCGCCGAGGTCGACGGCCTGGTGCCGCGCGGGCTCGGCAAGGAGCTGCGCAACGGCTGGGAGCTGCCGGACGGCATCGTCAAGGTCGACCAGTTCCGCGTGAAGGACATGCACTCCGGCAAGTCGCTGATCGAGCTGGTGATCCACGAGGGCAAGAAGCACATCGTGCGCCGCCTGCTCAAGGACACCGGCCACCCGGTGCTCAAGCTGGTCCGCACCGCGGTCGGCGACGTCCAGCTCGGCAACCAGCGCGTCGGCTCGATCCGGCGGCTGACGAAGACCGAGGTCGGCGCGCTCTACCGCAACGTCGAGCTCTGACCGCTTTTCGGCGGTCCGGGTGGCGGAGCCCCGGCCCGGGTTGTCACCGCTCTGCAGTGACGAAGCCGCCGGCGGTCGCGTCGTCGTCCGACGGGCGGCCGTAGGCGGCGGCGAGCTCGGCACGGGTGACCGTCGACGGCTCCCAGCCGTGGGCGGCCAGCCACTCCGGCGCGGTGTCCCGCAGGCCGCCGCGCCACAACGCGGTGACGTGCTCGCCGCCTTCGGCCGCGCCGGCGCGGGCGATCAGGTTGTCCGGCGTATCGGCCGGGCGGTGCTCGAACGTCACCCGGCTGCCCGGGGCGGACAGCTCGCCCACGGTCGTCAGCAGCCGTTCGGCCTCCTCGTACGACAGGTAGATCAGCAGCCCTTCGACCAGCCAGGCCGTCGGGACAGCCGGGTCGAAGCCCGCTTCGCGCAACGCCGCCGCCCAGTCTTCGCGCAGGTCCGCCCGCACGACGACCCGTTCGCACGCCGGTCGGGCGTCCTGAGTGGCGAGGACCTCGTCCTTGAACGCCAGCACCTCCGGCAGGTCCAGCTCGAACAGCCGCGTGCCGCCCGGCCAGGCGAGCCGGAACGCTCGCGCGTCGAGCCCGGCCGCGAGCAGCACGACCTGCGTGCAGCCGCTGCCGAGCAGCTGGTCGTCGTAGAACCGGGTGCGGATCACGATCTGCGGGTAGAACATCGCGCCGAACCTGGCCTGCGGTCCGTCGGGCGAGGTGTCAGGCAGCGCCGATCGGCCCGCTTCGAAGAACGCGGCAGCGTACGGGTCGTCGAACAGGCGGTCCGGGCGGCGGCTTTCGGCGGCGCGCAGGGCCGCCACCCCGACGGCCGTACGGCTCACCGCGGGCAGGGACTCGGTCATGATCCCCAACCTACGCCCGACTTTCCGCCGTAGCAGGCCCCGAACCCGGCTCGCTAGCGTGACTGACATGCGACTCGGAGTGGTGTGCGGGATCCTCGCGGTGCTCCTGTCCGGTACGGTGGCTCCGGCCGCCGCGGCGCCCGCGGGAAGCGAACCGGTCTACGACTACGCGAAGGCGGTCCGCGAAACCGTCTGGGTCGACATCGGCCGCGACGGCGACGGAGACGGCCGCTCCGACCGGGTTGCCGCCGACATCGTCCGGCCGAGTGAAGCGACGTCACGCGTTCCGGTGATCATGGACGCCAGCCCGTACTACTCGTGCTGCGGGCGCGGCAACGAAAGCGAGCTGAAGTCGTACGACAGCGCCGGGAAACCGGTGAAGTTCCCGCTGTTCTACGACAACTACTTCGTCCCGCGCGGCTACGCCGTGGTGCTGGTCGACCTGGCCGGCACCAACCGCTCGGCCGGCTGCGCGGACGTCGGCGGCGCTTCGGACGTCGACTCCGCGCGCAAGGTCGTCGACTGGCTGAACGGCCGCGCGGCCGGCTACAGCGCGAAGACCGGCGGCAGCGCCGTGACCGCGAGCTGGAGCACCGGCAACGTCGGGATGATCGGCAAGTCCTACGACGGCACGATCGCCAACGGCGTTGCGGCGACCGGTGTCGCCGGGCTGAAGACGATCGTCCCGATCTCGGCGATCAGCTCCTGGTACGACTACTACCGCTCGGACGGCGCGACCTTCGGCTTCAACCCGGACGGGCTCGCGCGCACGGTCGAAGCGCGCAACAGCGGGCAGAACTGCTCGGCGCAGAACCAGGTCCTCGCCACCGGCGCCACCGCGAACGGCGACTACGGGCCGCTCTGGGCGGACCGGGACTACGTCCGGCAGGCGGGCAACGTGCGGGCCAGCGTGCTGCTGTCCCACGGTGTCAACGACCTCAACGTCAAGACCATCCACTTCGGACAGTGGTGGGCCGCGCTGAACGTCGAGAAGAAGATCTGGCTGGCGCAGACCGGGCACGTCGACCCGTTCGACTACCGGCGGGCCGGCTGGGTCGACCTGCTGCACCGGTGGTTCGACCACTACCTGCTCGGCATCGACAACGGCGTGCAGAACGGCCCGCAGGCCAGCGTCGAGCGGCAGCCGGACCAGTGGGTGGACCAGAGCGCGTACCCGGCGGCGAACGCCCTGGCCACGACACTGCGGCCGCACGCTTCCGGGACCCTCGGCACGTCGGCGGCCTCGGGCACGGCGTCGTTCACCGACAACCCGAGCCTGGGCGAGGACACCTGGGTGACCAGCCCGGGCAGCGCCGCGCTGACGTACTCGACCGGGGCCTTGACCGCGGACCTGCAGGTTTCCGGCACGACCTCGGTGACCGTGACGGCGACGCCGAGCACGCCGTCGGCCCGGCTTTCTGCCCTGCTCGTGGACCTCGGCCCGGCGACGATCCGCAACTTCGCCGGAAGCGGCGAGGGGATCAAGACGGGGACGGCGGAGAACTGCTGGGGCTCGTCGACGTCCGGCGACGACGCCTGCTACCGCGTGACCACGGCGGACGCGAAGAAGGTGAACTACACGATCCTCAGCCGCGGCTGGACCGACCTGGCGAACTACGCTTCCCTTTCCCAGGAACGACCGTTGACCCCGGGAACGGCGTACACGATGACGTTCCGCCTGGCGTCGACCGACCACATCGTGCCGCGCGGGCACGCACTGGCCCTGATCATCGGCGGCACGGACGGCAGCTTCGTCCGCGGGCCGGCCCAGCCGGGCCGGGTGACCCTGGACCTGGCCCGGACGTCGGCCTCGGTCCCGCTCGCCGGTGTGGTGCCCGCGGCGACGACCCACCCGGCCCCGGCCGGCGGCGAGCACGTGCCGTCGGCGGGCCGGGCGGACCTGCGTTAGTTCGCCTCGACCGGGGCGGTCTTCGTGACCGATTTCCGCTGCAGCGCGCGGGCGATCGGCTCGACGACCCGGGCCGCGGTCGGGCCGAGGATCGCCATCAGCAGGACGTACGCCGTCGCCAAGGCCGCCAGTTCGCCCGTGACCGCGCCCGCCGCCACCGCCAGGCCGGCGATGACGATCGAGAACTCGCCTCTCGCGACCAACGCCGCTCCCGCGCGAGCCCGGCCCATCTTCCCGATGCCCTGGCGGCGGGCCGCCCACCAGCCCGTGGCGACCTTCGTCAGCGTCGTGACCACCGCGAGCACCACGGCCCAGCCGAGCACCGGCGGGATCGACGCCGGGTTCGTGTTGAGACCGAAGACCACGAAGAACACCGCGGCGAACAGGTCCCGCAGCGGCTCCAGGATGCGCGTCGCGTTCTCCGCCGTCGAGCCCGAGATCGCGATGCCCAGCAGGAACGCGCCGACCGCGGCCGACACCTGCATCGCCGACGCGAGCCCGGCGACCAGCAGCGCCGCGCCGAGGACCTTGAGCAGGAACACCTCGCGGTCCGGGCTGTCGACGGCGGCCGAGACGTACCGGCCGAACTTGAGCGCGACCACCAGCACCACGGTGATCACCAGCAGCGAGATGCCGACGGCCTCCAGGCCGCCGAGCAGCGACACCCCGCCGAGGACCGCGGTGAGGATCGGCAGGTAGAGCGCCATCGCGAGGTCCTCGAACACGAGGATCGACAGCACCACCGGCGTCTCGCGGTTGCCGAGCCTGCCGAGGTCGCCGAGGACCTTGGCGACGATCCCGGACGACGAGATGTAGGTGACGCCCGCCATCACCATCGCGCCGACCGGGCCCCAGCCCAGCAGCAGCGCGACGGCCGCGCCGGGCGCCGCGTTGAGGACGATGTCGAGCAGGCCCGCCGTCCACGAGCGGCGCAGGCCGGTGAAGAGCTCGGCCGCGGAGTACTCGAGGCCGAGCAGCAACAGCAGCAGCACGACGCCGATTTCGCCGGCCAGGTGCGTGAAGCCGCCGATGTCGGTCAGCGGGATCAGCCCGCCCTCGCCGAAGCAGAGGCCGCCGAGCAGGTAGAGCGGGATGGGGGAGAGGCCGATCTTGCCGGCCAGGCGCCCGAGCACGCCCAGCACGAAGAAGACCGCCCCCAGTTCGATCAGGGACAGCGCGGTGTGGTTCATCGCACCGCTCAGCCGTACTTGAGGATCTTGGCGGCGGCTTCGAGGCCCTCGCCCGTGCCGACCGCGACCAGCAGGTCGCCCCCGGTGAGCGTGAAGTCCGGCGTCGGCGACGGGTGCACCTGCCCGGCCCGCGCGACCGCGACCACCGAAACGCCGGTGCGGGTGCGCATCGCGGTGTCGCCGAGCGTCCGGCCGTCGAACGGGCCGGACGGCTTGATCGGCAGCTGCCGCGTGCTGATCCCCGGCAGGTCGCGGTGCTCCTCGGTGAGCTGCGCGACCAGCTGCGGGGCGCCGAGCAGGTTGGCCAGCGCGCCGGCCTCGTCCGCGGTGAGCGGGATCGAGGCGGCGCAGGCATCGGGATCGTCCGATTTGGACACGATCAGCTCGATGTGGCCGTCCCGCTGGGTGACGACGCCGATGCGGCGGCCGGTACGGGTCGCGAAGTCCTTGCGGACCCCGATGCCGGGCAGGGGAGTTACTTCGACGTTCACCCAACCACCGTAACCCAGGTGTCCGATTCGTGACGCTCAGCCGAGCAGCAGGAGCAGCGCGGCGACGACCATCACCGCGGCGGTCAGCCCGTGCACACCGAAGGCAATGGCCTTCTTTCCCCGGTGGCGAAGGACGATCAGCATGTCGAAGAGCGGCCAGACGGCCGCGGTGAGGAAGACCCAGCCCAGCGCGTGCGGGTCGCCGTAGATCACCAGGGCCAGCGGGACCAGGCCGGCCCCGATGTCGCGGCCGCCCTTGACGTTCAAGAAGGTGTCGGCGTTCGCGGGAGCTTCGTCGAAGCCGAAGCCCGCGGCGATCTTCCTCGGCGCGAAGAGGTAGTTGAGGCCGACGTAGATGATCCCGAGCGAGACGATCGCGACGAGGACGTAGCCGGTGACGAGCATGGTGTTCCCTCCAGTTTTCTAGCATCGCTAGGATTGCTAGCAACGCTAACCTAGCGACGCTAGTTTGTCTAGCAGTGCTAGCATGTGAGCTATGACCCAGCGACAGCGGCGCGTGCGCGACCGGACCGAGCGAGCGCAGCGGATCGTCACCGCGGCACGGGAGCTCGCCGAGGCGGAAGGCTGGGACGCGGTCACCACCCGGCGGCTCGCGGCCCTGATCGAGTACAGCCAGCCGGTGCTCTACAGCCACTTCCCCGGCGGCAAGGACGCGATCATGGCGGCGGCCGCACTGGAGGGCTTCGCCGAGCTGGCGGTCGCGCTGGCCGGAGCGCGCGACGGCGGTCTCGCCGGCATCGCGGGCGCGTACGTCGAGTACGCCGAGGCGAAACCGGCGCTCTACGACGCGATGTTCACGCTCGCGTCCGAGCTGCGGTTCGCCCGGGAAGACACGCCGGAGGTGATGAAGGCGAACTTCGCGGAGATGCTCGCGGTCATCGAACCGGTGGCGGGGCGGCAGGACGCGGGCGTGCTGACCGAGGTGTTCTGGAGCGCGTTGCACGGGCTGGTGACCCTCGACCGCGGCCGGCGGCTGTCCCCGGAGCACCGTGACGAGCGCCTCGCGCTGGTGGTCGCCCGCTTCGGCGCGCGGGCCGACTGATCTCCTCGTTACCCCGACCGGCAGAATGGACACCGGCCAGGACGAGACGAGAACGCTAGGAGAGTGCCGGTGACGGGAGCCCTACGTGGTGTGGTCGCGCTGGACGGCCCGTCGGGGACCGGGAAGACCACCGTCGCCCGCAAGCTCGCCCAGCGCCTCGGCGCCGGCTACCTCGACACCGGTGCGATGTACCGGATGGTCACCCTCGCCGTGCTGCGCGCGGGCGTCGACCCGGCCGACGCGAACGCCGTCGCCGCCGTCGCCGACCGGGCCGAGTTCACCATCGGCACCAGCCCCGACCGGCCCGAGATCCGCCTGGCCGGGGAGGACGTCGCCGCCGACATCCGCGGGCCCGAGGTCACCAAAGCCGTTTCGCCCGTGTCGGCGGTGCCGCACGTGCGTGAGCTGCTGGTCGCCCGGCAGCGGCAGATCATCGACGACGTCGTGGGGCACCGCGGCGGGATCGTCGTCGAAGGCCGGGACATCGGCACCGTCGTCGCGCCGGACTCGCCGCTGAAGGTCTTCCTGACCGCGTCGGCCGACGTCCGCGCGTCGCGCCGCAGCACCCAGGACACCGCGGCCGGGCGGCAGTCGTCGGTCGCCGACGCGCTGGCTTCGGTCGAGCGTCGCGACCACCTCGACTCGACGCGCGCCGCCTCGCCGCTGCGCGCGGCCGAGGACGCCGTGGACGTCGACACCTCCGAGCTGTCGATCGACCAGGTGATCGTCGCGTTGAGCGAGCTGGCCAGCCACCGCGGCCTGCTGGCGGGGTGCAAAGAAGAAGTGGCGCGATGAGCGCTGACGGACTCCCCGAGGGATCCGTCGGCGCACTCCACGACGCCGGGCGGGTCTTCGCCCGGTACTATCTGCGCTCGGCCTTCCGCATCCGGGTGCACGGCCGCGAGCGCGTCCCGGCCACCGGGCCGCTGCTCGTGATCGCCAACCACAGCTCCATGATCGAGCCGCAGCTGATCTTCGGAATGCTTCCGCGGCGTTCGGCGTTCCTGGTCAAGGCCGAGATGTTCGGCGGGGTCGTCGGCAAGTTCATGCTGGCGATCGGGCAGATCCCGCTCAAGCGCGGCGAGATCGACCGCAAGCCGCTGATGACCGCGGTCGGCGTGCTCAAAGGCGGCGGAGTCGTCGGGATCTTCCCCGAAGGCACCCGCGGTGCCGGGGACGTCGGCGCGGCCGAACGCGGCGCGGCCTGGCTGGTCCGGGCCTCCGGCGCGACCGTGCTCCCGGTCGCGACGCGGGGCACGCTCAAGCCGGCCGGAGGCAGACGACGGTTCCGGCCGCGGGTGGACATCCTCGTGGGGGAGCCGTTCACGCCGAAGGTCGGACCGGGGAAGACCGGGCTCGACCAGGGCACCGAAGAGCTGCGCGGTGAGCTCGCGGCGCTCGTGAAGACTTTGGACGACTGGCGTGCCGAACACGGATTCGGCGCGGTATAAGGGAAATTGGGTTTGTGATGGAAGAGTTGGACAGCGTCGGCGAAGTCGACGGCACCTGGTCGGAAGAGACCGAATTCGCCGCGCTCGACGCGCAGATCGAGGCAGCCGAGCTGGCCGAGGAGGCCGCGCTCGCGCAGCCGGTGCTCGCCGTCGTCGGCCGCCCGAACGTGGGCAAGTCGACGCTGGTCAATCGCATCCTCGGCCGGCGCGAAGCCGTCGTGCAGGACGTGCCGGGCGTGACCCGCGACCGCGTCGCCTACGACGCCTACTGGGGCGGGCGCAAGTTCACCCTGGTCGACACGGGTGGCTGGGAGCCGGACGCCACCGGGCTGCAGGCCTCCGTCGCCGCCCAGGCCGAGCTGGCCATGCAGACCGCGGACGCCGTGCTGCTGGTGATCGACGCTTCGGTCGGCGCCACGGCCACCGACGAAGCCGTCTCGAAGGTGCTGCGCCGGTCCAAGAAGCCGGTGCTGCTGGCCGCCAACAAGGTCGACGACGACCGGCTGCTCGCGGACACCGCGTCGCTGTGGTCGCTCGGCCTCGGCGAGCCGCACCCGGTCAGCGCGCTGCACGGCCGCAGCTCCGGCGACCTGCTCGACGCCATCCTCAAGGCCCTGCCCGAGTCGCCGCGCGAAGGCGGTGCCGTGACGTCGGGGCCGCGGCGCGTCGCGCTGGTCGGCAAGCCGAACGTCGGCAAGTCGAGCCTGCTGAACAAGCTGTCCGGCGAGGAACGCTCGGTCGTCGACTCGGTCGCCGGCACCACCGTCGACCCGGTCGACTCGCTGGTCGAGCTGGACGGCGAGACCTGGCGGTTCGTCGACACGGCCGGCCTGCGCAAGCGCGTCAACTTCGCCGCCGGCGCCGAGTACTACGCCTCGCTGCGCACCAAGACCGCGATCGACGCGGCCGAGGTCGCGATCGTGTTGCTGGACGCGGCCGAGCCGCTGTCGGAGCAGGACCTGCGGGTGCTGACCATGGTCGTCGAGGCCGGCCGCGCCTGCGTCCTGGCGTTCAACAAGTGGGACCTGGTCGACGAGGACCGCCGCCACGCGATGGTCCGCGAGCTCGACCGCGGCCTGGTCCGCGTGCCGTGGGCGGAGAAGGTCAACATCTCGGCGCTGACCGGCCGCTCGGTGCGCAAGCTCGCGCCGGCCCTGCGGACGGCGCTGAAGTCGTGGGACCAGCGGGTGCCGACCGGCCAGCTCAACGCGTGGCTCTCCGACCTGGTCGCAGCCACCCCGCCGCCGGTCCGCTCCGGCAAGCAGCCGAAGGTCCTGTTCGCGACCCAGGCCGGCATCCGCCCGCCGACGCTGGTCCTGTTCACCACCGGCTTCCTCGAGGCGGGCTACCGCCGGTTCATCGAGCGCAAGTTCCGCGAGCAGTTCGGCTTCACCGGGACCCCCGTCCGGGTGAATGTCCGGGTCCGCGAAAAGAAGGCAAAGCCCAAGGTCGGCGGAAAAGCCGCCCGAACCCGGTGACGTTACGGGCATCACATGTGATTCCACAGGCATCACTCGTGATTGGAGGGGCATCACTCTCGATGCCCCTCCAATCACGCATGATGCCTCCCCAATCACACGTGATACCTCTCTGATCACGCGTGATGCCCCGGTGATCGTGAGGTCCGACACGCGAGCGTGACCCTGTGGATATCTTTCGGTGATCTGCGGGTATGGTTGAGGGTCGTTGCGGGCGCCTCAATGGGAGAGCAAGCCCGGTTGAGGCTCCCGGAAGGTGAGTGGTGGGCTTGCGCGCCCATGGTTCGTCCCTGCACGTCTGCGTCACGGTCGAGGTGAACGCCCGATGACCGTCACGATCGAACCCACTGGGCCCGCCGCCGAGGTGACGCTCGCCCCGGTCGCCGACCGGGCGCTGTTCTGGTCCGGTCTCGGCACCGCCGAGCGCACCCTCCTCGACGTCCTGGCCGCGACGGCCGAGCGGCACCCGAACGCCGCCGCGATCGACGACGGCGCCACCACCCTGACCTACCGGCGGCTGCTCGACGAGATCGACGTCTACGGACGCCGCCTCAGGAGCTACGGCGTCGGCCTCGGCGACCGCGTCGGCATCCGGATCTCCTCCGGCACCGCCGAGCTGTACATCGCCATCCTCGCCACCCTGTCCGTCGGCGCCGCGTACGTGCCGGTCGACGCCGACGACCCGGACGAGCGCGCCGAGCTGGTCTTCGAAGAAGCACAGGTCGCGGCGGTCGCCACCGACGGCAAGATCAACGTCCACTCCACGCCCGGCGGCCGCGAAGGCCGCCCCGGCCCGGCCGACGACGCCTGGATCATCTTCACCTCCGGCTCCACCGGCAAGCCCAAGGGTGTCGCGGTCACCCACGCGAGTGCCGCCGCCTTCGTCGACGCCGAGGCCGAGCTCTTCCTCACCGACGAGCCCATCGGCCCCGGTGACCGCGTCCTGGCCGGCCTGAGCGTCGCCTTCGACGCCTCCTGCGAAGAGATGTGGCTGGCCTGGCGCCACGGCGCCTGCCTGGTCCCCGCGCCCCGCGCGCTGGTCCGCACCGGCGTCGACCTCGGTCCGTGGCTGGTCGCGCAGCGCATCACCGTCGTCTCGACCGTGCCGACCCTGGCCGCCCTGTGGCCCGCCGACGCCCTCGAAGACGTCCGCCTGCTCATCTTCGGCGGCGAAGCGTGCCCGCCGGAGCTGGCCGAACGCGTCGCCGTCGAAGGCCGCGAAGTCTGGAACACCTACGGCCCGACCGAGGCCACCGTCGTGGCGTGCGCCGCGCAGCTGACCGGCGAAGGCCCGGTGCGGATCGGCCTGCCGCTCGTCGGCTGGCAGCTCGCCGTGGTCAACGACGAAGGTGAGCCGGTCGCCATGGGCGAGACCGGCGAGCTCGTCATCGGCGGCGTCGGCCTGGCCCGCTACCTCGACGCGGCCAAGGACGCCGAGAAGTTCGCGCCGCTGCCGTCGCTGGGCTGGCAGCGCGCCTACCGCTCCGGCGACATGGTCCGCGCCGAAGAAGAAGGCCTGCTGTTCCTCGGCCGGCTCGACGAGCAGGTCAAGCTCGGCGGCCGCCGCATCGAGCTGGGCGAGGTCGACGCCGCGCTGCAGGCCCTGCCGGGTGTGCAGGGCGCGGCCGCCGCGATCCGCCGCACCAAGGCCGGCAACCAGGTCCTCGTCGGGTACGTCGTCCCCGGCAGCGAGGACTTCGACCACGACCAGGCCGCCACGCGCCTGCGTGAGCACCTGCCCGCCGCGCTGGTCCCGCTGCTCGCCGTCGTCGACGACCTGCCGACGCGCACTTCCGGCAAGGTCGACCGCAACGCCCTCCCGTGGCCACTGTCCACAGTGGAGGCTTCCGGGCTGACCCCGACCGAGACGTGGCTCGCCGAAGGCTGGGCGGAAATCCTGGGCGTGTCGGTCGACAGCCCGAAGGCGGACTTCTTCACCCACGGCGGCGGCAGCCTGACCGCCGCGCAGGTGGTCGCCCGCATCCGCACCCGGCACCCGCAGGTGTCGGTCGCCGACATCTACGCCTTCCCCAAGCTGGGCGCGCTCGCCGCGATGCTGGACGCGCTGAGCGGCCAGGCCACCGAACGCCGGGACGTCGCGCCGACGAAACGCCGCGCCGGCGTCATCCAGACGCTGCTGATGGTCCCGCTGATGGGTCTGGTCGGGCTGCGCTGGGCGACGCTCGCCGCCGCGCTGTCGAACGTGCTGTCGCTGCTCGGGTTCGCCTGGGCACCGACGCTGAGCTGGGCCTGGATCGGCCTGGCCTGGGTGGCGCTGTTCAGCCCGGCGGGCCGGATCGCCATCGCCGCGGGCGGCGCGCGCGTGCTGCTGTCCGGCGTGCGCCCCGGCACCTACCCGCGCGGCGGGAGTGTCCACTTGCGACTGTGGACGGCCGAGAAGCTCGCCGAGTTCAGCGGCGCGGACAGCGTCGCCGGCGCGTCCTGGATGACGACGTACGCGAAGGCGCTCGGCGCGCGGATCGGCAAGGACGTCGACCTGCACTCGCCGCCGCCGGTCACCGGCTTCCTCAAGCTGGGCCGTGGTGCGGCGATCGAGCCCGAGGTCGACCTGACCGGGCACTGGGTCGACGGCGACGTCGTGCACATCGGCAAGGTCCACGTGGGCGCGGAGGCCCGTGTCGGCGCGCGCAGCACGCTGTTCCCGGGCGTCCGCATCGGCAAGGGCGCGGAGATCGCGGCGGGTTCGACCGTCCGCGGCGCCGTCCCGGCCGGGCAGCGCTGGGCCGGTTCGCCCGCCGCGCGCGTGGCCAAGGACGAGCGCGACGCGCTGAAGTGGCCGTCGAGCCGCCCGCCGCGGTCGCACTTCTGGTCCGCCGTCTACGGCGTGACTTCCCTGGCCCTCGGCTTCCTGCCCGGCGTCGCCGCGCTGGCGGGCGTCGCCGTCCTCGGCTACGCGATCGCGGGCGCCCCGACACTCCTGGACGCCTTCACCCGGGCGATGATCTTCGTTCCGGTCGCGACCGTTGCGTACTTCGCCGCGTACATGCTGCTCGTGCTCGTCGGTGTCCGGTCGCTGAGCATCGGCATGGTCGAGGGCTACCACCCGGTGCACGGCCGCGTCGCGTGGCAGGTCTGGGCCACCGAACGCCTGATGAGCATGGCTCGCGAAGGCCTGTTCCCGCTGTACGCCAGCCTGTTCACGCCGGTGTGGCTGCGGCTGCTCGGCGCGAAGGTGGGTCGCAACGTCGAGGCGTCGACCGTGCTGGCCCTGCCGAAGATGACCAAGGTCGACAGCGGCGCGTTCCTCGCCGACGACACCATGGTCGCCACCTACGAGCTCAACCACGGCTGGCTGCACGTCGCCCCGGCCCGGATCGGCAAGCAGGCCTTCCTCGGCAACTCGGGGATGACCGCGCCCGGTCGTTCGGTGCCGAAGCGCGGCCTGGTCGGCGTGCTGTCGTCGACGCCGCTGAAGGCGAAGAAGGGCTCTTCGTACCTCGGCATGCCGCCGCTGCCGGTCCGTCGCGCGGTCGGCGACGCCGACACGAGCCGCACCTACACCCCGGCGTTGCACCTCAAGGCGGCACGGGCGCTGGTCGAGCTGTGCCGGATCGTCCCGGTCATGTGCGGCGTCGCGCTGACCGTCGTGGTCGCCTTCGGCCTGCTGTGGACGGCTTCGGCGTTCGGCTTCGGCGTTGCCGCGCTGCTGGCCGGGCCCGCCCTGCTGGCAGCCGGGCTCGTCGCGGCGCTGACCGCGACGGTGATGAAGTGGCTGCTGGTCGGCAAGTTCCGCGAGATCGACCACCCGCTGTGGAGCTCCTTCGTCTGGCGCAACGAGCTGGCCGACACCTTCGTCGAGGCCCTCGCCGTGCCGTGGCTGATCGGCTCGGTCGGCGGCACCCCGCTGCTGACCGCGTGGCTGCGCACGATGGGTGTCAAGATCGGCCGCGGTGTCTGGCTGGAGACGTACTGGCTGCCCGAGGCCGACCTCGTCGAGCTGGGCGACGGCGCGACGATCAACCGCGGCTGCGTCGTGCAGACGCACCTGTTCCACGACCGGATCATGAGCATGTCCCGGGTGACCCTCGGCGAAGGCGCGACGCTCGGCCCGCACGGGATCGTGCTGCCGGGCGCGGGCATCGGCGCGCGCACCACGGTCGGCCCGGGCTCGCTGGTGACCCGCGGCGACGAGGTGCCCGCCGACACCCGCTGGCTGGGCAACCCGATCTCCGCGTGGCCGGGTAAGTAAGTAACGAAAGCAGGGCCAGGCGCGCCGGACTCACCCGTCCGTGCGAGCCTGGTTCCAGCACGCACGACGAAAGGTTCGCCACGGGTGATTGCGAAGGCTCCCGCTCCCGGCGCGGACACCTCCGGCGACCCCTACCTGCCCGCGCACGGCAACGGGGGCTACCGGACCCGGCACTACGACCTGAACCTCGACTACAAGGTCGCACCCAACCGGCTCTCGGCGTCGGCGATGATCACCGCGGAGGCGACGCAGGCGCTTTCCCGCGTCAGCCTCGACTTCGGCGAGTTCCGGATCAACCGCGTGCTGGTCGACGGCAAGCCCGCGAAGTACCTCAAGCGCGGCGTGAAGCTGCACGTCAAGCCGGCGAAGTCGATCCCGGCGGGCGCGGCGTTCACCGTCGAGGTCCACTACGTCGGTAACCCGCGCCCGGTGGGGAGCCGCTGGGGTGACGTCGGCTGGGACGAGCTGACCGACGGCGCGCTCGTGGCGAGCCAGCCGGTCGGGGCGCCGTCGTGGTTCCCGTGCAACGACCACCCGTCGGACAAGGCGGCGTACCGGGTGAGCGTGACGACGGCGTCGCCGTACCTGGTCGCGGTCACCGGCACCCTGGTCGAGCGTTCGACGTCGGCGAGCACGACCCGCTGGGTTTTCGAGCGGCCGGAGCCGACGGCGACGTACCTGATGAGCGTCCAGATCGGCCGCTACGACGACATCGAGCTGACCGGCCGCGGCTGGGGGTCGCCCACCGGCGTGGGTGCGCGCCTGCTGAGCCTCGGCTTCGGCCGCGGCGGCGTCGAGTCGGTCGCTCCCACGGTCCCGCAGCACGCGGCCGTGCCCCCGCGGCTGCGGCGCGCGTTCGAGCGCGACTTCGGGCGGCAGGGCCGGATGATGGAGTTCCTGCAGCGCCTGTTCGGCCCGTACCCGTTCGCCGAGTACGCCATCGTCGTGACGGACGACGACCTCGACGACCCGATCGAGGCCCAGGGCATGGCGATCTTCGGCGCCAACCACGTCGACGGCCGCCGCACCCACGAGCGGCTCGTCCTGCACGAGCTGGCCCACCAGTGGTTCGGCAACAGCCTGACGGTGGCGGACTGGCGCCACATCTGGCTGAACGAGGGCTTCGCGACGTACGCCGAGTGGCTGTGGTCGGAGGAGACGGGCGGCCAGTCCGCCGCGGCACTGGCCCGCAGCTGGTACGCGCGCATCAAGGCCAAGCCGGCGGACGTCCGGATCGCCGACCCGGGCGTGGCCCGGATGTTCGACGAGCGCGTCTACAAGCGTGGTGGGTTGACGCTGCACGCGCTGCGGGCCGAGATCGGGGACCCGGCGTTCTTCGCGTTGTTGAAGTCGTGGGCCGAGGAGCACCGGCACGGGCTGGTCACGACGGATCTGTTCGTGGCCGCGGCGGAGACACAGGCGGGCCGGCCGCTGGGCGCGTTCTTCACCCGTTGGCTGCACACGGGAGCACTGCCCCCGCTTCCCTGATTCATCCGATGTCTCTGCCGCTTTCCGGGTGAACTCCTCTGGCCTTTTGGGCCCTCCTCTGCAAGTATGGCCGGACGCCGCCGCAAGATCTCGCCGAAACGTAGTATGACTTCGGAGGATTCTTCATGGACGCAATGTCCCGGCGGACAGTGCTTCGCTCTGCCTCGGTCCTGGCCGGGGCCGCCGCCTTCGGGGGTCTGTGGGCCCGCGCGGCCCCGCCCGCGCTCGCCGGCGGATCGAACCCGCACCGGGATGTCGCCGCCGATGCGCGGATGGTCTGGCGGCGGTTGCCCAAGAACTGGCAGGAAGGGCCCTTCCTCGCCAACGGCTACCTCGGCGTCCAGGTCTACGCCGGGAAGACGCCGCAGGTCCTCAAGTTCATGCTCAGCCACACCCAGGTGCAGGACCAGCGCATCCAGTGGGAAGCCGGCATCGGACTCTCCCGCCTGCCCATCGGCTCCCTCACCCTCACCCTGGCCGGCGCGATCACCGCCGTCGACTGGACGCTCGACCTCTACAACGCCGAGCTCGGCGGGACCATCACCACCACCCAGGGCTCGGTTGCCTTCTCCGCCGTCGTGCACAACGACCTCGGCGTGCTGCTCGTCTCGCTGACACCGAGCGCCGGGGAAGCCGCTGCCGCCTGGGCGTTCCAGCCCCTCGAATCGGCCACCACCCGGACCGTCCGCAAGCCGCCCGAGTACGTCGCGAACCCGGCGCCCGAGCTGGGGGACGGCTACTGCGCGCAGCCCATGCTCGCCGGCGGCGGGTACACCACCGCTTGGCAGGAACGCGCCATCGGCACGAGACGGCTGCTCGCCGCCACCGTCGCCTACAGCTTCCCGGGCACCACTCACACTGCCGACGCGAAAGAGGCCGTCCGGAAAGCGCTTGCCGCCCGCCCGGCCGCGCTGCTCGCCCGGCATCGCCGCTGGTGGAACGACTACCACCGGCGCAGCTTCGTTTCAGTGCCCGACAAGCAGGTGCAGCGGTTCTACTGGATCCAGCTGTACAAGATCGCGGCCGCCACCCGCGCGGGCGGGCCGGTCGTGTCCGAATGGGGGCCGTGGTTCCCCGAGGTCGGCAACAGCTGGACCGCCGTCTGGTGGAACCTCAACGTCCAGGTCACCTACCCGATCGTCAACAGCACCAACCACCCCGAACTCGATGCCGTCACCGAGACCTTCCGGCGCGACCACGCGAACCTCGAGGTGTCCGTCCCGCCCGCGTACCGCGACGGCGGCACCTACGCCCTCTCGCACCCGGGCGACTGGCGGCTGCGGCCCGGCGGCACGCGCTCGGTGGGCGTCCCCGGGACGACGTCCAAGACCGACCAGACCGGGAACCTGCTGTGGGGCCTGCACAACGTCTGGCTGGCCTACCGCCACCACATGGACAAACGGGTGCTTCGCGACGTCCTGTACCCGACGCTGGCGAAGGCGCTGAACTTCTACCGCCACTTCCTGTTCGCCGGCCCGGACGGGTCGCTGCACCTGCCGCTGACCCGGTCGCCGGAGTACGCCGACGCGCCCGACTGCACCTACGACCTGTCGCTGATCCGGTGGGCGGCCCGCACGCTCGTCGACACCGCCCGGATCCTGTGCCTCGACGAACCGCGCGTGCCGAGCTGGCGGGAAATCGGCGCGAAACTCGTGTCGTACCACGAAGATCCGGCCAACGGCGTGCTGATCGGCGACGGCGTCCCCCTGGCGGCCTCGCACCGGCACTTCTCGCACCTGCTGTGGCTGTACCCGCTGCGCGAGAAGGTCTGGGACCGCCCGGGTGACCGCGGCATCATGACGCGCACTTTCACCCACTGGGCCGCCGACCAGACGGCCTGGCACGGCTACAGCTACGCGGCCGCGTCGTCGATGAACTCGGTCATGGAAGCGCCCGAGGAAGCTTTGCGCTACTTGAAGTTCTTCCTCGACCGGAACATCGTGGCCGACACCGAGCTGACCGCGAACACGATGTACCGCGAGGGCTCCAACTTCGCGATCGAGAGCCCGATCACCGCGGCCCAGTCCGTTGTGGACATGTTGATGCAGGGCTCCGGCGGCGTGCTCAAGGTCTTCCCGTCGGTGTCGGCGACCTGGCGCGACGCCTCGATCGCCGGGCTGCGCGCGGAAGGCGCGTTCCTCGTGGACGCCTCCCGCCGCGACGGCCGGACCGAATTCGTCCGCGTGCACAGCGAAGCCGGCGAACCCCTGGTGCTCCAGCACGGCGTCGCCGGGGACGTCGACGTCCGCGACGAGCACGGCCGCCGGCTGTCGTGGCGCCCGGCCGGGCTGGGACGGATCGCGATCGGGCTGCGGCGCGGCGGCACCGCCGTCGTCACCCCGCGGGGCGGGCGGCCGGACTTCGGGCCGCGGGACGTCCCCGCGCTCGGGCCCGCGCCGGCGTGGGGCCTGCCGAGCTGAAATCCGCTTTCGACAAGGAGGTCGAATGGACATCACCCGCAGAACGGTGCTCGGTGGCGCGCTCGCCGGGCTGGCCGCCGCCGGCTTCGCCGCCGGAGCCGAGGCCGCACCCGGCGGCGACGACTTCGGCTGGGCCGGGTTCCTCGGCACCGCCGACCTGGTCTGGCGGCGGCTGCCGAAGACCTGGTACGAGGGCCCGTTCCTGGGCAACGGTTACCTCGGCTCCGGCATCTACGCCGAGCCCGGGCAGAACGCGATCCGGTTCAACGTCCAGCACAGCCAGGTCCAGGACCACCGCCCGGAGTTCGGGTCGCTGTTCGGCCTGGCCCGGCTCCCGATCGGGTATTTCACGCTCGAACCGGTCGGCGCGATCACCGCGATCGACTGGCGGATGGACCTGTGGAACGCCGAGCTGACCGGCACGATCACGACGGCGGCGGGCAGCCTCAGCCTGCGCGCGATCGTCCACACCGGACAGTCGCTGCTCGCCGTCGAAATCCGGCCCTCCGAAGGGGAACGCGGGTTCAAGTGGGTGTTCCACCCGGCGGTCGCGGTCAGCCCGCGCGCCGACCCGGTGTGGAACAAGCCGCCGCCGGCCGGGTACACCGCGAACCCGCCGGTACAGCTGTCGGCGAGCGGGGACGCGCACTTGGCCGTCCAGCCGCTGCTGGCCGGCGGCGAGCACGTGACGGCCTGGCGGGAGGTCACCCGCGGCGGCGCACGCACGCTGTACACGTCGGTCGCCTGGTCGCACCCCGAAAAGACGTCGGCGGCGCGGGCGCTGGGCACGGTCCGCCGGGCGGCGGAGTTCGGCGCGCTGACCCAGGACCACCGGCGCTGGTGGCACGACCACTACCGGCAGAGCTTCCTGTCCATTCCGGACACCCGGCTCCAGAGCTTCTACTGGATCCAGCTGTACAAGGTGGCTTCGGCGGCACGGCGCGAGGCCCCGGTGATGGCGACCTCCGGGCCGTGGCTGGAGAACACCCCGTGGCCGGCGACGTGGTGGAACCTCAACGTCCAGCTCGAGTACTGGCTGATCCACGGCTCCAACCACCTGGAGCTCGACGCCGTCGGCTACGCGCTCGACAGGTACCGGGCCAACCTGACGAGCCAGGTCGCTTCTCCCTATCAGGCCGACTCGGCGGGGATCCCACGGACGACCGACATGACGCTGCTCAACGGCGTCTCGAACGCGACCAGCGGGTTCCCGGTCGGGATCCCGGGGCAGGACACGCCGACGCCGGAGGTCGGCAACCTGACCTGGGCGCTGCACAACGTGTGGCTGTCCTACCGGCACACTCTCGATCGCGCGCTGCTCCGGGACACGTTGGTCCCGTTGCTGCGCAAGGCGATCAACTACTACCTGCACTTCCTCGCGCCCGGGCCGGACGGGAAGCTGCACCTGCCGCCGACGTTCTCGCCCGAGTACGGCGTCAACGCCCCGGACTGCAACTACGACCTCTCGCTGATCCGCTGGGGCTGCAGGACGCTGCTGCAGCACGCGCCCGGCGATCCGTTGGCGCCTCGCTGGCGGAACGTGCTGGCGACCTTGGTGGACTACCCGGCCGACGTCAACGGCTACATGATCGGCGCCGGGGTCCCGTTCGCCAAGTCGCACCGGCACTACTCGCACCTGCTGCAGATCTACCCGCTCTACGACGTCACCTGGGAGCAGCCGGAGCACCGGGCGATCATCGAAACGTCGCTGAACCACTGGGTCGGCTTCGAAGGCGCGTTGCAGGGCTACACGTTCACCGGGGCGGCGTCGATCTCGGCGCAGATGCTGCGCGGCGAGCAGGCCGCGTTCTACCTCGGCGAGCTGCAGCGGCGGTACATCCAGCCGAACACGATGTACAAGGAGTCCGGGCCGGTCATCGAGACGCCGTTGTCGGCGGCGAAGTCCCTCCAGGACATGCTGGTGCAGAGCTGGGGCGGCGTGCTGCGACTGTTCCCGGCGGTGCCCGCGGCCTGGGGTGACATCGCGCTGCGGGACTTCCGCACCGAAGGCGCGTTCCTGCTCAGCGCGTCGCGTGCCGGCGGGAAGACGCGCTGGCTGAAGGTGCACAGCGAGGCCGGGGCGCCGTGCGTGCTGCGGCCGGGCATCGACGGCGAGCTCGCGGTGACCGACGCCCGAGGCCGGGCGCGTCGCTGGCGGCGGCTGGCGAACGGGGACGTCCAGGTCGAACTCGGGTGCGGCGAGGACGCGTACGTCTACCGGAAGGGGGACCGGCCGGACTTCGGCGTCCGGCCCGTCGCGCCGGGCGGGGCGAGTGCGCCTTGGGGCTTGCCGTGATCGGGCGTTTTGCGCGCCGGGAGGTGGTCTTGACGGCAGAATGAGGCTCCTCCGACGAAGGGGAGCGTGGATGAGCGAGCCGGACGGCAGACCCGGGCCGTACTTGCCGTGGCAGCCGCCGGTGCCGCCGAAGCAGTCGTCGACGACGGCGATCGTGCTGGTCACCGGCTCGGCCGCGGTCGTCGTGGCGATGGCGCTGGCCTTCCTGGCGTGGGGCTATCCGGGGTTCCTGCGCAAGCCGGACGGCCAGGCCGGTGGCGCGATCTGGACCCCGACGCCGTCAACCTCGTCTTCGGTGCTTCTGCCGGGTCCACCGGCCGCGATCCCCGGCGGCCGGGCGCCGATGCCGAAGCGGACGAAGCCGCTGGCCGACCCGGTGACGTGCGCGTTCACCCCGGACGCCGGCTCGCCGGCGCCGAAGAAGGTCGCGCTCCCGCCGGACGGCCCGGCGCCGTCTTCCGGCACGGTCGGCGTGCGGCTGGCGACGTCCGCGGGCGACATCGGGCTCACACTGGACCGCGCGCTCGCGCCGTGCACGGTGGTGAACTTCCTGAGCCTGGCGAAGCAGGGCTTCTACGACGGCACGTCGTGCCACCGGCTTTCGGTGAGCACCGGGCTGCAGATGCTCCAGTGCGGCGACCCGGTCGGCGACGGCACCGGCGGCCCGGGCTACACGATCCGCGACGAGCTGTTCCCCGGCCTGACCTACGGCCGCGGCGTCCTCGCGATGGCGAAGACGTCCGCCCCCGACTCCGGCGGCTCCCAATTCTTCCTGGTCTTCGGCGAGATCGACATCCCGCCCGAGTACGCGGTCTTCGGCAGCATCAACGACCCCGGACTCGAAACCCTCGACACGATCGCCCGCGCCGGAATCGACCCGGCAAAACCCGGCATCGGCGACGGCAGCGGCCCACCCAAGCTCCCCGTCACCCTCACCCACGTCACTTCTTGACCGTGCGACAAGAGGCATCATGCGTGATTGGGCGGGCATCACTCGTGATTGGAGGGGCATCGGACGTGATGCCCCTCCAATCACGCATGATGCCTCTCGGCGCCCATCTTGGCCGCGCGTCGCGTTAGGGTGTGCCGGTGAGGCCGGTCAGGAGCGTCCGGCGGCCGCCGCCGACCAGGTCCAAAGTGGACGCCCGGCTCGGTGCTCGGCCGGTGGAACAGCTCCGGATCACGACCGGGAGGAGCGGGGACGCCGTCGGGCAGCACCGCACCGGAGACATACCGCTGGTCCAGTTCGACGCGTTGAACTCGTAGTGCTTCAGCCGTTTCCGCGCCCCCTCGGCCGTCGGCGTCGGTGTCGGCCGGCCCGAGTTCGCCCACGCTGCCTCCTCGACCGCGGTGGTACCCGGTCTAAGCTGGGCATCCGGACGCACAGACGCTGGGGGAGCCCGTTGCCGTTCACCTTCGCGCACCCGGCTGCCGTGGTGCCGCTGGCCCGGTGGCTCTGGCTGCCGGGGCTGGTCGCGGGGTCGCTCGCGCCCGACGTCGCCTACTACGTGCCGATCCCGGGCCCGACCCACGAAATCCCCGGCTTGGTGACCGTCGACCTGCTGCTCGGGCTGGCGCTGGTGGCGGTGGGGTACGCGGTGCTCGCGCCGGTCCTGGCGTTCGGCCCGGCCGGCTGGCGCGAGCGGGTGCCGCACCCGGGCCGCGTCCCGTGGCCGGGCGCGGTGGTCTCGATCGCGGTGGGGGCGGCGACGCACCTGCTCTGGGACGCCTTCACCCACACGGACGGCTTGGCCGTGCGGCACTGGGCGTGGCTCCGGATCTCCGTCGTGGGCCCGCACCGGCTGTACAACGTGGTCGGGTACGTGTCGTCGGCCGGTGGCCTGCTCCTGCTCGGGGTGCTGGTCGGGCGCTGGTACCGCCGGGCGCCGCGGGGCTCGCGGGGGTGGCCGGCGCTGCCCCGCACCGGCCGGCTCGTGGTGGCGGCCGGGCTCGGCGCGGGGCTGGTGGTGGGAGCGCTGCTCGGGCTGACGGACCCCGTGAGCGAGGTCAGCGGGTACGACTGGGTGCGGTGCCTGCTGATCGGCGCGGTCCGCGGTGGTGCGGTCGCGGCGGCTGGTTACGTCGTCGCGTGGCCGCTGGTTCAGCCGGGGGCCGCGCGCCCGTGGCGCCAGTAGCCGAGGAACGCGATGTCCGCCTTCGGCCAGCCGCGGTCGCGCACCAGGTGGCGGCGCGCGCCCGTGGCCAGCGCGGCTTCCCCGGCGATCCAGGCGTAGGCGGGACCGGACGGCAGGACGGCTTCGCGGATCGTCGCCAGAGCCAGCGAACCCGGACGCCCACCGGGCCCCGGGCGCGGCAGCCAGTGCACCCGCACTCCGGGCGGTGCTTCGACCTGCCGGACGTCCGCTGCCGAAGGCACCTCCAGGAACACCTCCGCCACGAGGTCGTCCCGCGCGTGTTCGAGGATCGCCAGGATCGCGGGCAGCGCGCTCTCGTCCCCGGCCAGCAGCTGCCAGGACGCCCCGGGCGGCGGCAGGTAGCCGACGCCGAGGTCGAAGACGCCGGCCGGCTCGCCCGGACGCACCCGGCGCGCCCAGTCGGCGGCGGGAGCGTCGCCGTCGTGGAGGGCGAACTCGATGTCGATCTCGCCGGGCCGCGCCCGCCGGATCGTGTAGTTGCGGACCCAGGGGCGGCGGGACTTCGGCAGCACGAGCAGTTCGGCCATCCAGCCCTCGTTGTCCAGTGTGGGCATGCGGAGCCGGTCCTGTCCCATGCGCGGGAAGAACAGCCGCACGGCCTGGTCGTCGCCGGCCGGCTCGAACTCCGCCAGTGCGGGACCGCCGAGGGTGATGGTGCGGAACGCCGGGCTGGGTGCGGTGTTCGCGCGGACTTCCAGGGTGATCATCCGCCGCGTCCGGGGGCGGCGCACCTTCGGGATCATCAGACGTCCAGCACGAGCCGCGGCGACAGCGCGCGCGACACGCACGGGTACATCCGGCCCGCCGCCGCGCCGATGTCGTCGCGGTGCTCGGGTTCACCTTCGAGGACGATGACCTCGCAGCTGCCGCACACGCCTTCCCGGCACGCCGACGGCACCTGACGCCCGGCGTGGTTCAGCGCATCCAGCAGCGACTCGTCCGCCGGCACCTGGATCGTGCCCCCGGACCGGGCGCACCCCACCTCGAACGGGGTGTCCGGCCCGAACGTCCGCCGGGTGGGCTCGAAACGCTCGGTGTGCACGGCGGGGAACGCCGCCTCCGCCGCGTCCACCATGGACGCCGGGCCGCAGCAGTACACGTCCGCGGCCGGGAACTCCGCGGCCAGCGCCGCGAGGTCCGGGCGCCCGAGCCGCACGCGTTCCCCGTACGCCGAAGAGAGTTCGGCGGCGAACGGACGGCCCGCGTACGCCAGGGTCACCGCGGCACCGGAAGCGACGGCGGAACGCAGCATCGGCACGATCGGCGTGATCCCGATCCCGCCCGCCACGAACAGGTACTCCGCCGCCGGGTGGAGCGGGAAGTGGTTGCGGGGCAACGAAACCGGCAGGGTCCGCCCCGGCTGCAGGAACAGGTGGACGTACTCCGAGCCGCCGCGGCTCAGCGGGTCGTGGCGGACCGCGATGCGGTAGGCCGACAGGTCGCCGGGGTCGCCGCACAGGGAGTACTGCCGCGTCAGCCAGTTCGGCAGTTCCAGGTCGATGTGCGCGCCCGGCTCCCACGGCGCCAGTGGACCTTCGTCGCCGCGCAGGACCAGGGAAACGACGTCGTCGGTGACGCGCTCGATGCGCTCCAGGATCGTCTTCTGCATGTCAGTACAGCTTCCGGTAGCCGTCTTCGAGGAGCTGGTCGAGCAGCGCCGGCTCGAGGTTCATCTTCTCGGCGGCGATCTCGCCCGCCGACGGCAGTTCCGCGGCCAGCGCCCGGCTCGCCGGGTCCCACAGCCGCGACCGGATCAGCGCACGGCCGCAGTGGAAGTACACCTCGGCGACGTCGACGACGATCGCCAGCACCGGCGCCTTGGCCTCGGTGCGCATCCGGGCGAGCACGTCCGGGTCGTCGGTGACGTACGCGCTCCCGTTGACGCGCAGGGTTTCCCGCATGCCGGGGACGAAGAACAGCAGGCCGACGCCGTCGTTCTCGCCGATGTTGCGGAAGGAGTCGGCGATCTTGTTGCCGGGCCGGTCGGGCAGGGCCAGGGTTCGCCCGTCGAGCACCTTGACGAAGCCGGGGTAGTCGCCGCGGGGCGAGCAGTCGGCGCGGCCCGCGGCATCCGCGGTGGCCAAGGTCAGGAACGGCGAGTGGGCGATGAAGCGGCGGGCGTGCGGGTCGATGCGGTCGCCGATCTTGGCCTTGATCATCTCTTCCGGCTCGCCCAGCCGGGCCCGCACCTCGGCCGCAGAGACTCGGGGCAGCGTGTTTGTGCTGGTCATGGCACAATTATGAGCAAATATTCAGGTCTTGCCTACTCGCTTTCCCGGAGGTTTCCGTGACGCCGGACCAGCGCCGCATCCAGCCTCGTAAACAGCCGCTTCAGGTGCGCGCCGAGCTGACCCGGCAGCGGATCCTGACCGCGGCTGCTCACGTTTTCGCCGACCACGGCTACGCCGCCGGCACCACCAACCGCATCGCCGAGCGCGCCGGCATCTCGATCGGCTCGCTGTACCAGTACTTCCCGAACAAGGACGCGATCCTCGCCGAGCTGCTGACCCGGCACCTCGACGACGGCACGGCGGCCGCGGCGAAGGTCCTGACCGGCCCGCTGCCGGACTCGATCGAGGAGATCTTCCGCGTCTTCGTCCGGCTCGCCGTCGAAGCCCACCGCGACGACCCGCACCTGCTGCGCATGCTGCTGGAGCACGCCCCGCGGTCGAACGACCTGCTGGAGCGGATCGGCCGGGTGAAGCAGGAGATGGTCGGCCACACCCGCGACCTCCTGGCGGGCCATCCCGAAGTCCGCGTCGCCGACATCGAGACGGCGGCCCGCCTGGTCATCGCGACGGTCGAGCTGGGCGTTCACGACCTGCTGGCCGAGCCGGACCCGATCGACGCCCGGCGGCTCGAGGACGAGATGGTCGCGATGCTGACGCGGTACGTCACGGGGTGAACCGGTAGGCGCCGGCGTCGATCCGGGTGCCGACCGGGTTGCCGTCGACGTCGATGTCGGGAGCCCGCCGGTCCAGGTCCGGCCGCGGCGCAGCAGCACGGTTTCGCCGGGCTTCAGTTCGGTCGCGGCGACCTTGGCGAGGGACTTCCAGAGTGCGGCCTGGGTCCCGGCGGCGTTGTCGTTGCCGAGGACCTGATCGACGTAGTAGGTGTTCGGCGCGGCGTCGGTGGCGGTGACCGTGGTGACTGAGCTGGCCGTGAGGGCGGCGAACACGCCGAGCGAGAGCAGTTTCCACTGGTTCGACATGGCCCGCGACGCCAACCCGGGCGGGTACACGGGCCGTACAAAGTCAGCCGAGCCGGTTCATGATCGCTTCCGCTTCGGCCGGGCTGAGGGCGAGTTCGTCGTCGTGGCTGCGGCCGCGCCAGATGTCGTCCAGCTTGCGCGTCTCTTCCCACCGGCCCTGCCCGGCGTACCGTTCGCCGAACCAGGGATCGCCCACGCGGGTCTTGACGAGCAGGCCCGTGGCGCCGATGTCGAACGCCGCCTCGTACGTCTTGTAAATCCCGAAGTACCAGGCTTCGCCGCCCCATTCGTGTTGTTGCTTGAATTGGCGAACCCGGCGGGCCAGGTGGTAGGCGAGGACGAGTCCCGCGCCCGGGGAAACATCTCTGACCATCCGGTGCGGGTGGCCTTCGAGCTCACGCCCCGGCGGAACGGGTTCCCACCGGAGGTTCGGCGTGTAGGCCTCGGACACGCCGGGGATGCGCCGCACCACGACGACGGGGTCGGACCGTTCGTCCTCGGCCACCAACCACGGCGACTCCGCGATTTCCCAGCGCAGCCGGTTGTGCTCCGCTTCGCTGACCGCTACCGAGACCGTTCCCTCGGGAACTTCACCCGCCGCTCGCCAGGTCCCGTCGGCACCGAGCTGCTCACGGACACCGTCCCGACGGCGCACGAGTGCCTTGGGGGACTTCAAGGTTTCGGCGAGGCCGGGGTGCTCGAGGGACACGAAGTACTCGTACTCGCCTTGCCACTGCGTGCGCTGCCGTTCCGCCCGGACGTGCCGGACGATCTCGTACAGGTGCTGCCGGGACTCGTCGTAGCTGCACTCTTCGGCGCCTTGGCCCGGCAGGTCGGACGGCGCCCACGCCAGATCGTGCGTGAACGCATGCGCCAGGTTGTCGTACACCTGGACCACCGCGACCGGGACGGCCGAGCCGTCGCGGATGACGTAGAACTTCATGGCTGCTCCCCCTCGGGTCGAGGTTAGCCGATCATGCGCCCGCCCGGCAGAGGCGTTCGGCCGCTTGGGCGCGGACCGCCTCACCGCACACCGGGCGGTCGCCGTGCAGCGCTTCCCAGCGGGCGTTGTGCAGGGCCGGCCACAGGCTCGCCGCCCACGCGATCTCCTGCTCTTCGGGGGAGAACCGGCGCTTCCGGAGCTCCTGGTAGGCCGCCAGGAACGCGGCCGAGCTCTCGATCGGCGCCAGCGTCGGTGGGGTCGCGCCGGCGAACACCCCCGACGCCGCACCCGCCAACGCGGCTTCCGGTTGCCACGCCAGGCTGTCCCAGTCGTCCACCGACCAGATCTCCCCGTCGCGCCAGCGGAGGTTCTGGGCTTCGAAGTCCGCGTGTCCGAGTACGCACGGCAAATCCGCGGCGAGCAAACGCTTGCGGACCCGGACGGCCGTCCCGGTCACCACGGCGGGCACCACGCTCTGGTCCCGCGAGTCCAGGAAGCCGATCGACGGCCACAATCCCGGGTCCGCGTGGTCCCACCGCGCCCACCGCGGGTTCGGCAGCGGCGGCGGGACGTCGACCTCGGTCAGCTCGGCCATCAGCCGGGCGAAGACCGCCGCGCAGCGCACGGCGACGTCCGGCGTGTCGCCCGGCAGCAGGGCGCCGCCGGGCCGGAACTCCTCCGCGTGCACGGCCCGCGTGCCGTCGGCGATCACCGGCGTCAGCGGCCGCGGGCACGGGAAGCCGCGCTCCGCCAACCGAGCCTGCGCGGCGACACAGGCTGCCGCCCGGCCCTCGTCTTCCCGCGCCTTGACCACGACCTCCCGTCCGTCGGCCAGGCGCAGCCCGGTCACGTCCGACAGCGACCGCCGTTCGAACAGCACGCCGGCCGGTGCCGCGCCGAGGTGTTCGGTGCACCAGTCCACTCAGCGGTCCCTGGCCACGAGCGCCGCCTGGGTGCGGCTGGTCACGCCGAGCTTGGCCAGGACGTTCCCGACGTGGACCTTGACCGTCCGCTCGGCCAGCCGGAGCCGGGCCGCGATGTCGCGATTGGACAGTCCTTCGCCCAGTAGCTCCAGCACGTCCCGCTCGCGCGGGGTCAGCGTCCCGCCGCCGCTCAGGGCCGAGGCCACCGCCGGGCTCAGTGCCGTCACGCCCTGGTGGGCCGCCCGGACGGCCGCCGCGAGCTCGTCGCCCGAGGCGTCCTTCAGCACGAACCCCGCCGCGCCCGCGCCGAGCGCTTCGCGGATCTCGCGGGGGCGGCCGACCGTGGTGAGCATCAGCACCCGCGGGCCCGCCTCGAGCCGCCGCAGGACTTCGAGGCCGTCCATCCCCGGCAGGTACAGGTCGAGCAGGACCACGTCGGCCGGAACCGGCGACGCCAGCAGCTCCGGCCCGCTCGCGTACTGCGCGACCACCTCGAGGTCCGGCTGCGCACCCAGGATCAGCGCGATGCCCTCGCGCACCAGCGCGTGGTCGTCGACGACCTGAACCCGGATCATGGCCGGCACTCTACTGTCGGCCCATGCGTCAGTCTCTCGTCACGACGGCCGCCGTCGCCGCGGTGTTCTTCGCCAGCGGGGCGTGGACGCCGCAGCAGGGGTGGCTCGCGGCCGGGCTCAGCGCCGCCCAGCTCGTCCCGCTGCTGTGGTCGCGCCGTGCCCCGGCCCTCGTGCTCGTGGTGGTGACCCTCGCGACGGCCGGGCACCTGCTGCTCGAACAGCCGCGCAACACGATGTACGTGCCGGTGCTGCTCGCCCTCCACAGCACACCCCAGCGGTGGCTCGCGGCCGCGGCGGCGCTCGCCACCGGCGCGGCGGTGTACCCGGCGAAGGGTCCGGTCGACGGCACGCTCCTCGTCGTCACCATCAGCGCGGTCGCCTGGCTGCTCGGCGCCGAACGCCGTCGCGCGCTCGCCGACCGGGCCGAGCGGGCGGCCAGGCGGCTGCACGACACGCTCGCCCAGACCACCGCCGTCATGCTCGTGCAGGCCGAGACGCTGCGCGCGGTCGGCGACCTGACCGACGCCGACCGGGAACGCCTCGACACCCTCCTGGCCGCCGGCCGGGGCGCGCTCACGCTCGTCCGCCGCACGCTGGACGACCTGCGCGACGACGCCGAGCGGGCCCCGGACCTCGCCGAGGTGCTGGCCCGGCTCCGCACCGCCGGGCTGGTCCTCGACCGCGACCCGGTGCTGCCCGCGCTGCCGAGGCCGGTGCGGGAGCTGGCCGAGCGGTTCGTCGCGGAAGCCGCGGTGAACGCGTTGCGCCACAACGGTCCCGGCGTCCGGCTGCGCCTCGACGTCCGGACCGGCGAGCGGGTGACGATCACGGCGCGGAACACGCTCAAGGGGATGTCGCCCGGAGGAGGGGGCTACGGCCTGGCCGGGCTCACCGAGCAGGCCGCGGCGGCCGGAGGCGTGCTGACCCACGGCCCGTGCGACGGCGAATGGGTGGTCAGTGTGGAGCTGCCAGCAGCTGCGACACGGTCACGAACCGGAAGCCGCGCTGCTTGAGCCCGTCGAGGATCGGCGCGATCGCCCGGCGGGTCTGCTCACGGGCCGGGTACATCGCGTGCAGCAGGATGATCGAGCCGGGCCGCACCTGGTCGACGGTCGTCTTCTCGATGGTGGCGGCGTCGGGCGTGCCCGCGGAATCGGGTTCGACGTCCCAGGTGACGGTCGTGCGGTTGTGCTCGGCCAGGTAGTGCGGCAGGGCGAAGAGCTTCTTGCCGTTCGGCGGCCGGAACAGGATTTCCCCGGTGTAGCCGGTGGTGCGGATCAGCGCGTCGGTGGCTTCGACCTCGTCGGCGACCCAGGACGGCGTCACGCCGATCATGCGGTCGTGGCTGAAGCTGTGGTTGCCGAGCTCGTGCCCGGCGGCGGCGATGTCGCGGGCGAGGTCCGGGTGGGCGGCGATGTCCCGGCCGATGAGGAAGAAGGTCGCGGGCACCCCACGGCTCTTCAGCGTGTCCAAGATCGTGCGCGTGCCCGCGGGATCGGGTCCGTCGTCGAAGGTGAGGGCGACGACGTTCTCGCCGGTGTCGACGCGGTTCACGAGGGTGCCGAAGAACTGGAAGGTCCGCGAATCGGCGACCTGCAGCAGCGTGTAGGCGCCGGCGATGACGACGACCAGCAGGCTCGCGACGACGATCGTCCACTTCCGCGCCCGGCGGGATTTCAAGATCATGTCCGCCACCCTGGCGGTGGCGCCGGGGCGGGAGAAGCCGCAAAGGTACTAGTACCTGTCAGCATATGTTGACGATACCAGAGCGTCAGCATATGCTGACATGGTGAGCCTGATGACCGATTTCGAGCACACCGTGCGCAGCTCCGACCCCGACATCGCGTTGCGGGCGGTCGCGCGGCTGCGGCGCCTGGCCGAACAGCTGGAAACCGAGCAGGTGGCGGCGGCGCGGCGGGCCGGCTGGTCGTGGCAGGACATCGCCGACCGGCTCGGCGTCACCAAGCAGACCGTGCACCGCAAGCACCGCGGCCGGGAGGGCTGATGTTCCAGGGAGACCATCCGGCGGTCGGCCGGGCGTTCCGCCGCGCCGGCGAGCTGGCGCGAGAGTTCGGGCACGCCCGCGTCGGCAGCGAACACCTGCTCCTGGCGCTCACGGAGGGACCGCTGGCCGGGCTCGCCGGGATCGAGCAGGTGGTCCGCCAGGCGGCACCGGACGGCGCCGGCGTGGCCGCCGACCGCGAGGCCCTGACGGTGCTGGGCATCGACCTCGGCCCGCTGCCGGCCGAGCTGGCGGACCGGCCACCGGTCAAGGAGCCCCTGCTGCCGCTCGGGGTCGCGCGGGTCCGGCGGCGGTGTGCCCGTGCGAAGCCCCGGATCGGCCTGGATGTCCAAGCGACCTACGCGGCGTCGCTGCGGCTCGCCCTCGCCCGGCGGGAACGCCGGCACCGCATCGAACACGTCGCGCTGGCGCTCGTCGCGCTCGATCCCGGCGCCGACTGGGCGATGCGGGCGGCCGGCGCCGACAGCCGGGAACTGCTCGACCGGCTGGCCTCGGCCTACCCGCCGCCGCGGCGCAACCCGCTGCTGCGGACCGAACGCCGGATGGGGCGGCAGGCCCGCTGCCGCGACATCGTGCGCGGCTACCAGCGCACGACCGGCCGGACGGCGGTCCGGCCGTCGGCGTTGACCGCCCTGGTGCACTGAAGAGCGGCGTCAGAGCGGGTTGAACACACCCAGTGGCGCGGTGCAGAACGGGCCGCCGACGTACTCGGCCGCCGCGCCCGTCGGGGCGGGCTTCGAGGCCAGCTGGTCCGCGTACACCTCCGCGTCGTCCAGGGACTTGTAGCCCAGCGCCTCCGCCTCCTCCAGCGAGTAGATCCGGCGCGTGTTGTCCGAGACGCCCCAGATCAGCCGGTACCCCGGCGAAGGCGCCGAGAGGCACGCCTCGAACAGCCGCGCGCCGTCGTCGGGGGAGAGCCACGTGGTCAGGCCGCGCGGGCCCAGCGGCAACGGCGTCTCGAAGCAGGAGCCGATCCGGATCACGATCACGTCCATGCCGAACCGCGAGTGGTACAGGCTCCCCAGTGCTTCGATCGCCGCTTTCGAGACGCCGTAGTACGTGTCCGGCCGCGGTGACGAGTCGGCGGGAAGGTCGGAGTCGATCCGGCGGAAGCCGACCGCGTGGTTGCTCGACGCCAGGATCACCCGCCGGATCCCCGCGGCCCGCGCCGCCTCCAGGACCGTCTGCGTCCCGTTGATGTTGACGTCGAGGGTCGCTTCCCACGTGTTCTCGCGGCTGTGTCCGCCCAGGTGGATCAGCGCGTCGACGTCTTCGCACGCCGCCGCCATCGCGGCCGCGTCGGTCACCGACGCCGTCACGATCTCTTCGGAGGCGTCCGAAGCGGTCTGCGTGGCCACGTCGAGCAGGCGCAGCACCCGGCCCGGGCGCCGCAGGCGGGGGCGCATCAGGGTGCCGACGACACCCGCCGACCCGGTGATGAGCACGCGCTGGTCCGTCATGGGGTTCCTCTCACGCAGAAGGGTTAACGGATGCCGGCCCGGCGCAGCTGCTGCCCGAGCTCGGCGGTGGTCTCGGCGAGCAGCTCGCCGACGCGGCGGGCATCGTCGTCGGTCACCTGGGCGATCGGCATCGAGCAGCTGATCGCGTCGGTGCCCGGGATGCGGTAGGGGATCACCGCGGCGACGCACCGGACGCCCAGCGTGCCTTCTTCGACCTCGGCGGCGTACCCGCGTTCGCGGGTGGCGGCGAACTCGGCGTGCAGGCCTTCGAGCGTGGTGATGGTGTTCGGGGTCAACGCGGTCAGCGTGGCCGGCATCAGCGCTTCGATCTCGTCGTGCGTCAGCTCGGCCAGCAGCGCCTTGCCCAGCGCGGTCGCGTGCGCGGGCAGCGTGCGCCCGACGCGGGAGACCAGGTGCGTCGAACGCTGCGACTCCCGCGTCTCCAGGTAGACGACTTCGGTGCCGTTGCGGCGCGCGAAGTGCGCGGTGAAACCGGTCTTCTCCCGGATGCGCTCCAGCGCTTCGGTGGCGAACGGGACGACGGCGTCGCGGTCCAGGTACGCCGTGCCGCAGATCAGCGCGCGGACACCCAGCCGGTAGCGGGCGGTGTTGGCGTCGGCCTCCAGCCAGCCGGCTTCCAGGAGCGTCCGCAGCAGCCCGTGCAGCGACGAGCGCGGGAAGCCGGTGCGTGCGTGCAGGTCCGACAGGGACAGCCAGACGTCGTTCGCCGCGAACGTCTCGATCAGGTCGACGGCCCGGCGCGCGGACTTGACGCCCGAGGTTTCGGCGGGGGCGCTCTCCGCCGCGTTGTCCACCTTCTGCGGCATTTGTGCTCCTCCGTCCGGCCGTTGACTTGTGACTCCGGCCATATTAGCGTCCCGAACAACGTTCTTATGGATGAACATAATCACTATAACAGACTCCGTTCATAGATGTGAACAGTGGAACCACATCGACGTGGACGCGGAAGGGAGCCTGCGGTGCACGCACTCGACTGGACGATGATCTGCGCGTACTTCGCGCTGATGATCGTGATCGGCTGGTGGTCGCACAAACGGGTCAGCGACGTGAAGGACTTCTTCACAGCCGGCGGCAAGATGCCGTGGTGGCTGGCCGGCATCTCGCACCACATGTCCGGCTACAGCGCCGTGCTCTTCGTCGCGTACGCGGGCGTCGCGTACACCAGCGGCGTCACCGTGTACTTCTGGGGCTTCGCCAGCATCGGCATCGGCGTGGGCATCGGCAGCTGGCTGTTCGCCGCCCGCTGGAACCGGCTGCGCTCGAAGCTCGGCGTCGCCTCGCCGCTGGAGTACCTGGCCAAGCGGTACAACGTGCCGACGCAGCAGGCGCTGGCCTGGAGCGGCAGCCTGCTGAAGATCTTCGACATCGCGGCCAAGTGGTTCGCCGTCGCGACACTGCTGCACGTCTTCGCCGGGCTGGACTACAACCTCGGCATCCTCATCACCGGCGCGGTCACCCTCGTCTACTGCACCATCGGCGGCCTGTGGGCCGACGCGCTCACCGACTTCGGCCAGTTCGTCATCCAGGCCATCGCCGCGATCGTGATGATCGTCGTGGTGCTCGGCAAGCTGGGCGGGATCTCCGCTCTCTGGACGATGTGGGACAAGCTGCCCGCGGGCCACGTCGACCCGGTGACGTCCAAGTACACCACCATCTTCCTGCTCATCTACGTGCTGGTGAAGACGCTGGAGTACAACGGAGGCATGTGGAACCTGGCGCAGCGGTACATGGCCGCGCCGAACACCCACGAGGCCAAGCGCGGGGCGCGGCTGTCCTCCGCGCTGTACCTGTTGTGGCCGCTGGTGCTGATGTTCCCGATGTTCGCCGCGCCGCTGCTCATCCCCGGCGTCAAGGACCCGACGCAGTCCTACGCGATCATGACCACGACGTTCCTGCCGCCGGGCCTGATCGGCCTGGTGCTGGCCGGCATCTTCTCGCACACCATGGCGATGGTCTCCTCCGACGCCAACGCGATCTCCGCGGTGATCACCCGCGACATGATCCCGGCGATGTTCCGCCGCACCCGGCAGTGGACCGACGTCCAGGGCCTCAAAGCGGCCCGGATCACCACGGTCGTGTTCGTCGCGCTGACCATGCTCGTGGCCACCCAGGCGCAGAACCTCGGCGGCGTGCTGCAGATCGTCGTCAACTGGGTCGCCGCCCTGATGGGCCCGATCTCGATCCCGCTGCTGCTGGGCATGCTGCCGTGGTTCCGCAAGTGCGGCCCGCGTGCCGCGCTGGTCTCCTGGGCGGGCGGCCTGATCGACTACGCGCTGGTGTACTACGTCTTCAAGGCGAACCAGACGGTGCTCGTCGCGACGCCGATCCTGGTCTCGCTCGCCCTCTACATCGGTCTCGGTCTGCTGGCCCCCGAGCGCAGCGCGGCCGCCGATGAGATCGTCGACACCGTGAACGCCGCCGACGACGACGTCGACCGGAAGAAGGAAGGCACGACCGTGCCCGCCTGAGGCAGGCCACACCCGGCCGAACCGAAAAAGGACGAGAGAGCAGAAGACTGATGGCACAGAACGAGATCGAGCTGGACGGCCTGCTGGCGTTCCCCCTCACCCCGTTCACCGAGGACCTCGAGGTCAACCTCGACGCGCTCGCGGAGAACGTGGAGAGCCACATCGCGGCGGGCGCCGGTGCGCTGTTCGTCGCGTGCGGCACCGGCGAGTTCAGCTCGCTCTCGCCCGCCGAGCACGCCTCGGTGCTCACCCGGTCCCGTGAGGTGGCCGCCGGCCGCGTCCCGGTCTGGGTGGGCGCCGGGGGCGGCGCGGCGTCGGCGCGGGCCGGCATCGCGGCCGCCCAGGCCGGCGGCGCGGACGGCGTCCTGCTGCTGCCGCCCTACCTCGTCACGGGGCCGCAGCCGGGCCTGGTCGACTTCGTCCGGTACGCCGTCGGCGACTCGTCCGTGCCGGTCATCGTCTACCACCGCGGCACCGGCGTGTTCAGCGCGCCGGCCGCGGCTTCGCTGCTGGACATCCCGTCGGTGGTCGGGCTCAAGGACGGCTACGGCGACGTCGAGGCGATGACCCGGATCGTCACCACGATCCGGGCGCTGGACACCGAACGGGCGCGGAACTTCCTGTTCTTCAACGGCTTGCCGACCGCGGAGGTCTCGGCCAAGGCCTACGCCGCGATCGGCGTCGCCCGGTACTCCTCGGCCGTGCACTGCTTCGCGCCGGAGATCGCGCACCGCTTCCACCGCGCGCTCGGCGAGGGCGACACGCGGGTGATGGACGCCCTGCTCACCGGCTTCTACCTGCCGCTGGTGGCGTTGCGGGACGAGACGCCCGGTTTCGCCGTCTCGCTGGTGAAGGCCGCTGCCCGGCTGCGCGGCGACAAGGTCGGCCCGGTCCGGCCACCGCTGGTCGAGCCGACGCCGGAGCAGGTCCGGCGGCTCGAGAAGGTCGTGGAGGACGGCTTCGTGACGCTGAAGGGGCTCGGCTGATGCAGATCCTCGACGTGGTGCTGACCCCGGTCGCGTTCGCGGACCCGCCACTGCTCAACGTCATGGGCGTGCACGAGCCGTTCGCGCTGCGCAGCGTCGTCCAGGTCAAGTGCGAAGACGGGATCGTCGGGCTCGGCGAGTCCTACGGTGACGACGCTTTCCTCGGCGAAGTGCGCAAGGTGCTGCCGCGGCTGCGCGGCCACGACGTGTTCGACCTGCCCGGCCTGCGGCGGCTGGTCGCGGAAGCCCTGTCGGACACGGTGCTGACCGATGCGCACGGCCTGATCGGCGGGTTCTCCATCCGCAAGACCATCGCGAGCGTGTACTCGCTGTTCGAGGTCGCCTGCCTGGACGCGCAGGGCCACTTCCTGGGCCGTCCGGTGACCGACCTGCTCGGCGGCCGGGCCCGCGACGCCGTCGAGTTCTCCGCCTACCTGTTCTACAAGTACGGCAAGCACATCGACGGCCGCGAAGACTCCTGGGGCGAGATCACCACGCCCGAGACGCTGGTCGGGTCGGCGAAGCGGATGTTCGACGAGTACGGGTTCCGCTCGATCAAGCTCAAGGGCGGCGTCTACGAGCCCGCGCAGGAGGTCGACGGCGTCCGCGCGCTGGCCGAGGCGTTCCCCGGGCACCCGCTGCGGATCGACCCGAACGGCGCCTGGACGGTCGAGACGAGCATCCGGGTGGCCGGCGAGCTCGACGGTGTCCTGGAGTACCTGGAGGACCCGACGCCGGGCATCGAAGGCATGGCGCAGGTGGCCGCGGAGGCGTCGATGCCGCTGGCCACCAACATGTGCGTGGTCAACTTCGGCGACGTCGAGCCGGGCTTCCGGGCGCGCGCCATCGGCGTGCTGCTGTCCGACCACCACTTCTGGGGCGGGCTCCGCGCCACGCAGTCGTTGTCGGTGACGTGCGAGAGCTTCGGCGTCGGCCTGTCGATGCACTCCAACAGCCACCTCGGGATCAGCCTGGCCGCCATGGTGCAGGTCGCCGCGGCGACCCCGCACCTGACCTACGCCTGCGACACGCACTGGCCGTGGAAGGTCGAGGACGTCATCGAGCCCGGCGTACTGGAGTTCCGCGAGGGTGCCGTCGCGGTGCCCACGACCCCGGGCCTGGGCATCACGCTCGACGAGGACGCGCTGGCTCGCCTGCACGAGAACTACGTCCGATGTGGACTGACGAAGCGCGACGACGGCACTTACATGCGCAACTTCGTCCCGGACTTCGAAGCCAACACGGCGAGGTGGTGAGCCGGTGAAGGTGACCGGATACGCCTACCCCTGGGACGTCCTGGAACCCGGTTTCGTTCCCCGGGTGCAGGCTCTCGGCGTCGACGAGGTGGCCGTGGCGCTGTCGTACCACAGTGCCCGCGCGGCGACGCCGTGGTCGCCGTCCCGCACGGCCGTCGTCGCTCGGCACGCGGCGTTCTACCGGCCCGTTCCCGACGGGTGGGGCGCGCTGCGTCCGTCCACTCCGGACTGGGTGTCGTCCTCGGATTCCGGGGGTGACGCCGTCCGGCTGCTGAACGAGGCCGGGATCCCCGCTGCGGCCTGGATCGTCCTGACCCACAACTCCCAGCTCGGCTACGAGCACCCGGACGTCGTGGTGCGCAACTGCTTCGGCGAGGCCTACCCGTGGGCGCTGTGCCCTTCCCAGCCTGCCGTGCGCGAGTACGCGGCTGCCGTGGTCGCGAATTCCGTCGCTGGGCTGGAGCTGTCGTCGGTGATCCTCGAGGCCTGCGGGCCGCTCGGCGCGGTGCACCAGCACCAGCACGAGAAGACCGACGGCGTGTGGGCGCCCGCGGTGGCCCGGCTGCTGTCGATCTGCTGCTGCGACGCCTGCGCTGCCGCGTGGGACGTCGACGCGGACACTGTCCGGGCGCAGCTGGTCGAGGAGGTCCGGCGGCTGCTCGCGACCGGTGACCTCGGGGTGACGGCCGACGGCCTGCCGCCGTCGTTGACCGCGATGCTGTTGCGGGTCCGACAGGTTGCCACCGATGCCCTGCGGGCCGCGGTCCTGGCCACGCTGCCCTCGGGGGTGCGTGTCGTGCTGCACGGCGCGCTCGACCCGTGGGTCACCGGCGCGCTGCCCGGGCTGACGCCGTCGGCGCCCGAAGACGTCGACGCGGTCGTATTGTTCGGGTGGGTGCCCGCCAACGGTGCCGATGCCGTCGCGGCGGCCCGTGAGGCGCTGCCCGAGCGGGTCGCGATCGCCAGCTACATCACCGCGGTCGCCGCCGCGCCGGTGCCGGACATCGCCGCCTACGTCGGTGAGCTGGCCAAGGCGGGTGCCGCCGAGCTGCACCTGTACCACCTCGGCTTGGCCGGTCCGGGTCGCTGGCCCGACCTGGAAACGGCCACCGCCGCCGCCCATGAGAACTGAGGAGCTGTACCCCACATGAGCCAGGCCACTGACGCAGCCACGCTCGAGAAGATCCTGGCGGGCGCCGCCGAAGCCGCCCGTCCCGCCGCCGAGGCCACTCCGGCCGAACGCGCCGGCTGGCTGACCGCCGTCGCCGACGCCCTCGACGCCGCCGCGGGCGAACTGGTCCCGCTGGCGCACGCCGAGACCCACCTGCCCGAGACGCCGCGGCTGGCCGGCGAGCTGAAGCGCACGACGTTCCAGCTGCGCCTGTTCGCCGAGGTCCTCTCCGACGGCGAGTACCTCGGCGCCACCGTCGACCACGCCGACCCGGACTGGCCGATGGGCCCGCGTCCGGACATCCGCCGCGTCAAGACCGCGATCGGGCCGGTGCTGGTGTTCGCGGCCGGCAACTTCCCGTTCGCGTTCAGCGTCGCGGGCGGGGACACGGCGTCCGCGCTGGCCGCGGGCTGCCCGGTGGTCCTCAAGGCCCACCCCGGGCACCCGGAACTGTCCGCGCAGACCGGTTCGATCGTGCGGGAGGCGCTGGTCAAGGCCGGGGCCCCGGCCGCGCTGTTCAACGTGATCTTCGGCCAGGACGAAGGCGTCACGGCGCTGAAGGACCCACGGATCGCGGCGGCGTCCTTCACCGGCTCGATCCCCGGCGGGCGGGCGCTGTTCGACATCGCTGCGGCGCGGCCTCGGCCGATTCCGTTCTACGGTGAGCTCGGCAGCGTCAACCCGGTTGTGGTCACCGAGGCCGCGATCGCCGCGCGCGGGGAAGCCGTGGCGAAGGGCTACGCCGGGTCGTTCACCCTGGGCGCCGGCCAGTTCTGCACCAAGCCGGGCCTGCTGTTCCTGCCTTCGGATCATGGGCTGACCGACACGCTGCGAGCAGCTCTCGACGGTGCGCCGGCGCAGCCGATGCTGAACGACCGCATCGCTTCCGGGTTTTCTTCTCAGCTGTCTGCGCTGCGAGAGGTCCCGGGTGTCGAGGTCGTGTCTTCGTCGGATTCTTCGGCACCGGCGTTCACCCCGACGCTGCTGGCGACGACCGGCAAGCAGTTCCTCGAGGGCGGCGCCACCGTGCACGAAGAGTGCTTCGGGCCGGCGTCGCTGATCGTCACCTACGCCGACCAGGCCGAGCTGCTGCGCCTGCTCGACGTGATCGAACCGGGGCTCACCGCCACGATCCACGGCGAAGAGTCCGATGTGGACTGGCTCCGGCCGGTGCTGCCCTCGCTGACCCGCCTCGCCGGACGGCTGCTGTGGAACGACTGGCCCACCGGAGTGACGGTGAGCTGGGCCCAGCAGCACGGCGGCCCCTACCCGGCCACGACCGCCCCGACGACGACCTCGGTCGGCACCGCGGCGATCGAGCGGTTCCTGCGCCCGATCGCCTGGCAGGGCTTCCCGGACGCCCTGCTGCCCGAACCCCTGCAGGAGGCCAACCCCTGGCAGCTGCCCCGCCGCACCGACGGCTCCCGCTGACGAAGCACCACCGGCCCGCGGGGGCGCCCCCCGTTTCCACATTACCGCCCGGCACCGACAGTTTTCGCTGAACCGGCGCCACGGACCCGCGGGGGCGCCCCCCGGTTCCACTCTATCGCTCGGCACCGACAGTTTTCGTCGCCGAGAGCCGTGAACGTCGCCTTCGGGGCAGCAGATGCCCCGAAGGCGACCTTCGGAAAACAAAATCCGCCGCCGCACAACTGAATCCCGTTCCCCCGCAAGCCAAGGATGTCTTGATCCTGGGAGGCGTTGTCATGCCCGTGAACCGGAGAAATGCCCTGCGCGGTGGTGCCCTGGCGGCCGCTTCCACCGTGCTCCTGACCCGTCCCGCCTTCGCCGGAACCGCACCCGCACCCGCACCCGCGGCGGCTGCCGCAAAAACGGCCGCGACCGCGCCGATCGTCGCCGCCTATCGGCAGTTGCAGACCGGTATCAACCGGCCGTCGCCCGAACGCGCCGAGGCGCTGGCCAACCTCGGCCGCGTTGCCAAAGCCTACAACGCGAGCCTGTCCGTCGCCGGCGGTGGTGCTCCACTGTGGACGGACCTGCCACTCGGCCCGGGCAGCGACTACACGACGTCGATGTACGCGCGGCTGCGCGCGATCGCCGTCGACTGGGGGACGCCGGGTGGTTCCCTGTCCGGTGACCCGGTGGTGCTCGACCGCATCAAGTCCGCCCTGGAACTGATCTACACCAGCCAGTACAACGAAAACGTCGGCGAGATCGGCAACTGGTACACCTACGAAATCGGCATCCCGTACTACCTGCTGCACACGCTGTCGGTCGTCGCCGATCAGCTCACCGCCGACCAGCTCGCGCGTTACCTCAAGCCGGTCAAGCGGTTCGTCGGCAACCCGAACCTGCGCGCGAACAACGCGTCGGTCGTCGAAACCGGGGCCAACCGCGCGGACAAGGCGCTCATCTCGATCGTGTCCGGCGCGATGCTCGGCGACACAGCATGGATCAAGACCGGCGTCGACGCGCTCACCGATGTCGCGGGTGGGGGCGCGGCGAGCGTCGTCGCGAAGCTGGACCGCGCGGCGGGCGACGGCTTCCACGTCGACGGGTCGTTCATCCAGCACGACACCATCCCGTACCCCGGGCACTACGGCATCGTGCTGCTGACCGCGCTCGCCGGCGCCATCCACGTCACGCAGGGCACCGAGTACGCGCTCCCGCAGCCGTTGAAGGACAAGATCTACGCCCTGGTCGCGGACAGTTTCGCGCCGTTCGTCTACGCGGGCGCGCTGATGGAGCCGGTGCGCGGGCGGATGCTGTCGCGCCAAGGGGAGACCGGGCACGACATCGGCCACCAGCTCACCGTCGCCACGCTGGTGCTGGCCCGGACGGCGTCCGGCAAGACGAAGACCGATCTCAACGCGCTGGCCGCGAAGTGGATCAAAGAAGGCACGTACGCGCCGTTCCTGAAGATCCCGGACCCGGAGCGGTTCGCGCCCGGCCCGGACCTCGTGGCGACGCCGGGCATCGAGTTCGCGCAGGACATGCTGGCGTCGGGAGCGCGGCCGGCGCGGGTCGAGGCGACGCACCGCGTCTTCGGCCAGCAGGACCGGCTCGTGCACGTCACCGAGGGCTGGTCGGCTTCGCTGGGCGTCAGCTCGACGCGGATTTCACGCTACGAAGCCATCAACGGCCAGAACCTCAAGGGCTACCACGTCGGCGACGGCGTGCTCTCCACGTTCCTGCCGAACGCCAAGGGCCACTACACCGACGCCTACTGGCCGACGGTCGACCCGCTGCTGCTGCCCGGCACGACCGAACACGACGGCCCGGTCGACCCCAAGTTCGGCGGCGTGCCGGTGGGCCCGAACCCGCACACCGGCGGCGTCCGCTGGGACGCGCGGCACGGTGCCCACGCCTTCGACTTCAAGAACTGGGACGGCTCCCTGGTCGCGAAGAAGTCGTGGTTCTTCACCCCGGCCGGGATCGTCTGCCTCGGCGCCGGGATCACCGGCACGTCGTCCTACGCGGTGCGCACGACGGTCGAGAACCGCAACCTCGGCTCGGGTGGCGGCGGTGTGCTGCTGGCCGACGGCCGGCGCGTGGCCACCGGCCTCGGGAAAGCCTCCGCACTGCGGAAGCCGCGCTGGGTGCACCTGGAGAACGTCGGCGGGTACGTGCTCCTCGACGACGCTTCGGTGACGGCCTTGCGTGAAGACCGGACGGGCGCGTGGCGCGACATCGACACGGGCGCCAACACCAAGGGCACCACGACGCCGAACACGCGCCGGTACCAGAAGCTGATCCTCGAACACGGCGTCAAGCCGACGGACGCGAAGTACGCGTACGCGGTGCTGCCGGGCGCTTCGGTGATCGACACGCTGACGGCGTCGTGGGCCTGGCGGGTGCTGGCGAACACGCCCGTGGTGCAGGCGATCCGGGTGGCCGGCGGCACGGTGCTGGCGAACTTCTTCGCGGCGGGCTCGGTCGGTGACGTCACCGTGTCGGGCCCGGCGTCGGTGGCGCTCGGCCGCTGCGGCGTCCGGACCCAGCTCGCCGTGTCGGATCCGACGCAGCTGCAGGACAGTGTCACGGTGACCGTGCGCGGCCGGACCGTGGTGGTGCCGCTGAAGGGCACGTTCGGCGCGACGAAAGTGGTCCTGGTGTAAGCCGGTCTCCTCGCCGGGCCGGTGCCCCGACCCGGTCCGGCGGGGTCCCCACCTCGGTTAGGCTGCCGGTCATGACCGAGCACGTGGACGTCTTGATCGTGGGCGCCGGCCTGTCCGGCATCGGCGCGGCCTGCCGGCTGCAGGAACGCTTGCCGGGCAAGACTTACGCGGTGCTCGAGGCGCGTGACACGATCGGCGGAACCTGGGACCTGTTCCGCTATCCGGGCATCCGGTCCGATTCGGACATGTTCACCCTCGGTTACCCGTTCCGGCCGTGGAAGGACGCGAAGGCGATCGCGGACGGGCCGTCGATCCTGAGCTACATCCGCTCGACGGCCGAGGTGTTCGGCGTCACTTCGCACATCCGCTTCGGGCACCGGGTGACGCGGGCGTCGTGGTCGTCGCCGGACGCGCGGTGGACGGTGTCGACCGCGCACGGGGCGACGTTCACCTGCCGGTTCCTGTACCTGTGCAGTGGTTACTACTCGTACGAGTCCGGGCACGTCGTCGACTTCCCGGGCCGGTCGGAGTTCTCCGGGGAGATCGTGCACCCGCAGCACTGGCCGGATTCGCTGGACCACTCGGGCAAGCGGGTCGTGGTGATCGGCAGCGGCGCGACGGCGGTGACGCTGGTCCCGGCGCTGGCTTCGCGTGCCTCGCACGTGACGATGCTGCAGCGTTCGCCGTCGTACATCGTGGCGCGGCCGGGCCGGGACGCACTGGCCGACCGGATTCGCGCGTGGCTGCCGGAGAAGCCGGCGCACCGGGTGGTCCGCGGCAAGAACGTGGTCATGGGGACGCTGTTCTTCCAGCTGATGCGGCGGCTGCCGGGCCGGGCGTCCCAGGCCCTGCGCAAGCGCGTGGCGGCGCAGCTGCCGGCGTCGATCCCGGTGGACCCGCACTTCGTGCCGTCGTACGACCCGTGGGACCAGCGGCTGTGCCTGGTGCCGGACGCGGACCTGTTCCGCGCCTTGCGTTCGGGCAAAGCGGACATCGTGACGGACCGGATCGCGCGGTTCACGACGTCCGGTGTGGCGCTGGAATCGGGCCGCTCGCTGCCGGCGGACCTCATCGTGACGGCGACGGGCCTGCGGCTGGTGGCGTTCGGCGGGATCGCGTTGACGGTCGACGGGCGGGCGATCGAGCCGGGCGAGCAGCGGGCGTACAAGGGCACCATGTTCGGCGGGGTGCCGAACCTGGCGTGGTGCGTGGGGTACACGAACAGCTCGTGGACGCTGCGGGCGGACCTGGCGTCGCAGTACGTGTGCCGGCTGCTGGCCCACCTGGACCGGCACGGCTTCGCGTTCTGCGTGCCGGACGCGGCCTCGGCGACGGACGCGGGCCGTCCGCGGCCGATCGTGGACCTGCAGTCCGGGTACATCAAGCGTGCCGCCGCCGGCTTGCCGAAGCAGGGCGGGCGGCGGCCGTGGATGATGCGCCAGAACTACCTGCTGGACCTGGTGGACATGCGGTTCAACCGCGTGAACGACGGGGTGCTGCGGTTCGGCCGCTGACTTTCCGGGCAGCGGAAAGACGGCCTGCGTGGGTGGTGTTCCGTGTCCGTTGGCTCCTGGTGATCGATTTTCTCGTCTGTCACGGTTGGTGCGCACAAGTCATCACGTGATCAGGGAGGAAACACTGATGCGACTGGGATCTCTGGTGAAAGCGGTGGCGGTCGCGCTGGCCGTGCTGAGCGGCGGGGTCGCCGTCGCCGCACCGGCTTCGGCCACGACCACCGGTATCACCTTCCGGACGTCCAACGACCTGCATTCGGGCGACTGCACGCTGTTCCACGGCGCGACGTGGAACCTGAACCCGGACGGGACGGCCTCGTTCGACGGCACGGTCACCAGCAACGACGACCACGACGCCTGGCTGATGTGGGTCCACGTGATGGACCGCAACGGCGCCGAGCTCGGCTTGGTGGGCAACAGCTTCCCGAACACGCCCGACCCGAACAAGTTCGCGCAGAACATGCCGGACAGCAGCCTCCAGTACCGCTTCCTGGCGACCGGCCACTTCCCGGCTTCCTGGTACGGCCTGATCGGCCGGCTCCGCCTCGAGTACCACTGCTGACCGTGATCCGGGCGGCATAACCCGTGATCCGGGAGGCATAACCCGTGATTGGAGGGGCATCACGCGTGATTGGAGGGGCATCGCGATGATGCCCGCCCAATCACGGGTGATGCCTGCTCAATCACGGGTGATGCCCGCTGGATCACGCGAGATGCCTCTTGGCGCACGGCGACGGCCCCGGAACCGTGCGGTTCCGGGGCCCGGTGGTGCCTGTGTCAGCCTTGGCGGGCTTTCGAGCGCGGGGTGGCTTTGTTGATCACCAGGACCTTTGTGCCTCGGCGGATGACCTGGGCGCCCGGCTGGCGGGCGAGCGAGCGGATCGAGCTGCGGACCTTCATGGCGAGCCGTCCTTCCTGCGGGAGTTGCGTCCCACACCCGGTTCAACTGCCGGCCTGTCGGTTTCATTCCGCAACTCAGCTGCTCTCGCGGGCCACCCAGCTTTGGAGGTCGTCGCCGCGGATGGCTGCTGCCATCAGCTCCGGGAACTGGTCCGGGGTGCAGGCGAAGGCCGGGATGCCCAGCTCGGCCAGGGCCGCCGCGTTCTCGTGGTCGTACGATGGTGCGCCCGAGTCCGACAGCGCGAGCAGCGTCACCACCTGGACCCCGGCGCCGGCCAGCTCGGCGATGCGGTGCAGCAACTCCTCCTCGTCGCCGCCCTCGTAGAGGTCGCTGATCAGCACCAGCAGCGTCCGCTCCGGACGCTCGACCAGGCCCTGGCAGTACGCGATCGCCCGGTTGATGTCCGTGCCGCCGCCCAGCTGGGTGCCGAACAGGACGTCGACCGGGTCGGCGAGGTGCTCGGTGAGGTCCGCGACCTCCGTGTCGAACGCGACGAACGACGTCTTCAACGCCCGCATCGACGCCAGGACCGCGCCGAACAGCCCCGAGTACACCACCGACTCCGCCATCGAGCCCGACTGGTCGACGGCCAGGATCACGTCCCGCTGCACCGCCTGCTGCCGGCGCCCGAAGCCGATCAGCTTCTCCGGGACGATCGTGCGCAGGTCGGGGGAGTAGTGCTTGAGGTTCGCGTGGATCGTGCGCGCCCAGTCGATGTCGCCAGGACGCGGCCGGTGCGTCCGGGACGCCTTGTCGAGTGCGCCCCGGATCGCCGCGCGGGTGCGCTCGGCGAGCCGCTCCTCGAGCTCGGTGACGACCTTGCGGACGACCTCCCGCGCGGTCTCCTTGGTTTCCTCGGGCAGCACGCTGTTCAGCGACAACAGGGTGCCGACCAGGTGCACGTCCGGCTCGACCGCCGACAGCAGCTCCTTCTCCAGTAGCATCCGGGTGAGGCCGAGCCGGTCGACCGCGTCGCGCTGCATGACCTGCACGACCGTGCTGGGGAAGTACCGCCGGATGTCGCCCAGCCAGCGCGCGACCCGGGGCGCCGACGCGCCCAGGTTCGCGCTGCGCGGGCCGCCCGCGGCCTCCTCGTCGGGCTTGTCGTAGAGAGCGGCCAGTACCGCGTCCACCCCACTGTCCTCATCGGACAGTTGCGCGTCCTCCAGCCCGGACCCCGGCCCGGCCCCGTCCCCGCCCAGCACCAGCCGCCAGCGCCGCACCCGGTCGGTGTCCGCGGTAGTCATGCTCCCACCCCCAGCAGCGTCGCCAGGACCGGCAGTACGCGCTCGGCCCGGTCCTCGTCCAGTTCGTCGGCCACGGCCACCGCGCGGACAGTGCCGGTGAGCCCGGCCGCGCGCTGCCCGATCGCCCGCTTCTCGGGCCCGCTGAAGGCGCCGAAAGTGCGGCGCAGCAACGGAAGCACCTCGGTGAAGACGTCGGCGGAGATCGCCGCCAGCCACGCGTCGATCACCCGCAGCAGGCCCTCGTCGTGCACGAGCAGCAGCGCTCCGCCGTCGAAGAAGCCTTCGACGTACGCCGCGCCCGCCGACGGCGTGACGCCCGGCGTGAGCGCGCGGCCCAGCCGCACTTCGACGTCGAGCGCGTCGAACAGCCCGGCGTCGTGCAGGATCCGGGTGAGCCGCCCGGCCAGCAGCGGGGGCAGCGACGGCCGTTCCGCCAGCCGGGCCAGCGCCGCGAGCCAGCGCGCCTTCGGCTCGTCGCCCAACAGGGAGGTCGCGTCGTGCACCCCGTCGACCAGCTTGGCCAGCCGGGCCGCGGCGTCGTCGTCGATGCCGTGGGCGGCCGGCGGCAGCCCGGCGCAGATCCGGTCCAGCATCCGGTCGGCGACCGCCCGCAGCGCGCCGGTGTCGGTGCCGCGCACGTTGCCGTACCGCGTCGCCCTGGCCAGCGCCGGCAGGGCCGACATCAGCCGGGCGACGTCCGCATCCGCCGCCGCCCGGGCGTCGAGCGCCGCCAGCGCTTCGGGCAGTGCCTCCGGCAGGTCGGCGAGCAGGCAGTTCTCGACGGCCGTGGTGACCTCGTCCAGCGGGGGCGTGCCTTCGACGGTGCCGCGGACCGCGGCGGTGGCCGCCGACGGCACGGTGGTGCCGTACACGGCCGCCGCGACCAGGTCGACCTCGAACGACGGCTCCCAGCACAGCGCCCACGTCTCGCGGAAGGTCCCCTTGTTCCGCCGCGCCGACGCCTCCCGGCTGCCCCACTCGATGCCGAGGATCCGCAGCCGGTGCAGCAGCTTCGACCGGTCGAGCCCGCCCGGCGTCCGCAGGTCGAGGTCGAGCTCCTTGACGATCGGGTCCTTCTTCAACCGCAGGCGTTTCGCGGTCGCGGACAGGTCCGCGGCCAGCGGCGGCTGCGGGACGCTGTCCGGCACTTCGCCGAGCCGTTCCCCGACGACGAGACGTCGCGTGACGAGCTCGACCTGCACCTCGTCCCCGCCGCACAGCACGGACCGGGTCGCCTCGGTGACTTCGGCGAGGCCGGCCGATGATCGGCCCCGCAGCGTCGCCAGGGTCTCGGCGAGGCGGACCGCTTCGATGACGTGCGCGGTCGAGACCGGCAGGTCTTCCTCCCGCAGCACCGCGGCCACCCCGGCCAGCCAGCGGGCGGTGACGTCGTCGGCGGCGGTGAAGAGGTGGTGGTACCAGCCCGGCGACCGGACGCCCGCGCCGTAACCGCTGGCCGTGGCGAGGCGGCCGTGCGTCCACGGCACCCAGGTGCACGCGACCTTCCGCTTCGGAAGTCCTTTGAGGACGGCCTGGTCGTGCGACGCCGGCGGGAGCGGGTCGGCCAGCGCGGGCACGTGCCAGGCACCGCAGACGACGGCGATGTTCTCGAAGCCGTCCTTGCGGGTGCGGCGCAGCACCGAGCGCATGTAGGCCTCGCGGCGGGCTTCGTTGCCCTGAGGAGGTTTCTCGTCCTCCCGTACCGCCGTCATCGCGTCGGCGATCACCTCGAACGGGCTTTCGGTGTCCCGCCGCGATTCGACGACGTCGTCCCACCAGCGTTCCGGGTCGTCGTAACCGCCCGCCGAGGCCAGCAGGGCGAGGGGATCGACCGGCGGGCCGGCGTGCTCGTCCGGCGGTGCCGCGAAGGTGCTGGCCGCCGGGAGGTCGCAGAACCGCACCGGGATCCCGGCTTCGCGGGCGTAGGCGAGCGCCTGCCATTCGGGGCTGAAGACGGCGAACGGCCAGAACGCGGCCCGCGAGACGTCGTCGGTCGCGTACGCGAGGAGGGCGACCGGCGGCTGCATGGCCGGGTCTTCGGTGAGCTCGACCAGGGCATCGGCCTCGGGTGGCCCCTCGATGAGGACCACGTCCGGTTCGAGTTCGGCGAGCCGCGCCGCCACGGCCCGGGCGGATCCCGGGCCGTGGTGGCGGATGCCGAGCAGGTGAGTGGTCAAGAGATCTCCTGGCCCGCCCGGTAGAAGTCGGCCCAGCCGTCGCGCTCGCGGACCACCGTCTCCAGGTATTCGATCCAGATCGCGCGGTCGGCCACCGGGTCCTTGACCACCGCGCCGTGGATGCCCGCCGCGACGTCGTGCGGGCGCAGCACGCCGTCGCCGAAGTGGGCGGCCAGCGCGAGCCCGCCGGTGAGCACGCTGATCGCCTCCGCGGTCGACAGCGTGCCGGAAGGCGACTTCACCGCCGTGCGGCCGTCTTCGGTGCGGCCCGAGCGCAGCTCGCGGAACACCGTGACCACGCGGCGGATCTCGGCCAGCTCGGCGGCTTCGGCGGGCAGCTGCAGCGAGGCGCCCAGCTCGGCAACTCGTCGGCTCACGATCTCGACTTCGGCCTCGGCGCTGTCCGGCAGCGGCAGCACGACCGTGTTGAACCGCCGCCGCAGCGCGCTCGACAGTTCGTTGACGCCCTTGTCGCGGTTGTTCGCCGTCGCGATCAGGTTGAAGCCCGGCCGCGCCTGGACCTCGGTGCCCAGCTCGGGGATCGGCAGCGTCTTCTCCGACAGGATCGTGATCAGCGAGTCCTGGACGTCCGCGGGGATGCGCGTCAGCTCCTCGAGCCGGGCCAGCTTGCCGTCCCGCATCGCGCGCAGCACCGGGCTTTCGACGAGCGCGGCGGCGCTCGGGCCCTCGGCGATCAGCCGGGCGTAGTTCCAGCCGTAGCGGATCGACTCCTCGGACGTGCCCGCGGTGCCCTGGACCAGCAGCGTCGAATCACCACTGATCGCGGCGGAAAGGTGTTCGGACACCCACGTCTTCGCCGTGCCGGGCACGCCGAGCAGCAGCAGCGCCCGCTCGGTGGCGAGGGTGGCGACGGCGACCTCGATCAGCCGCCGCGGGCCGACGTACTTCGGGGTGATCACCGTGCCGTCCGGCAGGGTGCCGCCGAGCAGGTACTCGACGACGGCCCACGGCGACAGGTTCCAGCTGGGCGGCTTGGCCCGGTCGTCGGCGGCGGCCAGCGCGGCCAGCTCGGCGGCGTGGTCCTGTTCGGCGTGCGGCCGGAGGACGGTGGGGGCGGTCATGCGAGCTCCTCGTACATTTCGCGGCGGAAGTTCAGGGTTTCGGTGAGCGCCCGGCGCCACGGCCCGGCGTCCATGGTCAGCCGGGTGGTGGCCAGCGGGTGGCGCAGGCACTGCGCCGGGACCGCGCGGGCGATCACGACGGCGGCGTGCGAGACCAGGCGATGGTCGTCCTGGCGGGCGATCCAGTCGAGCAGCGCGGTGCCGAGCTCCTTCGTCCACGGCCGGGGCAGCTCGTGCACCAGCCGCGCGAACGATTCGACGGGCAGCCTGCCGATCAGGTGCCCGACGGTGGCGGCCTGGCCGGCCGGGCTCAGCACGCCCAGCAGCGGCGGTGTGGTGCGCCCGCCGGGGTCGGCGCCGATGAGGGCTTTGGCCCAGGTTTCGTCGCGCTGGCGCAGGGCGGCGGTGGCCCACGAGTCGCGGAGGACGGCGGCCGGGCAGCCCTCGACGGTCATCCGCACCACCTCGGCCGGCGGCCCGAACTCGATCCAGAACGACAAGGGAACGGCCGCGACTAGCGTCCGGAGCCGGACGGTGCCGTCGCCGCGTTCGCCCTGGGGCAGGGCGACGGTGAGCACCCGGTTCCGGCGGTGGACCAGCGGTTCGAGCCGTTCGGCCATGCCTCGCCCGTAGCGCGTGCCCGGCAGCCGGCCGAGCAGGTCGGCGGCCTGTTCGCGGACGGCGGCCGCCCGGTCGGTGAGCGCGGCTTCGAGGAAGGCTTCGTCCTCCGGGCGCACGTGCCCGGAGAGCACGCCGAGGAAGTCGGCCCGGACGTCGGCGGGCTCGCTCTTCCAAGAGCCGGTGAGGGCTTCCCGCGCGGCATCGGGGTCTTCGGCGAGCTTCGCGGTGAGCCACCGGCGGCGCTGGGCGAGGCTGCCGTACTGCCAGACGTCGGCCTGCTCCTCCGCGGGCGCGGAGAGGAAGGCCCAGTCGGGATTGCGCTGGCCGAGCCAGGCACCGGCCGGCCCGGCCACGGCGGCCAGCGGGCTCCGCAGTGCGGCTTTGGTGCGCGCGGCTTCGGCGAGCAGCGGCAGGGTTTCCGGCGGGACCCGGTAGTGCGTGCCGGCGACGATGCCCAGCCATTCGAGGAGCAGGTCGGGATGGCTGGCGGCGAGGAGCCGCCCGAGCCGTTCGCGCGCGAGCGGCGGAACGAAGGGGCGTTCGTCCTCGGCGGCGACCGGAAGCGGCCGGACGTCGTGCAGCGGCTGCCGGCCGGCGCGCCGGTAGGTGCTGAGCACGGCCGCGGCGGAGAGCAGCTGTTCGGCGGGGTCGCCGCGGTCCGCGATGAGGCTTTGGACGGCGGGCGGCTGGGCCGAGGGGTCGAGGGTGCGCCGCCGGGTGCCGAGGAGGGCGGTGCCGACGAGGTCTTCCCAGGCTTTCACGGCTTCACCGCCTTTCGGAGTGCTCGGGGAGGTTTGGCTGGTTCGGCATTGGCTCCACGGTTCACAGCCGCACCGCCCGGTTCTCGTGCCAGCAGGTCAGTGGCCGCAACCCCGCCGGGCTCCACTCTGCGGCCACCGTCAGGGGGCGGCCTGCCGACAGGGCCAGCAACGACCACGGGAACGCGTACGGCACCAGCGGCAACGCTGTTCCGTCCTTTTCGGACAGACACCAGCCGCCTGCGTGCTCGGCCGGGGTGACGTGCGACAGCAGCACCGGCCAGCGCTCCAGCCACGGGTCCGCCGCCATTGCCCGCGCGTACGTCGACAGGGCTTCCGAGATCGAACCGCCTTCGGCCGTCGGGGCCGGCAGCGGGATTCCGCGCTCGGCCACCAGCGCCCGCAGCGGGGCCGCGCCCGGGTGGAACGCCAGCTCCGCCGTGAGCAGGTGTCCGGGTGGCAGCGACGCGTCGAGGGGACGGCCCGGTGGCGCGAACGACAGCACCAGCGCGTCCCGGCCCGTGCGCAGGCCGCGCAGCCACGTGCGGCGGGTGAGGAGCCGGTCGTTCTCCTCGTCGGCCGCGCCCGTGATCAGCCATTCGTCCGCGACGCGCTCGCCTTCCTCCAGCACGCGGGCCGTCTCCACCGAAAACCCGAGGCGGGTGCGGACGATCGCCGCCAGCGCGGGCGGCAGCGTCTCCAGGCGGGTGGCCGCGTCGGCCAGCAGGTACAGCTGTGACAGTTCGGCGAGCAGCGCCTCCGGCCAGTCGCGGCGGCCGACGATCGCGGCCGCCCGGCGCAGGCCGCCCGCGAGGCCGGACGCCTGGGCGTCGACCATCCGCGCGGCGACCGTGCGCAGCTCTTCCCCGCCGCTGCGCTCGAAGCCCGCGAAGCCGGCGCCGATCCGGTCGGTGAGCCAGACCTTCAGCTCCGCGACGCCGCCTTCGACGCGGGCCGCGCGCTCGGAAGCGCGCCGGGCGGCCGCTTCCTCGTCCTTCGGCCCCGCCGCCTCGGCGCGCTTCTCCGCCCGCCGTGCGCGGTCGGCGCGCTCGGCCAGCCACGCGTGCACCCAGTCCGGCGCCGGGCCCGTGTCGACGCGGCCGGCCGCCCACAGCATCAGCAGCCCCAGCGCGTGCTTGCACGGGAACTTCCGGCTGGGACAGGAACACCGGAACGCGGGCTCGGCGAGCTCGACGCACGTCTGGTACGGCTTCTTGCCACTGCCCTGGCAGAAGCCCCACACGGCGTCTTCGGACGCACCCGCGCCCGACCACTTCGCGGGCGTGGCGAGCGCCCGGCCCGCCTTCTCCGAAGCGGGATCCGGCGCCAGCCCGGCCACGCGTTCCGCGGTCCACGGCACCGCCGTCACCACCTGTCCCCCCACTGTGCTCCCTCGCTTTCCGGTACGGCCTGAAGCATGCCAGCACCCACCGACATTTTTTGGGGGGTTCGGGTGGCGGAGCCCCCGACCTGGGGCGGAGCCCCAGATGTCACCGACATTTTTTGGGGGGTTCGGGTGGCGGAGCCCCCGACCTGGGGCGGAGCCCCAGATGTCACCGACAATTTCCGGAGCCTGACTATTCTAGTGCTAGAGT
>Ga0207678_10000089_pt1 | contig 75976 bp, 77 predicted proteins | sample KBSC63metaG_FD_184319 | JGI IMG/M metagenome (GOLD analysis project Ga0207678, IMG submission 184319) | Corn rhizosphere microbial communities from Kellogg Biological Station, Michigan, USA - KBS C6-3 metaG (SPAdes) (version 2) | ecosystem: Host-associated > Plants > Roots > Rhizosphere > Soil ... | reverse complement strand
GTTCGAGACCGGCCTGCCGACCCGGTACTACCTGCCCCGGGTGGACGTCCGGATGGACCTGCTGGAGAAGATCGACGTCGTGACGCACTGCCCGTACAAGGGCGCCGCCGAGCACTTCGACGTCGCCGGGCACGAGGACCTCGCGTGGAGCTACCCGACGCCGCTGCCCGAGAGCATCCGGGCCGCGGGCCTGGTGGCGTTCCTCGACGAAAAGGTGGACGTGTACGTGGACGGTGTGCGGCAGGAACGCCCGAAGACGAAGTTCGCCTGACCCTTCAGGCGCCGAAGACGGCTCGCACCGCCGTCTCGTCGTGCAGGCCGACGTCGACGCCCGAGCGCGTGGCCCGGACCCGGACCAGGCGGTCGTCGACCGCGATCCCCACCTCGGCCCGCCGTCTCGTCGTCACTCGGCCGCCGAGCAGAGCCGGAAGGGCGACGACGAGCCATTCGACACGGGCACGTTCTCGTTCCGCGCACGCGTTCGCGGCGTGGAACTCGAAGCCATGAACGTCGTCCGCGTCGACGAACAGGGACAGATAGTGGAGTGCAAGGTCTTCGCCCGGCCGCTCCCGGCGCTCGCGACCCTGTTCTCGGCGCTGCCGCCACGGGTGGCGACGCGGCGCCGCGGCCGTCCGATCGGCGCACTCGTGGCACTCGTCGCCCGGCCGCTCGCCTTCGTGCTGCGCGCGGCCGACCGCGTGGCCCCCAAGCTCGTATAACGCCCTATACCTCAGGCCGCACGGCGACCATGGGCCTGACGCCGGAACGGACGGGGACGCGGCCGCCCCGCCGCCGGCGCGTCCACAGTGGACCCGGACGTCGCCGCGCCGTCGTCGGCCGTGGCCGCCGGGAGCGGGGTGCCGTGGTCGCGGTGACCCCGGTGGACTGCGTACAACAACGCGAGCCCGAGCACCACGAGCAGGTGCGTCGACAGCCGGGACAGCGTCACCTGGCCCGCCGCGAGGTCGCCGGCCGACAGCACCAGCAGCACCCCGACGAACCCGGTCAACAGCGGCAGCTGGCCGCCCGCCGTCCGGGGGAGGAGGGCCGCCGTCAGCAGGCCGATGCCCACCGCCAGGTTCCACGCGCCGCTCTCGTGGCCGAGGTGGATGCCGCCGTGGGCCGTGTCGAGCAGCTCGGCGAACGCCAGCCCCAGCTGGGCGATCGCCACCATGGCCAGCGCGATCCGCCGTCCCCAGCGTTCGCCGGACGGCGCCGGGGTGCGCTCGAGGATCGCCGCGGTCAGGTCCGGCACCGGCGGGGCCGGGCGCAGCAGCATCGTGCGGCGCAACCGTTCCGCGCCGGCGAACCACGCCCGGCACTCCGCGCACGACGTCAGGTGCTCGTCGGGCGACGCCGGCTCGGCCTCGCCGTCCAACCGCGCCGACAGGGCTTCACGGCAGTCCTCGCACCTCATGGTCCAGTAGTCGGACGGCGGATCCGGATAGTTCCCGGTCACTGCCTCCCCGTCGCCACCCTCGACGGAGGCGCTTCGCGCCGCTGTATGTTTACGGATCATGACCCACCGTGAGGACGACGACCGCGTCACGGCACTGGCGCTCTCGGCCGGCCGCGGCGATCGGCGTGCGCTGGAAGCGTGGGTCCGCGCCACCCAAGCCGACGTCTGGCGCTTCCTCGCCCACCTCACCGACACCGCCGCGGCCGACGACCTGGCGCAGGAGACCTACCTTCGTGCCTTCGGCAGCCTTCGCCGCTTCGCGGGCCGCTCGTCCTCGCGGACGTGGCTGCTGTCGATCGCCCGCCGGGTCGTCGTCGATCAGATCCGGGCCGCCGGCGCGCGGCCCAAGATCACCGGCACCGACTGGGAAGCCGCCGCCGAGCGCACCCGCGGTCCGGCGGCCGGCTTCGAGGACCTCGTCGAACTGCGCCTGCTGCTCGACGGGCTGGAGCCGGACCGGCGCGAGGTGCTCGTGCTGACCCAGGTGCTCGGTCTCTCCTACGCCGAGGCGGCCGACGTCTGCGGCTGCCCGGTCGGCACCGTCCGCTCCCGCGTCGCCCGTGCCCGCGAGGACCTGATCCAAGCCCGGCGGGCCCGCGGGGCCGGCTGAACCAGCCCGCTGCGCCGTCCGGCGCTGTGGCGGCGCACACATCCGGCGGCTTCCGCTGTCATCTCGTCACAGAGATGCGCGAGCTCGGCTACTCCGCGTTGACGCCTGACTCGGGGCTCCTTAGCGTGGCGCGCACCCCGCCACCCAGCAAGGGATTCCCGATGGCCCGTCCCACCACCGAACCGCCCGAGCCCGGGCAGGTCGGCCGCCGCCGCTTCCTGACCTACCTGGTCGCCGCGCCCACGCTCACCGTCGCCACCAAGCTCACCGCCGACGGCCTCGCCCCGGCGCGCGCCGACGCCGTCGTCCCGACCCTGCCGCAGCCGGCGGAGATCCTCGACCTCGGCGACGTCCTGACGCTGTCGTGCGCGCCGACCGCCGGGATGCTCGTGCTCGAGCTGACCGCCGACGGCCGCGCGCGGCTGCAGCTGCCACGCGCCGAGGTCGGCCAGGGCATCACGACGGCGACCGCGATGCTCGTCGCCGAAGAGCTGGACCTGCCGCTCGACCGCGTCGACGTCGTGCTCTCCGACGCCCGCACCGAGCTGTTGTTCAACCAGCTCACCGGCGGCTCCAACACGATGCGCTCGCTCTACGACCCGGTGCGTGCCACCGCGGCGACCGCGCGGGCCCGGATGGTCGCCGCGGCCGGGGCGCAGTGGGGGACCGACGCCTCGCGACTGTCCACACGCGACGGTGCGGTGTGGGCGCCCGACGGGCGCAGCGCCTCCTACGGCGTCCTCGCCGGGCCGGCGTCGCGCACGGACCTGACCACCGGGTCCGTCGCGCCGAAAGCCGAGTCGGCGCACACGCTCGTCGGGACGCCGACCTCGCGCAAGGACGCCCGCGCGATGGTCACCGGGACGCAGGTCTACACACTCGACCTCGACGTTCCCGGCGCGAACCCGGTGATGGTGCGCCGGCCGCCGACGATCAACGGCACCGTGCGGAAGGTCAACAACGAGGCCGCCGTCCGTGCCATGCCCGGGATCATCGACATCGCCGTGGTGCCGACCGGCGTCGCGGTGATGGCCGAGACGTTCGGCCAGGCCCTCGACGGCAAGAACGCCCTCGACGTCACCTGGGGTCCGGGCACGGTCGACGGCGAGGACAACGAGACGATCAAGAAGAAGCTGCGGGCCGCCGCGCTGCCGTTCGTGGTGCCGCCGCTGCTGACCCAGTACGTCGACGGCGAATTCGACTTCGCCTTCGCCAGCCACGCGCCGATGGAATCCAACTCCGCGGTCGCCGACGTCCGCGAGGACAGCGCGACCATCTGGGCCGGGCTCAAGTCGCCGATCGTGGCGAAGCAGACCATCGCGCAGGAGCTGGGGCTGCCGGAGAACAAGGTCACCGTGCACGTCCAGCAGGGCGGCGGGTCCTTCGGGCGGCGGCTGTTCTTCGACGCGGCCCTCGAAGCCGCGCACATCTCGAAGGCGATGAAGAAGCCCGTCCGGCTGATGTGGAGCCGGATCGACGACATGCGCCACGGCCGGGCGCGCGCGGCGAGTTACCACCGGATCCGGGCGACCTTCGCGCTCGGGCAGGTGCTGACCTTCGAACACCGCGTCGCGAGCGTCGAAACGGATTGGAGCCACGGGCTCGGGGAGATCCTCACCGCGTACGCGGCGAAGCTGCCCGTCGGCGGCAACCTCGGCTTCGCGCAGACGGTCTTCCTGCTGACGGTGAAGTCGCCGTACAACTTCGGCGTCACGACGCAGCTGCTCAACGAGGTCCCGCTGAAGTTCCACACCTCGGCGTGGCGGTCGGTCTACTCCGCGAACACCCGCGGCGCCGAAGAGATCATGGTCGACGAGATCGCGAAGAAGCTGGGGAAGGACCCGGTGCAGTTCCGGCGCGAGTTCGTCAAGTCCGACCGCCAGCGCGCGGTGCTCGACAAGGTCGCCGAGCTCGGCGAGTGGGGCAAGAAGATGCCCGCCGGGTTCGCGCAGGGCGTTGCGGTGCACGGCGAGTACAAGTCCTACACCGCCTGCCTGGTCGAACTGGACGCACGCGACCCGAAGCACCCGCGCGTCACGAAGGCGACGATCGCGGTCGACGTCGGCAAGCCGGTGAACCCGCGCGGGGTCCAGGCGCAGATGCTCGGCGGCCTGACCGACGCGATTTCCACGACGCTCACCGCGGGCCTGCACATCGACCGGGGCTTGCCGCTGGAGGGCAGCTATTCGCAGTTCCACTACGCGCGGCAGAAGAACTCGCCGATGGACGTCCAGGTGCACGTCATGCCGGCGACCGGAGACGACATCGGCGGTGCGGGCGAACTCGGCCTGCCGGCGCCGGTCGGCGCGATCGCCAACGCCTACGCCCGGGCGACCGGGACCAGGCCCCGCAGCTTCCCGATCACCTTCCCGGTCGACTTCGACCCGTTCCCACGCTGAGGAGAGTCACCGTGCCGAACTACACCTTCGTGGTGAACGGGAAGACCGTCACCGTCGACGCGCCCGCCGACCTGCCGATGCTGTGGGCGCTGCGTGACAAGCTCAAGGTCCGCGGGCCGAAGTACGGCTGTGGCATCAACGTCTGCAAGGCCTGCACCAGCCATCTCGACGGCGAGGCGTTCAACCCCTGCGTGACGCCGGTGTCCGAGTGCGCCGGGCGCGAGGTCACCACGATCGAGGGGCTGGCCGACGGCGACGAGCTGCACCCGGTCCAGGAGGCCTGGCTCGAGCAGGACGTCGCACAGTGCGGCTACTGCCAGCCCGGCCAGATCATGGCGGCGGTCGCGCTGTTGAAGAAGACGAAGAACCCGACGGACGCGGACATCGACGCGATCGAGAACGTCTGCCGCTGCGGCACCTACTTCCGGATCCGGGAGGCGATCAAGAGCGCGGCCGCCAAGATGGCCTGACGCGGATGCGGAGGTTCGACAAATGAACCTCCGCATTCGCGGTTCTTGTAGCAAGTTCACCCGAACGTGGCGGCCCCGTTCGGGTTAGATGTCGGTCTCGGGCCTCGACGAGGAGGTCGGGGACCGGAGGCCACCATGCACTACCAGGCGCTTCTGTCCGACGAGCGCGCGCCCCGGGTCGCCTCGCTGGCCGCCGAGGTCGAGCGGAAGATGCCGGAGCTGATCGACGGCACCGTGCGGCAGATCCTCGCCGAGATGCCCGTCTACGCCGACGCGCGGTTCGTCTCGCACGCCGAGCTCCGGAACTCGGTGCGGGCCAACCTCGAGCACGTGATGCGGACCCTGCGCGGCTCGGACGTCCCGGACCTGTCGCAGGCCCGCGCGACCGGCCGGGCCCGGGCCCTGCAGGGCGCGCCGCTGCCGGAGCTGCTGCGGGCCTACCGGATCGGGCTCACCGAGGTGTGGCACCGGTTCGTCGAGCTGACCGCCCGGGCGCAGGACCTCGCCGGGCTGGTCGCCGCGACGACGGCGATCTGGGCGCTGATCGACGAGCTCGCCGAGGCCCTCACGACGGCCTACCGCGACACGACGGCGGAAGTCATGGTGGCGCACCAGAACCGGCGTTCGGCGCTGGTGGAGGCGCTGTTCGCCGGTGGCGCGGCGACCGAGGGCACGCTGTGGGACATCGCCCGCGTGCTCGACCTGTCGCTGGACGGCACGTTCGTCGTCGTCGCCGCGGAAACCCCGCGGCTGGGCCAGGAACCGCTGCCGCAGGTCGAGGCCCGGTTGCGCGCGCTGCAGCACGCGTCGGCGTGGCGGCTGACGCCGGACCTGCAGGTGGGTGTGGTGTCCCTGCGCGATCCCCACGCGTCGAAAACGATCGTCGACCTGGTCCGCGAGCACCCGGTCGGCCGGGTCGGGATGAGCCCGGTGTTCACCGGCCTCGGCAACACCGCCCGCGCGCTTCATCTGGCGCGGGTGGCGTTGTCGAGCATGACGCCGGGAACCCCGGGGCTGGTGCAGTTCACCGAGTCGCCGCTGGCCGGGCTGGTGGCCAGCGCCCCGGAGGCGTCGGTGCAGCTGGCCCACCACGTGCTCCAGCCGGTGCTGGACCTCCCGGGCGACGACCGCAACGTGCTGCTGCTGACCCTGCGCGCGTGGTTCGACTGCCAGGGTTCGACGAAGCTGACGTCCGAGCGGATGTTCTGCCACCCCAACACGATCCGCCACCGCCTGAAGCGCATCACGGAGGAACTGGGCCGCTCGCTGACGAATCCGGCGGACATCGCCGAACTGGGCGCGGCGCTGCGGGCGCTGAACCTGTTCCCCGAGGCGACCCACCTGCCGGCGCCGCGTTAGCGAACGCCGGTCGGCCACTCACGGCCGGCGGTCGGGCCGGGGGCGGTTCACGCGGCCAGCAGTTCGCGGGTGCGGGCCTGCTCTTCGGCCGAGCCGACCGGCATCACCAGCAGCTCCGTCACCCCGGCGTCCTCGAGGGATTTCACCTGGCGCCGCACGGTTTCCTCGTCGCCGATGAGCGCGCTGTCCGAGACCCGCAGGTGGCCCTCGCGATCGAGGACCGCCCGGTACGCCGGGATGTTCGCCGCGCCGCCGTAGGTCTCCTCGATCCACGCCCGGCATTCGTCCACTTCGGACGTCACGCAGATCAGCTGGCCGGAGACCACGCGGGAGGCGTTGCCCAGTGCCGGTACCACGAACTCGCCGGTCGCCCGCGGGCCCGCGAACGTGGTGATCACGCCGTCGGCCAGTTCGCCCGCCAGTCGCAGTGACTGCGGGCTCACCGAGCCGACCAGTACCGCCGGCCGCTGGGCCCCCGGGGTCGTCAGACCGCCCGCCGCCGTCAGCAACTCGCCGTGGACGTCCGCCTTTTCTCCGCGCAGCAACGGGTTCAGTGCCTGGAGGTACTCGCGCAGGTGGCGGATCGGGCGGTCGTAGGAGTAGCCGAACTCGTCCTCGACGATGAACTTGTGACTCAGCCCGACGCCCAGGTGGACGGGCACCCCGGCCGCCGCCTGTGCGGTCAGGGCCTGCGCCGCCATGGTGATCGGGTGCCGCGAGTACGTCGGCACGACGCACGTGCCCAGCCCCACGCCGGGAGCGGCCGCGGCGAGCGCGGGAAGCGCGGTGAGGGCGTCCCAACCGCCGCGCTGCGCCACCCACAGCGTGCCGTAGCCGAGCTTCGCCGCTTCGCGGGCTTGTGTCGTCATGGCGTCGAAGCCGACGCCGAGTTCGTCGATCAGGATTCCGGTGCGCATGGGTCCTCCCAGTGGTCAGTACGCGCGTTCGAGCTGTTTGCGGTCGAGCGCGACGGCTTCGGTGAACAGCGCCAGCGCCCGTGGTGCCACGGCGCGCAGCTGCCTCGTCGACACGGCGAGCGGCTCGAAGGCGTGCGCGACGGTGTCGGCGATCAACGCCGGCTCGGGCGGGGGAGTGCGGCCGAGGAAGCCGTGCAGCACGGCCTGGAAGGCGACGGCGAGTTCGCGGACCGGCCGGTCGGTGCGCAGCAGGTCGTTGGCGGCCAGCAGTTCGAGGTAGTCGACGAAGGCTTCCGCGTGCCGCGGGTCGAGCTTGCCGTGCAGCTTCGGGAGCAGCTTGCCGAGCGTCTCGGCGTCGTCGGCGTAGCCGGCCCGCAGCAGCGGGCGGCCCAGGACGTTGGCGTACTGGATTTCGGTCAGCCGCGAAAGCCGCACGGCGAGCGGATCGGCTTCGAGGGCGCGGACGAGGTCTTCGAGCGCTCGCACCGACTCCCGGAGCAGCACGGCCAGGAACAGCTCCTCGCGGTTCTTCCAGTGCAGGTAGACGGTGCCCTTGCCGACACCCGCCCGCTCGGCGACGTCCTCGATGGTCGTGCGCCGGTAGCCGGCGCGCAGGAGCAGCTCGGCGGCGGCGTCGAGAATGCGCTCGGCCCGTTCGGCCCGGTCTTCGGCAGGAGGCACGTTGGCATCATATGACCAAATTTCTTATTTGGTCAAACGTCGACTCTCTTTCGAGAGTGACCGGCGTCACCTCTTCGAGCTGTCACGGGCGTCGGACCGCCGGTGTCCTGTGGGCGATCGGATGCCAATGCAGAGAACGGAAAACACCATGAGCAAGGTCTGGTTCGTCACCGGTTCGTCGCGCGGCTTGGGCCGCTGCTTCGTCGAGGCCGCCCTCGGCCGGGGTGATCGGGTCGCCGCCACCGCGCGGTCCACCGAGAGCTTCGACGAGCTGGTCGCCACCTACGGCGACGCGATCCTGCCCCTTGAGATGGACGTGACCGACAAGGCCGCCGTCTTCGAGAACGTGAAGCGGGCCGCCGAGCACTTCGGGCGCCTGGACGTCGTCGTGAACAACGCCGGCTACGCGCAGATCGGCGCCATCGAGGAACTGACCGAGGTCGAACTGCGCGCCCAGCTGGAGACCAACGTGTTCGGCCCGGTGTGGGTCATCCAGGCCGCCCTGCCGATCCTGCGCGAACAGGGCGCCGGCCACTTCGTCCAGCTGTCGTCGGCCGCGGGCCTCATCGCGATGCCGCTCGGCGGCGCGTACCAGGCATCCCGGTGGGCGATCGAGGCGCTGAACGAAACCCTGGCCAAGGAGGTCGCCGACTTCGGTGTGAAGGTCACGATCATCGAGCCGGGCGGCTACGCCACCCGCGACGGCAAGAACCCGAATCCTCTCGCCAACGGTCACGTCGCCGAGACCAGCCCGGTCTACGACGGGCTCCGCCGCCGGCTCGGCGAGGTGGCGGGCAAGCAGCCCGCCGGGGACCCGGCCGCCGCCGCCCAGGCCCTGCTCAAGGTCGTCGACGCCGCCAACCCGCCCCTGCGGGTGCTCTTCGGCAAGGGCTTCTACCCGATGATCCAGCAGGCCTACGCGGACCGCCTCGCGACCTGGGACGAGTGGCAGGACCTGTCGGCGGAGGCCCAGGGGGCGGCCGAGGCTGCGGCGGCCTCGGCCGAAAATGTCGGTGCCGACCGGTAGTGTGGAAAACGGGGGGCGCCCCCGCGGGCGGGCTCAGGAGTCCGACGAACGCTTCCAGAGGTTGATGTCCGCGTCGGTGGCGTGGCCGTCGATCTCGGTCAGCTCCTCGGGCGAGAACTCGAGGTTGCCCAGCGCGCCGACATTGTCCTCGAGTTGCTTCACGCTGCTCGCGCCGATCAGCACCGACGTCACCCGGTGGTCTCGCAGGGCCCACGCCAGCGCCAGCTGCGCCAGCGACTGACCGCGCCGGCCGGCGATGTCGTCGAGTGCGCGGACCCGGGCCAGGCGGTCCTCGTCGAGCGTGTCCGGGTCGAGGGACTTGCCCTGAGCCGCGCGTGAATCCTCCGGAACGCCCTTCAGGTACCGGTCGGTCAGCAGGCCCTGCGCCAGCGGGGAGAACGCGATGCAGCCGGCGCCCGCCTGCTCGAGGGTGTCCAGCAGGCCGTCCTCCTCGATCCACCGGTTCAGCATCGAGTAGGACGGCTGGTGGATCAGCAGCGGCGTGCCGAGCTCGCGCAGGAGCCGCGCCGCCTCGGCCGTCCGCTCCGAGCTGTACGACGAAATCCCGACGTACAGCGCCTTCCCGGCGCGGACGGCGGCGTCGAGCGCCCCGACGGTCTCGTCCAGGGGCGTCTCGGGGTCGAAGCGGTGGGAGTAGAAGATGTCGACGTAGTCCAGGCCGAGCCGGCCGAGCGACTGGTCCAGCGAGGACAGCAGGTACTTGCGGGATCCCCACTCGCCGTACGGGCCGGGCCACATGTCGTAGCCGGCCTTGGTGGAGATCACCAGCTCGTCGCGGTACGGCTGGAAGTCCGTGGCCAGCAGCCGCCCGAAGTTCTCCTCGGCCGAGCCGTAGGGCGGGCCGTAGTTGTTCGCCAGGTCGAAGTGGGTGATGCCCAGGTCGAAGGCGCGGCGGGTGATGGCGCGCTGGGTCTCCAGGGGCCGGTCGTGGCCGAAGTTGTGCCACAGCCCGAGCGAGATCGCGGGCAGCTTGAGCCCGGACCGCCCGCAGCGCCGGTAGGGGATCGAGTCGTATCGGCCGGAGGCGGCAACGTAGGTCACGCGGCCGATGCTAGCCCGCTCTTCGGGTACTCTCCTGGTGAGCGACCGCTTAGGAGGCACGTGGTGGGCACCGGATTCTTCACCTCCGTCGACGACGTGTCGGCCAAGCTGGCCGGCGCCGGCTACCTGGCCTCGACGGCGGTGGCGACCACGGTGTTCCTCGCCGACCGGCTCGGCAAGCCGCTGCTGGTCGAAGGCCCGGCCGGGGTCGGCAAGACCGAGCTCGCCAAGGCCGTCGCCCAGGTCAGCGGCTCGCGGCTGGTGCGCCTGCAGTGCTACGAGGGCATCGACGAGGCCCGCGCGCTGTACGAGTGGAACCACGCGAAGCAGCTGCTGCGGATCACCGCCGGCCGCGACGAGACGTGGGAACAGGCCCGCACCGACATCTTCGGCGAGGAGTTCCTGCTGCGCCGCCCCCTGCTCACCGCGATCTCCTCCGACGAGCCGACCGTGCTGCTCATCGACGAGACCGACAAGGCCGACATGGAGGTCGAGGGCCTGCTGCTCGAGGTGCTCGGCGACTTCCAGGTCACCGTCCCGGAGCTCGGCACGATCACCGCCACGCGCGCGCCGTTCGCGGTGCTGACGTCCAACGCGACGCGCGAGCTGTCCGAGGCGCTGCGCCGCCGGTGCCTGTTCCTGCACATCGACTTCCCGGACGAGGACCTCGAACGCGAGATCGTCCGGCTCAAGGTCCCCGGGATCGACGCCGCCCTCGCCGATTCCGTCGTCCGGGTGATCGCCGCGCTGCGCGCGATGGACCTGCGCAAGCTGCCGTCGGTCGCCGAGACCATCGACTGGGCGCGCACGCTGCTCGCGCTCGGGGCGGCCACGCTGGACGAGCGGGTCGTGCGCGAGAGCCTCGGCGTCGTGCTCAAGCACCAGGACGACATCGCCAAGGCGGGCGCCGGCCTGCAGCTCGAACAGGTCCTGGACGCGTCGTGACCGGCGGCGTGCCGGAGCGGCTCGCGGCGTTCGTCAAGGCACTGCGGGCCCAGGGCATCCCGGCCGGCCCCGCCGAGACGGTCGACGCCGCCGCCGCGCTGGAGGTGCTCGGCCTGGACGACCGTGCGCTGGTCCGCGAGGGCCTGGCCGCGGCGCTGGTCCGCCGCGGCGGGCAGCGTGCGGTCTTCGACGCCGCTTTCGACCTCTACTTCCCGGCGGGCATCGGCGCGCCCGAGCGGGCCCGCGAAGACCAGCCGATGACGCTGGAGGAGCTGCGCGAAGAGCTGGCCGCGGCGCTCGCCGACGGCGACCGGCAGGCGTTGTCCCAGCTGGCCGGCCTCGCCGTCGACATGCTGGGCCAGTACGGCTCGGCGTCCGGACCGGGCGGCGGCTTCTCCGCCCACCAGACCCTGGAACGGCTCCAGCCGCAGACGCTGATCGCCCGGGTGCTGGCCGCGGTCCGCGGCGGCGGCGCCCGCGGCGAGTTCACCGACCGGCTCGACCGCGACGAGATCCGCCGCCGCGTCGAGGGCTTCCGGGGGCAGGTCCGCACGGAGGCGCGGCGCCGCGCGGCCGAGGTCCGCGGCCGGGAGCGCGTCGCCAAGCACGCCATCGCCCCCGCGGCCGACCGGGTCGACTTCCTCATCGCCAGCCGCAACCAGCTCGCCGAGCTGCGCCGCACGATCCAGCCGCTGTCCCGCAAGCTGGCGACGCGCCTGGCCGCGCGGCGCCGCCGGAGGACGCGGGGCCAGGTCGACCTGCGCCGCACGCTGCGCCGGTCACTCTCGACCGGCGGCGTGCCGCTGCGCCCGGCCTACCGCCACCGGCGGCCCGGACGGCCGGAAATCGTGCTGCTGTGCGATCTTTCCGGTTCGGTGGCGGGGTTCGCGAACTTCACCATGCTGCTGGTGCAGGCGCTGCGCGACCAGTTCAGCAAGATCCGCGTGTTCGCCTTCGTCGACAGCGCCGACGAGGTCACCCACCTGGTCACCACGGGCGCGGCCGACCCCGAGCACCTGGGCGCGCGCATGCTGTCCGAAGCGGCGCTGGTGCGCTGGGACGGCCACAGCGACTACGGCGGCTCGCTGCGCCAGTTCACCGAGAACTGGCTGGACGCGGTCGGCCCCCGGACGTCGGTGCTGATCCTCGGCGACGCCCGCACCAACGGCGGCGACCCCAACCTCGACGCGGTCCGCGCGATCAAGGCCCGCGCCCGGCACGTCTACTGGCTGAACCCCGAGCGCCGGTCGTTGTGGTCCACGGGCGACTCGGCGGCGCTGGAGTATGCCGACGTCGTGGAGATGCACGAGTGCCGCACGGTGCACCAGCTCGGCACGCTGGTCACCCGCCTGCTGCCGGTGTGAGCCAGGCGTCGATGTCGTGCAGCATGGCCTTCTTGGTCGCTTCGGGAGCGAAGGACGCCGTGACGCTCGCGCGGGCGAAGTCCGCCATCGTGGCGTCGTCGTAGCCGAAGGCGTCTCGCACGCGGGCGTACTCCTCGGCCAGGTCGGCGCCGGTGACCGAGGGGACGTCGGTGTTGAGCGTGACCGTCAGCCCGGCGTCTCGCAGGCGGGGGAGTGGGTGCTCGGGCAGCGACGGCACCAGCCCCAGCGTCACGTTCGACGACGGGCAGACCTCCAGCGCGAGGCCGCGGTCACGGACTTCGGCGACCAGTGAGGGGTCGTCGAGGATGCGGAAGCCGTGGCCCAGCCGTTCGGTCCGGCCGACTTCGAGCGCTTCGCGGATGCTGTCGGGGCCGGCGTCCTCGCCGGTGTGGTGCAGCAGGTGGAGTCCGGCCGCGCGGGCCTTTTCGAAGAGCGTCGAGAAGGGACGCAGCGAGTGGTTTTCTTCGCCGGCCATGCCGATCGCGAAGACTTCGTCGTACTTCAGCGCGAGTTCGAGGGTGCGCTCGGCGCGCTCGACCGACCGGCGCCGGGAGTGGTCGAGCAGCAGCCTCCACTCGAGGCCGGTGCCCTGCGACAGTCCTTTGAGGACGGATTCCAAGGGCATTTCGAGTTCGCCCAGGCGTTCCCCGTGCGAGGCCGCGGTGAAGGTGACTTCGGCGTAGCGCGTGCCCTGGGCGGCTTCGTCCTCGCAGTACTCGCGCGCGATGCGTTCGAAGTCTTCCGGGCGCTGGAGGCAGGACCGGATGAGCGCGTTGTAGTCGGCGAAGGCGCGGAAGCCGTCGAACACGGGCGGCTCGCCCGGGACGTCGATGCCGTTCGCCTCGCCGAGCTCACGCAGCGTGGCCGGGCGGATCGTGCTCTCCAGGTGGACGTGCAGGTGGGCCTTCGGCAGGGCGGCCAGGTCGCGCATGATCGCGAGCCTAAGCCTGCCCAGCGGCGTCTCGCGCGGCAATTTCCGGGGCCGGCCGCGGTGGGCTCAGGTTTTGGCCCTCGTCACACGGGGAACCTCCGGGTGGTTCGTCCGCGTTGTCAGGATGACCGCAACCGACGAAGGAGGGCCACCGTGCCTTTGATGAAGAAGCTGACCATGCTGGCCGGCGCCGCCGGTGCGGCTCGTGCCTACGCCAAGAAGAACCCCGAAAAGGTGAACCAGGCCGTCGGCAAGGCCGCGAAGTTCGTCGACGACAAGACCAAGGGCAAGTACCACGAGAAGATCGCCGGCGCGGTCCGCAAGGTCAACTCGGTGACCGGGCAGCCGGGCCACCCGGGTCAGGCGACCGGCCGGTAACTCACTCGGCGGTCAGGACCTCCAGGAGTCCCTCGCCGTACTTGGCGAGCTTGTTCTCGCCGACGCCGCTGACCGTGCCCAGATCCGCCAGCGACGACGGTCGTTGCGTGGCGATCTGGCGCAGGGTCGCGTCGTGGAAGACGACGTAGGCGGGCACGCCCTGTTCCTTCGCGACGCCGGCCCGCCAGGCCCGCAGGCGTTCGAACAGCGGCGCCGCCTCCGCGGGCATCTCCACCGCGGCGGTCGGCTTGCGTGCGCTGCGGACCTTCGCGGCGGCGGCCCGTTCGGGTTCGCGGCGCAGCAGCACCTGGCGGTCACCGCCCAGCACTTCGGCGCTCGTTTCGGTGAGGACGAGCGAGCCGTAGTCGCCCTCGACGGCGAGCAGGCCCTGGGCGAGCAGCTGGCGGACCACCGCCCGCCATTCCGGCTCGCGCAGTTCGGTGCCGATGCCGAAGGTCTTGAGCGTGTCGTGCTGGAACTGCGTGACCTTCGGCGTGGACTTGCCGAGCAGGATGTCGACGATCTGGCCGGCGCCGAACTTCTGGCGCCGCTCGTTGCGCAGCCGCACGACGGTGGACAGCAGTTTCTGCGCGGGGATCGTGCCGTCCCACTTCTCCGGCGGGTTCAGGCACGTGTCGCAGTTGCCGCAGGGGCCGGCCGCCTGGCCGAAGTAGTTGAGGATCTGCACGCGGCGGCACTCGACCGTCTCGCACAGCGCGAGCATCGCGTTCAGGTGCGCGCCCAGCCGCCGCCGGTGTGCTTCGTCACCTTCGGACGTGTCGATCATCTTGCGCTGCTGGACGACGTCCTGCAGCCCGTACGCGAGCCAGGCGGTGGACGGCAGCCCGTCGCGGCCCGCCCGCCCGGTCTCCTGGTAGTAGCCCTCGACCGACTTCGGCAGGTCGAGGTGCGCGACGAACCGGACGTCCGGTTTGTCGATGCCCATTCCGAACGCGATCGTGGCGACGACGATCAGCCCGTCCTCGCGCAGGAACCGCGATTGGTGCTTCGCGCGGGTGCGCGCGTCCAGCCCCGCGTGGTACGGCACGGCCGGGATCCCGTTCTGCACCAGGAACTCCGCGGTCTTCTCCACCGAGTTCCGCGACAGGCAGTAGACGATCCCGGCGTCGCCGGCGTGCTCGGTGCGCAGCAGTTCCAGCAGCTGCCGCTGCGGCGAGTTCTTGCCGACGATCCGGTACTGGATGTTCGGCCGGTCGAAGCTCGCCACGAAGTGCCGGGCCTCGTCGAGGTTCAGCCGGGCCGCGATCTCCTTGTGCGTGGCTTCGGTCGCGGTCGCCGTCAGCGCGATCCGCGGCACGTCCGGCCAGCGCTCGTGCAGCGCGGAGAGCTGGAGGTAGTCGGGCCGGAAGTCGTGGCCCCACTGGGCGACGCAGTGCGCTTCGTCGATCGCGAAAAGCGAAATCTTGCCGCGGTCGAGCAGCCGCACGGTGGATTCCACCGAAAGCCGTTCCGGGGCCAGGTAGAGCAGGTCGAGCTCGCCGTTCAGGAACGCCGTCTCCACCTCCTGCCGCGCCGCGTAGTCCTGCGTGGAGTTGAGGAAACCGGCGCGGACGCCGGCGTTGCGCAGCGCGTCGACCTGGTCCTGCATCAGCGCGATCAGCGGCGAGACGACCACACCCACGCCGGGCCGCACCAGCGCGGGAATCTGGTAGCACAACGACTTCCCGCCACCGGTGGGCATCAGCACGAGCGCGTCGCCACCGGCGATCACGTGCTCGACGATCGCCGCCTGGTCGCCGCGGAAGCTGTCGTAGCCGAACACGCGCCGGAGGGTCTCCAGCGCGTCGGACGCGGGTGCGAGGTCGGTCTCTGCCACGCGGCCGACTATAGAGCGGGGGTCCGACAGTTCCGGTCCACCCCGCCGCGGATGGCAGACTGGCGGGGTGCAGTACTGGCCGGTTCCCGATCTCGCCGCGTATTTCGGCGGCGCCTGGAGCCTGGACCGGGAAATCCGCACCGCGGACGGCGACCCCGCGGGCGAGGTGACCGGGACGGCCACGTTCACCGAGGTCGAAGGCGTCCTCGTCTACCACGAAGAAGGCGAGCTGCGGCTCGGCGGCCACGTCGGGCCGGTCACCCGGACCCTGCAGTACCGCCCGGCCGGCCCCGGCCGCGCGGCGGTCCACTTCGACCACGGCGGCTTCTTCCACGACCTCGACCTGCGCGAAGGCCGCTGGCTGGCGGACCACCCCTGCCGCGCCGACCACTACCGCGGCGAGTACCGCGTGACCGGCGCCGCACGGTGGCGGCAGGAGTGGGCGGTGCGCGGCCCGGCGAAGGACCACGTGATCGTCAGCCGGTTCACCCGTTAGACGATGCCGCCGTTGGCGCGCAGCACCTGGCCGTTCACCCAGCGCGCCGGACCGGCGAGGAACGCGACGACCTCGGCGATGTCCTCCGGCTGCCCCAGCCGCTCCAGCGGCGGCTGCTTGGCCATCCGGGCGATGGTCTCGTCGTCCTTGCCGTCGAGGAACAGCGCGGTCGCGGTCGGGCCGGGCGCGACGGTGTTCACGGTGATGTCGCGGCCGCGCAGCTCGCGCGCCAGGATCATGGTGATCGCCTCGACCGCGCCCTTGGTTGCGTTGTAGACGCCGTAGCCGGGCAGGTTCAGCCCGAGCACCGACGTCGAGGTGGTGATCACCGCGCCGCCGTCGCGGACCCGCCGCGCGGCCTGCTGGGCCACCGCGAACGTGCCGCGGATGTTGGTGCGGTGCACGCGGTCGAGGACCTCGAAGTCGGTGTCCGCGATCGGGGTCGGCGGGTTCATCACGCCGGCCAGGTGGGCGACGACGTCCACGCCGCCGTAGGTGCGTTCCGCAGTGTCGAACAGCTCCGCGACCGCGGCCGGTTCGGCCACGTCGGCGCGGACCGCGATCGCCCGGCCCCCGTTCGCCGTGATGGCGTCGACCGCGGCCTGCGCCTCCTTCTCGTTGCCGGCGTAGTTGACGACGACCGCCATGCCGTCGGCGGCCAGGCGCTCGGCGACCTGGCGGCCGATGCCGCGGGAGCCGCCGGTGACGATCGCGACACGGGATTCGGTGGGGGTGCTCATCGGTTCCTTCTTCCGGTCGTTCCGCTCAATCTGTTACCAACGATACTACATAACTGATAACACTGCTAGCAACGCGCTGTCACCGACGTCACCTCCCCGCGCGGGGCGGGGGCATCCGGCCGTATCGGCAGGGCCGGACGGCCGAATCCCGAGGTCAGGCGCCCCCTGCCCGTTTTCGGCCGCGGTAATCCGGGAACACCGCTCGCATCGGGGGCTTGACATCCTTGAAGGAGTTTGAGCGATGCCCACATGGCTGATCGTCTTGATCGTCGTCGTGGCCGTCGCGGTGCTCGGCGCCGTGATCTGGCTGGTGACGCAGGAAATGCAGCGAAAACGGCTGCAGCAGCGGTTCGGTCCCGAGTACGACCGGACGGTCGCGGAGAAGGACAGCCCTCGCGCCGCGCAACGGGAACTCGCCGAGCGGGAACGCCGGCACAAGGAGCTCGACATCCGGCCGCTTTCGGTGTCGGCACGCGAGCGCTACGCCCGGGAATGGGCGCAGGTACAGGAAAAGTTCGTCGACCAGCCGTCCGCCGCGGTCACCGAAGCCGAGCAGCTGCTGAACTCGCTGATGGCCGAACGCGGGTACCCGACCGAGGGCTACGAGCAGCAGGTGGCCGACCTTTCCGTGCGGCACGCCAAGACCCTCGAGCACTACCGGGCCGCGCACACCACGCAGCAGAAGCGCGACGGAGCGTCCACTGAGGACCTGCGCGACGCGATGGTGCGCTACCGCACCGTGTTCGAGGACCTGCTCACCGACGGCGCCGACGACGAGCAGCGCCACGACCACCACCACGAGCGCCGGAACGGCCACGACCACAGCAGTCGCGAACACGGCGATCAGGACCGCGACCGCGACACCGAACGACGGGACACCGACCGTCACGAAACCGAGCGCCAGGCGTCCGCGACCCCGCGGACCGAGTCGAATGGAGGACGTTGACCATGACCGATCACCTGACGCGGCACGACGCCGAGGACGACCGGGACCTGACCGGGCGTGAGGACGACCGAGAGGCCTACACCGGCGACAGCGCCACCGAAGTCCCCGGCCAGGACCGGGCCGACTTCCGCGAGCCGGGCGACGACCAGAACCTGAGCACCGCCGACCTGGCCTCGGCCGGGCACCACGATGCCACTGCTCCCGAGGAATCGGGCGGCGACGTGGAAGCGCCCGCCGAATCGGGTGGCGACGTCGAGACCCCCGCCGCATCGGGTGACGACGTCGAGACGCCGGCGCTGATCGACGAGGAGAAGGTCACCGGCTTCCGCGACCGCTGGCAGAACGTCCAGACCGGCTTCGTCGACGACCCGAAGCAGGCGGTCCAGCAGGCCGACGAGCTCGTCGCCGCGGTGATCAGCGCGCTGGCCACCACGTTCGCCGAGCACAAGAGCGAGCTGGAATCCCAGTGGCAGCAGGGCGAACCGGCCACCGAGGAACTGCGGATCGCGCTGCGCCGCTACCGCTCGTTCTTCGACCAGCTGCTGCCGCGGTAGCGGACGCCGTTTGCCGGCGGGCGCGATCGGGTAGTCCCGCTCGGGAAACGTGTCGGCAAACGGGAGGCAGCCGGATGAACGTGGCCGATCTGCTCGTCGAAGGGTTCAGCCGGGTCCAGGGCACGGTGCGCACCGCGGTGGACGGACTCGCCGCGGAGCAGCTCGGGACCCGGCCGGACGGCGAGGCCAACTCGATCGCCTGGCTGGTCTGGCACCTGACCCGGGTCCAGGACGACCACGTCGCCGACGTGGCCGGGACCGAGCAGGTGTGGACCGGCCAGGACTGGCTTTCCCGGTTCGGTCTCCCGTTCCCGGCCGGCGACACCGGCTACGGCCACCGCCCGGCCGACGTCGAGGCGGTTCGCGTCGACGATCCGGGCCTGCTCACCGGCTACTACGACGCCGTGCACGAGCAGACCGTCCGCTTCGTCGAGGGGCTCGGCGAGAAGGACCTCGACCGGATCGTCGACGAGGCCTGGGATCCGCCGGTGTCCCTGGGCGTGCGCCTGATCAGCGTCCTCGACGACGACATCCAGCACGCCGGGCAGGCGATGTACGTCCGCGGCCTGCTGAAGCGCGGCTAGCTCAACGGTCCTCGTAACCGTCCCCGCGGTGGTCGGCGAGGCGCTGCGGCCCCGGGCCGTCGGCGCCGAGCCGGTCGCCCGGGTTGGCGAGCCGGCACTTGCTCAAGGACATGCAGCCGCAGCCGACGCAGTCGTCCAGCTGGTCGCGCAGCTGTTCCAGCTGCCGGATCCGCGCGTTCAGGTCGTCCTGCCAGCAGCGGGAGATCCGGGCCCAGTCGGTGCGGTTCGGCGTGCGGTCGTCCGGCAGCAGAGCCAGCACCTCGCGGATCTTCGACAGCGGCATGCCGACCCGCTGGGACATCCGGACGAACGTCACCCGCCGCAGCGTGTCCCGGCAGTAGCGCCGTTGGTTGCCCGCGGTGCGGCGGCTGTGGATGAGGCCCTCGTCCTCGTAGAAGCGCAGGGCCGACGCGGGGACTCCGCTGCGCCGGGAGAGTTCGCCGACCGTCAGGTCGGGCAACGGCCGGGCCGTGGCGTTCACCATGGTTCCAGCCAACCACGGCGGCACGCTTGACTTCAAGTGAGCTTGAAGTCTCATCCTGGTGCGCGGCAATGTTCCGCTGTGTCGAGGAGGAAGTGTGTCGGAAATCCCGGTCCGGGTCGCGGTGATCGTGGGAAGTGTCCGGGAAGGACGGTTCGGCCCGGTGGTGGCGAACTGGCTGGCCGGCGTCGCGGACGCCCACGGTGGCTTCGAAGCCGACGTCGTCGACCTCGCCGAGTCCGAGCTGCCCCTGGCCATGCCGGCGTTCGGGGCCGCGCCGACGGCCACGGTCGCCGCGGAGGTCGCGAAGGTGGCTCCGCGGCTCGAAGCCGCCGACGCGTTCGTCGTGGTCACTCCCGAGTACAACCACAGCTATCCGGCCTCGCTGAAGAACGTCATCGACTGGCACCGGCCCGAATGGCGGGCCAAGCCGGTCGCTTTCGTTTCCTACGGCGGGATTTCCGGTGGTCTGCGCGCGGTCGAGCACCTGCGCGCGGTCTTCGCGGAGCTCCACGCGGTGACCATCCGCGAGTCGGTGAGCTTCCACGGCGCCCACACGCGGTTCGGCGACGACGGCCTGCCGAACGACGACGCGGCGGGCGTCGCGGCGAAGGCGATGCTCGACCAGCTGGGCTGGTGGGCGCGATCGCTCACCGAGGCCCGGGCGGCGCGGCCCTACCCCGGCTGAGCACCGTTTGCCGTCATGTCGACACCGGCGCTCACGCCTGGCACGTCTGGTACGGCAGCAGGATGTCCGGACCGGCGAGGGCGACGGTGCCGTCGGCGGTGTACCCACCCCGGGCGGCCAGCGCCGCGAACGCGGTGCAGACCAGCTGGTTGACCCCGGCGCCGGTGATCGGCCGCAGCGGGAACGGGACGGTGATCGTCGTCGGCGGGCCGGGGGTCGAGGTGATCGCGCCGGAGAGGCGGGGGAGGTCCGTCTTGTACCCGCCTTCCCGCTCGTCGACGGAGGGGCCGTCCATCAGCATCGTCAGCGCGGACTCGATGCCCACCACCCCGGCGGAGGGCCGCACCACCGGGGTCACCCGGTCGGCGAGGACGAAGTAGAGGATCAGGTCGGTGCCACGGCCCTCGCTCGCCGGGCTCCGCAGGGTCGGCGCCGGACCCGCCTCGAGCACCGGCGTCGGCTTGATCCCGCACGCGCTCACCAGCAGCAGCACCGCGAGGACGACGAGTTTCTTCACCACGCCTCCCGAGGCAGGCGCAGCTCGAACCGGGCGCCGGTACCGGTGTTGGCGGCGACGATGTCGCCACCGTGCAGCCGCGCGTTCTCCCGGGCGATCGAGAGTCCGAGGCCGCTGCCCTCGGACCGGGCGCGGGCGGTGTCGGCCTTGGTGAAGCGGTCGAAGACCTTCGGCAGGACGTCGGCGGGGATCCCCGGCCCGTGGTCGGTGACGGTCAGCACGACGTCACCGTGGTCCTGCCGAAGCGCCACCTCGACCGGCGGCGCGCCGTGCCGCAGCGCGTTGCCGACCAGGTTCGCCACGACGATGTCGAGCCGCCTCCGGTCGAGCCGTGCGGTGATCCCGGACGGCAGGTCGGCGGCCAGCTCCGCGCCGGGTTCCCAGCCCCGCGCGGCGAGGGTGTCGCCGATCGCCGCGGCGACCTCCAGGTCCTCCCGGCGCAGTTCGGCCCGGCCGGCGTCGAACCGGGAGATCTCGATCAGGTCCTGCACCAGCCGGGTCAGCCGCCGCGTTTCGGCCGACACCAGCCGCGCCGCGACCGCGGTGTCGGGCGGCAGCTGGTCGGCGTCCTCGTCGAGGACGTCGGTGACCGCGTTCATCGCTGCCAGCGGGGTCCGCAGCTCGTGGGAGACGTCGGCGACGAACCGCCGCGCGTCGGCCTCCATCGCCCGCAGGGTGCCCACCGTGCGCTCCAGCTCCGCGGCGGTGTGGTTGAACGTCGTGACCAGCTGCGCGAGTTCGTCGGATCCCTTCGCGCGCAGCCGCACGTCCAGCCGTCCGCGGCCGAGCTGGCTCGCCGCGGTGTTCAGCGCGCGCACCGGCCGCAGCACCTGGCGCGCCGCGAGCAGCCCGACCCCGACCGCGAACGGCAGGACGAGCGCGGAGAACAAAACGGCGTAACGGGCCAGCTCGTCGATCGCTTCCTGCTGGTCGGTCAGCCGCGTCATCGCGTAGACCTCGAGGCCGCTCGGCCGGCCGCTGCCGGTCTGCACCGGGATACCGACGAAGAACAGCGGGAAGCCCTGGACGTCGACGCGCTGGAACTGGATGTTGGTGGTGGTGGCCACGGCGTGGCGCAGATCGCCGGGCACGTCGTCGATCGACAGGATCGACGACGAGTGCAGCTCGCGGTAGACGACGAGCGCGTTGCTGGACTTGAGGGCCGTCGCGAAGGAGTCGAGCGTGGCCTGGGACGGCGGCAGCGAGACGGTGGGCAGGTACGCGGCGATCTGGTCGCGCAGCTTCAGCATGGTCTGGTCCTGCACGCCTTCCAGGATGGCCCGGCGCGCGAAGACGTAACTCGCGCCGGCCGCCGTGGTGGCGCCGAGGATCATGATGACCGCGAAGGCGGCGACCAGCCGGGGCCGCAGGCCGGCGAGCCACGACCGGATCCGCGGTGCGGTCACGACCGGCCGAACCGGTAGCCGAACCCCCGGACCGTCTGCACGTACTCGGGCCTGGCCGGCACGTCCTCGATCTTCGCGCGCAGCCGCTGCACGCAGGCGTCGACGAGCCGGGAGTCCCCGAGGTAGTCGTGGTCCCACACGGCCGAGAGGATCTGCTGGCGGCTGTACACCTGCCCGGGGGTGCGCGAAAGCTCCAGCAGCAGCTTGAGCTCGGTCGGGGTCAGCGACACCGGCGCACCGCGCTTGGTCACCTCGAGCGCGGACCGGTCGATGACGAGGTCGCCGTGCCGTTCCTCGGCCGCCGCCGGCCCGCCGGGCTGGTCGGCGGCCGACCGGCGCAGGACCGCCCGGATCCGCGCGTCGAGCACCCGCGGCTCGACGGGTTTGGCGACGTAGTCGTCCGCGCCCGCCTCGAGCCCGGCCACGACGTCGAAGTCGTCGCTGCGCGCGGTGAGCATGATGATCGGGATCGGGCCGGACGCCCGCATCCGGCGGCAGGTCTCGAAGCCGTCCATGCCGGGCAGCATCAGGTCGAGCACGACGATGTCGGGCCGGTGGTGCACGAGCACCTCGATGCCGAGCTCGCCGGATTCCGCGGTGCGCACCACGTGTCCCTGCCTGCGCAGGGCCAGCTGCAGGCCTTCCCGCACCGCCGCGTCGTCCTCTACCACCAGTACCTCGGCCACGGCGCCATTATTCGGAAAAGCGCACGTCATGGCGACCCGGGCGGATCTTGTTGCAAAACCATGACATCGTGCTGACGGGATCCCGAAGACTGCGTTCCAGACTCGGGGACATGGCAGTGATCCTCACCGACGCACCCTCCGCGATCCGCCCGGCAGGCCCCGCGCTCGCGACCCGGGCCGTGTCCCGCACGGCGATTCTCCTCGCGGGCGCGGCCGGGTTCGCCCTCGCGTTCGTCGCGGCCTACCTGCTCTTCGTCCGCACGGAGGGCGGCCGCGGCGTCGAGAACGGCGTCGTCCGCAGTGCCCAGTCCGCGGGGGCCACAGTGGACTGGGCGGACCCGCTGCGGCAGGCCGACCTGGTGGTGGTGCTCGGCGGGGTGGCGGTGCTGATCGTGGCGATCGCCGTGGTGCGTCGGCGGCTGGCCCTCGGGGTGATGGCGCTGGTGCTGCTGGCCGCGCCCCTGGTGGTGGCGCAGCTGCTCAAGCTGTACGTCCTGGAGCGCCCGAGCACCGGCGACCGCCTCGGCGTGGCGAGCCACAACAGCTTCCCGAGCGGGCACGTCAGCGCGGCGATGGCCGTGCTCGTGGCGCTCGCGATCGTCCTGCCCCGCCGGTTCCGGTTGCCGGCCCTGGTGACGGGCGGAATCGGCGTCGCCTGGGTCTCGGCGGCGGCGGTGGCACTGGGCTGGCACCGGTTGAGCGACACCGTCGGCGGCTGCCTGCTGGTCGCCGCGGTCACCTGCGCCGGGGCGGCGGTGGTGTCCGCCCGCCGCCCCGACGGTGACCGGGTCCCGGTGGTGCCGGTGCTGACAGGCTTCCTGGCGCCCTCGGCGCTGGTCCTGGCCGGCTACGCGGTCTTGGCGACGGCGACGTCCGGAGCGGCCCAGTTCGTGGCGGCCCTGGTCCTGGCGGCGCTGTCGGCGATGGCGGTGGTGCTGCTGCTGACGGGCCCGTTGCGCCGGGTGGCCTTCGACCCGGCCGAGACCCGGGTCCGCCGCCTCCGGCGACGGTGATCAGGCGGGCGGCCGAACCCGGGTTCCGCGCCACCGTAGGAAGGCGGTAGCCAGTCCTCGCGGACCGGCAGTGAGCCGGACCCGCAGGGGAGCAGCACCGCCGTTTGCAGGTCGGCTCGGCGATCTCCGCTGTTGCAGTCGCGGGCCAGTTTCCCGGGATTGGACCGCGACAGCCGGGGCCGGCGCGCCTAGCGTCGGCGACATGGACCCGAGACTGGCCGATGACCTGCACTCCCTGCCCGATCTGCTCGACGCTGTCGCCAAGCTCGCGGGCGGGGCGCTCGACGGGCTCGGCGAGCGGGCGGCCGCCGTTCCGCCCGTGGCCGTGGAGCCGGCTCCGCTGCCGGCCGAAGGTGGTGGGGCGCGGGGTGCGCTGGAGGAGTTCGCACGGCGGTGGGAACCCGATTTCGCCGCCAGTGCCGGGCCGCGGTACCTCGGGTTCGTGACCGGGGGTGCCACGCCGGCCGCGCTGGCCGGTGACTGGCTCACCGCCGCCTACGACCAGAACCCCGCCAGTGGGATGGACTCTTCGGCGCAGGACCTGGAACGCGAGACCGTCGGCTGGCTGGCCGAACTGTTCGGGCTCGGCCCGGAGTTCTCCGGCGCGTTCGTCACCGGCGCCACGATGTCCACCGTGACCGGCCTGGCCATCGCCCGCGAGTGGCTCGGCGAGCAGGCCGGCGTGCCGGTCGCCGCCGACGGCGCCGCCGCGCTCGGCCCCGTCACCGTGCTGTCCGGTTCGCCGCATTCGAGCGTCCTGAAGGCGTTGTCGTTCCTCGGAATGGGCCGCTCCGCGCTGCGGAAGGTGCCGGTGCTCCGGGGCCGCGAAGCCGTCGATGTCGCGAAACTCGCCGAAGCGCTCGAGGCACTCGACGGCCCGGCTGTCGTCGTCGCGAACGCGGGAACCGTCAACACCGTCGACTTCGACGACCTGCGCGCGATCGCCGCGCTCAAGCAGCGGTACCCGTTCTGGCTGCACGTCGACGCCGCGTTCGGCGGGTTCGCCGCGCTGGCCCCGGAACACGCGGCGCTCACCGCGGGCCTCGACCGGGCCGACTCGGTCGTCGTCGACCTGCACAAGTGGCTCAACGTGCCCTACGACTCGGCCGTCCAGTTCACCCGCCGCCGCGATCTGCAGCTGCGCGTGTTCGGCAACAACGCGGCCTACCTCGGCGAAATCGGCGAGACCCCGGACTTTCTGCACCTGACCCCCGAGAACTCCCGGCGGCTGCGCGCCCTCCCGGCCTGGTTCTCGCTCGTGGCGTACGGCCGCGCCGGGCACCGCGAGATCGTCGAGCGCTGCGTCTCGCTGGCCCGTGACCTGGGCGCGCGGATCGATGGCTCGCCGCACTGGCACCTGCTCGCACCGGTCCGGCTCAACGTCGTCTGCTTCACCCCGGCCGGTGAGGTGACGCAGGCGCGGATCGACGCCCTCGTGCGCGCCATCGCCGAGGACGGAACCACGTTCCTCACCCCGACGGTGCACGACGGCCGGCCGGCGTTGCGCGCCGCCTTCAGCAACTGGCGGACCACCGAGGCGGACGTCGGCCGCGTCTTCGCCGTGCTGGAGCGCTTGGCGGCCGGCTAGCTGCGGTCCGACTTCGGCATCAGGTACTTCCACGGCGACGCGCCGACGCCCAGTTCGCACGGCACGTGCACCAGGGACGGCCGGCCGGCCGCCAGGGCCTTGTCCAGTGCGCCGCGCAGGTCGTCCGGGGTGCGGGCGGTGAGGCCGAGCGCGCCGAACGTCTCGGCGAGGCGGGCGAAGTCGGGGTTGCCCAGCCTGCCGCCCAGTGCACGGCCCTCGAACAGCCGCTCCTGGTCGAGGTGGACGTTGCCGTAGTAGCCGTTGTCGAACACCACCGCCACCACGTTCAGTCCATATTGGACTGCGGTGGCGAGTTCCTGCGCAGCGAACATGAAGCCGCCGTCCCCGGCCACCGAGACCACCGGGCGGCCGGGGAAGGCCGCCTGCACGCCCAGTGCCGTCGGGTAGCCGAAGCCGAGGGTGCCCTGGTGCCCGCAGGTGACGAACGTGCGCGGGGCGTAGACCTCGAACCCGAAGTACGACGCGAAGCCGACCTGGCAGATCTCTTCGACGAAGAAGCCGTCGCGCGGGAGCACTTCCCGGATGGCCCGGAGGTACTCGAGTTCCGGTCCGACGTCGCTGCAGCGCTCCGCCACGGTGGCTTTCAACCCGGTGAACTCGGCCGTCCGGTCCGTCCGTTGTGGACCGGCGGCCTCGGCGAGGGCCGCTGCGGCGTCGGCGGCGTCGGCGACGATCGCGACGTCCGCTTCGAGCCGCGTCGCCTGGCGCGGGTCGATGTCGAGCAGGATCGTCTTCAGGCCCGGGGGTTTGTCCGGCCAGCGGAACCAGGCCAGCTCCATCCGCGAGCCGATGCCGACCACGACGTCGGTCTCGGGCCACCGCTCGAAGCCGGAGACGCAGGTGAAGCCGAGCGGGTGGTCGTCGCCCACGATGCCGCGCCCGCCGCGGAACGGCACGACCGGCGCCTGCAGCCGCTCCGCCAGCGCCCGGACTTCGGCGGCGGCGTGCCGGGCGCCGCCGCCCACCATGATCATCGGCTGCTTCGCGCCGTCGAGGAGCTCGGCCGCCTCCGCCAAGGCGACCGGGTCGACGGCCGGGCGGGGCAGCGGGAGCGGGCCTGCGGCGGTCGCCGGGGCCCGCAGGCCCAGGACGTCCCACGGCACCGCCAGCGAGACCGGCCGGGGCCGCCCGCCCGCCGCCTCCCGGAACGCCGTCGCCAGCGCGTCCGGCACCTCCACCGGGTGCTCGACCAGCGCCGACCACTTGGTGATCGAGCGGAGGGTCGCCAGCTGGTCGGGCATTTCGTGCAGGTGCCCGAGCCCGCGGCCGAGGAACGCGCGCGGGATCTCGCTCGTGAGGCACAGCACCGGCGCGCTCGCCCCGTGCGCCGAGAGCAGCGCGGCCGACGCGTTGAGGACGCCGGGGCCGGGCACCACGGTGCAGACGCCGGGCCGGCCGGTCGCCTGGGCGTACCCGAAGGCCATGTACGCGACGGTCTGCTCGTGCCGGGCGCCGATCACCCGGATCTCGCCGTCCGCGCGGGCGAGGCTGTCGAACAGGTCGTAGGTCTGCACGCCGGGCAGGCCGAAGACGGTGTCCACACCGTGGGCCCGCAGCCCGTCGACGATCAGGTCGGCCGCGGTCGGGCTCGCTGGGGACATCGGCATCGTCGCGGCCTCCTGGGTCGTTCGCCGGCGGACCATATATGGTTTCCTACATGATTGGCGCGTCCGCGGGAAGACCGGTCACCAAGTCGCAGCTGGCCTACGAGACGATCAAAGCCCGGATCCTCGACGGGCGCTACGGGCCCGGCTACCGCCTGGTGCTCGACCAGATCGGCCGCGAGCTCGACGTCAGCGCGGTCCCGGTGCGCGAAGCCCTGCGCCGGCTGGAGGCCGAGGAGCTGATCGAGTTCGAGCGGAACGTCGGCGCCCGGGTCGTGGCCATCGACCCGACCGCCTACCAGCACGCGATGCAGACGGTGGCGATCGTCGAGGGCGCGGCGACCGGCCTCGCCGCACCACTGCTGACGGCGGAGGCACTGGCCCGGGCCCGCGAGCTCAACGACCGGATGCGCCGCAGCCTCGCCGAGTTCGACCCGCTGGCGTTCACCGCGCTGAACGCCGAGTTCCACGAGGTGCTGTTCAGCGCCTGCCCCAACCCGAACCTGGTCGACCTGGTGCAGCGCTGCTGGACCCGCCTGGCCGCGGTCCGCGACAGCACGTTCACCTCGGTGCCGGGGCGCGCACCGGAGTCGGTCGAGGAGCACGACCGGCTGCTCGCCCTGATCGAGGGCGGCGGCGATCCGGGCGAGGTCGAGCGGTTCGCGCGGGGACACCGGATGGCCACGCTCGAGGCCTATCTCGCACGGGAGCGCTGAACCGGGAGTTCCGTCGACGGCGGGGAGCTTGTTCCGCGGCACGGGAAATGCCAGGGTCGGGGCGTGCCGATCTTCTCCGCGCCGGACGGAACCGCCCTCGCCGTCCACCTTTCCGGTTCCGGTGCCGAGCCGCCGGTGGTGTGCCTGCCCGGCGGGCCGATGCGGGCCGGGTGCTACCTCGGGGATCTCGGCGGGCTGGGTGCCCGACGGCGGATCGCGGTGCTGGACCTGCGGGGCACCGGGGACTCCGAGGAGCCCGCCGACCCCGCCACCTACCGGTGCGACCGGCAGATCGAGGACGTCGAGGCGCTGCGCAAGCACCTCGGTCTCGAACGGTTCGCCTTGCTCGGGCACTCGGCCGGGGCGAGCCTGGCCGTGCGGTACGCCGCCCGGTACCCGCAGCGCCTGAGCCGGCTTGCGCTGGTCGCGCCGAGCCCGCGAGCCGTCGGGATCGAGCCGACGGCGGAGGAACGGCAGCGGATCGTGGCCCGGCGGGCCGATGCGCCCTGGTTCGCCGCCGCGGCCGCCGCCTACGCGTCGATCGCCGCCAAGACGGCGACCAGGGCCGACTGGGCCGCCGTCGCGCCGCTGTACTACGGCCGCTGGGACGACGCCGCCCGGGCGCACCAGGCCAGCGAACCCGGCCAGCGCAACGGTTCGGCCGCGCGGATCTACAACTCCGCAGGCGCTTTCGAGCCCGAGGCGACCCGCGCGGCACTCGGCGGCGTCACCGCCCCGGTGCTGGTGCTCGCCGGCGAGCTGGACTGGATCGCCGGCCCTGCGGTCGCCGTCCGCTTCGCCGGGCTGTTCCCGGACGGCCGTGCCGTCGTGCTGCCCGGGGCCGCGCACTACCCGTGGCTGGACGACGCGCCGGCCTTCGGGTCAGCGCTGGACGGATTCCTGGCCGGGGTTGCGCCGGGGTTTGATGCGGACGGCCGGTAGGGCCGGCGCCGGCAACCGCTCGCCCGGGTAGCCGTCGACGCTGCCGAACCGGTCCGACCCGGCCTGCCACGCTTCGCGGAACTCGGCGATCTCCTCGTGGGTGCGGCCGACGAAGTTCCACCACATCAGGATCTCTTCCTCGAACGGGGTGCCGCCCAGGAGGAGGAAGCGGGCCGGTTCCGTGCCGCGGTTGCTCAGGGTCAGCGAGCGCACGCCGGTGCCGACGTAGCCCAGCTCGGCCGCGCGGACGCGGGTGCCGGCCACGACGACGTCACCGGTGTCCACCAGGACGCCGTGTTCGAAGCCGGGGTCCACGCCGAGGGACATGTGGGCGTCCGGGCCCAGCACGACTTCCGCGCCCAGCAACGGGGTGAACGTCGGGATCGGGGACGTCCGGCCGGCCAGGGAACCGAGGAACACGCGGATCTCCGCGCCTTCGATCCGGTTCACCGACGGGACGTAGTGGTCGAACGCCCGCGCGGTGTGCCGGTGGCGCTCGGGCAGCGCCACCCAGAGCTGGACGCCGTGCAGGGTCTTCGTGGCCGCGGTCGAGACCTCCGAGTGGCAGATGCCGTGGCCGCCGGTCATCAGGTTCAGCTCGCCGGGGCGGACCATCGCGTGCGTGCCCAGGCTGTCGCGGTGCTCGATCTCGCCGTCGAAGAGCCAGCTGACGGTCTGCAGGCCGGTGTGCGGGTGCGGGGCGACGTCCATCGCGCCGGGGCCGGTGACCTCGTCCGGGCCGTAGTGGTCGGCGAAACACCACGCGCCGATCAGCGACCGCGAGCGCTGGGGGAGGGTGCGCCGGACCCGCATCGCGCGGGGACCGCCGAGCGGCACCTCACGCGGGGCGAGGATCTCGACGGCCGGGCGGTCGGGATCGGTGGCCGCGGGCCGGTCGCCGCAGGCGAGCTCGGCGGGGGCGGCCTCGGTGTTGCTCATGCCCGCCACGGTAGTCGCGATGACCGCCTGGGGTGGGTGGGCGGGGCACGGCCGGGGGTGTGGTTGGTGGTTCCGGGCGGTGGCGGCCGGGTGGGGCACGTGGCGCGGTTGCCGGGTGCGCCGGGCCGGTCGTAGGGGGCAGGCGCCGGTGGTTGCGTGGCTGCCGGGCGGGCCGGGGTGGGTGGTCGCGGGGCAGGCCGAGCGCCGGTTGCCGGGTGGGTGAAGCCCGGGGCGCGACCGGCGCTTCCCCGGGGCTGTGGTGCGGTTTCTTTGTTGAGTTGTCAAACATCCGGTGGTCGCCGGGTCAGGCGGCCGATCTTTGGTCGGTGGCGATGATGGCCAGGCCTTCCGGGGTCAGGATGGCCGGGACCAGCTCGCCCGGGCGTCCCGGGCGGGCTGCGCGGACCAGGCCCTGGTGGGCCAGCGCGTGGGCCGCGAACTGGTCGCCGCACGACAGGCCGTCGATGAACAGGTCCGGTTCGCTGCTGCAGGACACCCGGCCGCGGCCGGCACCGACTGCGCGGAGCATCGCCCGCATCCGGTGGTTGACCGCGGGGTGCGCTGCCGGTGAGCCGGCCTTCTCGTTCCCGTTCATGTCGGTCCCTCCCGCTCGTGGTTCGGCCTCTGCTACTCCTGCGTCGAATCAGGGGGCGGGATTTCGACAACAGGCCGGGCCGGAGCGTCCCCTCATCGTCACCGCAGGCGATCCAGCACGGGTCGAACGCCCGTCGACGAGCGTTCGGAGGCCGGGCGCGAACGGATGGGGTCAGAACGGAGGGTTGTCGCCCGCCCCCACCGGTTCCGGGGCCCAGGCGCCGTCGCCTTCGCCGCCTGTCGCGCGGCTGAGCTTGGTCACCTTGGCCGTCGCGTACCGCAGGGACGGGCCGATCTCGTCGACCTCCAGCTCCGTCACCGTGCGCTTCTCGCCCTCCTTCGTGTCGTACGATCGCTGTCTCAGCCGGCCGTGGACGATCACGCGGGTGCCGCGCACGAGCGACTCCGCCACGTTTTCCGCGTACTGCCGCCACAAGCTGCAGCGCAGGAACATCGCGTCGCCGTCGCGCCAGGTGCCGGACTCGCGGTCGAACACCCGCGGGGTGCTCGCGACCGTGAAGTTCGCGACCGCCGAGCCGCCCGGGGTGAAGCGCAGGTCGGGGTCGCTCGTCAGGTTGCCGACCACGGTGACCGTCGTTTCGCCTGCCATCGGGTTCTCCTTCTCCTCCGGGTGCGGGGTGCACCGCTCTTGCCGACGAGGAGAGCACGGGGGTCCGACAATTCCGGGCCGGGCGACGAGATGCCGACACCCGGCCGGGCTGGTTTCCTGCGGCCATGCCGACGGCGTTTCAGAGGGAACTGGTCACGCTCGCGCACCGGCTGGCGGACCTGTGCGACCTCGTTGCGGTCGCGCTCGAGGAGGCCACGCGCTCGGTGCTGGAAAGTGACCACACGCTGGGCGGACGTGCGCGGGAGCAGGCGGCGGCGGTGGCCGCGCTCGGTGCTGCGTGCGAGGACCAGGCGTGCGCGCTGCTGGCCCTGCACGCGCCGCCGGAGGCGGGGGTGAAGGCGGTTGTCGCCGCCGTCCACACCGCCGCGGATCTCACTCGGATGGGTGGTCTTGCGCGGGAGGTCGCCGCGGCGCGGGGGCCAGTCCCGGCGGCGGTCCGGCCGGCGCTGGCCCGGCTGGGCGCGCACGCGGTGGCGGCGGCGCGGGCCCTGCGGGAGCTCCTGGTGGGAGGGGACGGCGGCGGGCTCGGTGACGCGGCGGCGCTCGCCGAGGCGGCCGAGGGGGAGGTGCGCGAGTGGGCGGTGCGGTCGCAGGGGGCCGGTGCCGCGGTCGATCTCGTGCTGCTCGCCGCGGTGCACGGGCGGTTCGCCGCCACGGCGGTTCGGATCGGCCGGGCGGCTGGGTTCGCTCCGGTAGGTGCTTAGCTGCCTTGCCGGCGGTGGTGGTTCGGATGTTCGCCGGAGGTCGGTTCGCGTCGATGGGGTGCTTGGCTGCCTTGCCGGTGGTGGTGGTTCGGACGTTCGCCGGGCGGCTGGGTTCGCGCTGGTGGGTGCTTGGCTGCCTTGCCGGTGCCGGTGCCGGTGCCGGTGGCGGTGGCGGCCCGGACGTTCGCCGGGCGGTCGGGCTCGCGCCCGTAGGTGCCTGGCCGCCTTGGTGCCGGTGGCGGTCCGGACGTTCGCCGGACCGCCGTCACGCTTCGATGCCTACTGGCCCTGCTGCGGGAACTGGCCCGGCCCCTGCTGCGGGAACCCCTGCGGCTGCGAGGGGTGAGGCTGCTGGAACCCCTGCTGCGGCAAGGCCTGCGGCTGAGCCGGCTGGGACGGGTGCTGCGGGTACCCCGTCGCGGCCTGGGCCTGGCCCTGCTCCTCCTGGGCCTGCAGCCGGAGCGCGTCTTCCTTCGGGATGCGGTTCTCGATCCCGCAGAACGTGCACTGCGCGGTGTACTTGACGCTGATCGGGAACAGCGGGATGAAGAACAGCGTGAACTTCGTGACCGCCTTGCGCACCGCGTGCGAAGCGGGATTGCCGCAGCGGCCGCACAAGAACGTCGTCATCGCCAGCACGTAGATCCGTGTACGCCAGCCCCAGATCAGCATCGGTCTTCTCTCTTTCGGTTCTTCCTTCGCCGCGCAGCCTCGCACACCGTTGCCGCCCGCCGGGGCGGTTTTGCCGATCCCGTCGGGCCGGCACCGGGCGAACCGGACATCCGGGCCGTACCACGACGTCCGGCGCCGCAGGACTAGATTGGGATCATGCCCAGCGACTTCGCCCTGAAGACCATGAACGCCGTGCACCGCGGCCTGATCAAGCTCACCGGCGGGCGGGTGGGGTGGCAGGTCGCCATGCCGGTCCTGGAGCTCACCACGATCGGCCGCAAGAGCGGGCAGCCGCGGACGGTGCTGCTGACCTCGCCGCACCAGGAGGGTGACGCGGTGGTCGTCGTGGCCTCGCGGGGCGGCGACGACACGCACCCCGCGTGGTTCCTGAACCTGCGCGACAACCCCGACGTCGAGGTCTCGCTGAAGGGCGGCCCGAAGCAGCCGATGCACGCCCGGGTCGCCGGTGCGGAAGAGCGCGCGCGGCTGTGGCCGAAGATCACCGCCGACTTCAAGAACTACGCGCAGTACCAGACGAAGACCGAGCGGGAGATCCCGCTCGTCTTCCTCGAACCGCGTTAGCTCCGAGCCTGCAGGTACGCCGGATCGGCGGCGGGGATCGGCCGGTCCGGGACCCCGGCCAGCAACTGGCTCATCGCGTGGAAGTACGGCGGCGCGGCGACCGTGCCGCCGAACGCGCCGTGGCCGCAGCTGCCGAGGTGCACCGGCGTGCCCGGGCAGATCTCCCGCGGGTGCGGCCCGTCGGCGAAAACCATGGACGACACCGCGTAGTCGTCGACACCGCCGACGAAGGCGACCGATTCGCTCAGCTGCGTCGTGCCCGTCTTGCCGATGTCGGGCCGGGTCCAGCCGGCCGCGTGGGCCGCTTCGGCGGACGTGCCGCTCGTGGTGTCCTTGCTCAGCCCCGCTTCCAGGGTGTCGGCCACGCCTTGGGGGACGACCCGCTCGCACGCCTGCTGCGCGACCGGCACGGCGTTGCCGTTCCGGTCGGTCACCGACAGGATCGGGTTCGGCGGGCACCAGACGCCGCCGCTCATCAGCGTCGCCGACACGTTCGCCATCTCCAGGGGACTGACGGGGCTGTTGCCGAGGGTGAACGACAGCAGGTTCTGGAAGTACTGCGACTGCGGCTCGCTGAACTGCGGGTTGCCCGACTTCGGGTCCGGCGTCCGGCCGGCGTCGTTGGTCGCGAGGGTGTTCCGCAGCCCGAGCTTGGCGGCCATGTCCAGCACGGCGGGCATCCCGACCTGGCTCTCCAGCCCGACGAACGCGACGTTCGGCGACGTCGCCAGCCCGTCGGCCAGGCTGATCGGGTCCGCGTAGTGACCGTCGTTGTGGACGGTGTAGCAGGACGCGCGCGCGTCCGGCACCGGGAAGCACTGGCTGTCCGGGTTGGGCAGCGGGGTGTCGAGACCCGCCTTGCCGGAGACGAGCGCCGCGGCCGAGGTGAAGATCTTGAACGACGAGCCCGCGCCGAACTCGTTGCTCGCGTCGGCGACGATGTCGGTCGACGTCTCGCCCTGCGCGGGATCAGTGCCGTAGTTGCGGTTCGCGACCATGGCGAGCACCTGGTGCCCGTCCTGGCCCGGCTGGACGACGGCGAAGGTGTTGGCCACGCCGTCCTGCGTGGTCGGCACGTTCGCGTCGACGGCGTCCTTGGTCACCCGCGAGACGCGCGGGTCGAGGGTGGTCTTGATCGTGTACCCGCCGGTGGCCAGCCGGTCGGCGGTGAACCCGGCGTGCACGAGGTAGCTTTCCGCGTAGGCGCAGAAGAAGCCCGCGTCCGGCGCCGCGCCCAGGCAGGTGCCGGACGGCGTGACCGGGCCGTCCGGCAGCACCCCGAGCGGGGCCGCCTTCGCGGTCGCCGCGTACGAGGCCGGGATGGAGCCGTTGGTGACCAGGTCGTCGATGACGAGGTTGCGGCGTTGCAGCGCCTTGTCCGGGTGGGTGTACGGGTTGTAGATGCTGGGGTTGTTCACCATTCCCGCGAGCAGCGCCGCCTGCGGAACGGTCAGTTTGTCCGGCGTCGTCCCGAAATACGCCTTGGCGGCCGCGCCGACCCCGTACACGGTTCCACTGAATTCGACCACGTTGAGGTAATTCGCCAGAATGTCGTCCTTGCTCATGGTCGCGTTGAGCTGGACGGCCATTTTCGCCTCCCGCAGCTTGCGGGCGAGCGAGTCTTCGCGATCGGCCTGCTGGGCGGCCGGGTCGTTCCGGTCGACGACGTTGATCAGGTAGTTCTTGACCTCCTGCTGCGTGATCGTCGAGGCGCCCTGCAGCGCTCCGCCGGTGCTGTCGTTGACCGCCGCGCGGAGCATCCCCTGCATGTCGACGCCGCCTTCGGTGTAGAACCGGCGGTCTTCGACGGCGATGATCGCGGCCTTCATCGTGGTCGCGATCCCGGCCGCGGTGACGGGCAGGCGGTACTGCGCGTAGAGCGTCGCGATCGGGGTGCCGTCGCGGTCGGTGACCGTGGTCACCAGTGGCGGATCGGCGGCGGCGAGCTGGGCGGAAATGGCATCCACCGAATCGCTGACCTGATTCGACAACAGGCCCGCACCGATGGCGGCGGGCGCCACCGTCCCGGCCACCAGAATTCCGGCGAGCAGACACAAACCGACAAAAGGGACCACGCCCCCACGACGTTTCACGAATTCGAGATTAGGCATCGCGCGATAAAGCTTCCGTTCGGTGAGACATGTGCCTCACCGGGCCAACCTGCCGAGCAGTGCCGACGCGACCGAAACGGCCACCGCGGTCGCCGCCGCCAGCACGGCGAAGTCGAGCCCGAGGTGGGCGGGGGTCCCGATGAGCAGGCCGCGCAGCGCGTCGACCTGGTAGCTCAGCGGGTTGACGTGGCCGATCACCTGCAGCCACGACGGCATCAGGTCCACCGGGTACAGCGCGTTCGAGCCGAAGAACAGCGGCATCGTGATCGCCTGCCCGATGCCCATCAGCCGCTCCCGCGACAGCACGATCCCGGCGATCACGATGGACAGGCAGCAGAAGAACGCCGAGCCGAGCACGAGGACGACGGCCATCGCAAGCAGCTTCAGCGGGTTCGCGGTCAGCCCGACGCCGAGGACCGCGGCCAGGATCAGCACCATCAGCGCCTGGACGAGCGCGCGGACCCCGGCGGCGAACGCCTTCCCCGCGACGAGGGCTGCCCGCGGGGTCGGGGTCACCAGGAGCTTGGCGAGCACGCCCGCGTCGCGCTCCCAGATGATCTGGATGCCGTAGAAGATCGCGATGAACAGCGCCGACTGGGCCAGGATGCCCGGCGCCAGGAAGTCGAGGTACGGCGTCGAGCCGGTGGGGATCGCGCGCAGCCGGGTGAACGTCTCGCCGAAGATCAGCAGCCACAGCGCGGGCTGGATCGCCCGGGTGAGCAGCTCGGTCTGGTCGCGACGCAGTTTCTGCAGCTCCACCAGGCACATCGCGCCGACGCGGGCGCCGAGCACGCGCAGCCGGCGCAGCGGGCCCTCCTCAGCCGAGGCGGCGGGCGGTACGGCGAGTGGCACGGACACCGCGGATCCCTCCTTCGTTCCCGAGCCGGTCCCCGGTCACCGCCCGGAACACGTCGTCCAAAGTGGATTCCGGCCCCAGTGCGGCCTCCAGCTCGGCGGGGGTGCCCAGCGCGCGGATCCGGCCGGCGTGCATCAGGGCGACGCGGTCGCAGTACTGCTCGGCTTCGTCCATGTAGTGGGTCGTGACGAGCACGGTCATGCCGGTCGCCTCGCGGATCGAGCCGATGCGGCTCCACACCGACGACCGCGCGACCGGGTCGAGCCCGACCGTCGGCTCGTCGAGGACGAGCAGCCGGGGCGAACTCACCAGGGCCTGGGCGAGCTCGAGCCGGCGGATCATGCCGCCGGAGTACGTCTTCGCCGTGCGGCCGGCGTCGCCGGCCAGCCCGACCAGCTCCAGGGCCAGCCGGACTTGCCCGGCCCGCTCGCGGCGGGGCACGTCGAAGAGCCGCGCGAACAACGCGACGTTCTCGCGGCCGGTCAGCGCGGCGTCGGCGGACAGCTGCTGCGGGACGTACCCGATCAGCCGCCGCACGGCCATCCGGCGGCGCGCGACGTCGACGCCGAAGACGGTGATCTCCTCCGGCGCCGTGGGCAGCAGCGTCGTGATCATGCGGAGGGTGGTCGTCTTGCCGGCGCCGTTCGGCCCGAGCAGGCCGAACACTTCGCCGGGGTGGATTTCGAGGTCGACACCGTCCACCGCGCGGGTCGTGCCGAAGGAATGGCTGACGCCGGCGCAACGCACCGCCGCGGGTTCGGTCATGGCTGCTCCTTCAGGACGGCCACGAGTTTTTCGAGTGACGGCAACGCCTGCTCGATCGCCGCGACGTCCTCTTCGGACAGTTCCGTGAGCGCGCCGGCCACGAGCCCGGTCCGGGCGCGGCGCCAGGCCGCCATCCGGTCGGCGGCCGCGGCGGTGATCTCCAGCCGGGCCGCGCGCCGGTCGGCGGGATCGGCCTCGCGGCGCAGCAGGCCGGCGTCGGCGAGCTGGTTGACCAGTGTGCTGACCGAGTTGTTCGCCAGGTGCAGTTCGCGCGCGGCCGCGGCGACGCCGATGCCGGGGTGGTCGGCCACGACGCGCAGGAGCTCGGCCTGGGCGCCGGGCAGTGGCGCACCCGGCACGCCGGCGCGGACCCGGCGGCGCACCACCCGGCGGATGCCCTGGACCGCGCCCAGGAGGCGGTCGGCGAGTTCGGTCATGCCTCCGAAGGTAGCTCTGACGCAGATCTTTTAGCAACGCTAAATGTCTGGTTGGCGAGGAAAAGGGAAATCAGCGTGCGGCTTCGACGAAGGCCGCGCGGAGGATCTTGAAGTGCCGCGACGCGGCCGGCTTGCTGATCGGGTTTCGAGGGCCGGGAGAGCTTCGGGAAGGTCGTGATCGCCACCGCGTGAGGCGAGGGGAGACACCGCTGATCGGCCGAACTGTTTCACCGGCGACCGTTCGGCGGCGGGCCGGTGCCGTTCGCCGCGCCACGCCGGGAGGTGTGACCCGGAACTCCCGCCGGGGGCGCATGCTGTCCTTTCCGGCCCCGCGTCCCCGCGCCTGACGTCCACAGTGGACATTGCCAGTGCGCCCGGTCCGGCGGCCTTCTCGAGATCAGGATAGGAACGTTCGTCGTGACCCTGCTGGACAGCAAGCTCGTCCGGTGCTGGACCTCCCGCCCGCACCTGCAGTCCCTCTACACCCTCGCCGCGGCCGCCCCGCGGATGCGTGCCGCGCTCGGCCTCGCGCCCACCGGCGGCGGCACGGTCGACTTCAAGGTGGACGGGGACGCACTGGCCCGCACCGAGGCGGAGCTGATCGCCGCGACGTCGGCGCGGCTGCCGGTGCACCCGCTGGTGACGCAGGACCTCCACGGCCGTTCGACGGTCCGGTGCTGGCGCCGCAACCGTGACCTGCGGGTGCTGACCGGCGACCTGGTGGACGTCGCGGACCGGCTGGCCCGGGCGGGCTACGGCGGCTCCCTGCGGTTCGCGACCGTCGAGTTCTCCGAGCCGGCCGGGCGCCGCGAGGGGAAGCTGGCGCTGGTCTACCTGTTCGACCGCGGCACCTTCCACACCGCGGCGCCGGGCGCCCGCCCGCTGGACCGGGCGCTAGAGCTGCGGGCCCGGGCGGCGCTGCACGGCGCGCTGCCGCTGGAACCCGTCGCGCAGCGGCGGTTCGTGCTCTGACCCCTGAAAATCCGCCGATTGGCGCCGCCGGTGTGCTCTGCGAGGATGCTGCTCTCGTCCGATCGAAGGAGATGGCCGTGGCTTCTCGTCTCAACCCGTACCTGAGCTTCCGCGACGACGCGCGGCAGGCCATGGAGTTCTACAAAGGTGTCTTCGGCGGCACGCTCACCCTGAACACGTTCGGGGAATTCGGTTCACCCGAAGGAGCGGACGCGGACAAGGTCATGCACGCCCAGCTGGAGGCCGAAAACGGCTTCACGCTGATGGCGTCGGACACGCCGGCCGGGATGGAGCACAACCCGGGCACGAACATCTCGGTGAGCCTCAGCGGCGACGACGCCGACGACCTGCGCGGCTACTGGGACAAGCTGAGCGACGGCGGCACCGTGACGGTTCCCTTCGAAAAGCAGATGTGGGGCGACGAATTCGGCGCCTGCGTCGACAAGTTCGGCATCCCCTGGATGGTCAACGTCGTGCACGGCTAGCGACGAGCCGTTGCAGCCGGTGCCCTCGTCGGTGACGATGGGGGAGCCGGCGTGGCGTGGCGCCGGGCCGAAGGAGGCCCGATGGCGGGTTTTCCCTGGACGTGTGCGCAGTGCGGCGCGGTCAACGACCCCGCCGCCCGGCGCTGCGGCACCTGTGCGGGCCTGGCACCGGGCCGGGCCCGCGCGCGGGCGCTGTGGGTGCTGCTGACCCTGATGCTGGTCGCCGGCGCCGCCGTGGGCGGGGTGCTGCTGTTCGCCGGGCACTCGCGGCCCTCGCCGTCGGCGTCGGGGCCGTTCCCGGAGTACACGACACCCGTGCTGCCGACCACGAAGACCGTGGTCACGACCGCGAACGGCGTCGCACCGCCGGTCACGCCGTCCTCGAGCACGGCGACGGACAAGCCGTGCCCGCCGGACGCCGCGCGCTACCTGCCCGGCGGCGCGGGAACCGCGCTGCTCGTGGCGGAGACCGCGAAGTCGCTCGTCACGATCTGCCGGATCCCCGACGGCCGGATCTTCTACGACGGCCAGGCCCGCGGGCAGCCGCCGTCCGACGACACCCACATCGTGCTGCCGGCGCAGGCCGCGGGCGACGGCTTCGTCGCGGTGAACGGCGACTACCGCTACGAGGTCGGCGGCGGGAAGCTGGTCGTCTCGGCCGGGTCCGCAGTGCTCTCCGACGAGGAGCTGACCACCGTCGGCTGAACGCCGTACAGCTCGTCCACCGGCTCCGCGTCGAACCCGAGGTCGGCCCGCATCCGGGCGCGCATGACGCGGTAGCCGCGCTGGCCGGCGTCCCAGGCGGGCCGCAACCGGGTGTGGTCGTCGTCGTCGGGGTCCAGCAGCATCGCGGCCAGCCGCATCCGGGGCAGCGTGGCGTCGCTGACCAGCCGCCGGACCGCCTCCGGCGCGTGCAGCACGACGGGGCCGAGCGCGTGCTGGGCCTCGCTGCGCACCTCCCGTAGCTCGGTGATCTGGTGTTCGTCGAGCTGTTTGTCCGATTCGCGGATCGCGCGGGCCTGGAACAGCACGCCGTCGAACGCCTCCAGGACACCCATCAGCTGCGCGTAGGCCTCGGCGCGGGTCTCGTGGGTCCGGGCCTCGCGCTCGCGCTGCCACCGGCGCTCTTCGCGGGCGGCCTCTTCGGCCATCCGGCGGGCCTCCCGCCGTCCGGAAAGGACCTGGGTGAGGAGCACCCCGGCGAGGCCGAGCAGGGCGACGACGATCGGAATCCACACCGGAACCTGGGAACCCACGTACGGCACCCTACCCAGGATGTGGGAGTGGCGGCGGCCACCGGGCCGTCGCCAGCATGCTGGAGCCATGGCTTCTCCGCTGGACAACCCGACGTGGGCGGCGCTGACCGGCCCGCACGCCCGCTTCGCGGAACGGCAGGGGCGCGTCCTGCGCTACCCGGACGACATCGCGCCGTTCCTGGCCCTGCCCGACGAGCCCGGCGGGCAGGACTGGCGGGACGTCGCCGAGCTCGCCGGGCCGGGCGCCGTCGTCGTGCTCGCCGCCACCGCCGCGCGGCCGCCGTCCGGCTGGGAGGTGCTGGACGAGGTCCCCGGCGTCCAGCTGGTCGACGAGGGTGTCGCGGCCGCGCCCGAGCCGGAAGCGGTGCGCCTCGGCCCGGCGGACGTGCCGGAGATGCTGGACCTCGTCGAGCGGACGCGGCCGGGGCCGTTCCGGAAGCGGACCGTCGAGCTCGGCACCTACCTCGGCATCCGGCGGGAGGGTGCCCTCGTCGCGATGGCCGGTGAGCGGCTGCACCCGCCGGGGTACACGGAGATCAGCGCGGTCTGCACGGACCCGGCGTACCGCGGGCAGGGCCTGGCGACGCGGCTGGTGCTCGCGGTGGCCGCGGGCATCCGCGAGCGCGGCGAGATCCCGATGATGCACGCGGCCGCGTCGAACACCCCGGCGATCCGCCTCTACCTGTCCCTCGGGTTCGCCCTGCGGCGGCGGCCGGACTTCGTGGCGGTGCGCGTTCCGCTGTCGGTCGCGGTCTAGGCACCGGTCGACGACCCGGGCCGGACGATCATCAGCACCGTCACCGCCGCCCACAGCAGGTTGAACACCCCGGTCAGCATCGCCAGCCGGCCGAGGACGTCCGAAGTGGACTCTTCGGCCAGCAGCCGCTTCTGGCGCGGCAGGATCAGCAGGGCGAGCACCGCGGCCGCGACCGCCGTCAGGCCGATCGACACGAGCAGCCACGGGTCGCCCATGACGTGCATCGTGCCCGCGACGCCGAAGCCGAACACCGGGACCGCGATGGCGGCGTAGGCGTACACGCGGCAGATCCGGTGCAGCAGCGCCGCGGCCTTGACGTCGTCGCGGCGGATCGCGGCGGGGAACATGCTGGCCGCGACCGCGACCGGGCCCACGGCGAGGATCGCCGCCAGGACGTGGACCGAAAGCAGGATTTTCGACACGCGCCGAAACTAGCGATCTTCGCGCGTGCCGGGTAGTGGCCGGAATGCCAGGAACCGCCGGGATCCGGCCACCGCCCGGCCCGCTGTCGAATCCGGGGCCGCCCGTTCGACGTCAGGGTGAAGGGAAAGGGGAGCACGATGAGCGCCACGACCACCACGCCGAACCGGGTCCGGAGCCTGCCGGTCCTGCTCGCCACCGAAGACGACGCCGAGGACATGGGCCTGCTGGCGCCGGACGACCGGCTGACCTGCCACGTGCACGGCCGGTGGATCCACCAGTGCGTCGCCTCTCCGGCTCACGTCAGCCCGGTCACCCGCCACCGGTGGTGCCGCGGCTGCCGGACCGAGCTGGCCGTCGCGGTCGACGAGCTGTCCCTGGCCGTGGCGATGTCCTGTCCGCGCTGCGGCGCCGGCGGCAGTGCCGCCACCACCCGGCTGACCGCGGCCTGCCGGGCGAGCCTCGCCGCCGAGCGCGCCGCCCGCCGCGCGGCTTGATCGGCTCAGCCGGGCACCCACATCGTGACGCGGGTGCCGCGGCCCGGCTGGGAGTCGACCGTGCCGTGGCCGCCGACCTCGGCCAGGCGGGCCATGATGGACTGGCTGATGCCGAAGCCCGGGGGCCGGTCGCGGACGTCGAAGCCCTGGCCCTGATCCCTCGCCACCACCGCGACGCCGCCGTCGCGTTCCTCCACGCGCAGGACGACCTGTTTCGTCCCCGAGTGCTTCACCGTGTTGCGCAACGCTTCCCGGACCGCTTCGCACATGGCGGTGCGCCGATCCTGCGAAACCTTCTTGTCGTCGGCGAAGTCCGCGGCGACGAGCTGCGTGCGGAGGCCGTCGCGGGCCAGCTCGGTGGCGACGTCGGCGAGCTCGACCGCGAAGCCGCGGGTCGGCCCGGTCGGCACCGGCTCGGTGATCCGGCGGCGCAGCTCGGCCGCTTCCGCCTTGGCGACCGAACGCAGCTCCGACAGCCGCGCGGCGGCCTGGGCGTCGTCTCCCGGAGCCGAAATGGCCAGCGCTTCCAGGGTCTGCAGCACGCTGTCGTGCATGATGCGCCGGGTCCGGCGGCGCTCGGCCTCGCGCCCGCGCCGCAGCCCGATGTCCACCGCGAACCGCGTGCCGACGCCGAGCAGGATGAGGATCGCGACGGCGAGCACGATCGCCACCGCCAGCGCCACCATGCAGCCGATCGACCGGGTGAGGGCCAACGGGTGGCTCAACGGCAGGCCGCCGGCCAGGGTGAGCGCCGTCCGGAACGGGACGGCCGCGGCGAACAGCCACAGCGCCGCGGGCAGCCCGGACGTGCCGGCCCACATGGCGACCGAGCCGACGAGCCAGGTCCAGGACACGTCGACGGCGAACGGCTGGATCTGGGCGGGGGCCGTCACGGCGACCACGAGGTTGAGGACCACGCCGAGGGACAGGTCCAGACCGAGGGCGCGGCCGGTGAGGCGGGCCCGCAGGCCGCCCGCGCGCAGCACCCACACGACGGCGGCGATGTTGGCCGCGACGCCGAACGCGGTGGCGCCCAGCACCGGCCCCAGCCCGAGCGCGCCGTTCGCGGCGGTGAACCCGATGAACACCTTGACGAACGCCGCGGCCCGGTAGGCCAGCGGCACGGCGACCCAGTAGCGCGAGGCGCGGGCCAGCGTCGCGTCCCCGACGGCGGTGAGGTCGCCGCTGTCGGGAACGGGCTCGGCGGGCTCCGCGGGCGTGCCGCTGCGCAGCAGCGTGCGGACGAACGCGCGTGGCGGTGCGGCAGAGCCCGCCTCGGGCATCGGTGGTCCCCATTCATCCGGCCGTCCGGGCGGCCTGAGCCTGGCAGCGCGGCGGGGGGATAGTCAACCGTTCCGGCCGGGTGCCAGCCCGCTGGAGCAGAGGGGTGAACCGGTTCGTGATCTGGGACCGGCGCGGCGCCGGCGGACGGCCGCGGTGGGGTGCCCGGGCGGGCCGGAGGCGCGACCTGCGCCCCGCCGGCCCGCGCCGCCGTCAGTACGCGTGGTGCAGCGTGTCCTCGCCCGCGTACTCCGCCCAGCCGGGCGAACCCGTGGTGGCGAACCGGTGCCAGGCGCCGTTCAGGTCGTCGGCCAGCTCCTGCGGCGGGTTTTCGCCGAGCAGGCCGCGGGGTCCGGAAACCGCGTCCAGCGCGCCGAACACGAAGGGCAGTTCGAGCCCGTGGCACGCGCCCAGCCTGCCCTCGAGCAGGGGCGACCCCCATTCGAACTCGTACCGGAACGTCCGGCCGGTGTGGTGCTCGGCGAGATCGCGCACGCCGTCGCGGAAGACGAGGTCGGTCAGGGCTTCGACGAGGACCTCGCCCGCCGTCCGGCCGGAGCCGAGGCCGTAGGCGTACAGGACGCCGGCCGGGTCGGGGTGCGAAACCGCCAAGGACGCCACGGCCTGGTCGTCGGTGACCGCTTCGAGTGCGCCGGTGGGCACCAGGTAGAGCCGCATCTCTTCGCTGCAGCTGCCGGCGATCAGGTCGACGTCGCGGCCCGCGCCCGCCCGGATCGCCTTGCCCGGGTGCTGCGGCAGGACGTCGTCGCCGAACATCGGGAGGAACGGGCTCAGCCCGTAGCCGCGGTCGTACCCCAGCGCGTCGCGCAGATCGGGGGCGCCGCCCGGCCGCAGGACGGCGTCCTGCGCGTCGAGCAGCTGCTCGGTCGAGACCTTCCGGAACGCTTCCGCCGTCGGTTCCGCCTTCAGCTCGTCGGCGAGGACCTTGGCCAGCCGCCGGGCCTGGACGCTGTCGCGCACCATGTCCGGGTGTCCGCTTTGGACGATCGCGCGGTGGAAGAGCCCTGGTGAGAGCGGCGATCCGAGCAGGCACGCGACGCTGACGGCACCGGAGGCCGAGCCGAAGAGCGTGACGTTCGCGGGGTCGCCGCCGAACGCGGCGATGTTCTCCTGGACCCAGCGCAGGGCCGCGAGCTGGTCGCGCAGGCCGAGGTTGGTCGCGCCGCCGTCCACGGGGAGGAAGCCGTCGATGCCGAGCCGGTACTGCACGGTCACCAGCACCGCGCCGGCGCGGGCGAACGCGGTGCCGTCGTGGACCGCGGCCGAGCCGGCGCCGCCGAGGAACGCACCGCCGTGCACGAACACCAGCACGGGCAGCGAAGCGGCGCCCGGCTGCGGGGTCCAGACGTCGACGGTCAGGTACTCCGGCCCCGGCCGCCAGCCGGTGCCGGTGATCGGGGCCAGGTCGATGCCGGGCACGTCGTGACGGCGCTGTGGCGCCGTCGGCCCCGGTCTCTGCGTGTCACGGACACCTTCCCACGGCGGGGCGGGGACGGGTTCGGCGAAGCGCAGCTCACCTTCGGGCGCCGCGGCGTACGGGATGCCGCGGAAGCGCACCACGCCGGCGGGGGTGACCTGACCGCGGACCGCGCCGGAGGTGGTGGGGACGACGGGGTCGGTCATGCGGGTGGCCCTTTCGTGGGAATACCTGGGGGAGCGCCCGCCAGCCTAGGACCGTGGCGGTCCCCCGTCATGACCTGATCGTCCTCTCGTTGTCGCGGATGGGTAACGGCCGTGAGCGGGGAACGGCCTTCCCGGCCACCCGGTTCCCCGCTCACGGCCGCTCCGGTCACTCCGCCAGGAGGTCCTCGATGGTGATCGGGATGTGCCGGACCCGGATGCCGGTGGCGTTGTACACCGCGTTGGCGACCGCGGCCGCCATGCCGACCGTGCCGATCTCGCCGAGGCCCCGCGCGCCGACCGCGTTGTGCAGGGTGTCGGGGTACTCGACGAACTGGACGTCGACCTCCGGGATGTCGGCGTTGACCGGGAGCAGGTAGCTCGCGAAGTCGCCGTTGGCGAGCCGTCCGTTCGCCTCGATCTCCAGGCCTTCGTGCAGCGCGGCCGAGACACCCCAGATCATGCCGCCCATGAGCTGGCTGCGGGCCGCCTTGTCGTTGATGATCCGGCCCGCGTCGAACACCCCGAGCATCCGCGACACGCGCGCCTCGCGCGTCCACTTGTGCACCCGGACCTCGCAGAACTGGGCGCCCCACGAGGCGAAGGAGTGCTTGGTCAGCTCCTCGCCGGGCGCCGAGGTGCCGGTCACCTCGAGCGATTCGCGGCCCACGGCGCGCAGCAGTTCACCGAACGTCATGGTCTCGCCGTCGGCGAAGACGTGGCCGTCGGCGTAGGTGACCTGGCGGCCCTCGAACGGTGCACCGGGATCGGCGGCGAGGGCGACCAGTTCGTCGATCGCCTTGGCGGCCGCGAGCATGATCGCCGTGCCCGCGCTCGCCGTCGCCGTGGAGCCGCCGGACATGCCGCCGGGCGGCAGGGCCGAGTCGCCGAGCCGCGGCTCGATCCGGTCCGCGGGGATGTCGAGCGACTCGGCACCCACGAGGGAGAGCACGGTCAGCAGGCCGGTGCCGGGGTCCGCGCCGCTCGTCGCGACGACGGCGGTTTCGTCCGCCCGCAGAGTGATGCCGACCGTGGCCGGGAACCGCAGGGCGGGGAACACCGCGGTGGCGACGCCCATGCCGACGAGCCAGTCGCCGTCGGTGCGCGTGCCCGCCGGGCGGTGCGCCCAGCCGAAGCGGTCCGCGCCGACGCGGAAGCACTCGTCGAGGTGCTTGCTCGACCACTGCAGGTCGTGGCCGGGCGGGGCGGTCGAGTTGTTGCGGACGCGCAGCTCGATCGGGTCCATGCCCAGCTTTTCGGCCAGTTCGTCGATCGCGCTCTCCAGCGCGAACGAGCCGGGTGCCTCGCCGGGCGCCCGCATGAACGTCGTCGGCGGGACGTTCAGCGGCACCATCCGCTGGGTGATGGACAGGTTCTTCGTGGCGTACCACTCGCGCGAAGTGCCGTGTGACGTCGGTTCGACGAACGACCGGGCGGTGTCGGTGTGGCACCAGGAGTCGTGGCGCAGGGCGACGAGCGTGCCGTCCGGCTCGGCACCCATCGCGAGCTTCTGGATCGTCGAGGCCCGGCCGGCCGTGGCGGTGAAGACCTGCTCGCGCGTGAGGGCGGCCTTCACCGGACGGCCGAGCGCCCGGGCCGTCGCCGCGGCGAGGAACGCCGGCGTGGACGTCCGCCCCTTGCCGCCGAACGCGCCGCCGACGAACGGGTTGACCGCGTGGACGGCTTCCCGCGCCAGGCCGAGTGCGATGGCCAGTTCCGCCGCCTGCATGTCGGAAGCCTGGTTGCCGCTGTAGACGGTCAGCTCGCCGTCGTCCCACACCGCAACCGCGGAGTGCGGCTCCATCGCGGCGTGGTTCTGCGTCGCGGTCGTGTAGGTCGCCTCGAAGACCACCGGGCTCGCGGCCAGCGCGGCGTCGAAGGATTCGACGCCGTCTTCGAGCACCTCGATTTCCGGGGGAGCGCCGTTGAAGGCCGGCGGCGCCAATTCCGCCGTGTCGAGGAATTCGGTGAGCGAGGTCCGGGCGGGCCGTTCGCGGTAGGCGACTTCGATGAGCGCCGCGGCGTCCCTGGCCTGCTCGAACGTCTCCGCGACGACGAAGCCGATCGGCTGGCCGTAGTAGGCGACTTCCCGGTCCTGCAACGGAACCCACGTCTCGCCGAACACCGGCAGGCTCGGCGTGTGCAGCGTCAGCGCGTCGAACGGCGAGTACACGCCGAGCACGCCGGGCGCGCTCTTCGCCGCGGAGACGTCCATGGCCTCGATCTCGCCGTGGGCGATCGTGCTGAGCACGACGTAGCCGTAGACCATGCCGGGGAAGGTGTGGTCGGCGCCGTACTTGGCCTGGCCGGTGACCTTCAGCGGCGCGTCCAGCCGGGTGATCATCGGGAGCTCCCCTCGGTCAGTTCGAGCAGCGCTCGGACGATGGTCCGCTGCAGCAGCGGCACCTTGAACCCGTTTTCGGCCAACGGCCGGGCTCCGTCGGCGGCCGTCGCGGCGGCCTGTTCGAAGGCGGCCTGGGTCGCCGGGGCACCTCGGAGGGCCGCTTCGACGCCGGGCAGCCGCCACGGCACGGTCCCGACGCCGCCGGCGGCGATCCGCGCGTCGGCGACGACCCCGTCCCGGACGTCGAGCGCGACGGCGGCGGAGCACAGCGCGAACTCGTAGGACTGCCGGTCGCGCACCTTGACGTAGGTGGAGTTCGCGGCCCAGTCCAGCCGGGGCACGACGACCTCGGTGATCAGTTCGCCGGGGCGCAGGTCGTTCTCCAGCGCCGGGGTTTCGCCGGGCAGCTGGTAGAAGTCGCCCAGCGCGACCTCGCGGGTGCCGCTCGCGTCCGCCAGCCGCAGGCGCGCGTCGAGCGCGACCAGGGCGACGGCGACATCGCTGGCGTGCGTCGCGACGCAGGAGTCGCTGGTGCCGAGGATCGCGTGCATCCGGTTGGCGCCTTCGATCGCGGCGCAGCCGCTGCCGGGCTCGCGCTTGTTGCACGGCGTCGCGACGTCGCGGAAGTACGAGCAGCGGGTGCGCTGCAGCAGGTTCCCGCCGATGCTGGCCATGTTCCGGATCTGCTGGGACGCGCTCAGCAGCAGGGCACGCGAGATCGCCGGGTACACCTGCGGATGCGCGGCGATGGCGCTCATCCGCTCCAGCGCGCCGAAGCGCAGGCCGTCGCTCGTGTCGATGCCGCGCAGCGGGATCTGGTTGATGTCCAGGACGTGCCGCGGCGTCAGGACGTCGAGCTTCATCAGGTCGACCAGGGTCGTCCCGCCGGCGAGGTACGTGCCGGGGGTCGCGAGGGCGGCTTCGACGGTGGTGGGTGCGGTCAGCTCAAAGGGACGCATCGGCCCGCCTCGCCTGCTCGACGGCCTTGACGATGTTCGGGTAGGCCGCGCACCGGCAGAGGTTGCCGGACATGAACTCCCGCACGTCCTCGACGTCCTGCTCGACGGCGGCGACCGCCGACATGATCTGCCCGGCGGTGCAGAACCCGCACTGCAGGGCGTCCTGGTCGACGAAGGCCTGCTGTACCGGGTGCAGCCGGTCCTCGGCCGCCAGGCCTTCGACGGTCGTCACCGGCTGCTTCACGGTGGCGGCCAGGGTGAGGCACGACAGCACGGGCTTGCCGCCGACGTGCACGGTGCAGGCGCCGCACTGCCCGCGGTCGCAGCCCTTCTTCGGACCGGTGACGGCGAGGCGCTCGCGCAGCGCGTCCAGGAGCGTGACGCCGGGATCGACGTCCAGGTGTTCGGTGGTGCCGTTGACTTCGAGTGAGATGTCCACTGGTCTCTTTCCGCGGAGCCGGGCAGGCTGCCCGACGGTGTGGTGGGGCGGTGAAGGCGGGAGCGGATAGTCATCCGCTTCACTCGGTCGCGAGGCTAGCGGATTACAATCCGCTTGGCAACGAACCGCTCGGGCTGGAGCGGCTCCAGCTCTCGGCTAGATTCAGCGGGACGGCACGACCTCCGGGAGGGACGATGACGACCGGATCGGTCAGCCCGCGCCGCGCGGACACACGGCGCAACCACGAGCGCATCCTCGCCGCCGCGGCGGCGTCGCTGGCCGACGCGGGCGAGGTCTCGTTCAACACGATCGCCAAGCAGGCCGAGGTCGGCGTCGGCACGGTCTACCGGCACTTCCCGACCCCGGAGGCGCTGATCCTGGCGGTCTACCGGCGGGAGGTCCGGCACATCGTGGAGGTCGTGCCGGTGCTGCTGGGGAAGCACGCCCCGGACGAAGCGCTCCGGGTGTGGGTGACCGACCACGTCGCCCACTACATGATGACGAAGAAGGGGCTGGCCGACGCGCTGCGGACCGCGACGGCGGCCCGGGGCGAGCTGCCGGGCGACGCCTACGAGGACATGCTCGGCGCGGTGTCGGCGATGCTCGAAGCGAACGTGGCGGCCGGAACGGTCCGGCCAGGCCTGACCCCGGTCCTGGTCATGCGCGGCCTGGGCGGCCTGCTGTGGCTCGACCCCAACGGCGACTGGCGCCGCGACGCGGCGGAGCTCGCGGATCTGCTCTGGCACGGGATGGCCGCCCAGCCCGGCTAGGCTTCGCCGTCTTCGAGGTGCACGGTCACCGTGACCCGCCCCTGCGCGTCGCGGCGTGCGACCGCGTGGCCGGTGCGGTCGGTGGCGTCGAGTTCGAGGGTGAGCGGAGCGCCGTCACCGGTGAAGTTGCGCCACCACGACTTCGCATCGGGCATCCGCACGCCGATGGTGACGACGTCACCCGCCCGCCGATAGCCGACGGGCGTGCTGAAGGTGCGGCCCGACCGCCGGCCCGTGTAGGTGATCCGGGTGAGGTGGCGGCGGACCAGCGGCCCCCAGCGCGGCGACGTCCGAAGCACGCCGACGCACGTGTTGACGCGATCGACGGCCTTCTTCGGGAGCGGACCTCGGTATCCCACGGCGGCCTCCTTCGGCGGGCTGCCGCCACGGTACCGGAAAACGGAGAAGATTGTTCCGGTTGTCGGCCCCTTCCCGCGCAGGTGGACCCCGCCGCGACAACGCCGCCGCTGTTTCAGCTGGACGTGGGGAAGTTGAAGGCCGCCTCCGAGTGGGGCCAGCGGGTGGTGACGACCTTGGCACGGGTGTAGAAGCGGACGCCCGCGGGGCCGTGGACGGGGCTGTCGCCGATGAGGGAGTCCTTCCAGCCGCCGAAGGAGTAGTAGGACATCGGGACCGGGATCGGGACGTTGACGCCGATCATGCCGACCTTGACCTCGCGCTGGAACTTGCGGGCCGCTTCGCCGCTGCCGGTGAAGATCGCGGTGCCGTTGCCGTAGGGGTTGGCGTTGATGACGGCGACGGCCTCGTCGAGCGTTTCGGTGCGGACGATCGCCAGGACCGGGCCGAAGATCTCCTCGCGGTAGGCGTCCATTTCCGGGGTGACGTCGTCCAGCAGGGACGGTCCGACGAAGAAGCCTTCTTCGTGGCCTTCGACTTTCAGGTCGCGGCCGTCGACGACGACCTTCGCGCCCTGTTCGGCGCCGCGGGTGACCGAGTGCTCCACGCGCTCGCGGGCGGCCTCGGTCACGACCGGGCCCATGTCGCTGGCCGGGTCGGTGCCGGGGCCGACCTTCACTTCGCGGGCCTTGCGTTCGAGGATCTCCACCAGCTTGTCGCCGGCCGAGCCGACGGCGACGCCGACGGAGATGGCCATGCAGCGCTGGCCGGCCGAGCCGAACGCGGCGGCGGTGAGGTGATCGGCGGCGTACTCGAGGTCGGCGTCGGGCAGGACGACCGCGTGGTTCTTCGCGCCACCGAGGGCCTGGACGCGTTTGCCTGCTGCTGTCCCGCGTTCGTGGACGTACTTCGCGATCGGCGTCGAGCCGACGAAGGACACCGCGGCGATGCCGGGGTGGTCGAGGATGGCGTCGACTGCTGTCTTGTCGCCGTGGACGACGTTGAAGACGCCGTCGGGCAGCCCGGCTTCGGCGTAGAGCCGGGCGACGAAGTTCGAGGCCGAGGGGTCGCGTTCGCTGGGCTTGAGCACGAAGGTGTTGCCGGTGGCGATGGCGATCGGGTGCATCCACAGCGGCACCATGATCGGGAAGTTGAACGGGGTGATCCCGGCGACCACGCCCAGGGGCTGGTGGAAGTCGTGCACGTCGACGTCGCGGGAGACCTGGTCGGAGAAGCTGCCCTTGAGGGCGTCGGCGATGCCGCACGCGTACTCGACGACTTCGCGGCCGCGGACGATCTCGCCGCGGGCGTCCTCGATCACCTTGCCGTGCTCGGCGGAGATGATCCGGGCGAGTTCGTCCTCGTGCTGCACGAGCAGCTCGCGGAAGGCGAACATGACCTTGGTGCGCTGGGACAGCGAGGAGTTGCCCCACGACTCGAAGGCCTTGCCGGCGGCCGCGACCGCGGTGTCCACATCGGACGGTTCGGCGAGGAGGACCGACGCCTGCTGCCGCCCGGTGGCGGGGTCGAAGACCGGCGCCGTGCGGGTCGAGCCCGCCGGCGTGGCGGTGCCGTTGATCCAGTGTTCGATGGTGTTCACGGTGTCCTCCGGGTAGTGGCGCCGGTGCGGGTTCACAGCAGTCCGACCGCGGTGTCGACGGCCTTGGCGACGTCGCCGTCGTGGGGGTAGAGCAGTGACCGGCCGACCACCAGGCCCTGCACCGTCGGCTGGGTCAGGGCCCGCTGCCAGGCGGCGAAGGCCTTGTCCGGGTCCGTGACTTCGCCGCCGAGCAGGACGGCCGGCAGTGTCGAGGACGCCAGAACGCGCTCCATGTCGTCCACCACCGGGAGCTTGAGCCAGGTGTAGGCCGAGGAACGGCCGAGGGCGGAGGCGATGGTGATCGACTTGATGACGGCATCGGGGGAGAGGTCGTTGCGGACTCGCCCCTCGGACCACGTCGACAGGAACGGCTCGACCATGGCGATCAGCTTGCGGTCGGCCAGCTCGTTGACCGCTTTCGCGGTGTTCTCCAGGACGCTCGGCGTCGCCGGGTCCTCGAGGCAGATCCGCGTCAGGGTCTTGCCGCCGTCGAAGCGCATCCGCTCGATGGTTTCCGCGTCGTAGCAGGCGAACCGGTCGTCGATCTCGAAGCTCGACCCGGCCAGCCCCGTGCGGTTCATCGACCCGAGCACCGTTTTGCCGCCCAATACGCCGAGCAGCAGCAGGTCGTCGATGATGTCCGCGGTGGCGAGCACGCCGGTGACCCCGGGGCGTTCGAGCGCGAGGCACAGCCGCTCGAGGAGCTCGCCGCGATCGGCCATCGCCGAGGGGTTGCCGCCCACCGCGTTCGCGCCGCGGGCGGGATGGTCCGCGGCGATGATCATCGTGCGGCCCTTGTCGTTGAAGGGCGACCCGGCCCGGGTGCGGTTCGCGGCCGCCTCGGCGATCGCACCGGGCTCGTGCACGCGTCGGGAGACGATGCGCTGCAGCACGTCGGTCACAGTTCCGCTCCCAGCTTCCGGTCTTCGAGGCACGCCCTTCGTGTCCCTGAAGGCGACGATTCCAGTGGTCGGAGAGTTTGTCAAGACATACGGACAACACGTCATCCCAACAGGTGGCGCCGAGACGGTAGGCTTCGCGGATGAGCAAGCTGGACGCCACCTTCCCGGCCTGGGACGCGGGGCGCGAGATCGTCCTGGACCCGGGCAGCCCCGAGCCGCTGTACTTCCAGGTGTCCCGGCAGCTGCACGCCGCGATCGAGGACGGCAGGCTGCCGGCGGGCGCGCGGCTGGGCAACGAGGTCGACCTCGCCGCGAGCCTGCGCCTGTCGCGGCCGACGATCCGCCAGGCGATCCAGACGCTGGTCAACCAGGGCCTGCTCGTGCGGCGGCGCGGGGTCGGCACGCAGGTCGTCCGCACGAAGGTGGCCCGGCCGCTGCGGCTGAGCAGCCTGTTCGACGACCTCGCCGGGCTGGGCGGCAAGCCGGAGTCGGCGGTGCTGGTCAACCAGGTCGAAGAGGCCGGCGCGGAGGTGGCCGAGCTGCTGGAGGCACCCGGGCTGACGCACGTCCGGCGGCTGAAGCGGCTCCGTTCGACCGGCGGCGAGCCGCTCGCCCTGATGAACAACTACCTGCCCGACGGTGTCATCGACCCCGGCGACGACGAGCTGCGCGAGCGCGGGCTCTACCAGCTCCTGCGCTCGGCGGGGGTCCGGTTGCACGCGGCCGAGCAGAACATCGGCGCCCGGCTCGCGACCGAGGAGGACGCGGAACTGCTCGGCGAGGAGCCGGGGGCGGCGTTGCTCACCACGCAGCGCACGACGTACGACGACTCCGGACGAGTGGTCGAGTACGGGTGGCACGTGTACCGGGCGTCCCGGTACACGTTCAACCTCTCGCTGACCAACGGGCCTCAGTAGGGGCGGCGCCTGCCAGCGGAACGGTGCCCGTCAGACAACCGTCCCGCTCGGGCGGGCGGACCAGCCTGCTCACGTCGTCGACGATCAAGGCGTCTTCGGCGGGGTCGGGGCAGCTCGGTCGGGTCGTCAGCCCCGCGCGGGCCAGGCTTTCCCCCTGCAGACGGCGACCGTCAGCCCGTGCCTACCCGCGACAACCCCTGTTCTTCCCGGACGCCCGCTTTCGTCGTCAGCTTGCCGTCCACGGCGACCCCGTGCGCCTTCCCCGGGGTGGGCGCGGGCCGGTCCGCCGGGGTGCAGGCGGCGAGCGCGACGAGCCCCGCCGCCGCGAGCCGGGCGATCAGCCGCGGCGCCACCGCAGCACCTTCCGGACGGCCGAATACGCCAGCCCCGCCGCCAGGACCCAGGGGCCCGCGACGATGATCGGGTCCGCCAGGTGGTGCTTGACGTCCGCCCGCTTCTTGCCCACCCGCGACGAGAAGCCGTGGCGGGTGAACTCGCTCAGCACACCGGTCTCGGTGACCGGGTTGTCCGGGCGGAGCGTGGCGAACGAACGCAGGTGGCTCTCCACGGCGTCCACCCGGTCGGCGGCCAGCAGGAGCAGCCAGTGTGCCGCCCGCCCTTCGCTGTACTTCCGGTAGGAGAACCGGCGCAGGGCACCGGAAAGGCCTTTCGGCGGGCACGACGTCCCGAAGACCGGGGTCAGGAACTCGTGCTCGATCGAGCGTTCCCGCGGCCACTTCTCCGGCTGCCGCTCGGGGAACTCCCAGTGGGCGCCGCTCCTGTCCTCCTGCCACTGCAGCTTCGGCACCGACGGCCGGTCCTCCGGGTCGAGGTCCGCACCCCAGCCCGGGATCCGCGCGCGCAGGCTGTCGCTCGACTCGGTGATCGGCGGCCGCTCCGACGTGTAGGTCATGGTCGTTCCCTTCCTCAGCCGGCGTTCGGGACGATCAGCGGCTTGATGCAGCCGTCCAGTTTGGCGGAGAAGATGTGGTAGCCCTCGGCGATGTGCTCCAGCGGGATGCGGTGGGTGACGATGTCGCTCGGCTTCAGGTAGCCGTTGCGGATGTGCTCGAACAGCCGCGGCCACTGCCGTTTCACCGGGCACTGGTTCATCCGCAACGTGAGGCCCTTGTTGAGCGCGTCGCCGAACTTGACGGCGCTGAACATCGGGCCGTAGGCGCCCATCACCGAGACGGTGCCGCCCTTGCGGACGCCGTCGATGCACCAGTTGAGCGCCACCGGCGAGCCGCCCTGCAGCTTGAGCTTGGCCGAGGTGACGTGCTGGGTGAGGTTGCCGTCGGCCTCCGCACCCACCGCGTCGATGGCGACGTCCGCGCCGAGGTGGCCGGTGAGCCGCTTCAGGTGCACGACGATGTCGTCGTATTCGGTGAAGTTGTACGTCTCGGCGTGGGCGAAGGTCCGGGCCTTCTCGAGGCGGTTTTCCAGGTGGTCGACGACGATCACCCGGCCCGCGCCCATCAGCCACGCCGACTTCGCCGCGAACAGGCCCACCGGACCGGCGCCGAACACCACGACGACGTCGCCCTCGACGATTTCGCCGAGCTGGGCGCCGAAGTAGCCGGTGGCGAGCGCGTCGGTGAGGAGGACGGCGTCCTCGTCGTCCATCCAGTCGGGGATCACCGCGGGCCCGACGTCGGCGAAGGGCACCCGGACGAACTCGGCCTGCCCGCCGTCGTAGCCGCCGCAGGTGTGGGAGTAGCCGTAGATGCCGCCGACGGCGGTGGCGTTCGGGTTGACGTTGTGGCAGTTGGAGTACAGCCCGCGCGCGCAGAACCAGCACGTGCCGCAGTAGACGTTGAAGGGCACCATGACGCGGTCGCCGCGCTGCAGGTTCCGCACCCCGGAGCCGACTTCCTCGACCACGCCGATGAACTCGTGCCCGAAGGTCATGCCGACCCGGGTGTCCGGCATCATGCCGTGGTAGAGGTGCAGGTCAGAACCGCAGATCGCGGCCAGCGTCACCCGGACGATCGCGTCACCGGGGTGTTCGATCGCGGGGACGTCCTTCTCTTCGACACGGATCTTGTACGGGCCGCGGTACACCATCGCACGCACAGCGCCTCCTTCCGACGGGACGACGGCATACCCGGGCCGGGCGCGGCTAACCCCGGGCGAACTCCGTGATCAACGCCGAGGCCGCGCCGCCGGACCGGGCGGGAACGCCGGCCAGGCGAGCACCAGCGACCGGGCCAGGTCCGGGCGCCGGAACCGCGACGGCGATCTGCGCGGCCACCGAGTGTCCGAAAAGGACGGAGGGGCGATCCGGCCGGGCGGCGATCGGGGTAGGCCGTCCGGAACATCCACGACCGCAACATCCACGACCGCGGGGGCGCCCCCCGGTTCCAGCATATCGGCGACCACCGACAAAAACGGGCACCGAGGGCGGGGTACCGGGAACAGCGGGCGTAAAGGGCCGCGGGGCGGGGCTGATGGCCAGGTCGCCGGGGGCGGACGCGTTCCGAGGCTGCCGGGTCGCTGGGCCCGGCGCCCGGGGCTACTCCACCGGCGTCCGGCGCAGGGCCAGGACGACGGTGTCGTCGGCGTGCAGGACGACGTCGTGCATCCGGGTCACCAGTTCCCGTGGCAGGCCCGCGGCTGGCCGGGCGCCCAGCCGCTCGGCCAGCGTCAGGAGCCGGGCCTGGCCTTCGTCGACGTCCTTGCGGCTCTCCACCAGGCCGTCCGTGTAGAGCAGCACCGTGTCGCCCTCGGCCAGGACCACCTCGACCAGTTCGCGGCTGCCCGGGTCGGGGAAGCCGACTCCGCGGCCCGGCACCGGCGCGGGCAGCAGCCGCGCCGGCTCGGCTGCCGTGACCAGTACCGGCTCCGGGTGGCCGCCGTTCGCGAACCGGGTGCGGCCGGTCGCCGGGTCCACGCGAGCCAGCACGACGGTGGCCATCAGGCCCGGCTCGATCGCCGCCAGGGTGTGGGACGTGTGGGCGATCAGGTCGCGGACGCCGGTGATGTCGATGATCGCGACCCGTGCCTCGTTCGCCTGGATCGACTCCAGGAGGCTGTTCATCACGACCTGGGTCCGGGCGCTGTCGAGCGTGCCGATCAGGGGCACCGCGAGGACGTGCCGCCACAGCCGCACCCGCGGAGCGGAGTCGTCGGTGTGCTGCTCGACGGCGCTCAGCATCGTGCGCTTGAGCGCGAGGATCGCCATGGCGGTGGCCGAAGGCCGGGCGCCCGCGCGGGCCCGGCGCTCCGACAGCGACGTCAGCGCGTCCCGCACCGCCGGTTCCTGCTCGACGATCCGGGACACCGGCAGCGTGCCGTTCAGCGCGCCGCGGAGGGCTTCCAGCAGCTCGGCGGCTTCGTTCCGGTCGCCGTCGCGAGGTTCCTGCCCGGCCCAGTCGCGCGCCGGCGCGGCGCGATCCTCCTCCAGCATGCGCACCAGAACCGTGCGGACCTGGCTGTCGTCCGTGCCCAGCACCGAATCCTCCTCCGGAGCTCGGGGCGCGCGCTGCTGTACGCCATCCTAAGTATTGCCATGTAACAACAGTTGTATCAGGAATGCAAATCCGGGAGGTCGCCGGCCGCCTCGGCCAGCGCCCGGTACTCCTGCAGCCCGGCGGCCAGGGCGGCCCGGCCTGCGGGGCTCATCTTCGCCAGCAGCGACTCGACGCGGTCCCGGCGCCGGGACCGCAGTTCCTGCAGGTAGGCGCGGCCGCGGTCGGAGAGTCGCAGCGTCAGCTCCCGCCGGCTGCGCGCGCTGGGCAGGCGTTCGAGGAACCCGACCGCCTCCAGCCGGTCGCAAAGCCTGCTGACCAGTGGCGGAGTCGAGCCCAGCTGCTCGGCCAGCTGCCGCAGGTTGATCCCGTCGTGGCGGTCCAGCGCGACGACCGCGCGCAGCTGCGAGACCGACAGCGGGCGCGGCGACACGTCCCGTTCGCCCTCGACCACCGACTCCAGGAGCCGGGCGAGGTCCGGCACGGCAGCCGTCCCGGCCGGGTCGGGCTGCTCGCGGGATCGATCCACGGCGTCCACTCTGGCATCCCTATGCTGAACCGGCAGCACTCGCCGTGGACCGGCGCGCCGCAGCGGCGCAGACTCGACGGAACCGAGCCCGGCGCGGGTGCGTGAGCAGGAGGCAGGCGTTGGACAGATCCCTGGCGGTGGAACGTCTTCTGCGTGACGTGCCACCGCACGACCTGCCCCGCGCGTTGCGCTCGGGCCTCGGCGAGCACTTCGGCGCCGAGGCGGTCGAGCTGCTGATGGCCGACTACGCCCTGACGGAGCTGTGCCAGGTGGGTGAGCAGCCCTACACGACGGAGCCGATCCCGGTCGACGGCACGACTCCCGGGGCGGCGTTCCTCGCGCAGGCGGCGACTTTTTCCCGCGACGGCGACCGCGTCACCGGCTACCTGCCGGTCAGCGTCCGCGGTGACCGGCTCGGCGTCCTGGCCGTCACTCTGCCGCGCGAACCGGAGCCGCCGGTGTGGGCCGAGCTTCAGCGGATCGCCGAGGCCGTGGCCCACGAGCTGTTCGTCGCCGACCGGGACACCGACCTCTACATCCAGGCCCGGCGGTCTTCGCGGCTGACGCTGGCCGCGGAGATGCAGTGGCAGCTGCTGCCCGGGCGGGCCTGCACCCGCGCCGAGTTCGCACTCGGCGGCCAGCTGGAACCGGCCTACGCCATCTACGGGGACTGCTTCGACTGGTCGGCGTCCGCGCGGAAACTCGCGGTCACGCTGATCAACGGCATGGGGGAGGGCAGCGAAGCGGCGCTGCTGACGAACCTCGCGGTGAACGCGCTGCGCAACGCCCGGCGCGCCGGGATCGCGCTCGACGCGCAGGCCGAACTCGCCGACCAGGCGCTCTACGCGCACTACCGCGGTGCCGAGCACGTCGCCGCGTTGCTGCTGGAGTTCGACCTCGGCACCGGTGCGGTGGAGGTGGTCGACGCCGGTTCGCCGCGGCTGTGGCGGCTGCGGGACGGCAAGGCCGAGCGGATCCTCTTCGACGAGCAGCTCCCGCTCGGCACGTTCGACGGCACGATCTACACGCTCGAAGGCTTCCAGGCGGCCGACGGCGACCGGTTCGTCTTCGTCAGCGACGGGGTGTACAACGCGCTCGGCCCGCACGGCGAGCGGTACGGGGAGCGTGAGCTCGCCGAGGCGGTGACGGCGACGGCGGAACTGCCGGCGGCGCACGTGCCGGGCGCGATGCTGCGGGAGCTGTCGACCCGCCGGCACGGCAGCCAGGCCGAGGACGACGCGATGGTGGTGTGCCTGGACTGGTTCGGGTCGACGCCGTTGTCCAGGACGGGGAACGGGCCGGCGGTTACCGTGCGGCGGACCGACGAAACGCGGTAGCGCGGCCAGGGTTGCCGGGGCGAGGCTGGGCCGCGGGGGCGCCCCCCGAATTTCACGCTACCGGTGACCACCGACAGTTTCGGGCCGCCCGGTGCGGACCCGACCGCCTGCACGAGGGTCGCTGTGCGGGCGGATCGGGGCCCGGCCACCGCGGAACCGGCCTCAGGCAGCCGCCGAAGCCTGCCGCTCGCGCGGCGCCGTCCGGCTCGCGTTGACGACCGCCGCCAGGACCTCGTCCGCGTCCAGGGCCGGGTCCCACAGCTCGCAGCCGACCACGTGGGCCAGCCTGCGCCGCCGGTGCTGCGGCGTGTCGGTGAGGGCGACCTCGGTCGGGCGGCCCTTCTTGACCGCGTGGACCGCCCGGGTCACGAGGATCGCCTCCTGGCGGGTGGTGCCGAGTTCCGCGGCCGCGGCGAAGATGCGCTCCGCCGCGGCGCGGGCCTGCTCGCTCATCAGGCCTTGATTTCCTTGCGGTCGGACCGGTCGCCGCCGATTTCGATGCGTCGCGGCTTGGCCTTCTCGGCGACCGGGATGCGCAGCGTCAGCACGCCCGCTTCGTACTCCGCCGCGATGTGGTCGGTGTCGAGGCTCTCGCCGAGGAACAGCTGGCGGGAGAAGACGCCCAGCGGCCGCTCGGAAACCTGCATTTCCACGTTGCCGCCGTTGGGGAGCGGGCGGCGCTCGGCCTTGACCGTCAGCACGTTGCGCTCGATGTCGAGCTCGATGGCGTCCGGAGCGACGCCCGGCAGGTCGAAGCAGACCACGAATTCGTCGCCGGAGCGGTAGGCGTCCATGGGCATCGCGGCGGGCTTCGACCAGGTTCCGGCGGTGCCGAGGACCTGCTGGGTCAGGCGGTCCAGCTCACGGAACGGGTCGGTGCGCATCAACATCGGTGTCCTCCTTCTGGGCTTCGACGGTGGCTGTCAACACGCACTACTGTTTTAACACGTCATCCAAACGATGACAAGTAGGAAGTCATCCTCAAGATGACAGTGTGAGCCGGGCGCCATCGGGAACACGAAACGGGAGAGTCCACCCCGTACCCGAGGAGCCACCGTGTCCGAGCAGCCCGCCCAGCAGCAGACCCCGCCCGGCACCACCGCCGCCATGACGCCGCGGCCCGACCACGGCGAGCACACCTACCGCGGCTCCGGCAAGCTGACCGGCAAGGCGGCGCTCGTCACCGGCGCGGACAGCGGGATCGGCCGCGCGGTGGCGATCGCGTACGCGCGGGAAGGCGCCGACGTGCTGATCTCCTACCTCGACGAGCACGAGGACGCCGAAGAGACGCGGCGCTGGGTGGAAGAGGCCGGCCGCAAGGCCGTCGTCGTGCCCGGCGACGTCGCCGACCCGGCGCACTGCCGGGCCCTGGTCGACCGCGCGGTCGAGGAGTTCGGCCGGATCGACGTCCTGGTCAACAACGCCGCCTTCCAGATGAGCCACGAAACCCTCGAGGAGATCCCGGACGAGGAGTGGGACCGCACCCTCGCCATCAACCTGAGCGCGTTCTTCCACCTCGCCAAGGCGGCCGTGCCGCACATGAAGCCCGGTGCGTCGATCATCGGCAGCTCGTCGGTGAACTCCGACAACCCGACCCCGCAGCTGCTGCCCTACGACGTGACGAAGGCCGGCATCGCCAACATGTGCGCGGCGCTGGCGCAGCTGCTGGGGCCCAAGGGGATCCGGGCGAACAGCGTCGCGCCGGGGCCGATCTGGACGCCGCTGATCCCGTCCACCATGCCGGAGGAGCAGGTCAAGTCCTTCGGCGAGCAGGTGCCGCTGGGCCGCGCCGGTCAGCCCGCCGAGCTGGCGCCGGTGTACGTGCTGCTGGCCTCCGACGACGGCAGTTACGTCTCCGGCGCGCGCGTCGCGGTGACGGGCGGCGCGCCGATCCTCTGACCGGTCGTCAGCGCTCCAGGTGCGCGCACACCGCGAGGTTGACCGCGACGCAGCCGGCGAACAACCACGGCAGCGCCACGAAGATCCCCGCGGCCACCAGCGCGAGCGCCACGGCGTCCAGGCCGAGGCACAGCAGCAGCCGTCCGCGCGGACCCGTCCGCAGCCCGCGCTCGATCCCGTGGAGCCGCCGCCGTTCCCACGCCGACAGCGGCGGGCCGGGGTCAGCGGCCCCGGGGATCATTGCTCTCGCCCTGGTCGTCGGGCTGGGTGGCGGCGGCCGCGACCTCCGCCGGCGACGGCTTGGCGCCGGGGTGCCCGCGGGTGATGTGGCCTTCGGCGCGCATCCGCTCGACCATGTGCGGGTAGTGCAGCTCGAAGGCGGGACGCTCCGAGCGGATGCGGGGCAGCTCGAGGAAGTTGTGCCGGGGCGGCGGGCTCGTCGTGGCCCATTCGAGCGAGTTGCCGAAGCCCCACGGGTCGTCGACGTCGATGGGGTCGCCGTAGCGGTAGCTCTTGAAGACGTTCCAGATGAACGGCAGCACCGACAGGCCCAGCAGGAACGCGCCGATCGTGGACACCATGTGCATCCAGGTGAAGTTGTCGCTCGACAGGTAGTCGGCGTAGCGGCGCGGCATGCCGGCGTCGCCGAGCCAGTGCTGGATGAGGAACGTCGTGTGGAAGCCGATGAACGTCGTCCAGAAGTGCCACTTCGCCAGCCCCTCGTCGAGCATCCGGCCGGTGATCTTCGGGAACCAGAAGTAGATGCCGGCGAAGGTCGCGAAGACGATCGTGCCGAAGAGCACGTAGTGGAAGTGGGCGACGACGAAGTAGCTGTCGTGGACGTGGAAGTCCAGCGGCGGCGAGGCCAGGATGACCCCGGTGAGCCCGCCGAGCAGGAAAGTCACCATGAAGCCGACCGACCACAGCATCGGCGACTCGAACGTCAGCTGCCCCTTCCACATCGTGCCGATCCAGTTGAAGAACTTGATCCCGGTCGGCACCGCGATGAGGAAGGTCATGATCGAGAAGAAGGGCAGCAGCACGGCGCCGGTGGCGAACATGTGGTGCGCCCACACCACCGCCGACAGCCCGGTGATCCCGATCGTCGCGAACACCATCAGCTTGTAGCCGAACAGCGGTTTCCGGCTGAACACCGGCACGATCTCGGTGACGATCCCGAAGTAGGGCAGGGCGACGACGTAGACCTCGGGATGGCCGAAGAACCAGAACAGGTGCTGCCACAGGATCGCGCCGCCGTTCTCCGGGTCGAACACGTGCGACCCGAGGTGCCGGTCGGCCAGGAGCGCGAACAGCGCCGCGGTCAGGATCGGGAACGCGAGCAGGATCAGCACCGAGGTGAAGAGGATGTTCCAGGTGAAGATCGGCATCCGCCACATGAGCATCCCGGGACAGCGCAGGCACACCACGGTGGTGATCATGTTGACCGCGCCGAGGATCGTGCCGAGCCCGGTGACGATCAGCCCCGTGATCCACAGGTCGCCGCCGACGCCGGGGGAGTGGATGGCGTTGGACAGCGGGGTGTACGCGGTCCAGCCGAAGTCGGGCGGGCCGCCGGGCGTGGCGTAGGCGGAGAGGACGATGGTGCCGCCGAACAGGTACAGCCAGTAGGAGAACGCGTTGAGCCGCGGGAACGCCACGTCCGGCGAGCCGATCTGCAGCGGCAGGACGAAGTTGGCGAACCCGAACAGGTTCGGGGTGGCATACAGCAGCAGCATGATCGTGCCGTGCATGGTGAAGAGCTGGTTGTACTGCTCCGGGGAGAGGAACTGCAGGCCGGGCCGGGCGAGCTCGCCCCGCATGAGCAACGCGGTCAGGCCGCCGATCAGGAAGAACGCGAACGACGTCGTCAGGTACAGCACGCCGATGGTCTTGTGGTCGGTGGTGCGGATCGTCTTCAGGATCGTCGCGCCGCGCTGACCCCGCCACACGGGCCGGTGGGGGATCGGAGCCGGGCGTGTCACCGTGTCGGTCATCGGACTCCCACCTGCGGTTGCGGGCAATGGGCTGTTTCGCGCGCGTACCCAGGTCCGGCCCCGGATACACGCGGCGAACGGGTGGTTCAGCCGCGGGGGTGCAGGACCGCGCGCAGGCAGTCGTCCTTCGGCAGGCGGTGGGTGGCCAGATCGCTTCCCGGACCCGCGCGCCGGGTGCGCGGCCTGGGCACGGCGGATCCGGACCCGTTGGACGGACTGACGCGGCGCGTTCGCAACCGGAGTGAAACGCGGACCGGTGATTGGCGCCGGTCCGGCCGGGTATGCCGTCCGGCGTAGCGCCGAGCACCGGCCGGGCCACCGGGTCCGGCCGCGGCGCGGATCCGAAAGGAACCGCCATGTCCACCGCCACCCCCACCCGCACCCGGACACCCGTGCAGGTCGCCGCCGCGGTCGTCGCGGTCGTCTTCCTGCTCGTCGGCGTGCTCGGCTTCGTTCCGGGCATCACGACGGACTACGACCAGCTGAGCTTCGCCGGCCACGACTCGATGGCCATGCTGCTGGGCGTGTTCATGGTCTCGGTGCTGCACAACATCGTGCACCTGCTGTTCGGCGTCGCCGGGCTCGCGTCGGCCCGGACCCCGCGCGGCGCCCGGCTGTTCCTCATCGCCGGCGGGGCCGTCTACCTGGTGCTGTGGCTCTACGGGCTGCTCATCGACCACGGCAGCGATGCGAACTTCGTGCCCGTCAACACCGCCGACAACTGGCTGCACCTCGGCCTGGGCGTCGGCATGATCGCCCTCGGCCTGCTCACCGGCCGCGCCGCCCGCACGGCCGGTCCCGGGCCGCACGCCGCCCGGGGTCCCGGCCTCGGCTGACCACCACGCGCTCGCGACGCCGGAGGCCCGCCGGCACGCTTGCCGTTACCCGTCCTGTTCCTTCGTGCGCAGGAGCACGGTCAGCGACCGGCCGCCGACCACCAGTTCGCCGTGGCCGGGGATCGTGCGCGGGGTGGCCGGCCGGTCGCCGGCCACCCCGCCGACCAGGACGCCGCCGACCGGTCGGTGGAACACCTCGCCCGTCGCCGAGTCGAGGACGATCGCCCACTCTTCGCCGTAGCCGCCACCGGGGATCGTCATCGTGATGTCGTCGTCGTGGGCGTTGAAGCACAGCAGGAACGAGTCGTCCACCACCCGCTCGCCGCGGGCGTCGAGGTCCGGGATCGCCGTTCCGTTGAGGAAGACCACGATGCTGCGGCCGAAGCCGGCTTCCCAGTCCTGGTCGGTCATCTCGTCGCCGGCCGGGGTGAACCAGGCGATGTCGCGCAGCTCGTCGCCGCGGCGGATCGGGCGCCCGGCGAAGAACCGGCGGCGGCGGAACACCGGGTGCCGGCGGCGCAGGTCCACCACCGCCGAGGTGAACTCGAACAGCTCGCGGTTGTGCTCCAGCAGCGACCAGTCCACCCAGGACAGCTCGTTGTCCTGGCAGTAGGCGTTGTTGTTGCCCTGCTGGGTCCGGCCGAGCTCGTCGCCGTGCAGGAGCATCGGCACGCCCTGGGACAGCAGCAGCGTGGCGATCATGTTCCGGCGCTGGCGCGCGCGGAGGTCGAGGACCTTCTCGTCCTCGGTCGGGCCCTCCGCACCGCAGTTCCACGACCGGTTGTCGTCGGCGCCGTCACGGCCGTCCTCGCCGTTGGCCACGTTGTGCTTCTCGTTGTACGACACCAGGTCGTTCAGGGTGAAGCCGTCGTGCGCGGTGACGAAGTTGATCGACGCGAACGGGCGGCGGCCGTCGTTCTGGTACAGGTCCGACGAACCGGTGATCCGCGAAGCGAACTCGCCGAGCGTGGCCGGCTCGCCGCGCCAGAAGTCGCGGACGGTGTCCCGGTAGGCGCCGTTCCACTCGGTCCACAGCGGCGGGAAGTTGCCGACCTGGTAGCCGCCGGGCCCGACGTCCCACGGCTCGGCGATCAGCTTCACCTGGCTCACCACGGGATCCTGCTGCACCAGGTCGAAGAACGTGGCCAGCCGGTCGACGTCGTAGAACTCGCGGGCGAGCGTCGCGGCGAGGTCGAACCGGAAACCGTCGACGTGCATCTCGGTCACCCAGTACCGCAGCGAGTCCATGATCAGCTGCAGGGTGTGCGGCTGGCGCACGTTGAGCGAGTTGCCGGTGCCGGTGTAGTCCATGTAGTACTGCGGGTCGTTCTCGACCAGCCGGTAGTAGGCCTGGTTGTCGATGCCGCGCATGGACAGCGTCGGCCCGAGGTGGTTGCCCTCGGCCGTGTGGTTGTAGACGACGTCGAGGATGACCTCGATGCCCGCCTCGTGCAGCGCCCGCACCATCGCCTTGAACTCGTGGACCTCGCTGCCCGGCGTCGTGGACATGATCGACGCGGCGTATTCGTTGTGCGGCGCGAAGAAGGCGATCGTGTTGTAGCCCCAGTAGTTGGCGAGCCCGCGCTCGGTGAGGGCGTGGTCGTGCAGGAACTGGTGGACCGGCATCAGCTCGACGGCCGTCACGCCGAGGGTCTTGAGGTACTCGATCATCACCGGGTGCGCCAGCCCGGAGTACGTCCCCCGCAGCTCCGCCGGGATGTCCGGGTGCAGCTTCGTCAGCCCGCGGACGTGGGCTTCGTAGACGACGGACTCGTTGTACGGCACGTTCGGCGGCCGGTCGTTGGCCCAGTCGAAGTACGGGTTGACGACGACCGCGCGGACGGTGTGCGCCGCCGAGTCGTCGTCGTTGCGCTCCTCCGGACGGCCGAACCGGTAGCCGAACACGGACTCGTCCCAGTCCACCCGGCCGGTCACGGCCTTGGCGTACGGGTCGAGCAGCAGCTTGGCGGGATTGCACCGCAGCCCGCGGGCCGGGTCGAGCGGCCCGTGGACGCGGAAGCCGTACTCCTGGCCGGGGCCGACGCCGGTCAGGTAGCCGTGGTGGACGAAGCCGTCGACCTCCGGCAGCCGGATCCGGGTCTCGGTTCCGTCCGGGGCGAACAGGCACAGGTCGACGCGGTCGGCGACCTCGGAGAAGAGCGCGAAGTTGGTGCCGACGCCGTCGTAGTCGGCGCCGAGCGGGTAGGGGGAACCGGGCCAAGGCTGCACTGGGCCTCCACAGGGGCGCGAGGGAACTCCGCCCGGATACCCGGCCGGCGGGGTTCGAATCCGTGACGCGCGCCTCCTCACCCGGACGCCCGGCCGGGGCCGCCGTCGCGGACGGCGGCCCCGGACCGTGTCAGGTGAGCTTGTTCTTGACTTCCTTGGCCTTGCCCTTGGCGGTGCCCTTCGCGTCCTGCAGCGGTGCGTAGGTGCCGAAGAGAGCCGGGTCGGGCTTCGGCGCGGTGCCCGGGCCGCCGAGGGGTTCCGGATCCATCAGGTACTCGATGCCGGCGTCGGTGGTCCAGCTGGCGCTCTTGGCGCCGTCGGGGCCGTCGGACAGGTGCCAGATCGTCTTGTTGTGGGTCTGGTTTTCCTCGTCGAAGAGCGCGCTGGGGGCGATGTCGCCTTCGAGGCCGTCGGCCTTGAGTTCTTCGATCGCGGCCAGCCACTGCTTCTGGTGGACGGTGTCCCGGGCGAGGTTGAACTGGAGCATTTCCTTGACGCCCGGGTCGTCGGTCATGTTGTAGAGCCGTGCGGTCTGCAGGCGGCCCTGGGCTTCGGCCGCGACGTTGGCGTGGAAGTCGGCCAGGAGATTGCCGGAGGCGACGATGTACTTGCCGTTCCACGGGTAGCCGTTGCTGTCGGCGGGCAGCGCCCCACCGCCGCCGACGATCGCCTGCTGGACGTCCATCCCGCCGATCATCGCGGCCATCACCGGGTCCTTGACGGCTTCGGCCGTGACGGTCGAAGGAGCGCCTTCGAGCAGGCGGGCGACCATGGTGGCGAGCATTTCGACGTGGCCGATCTCTTCGGTCGCGGTGTCCATGATCAGGTCTTTGTACTTGCCTTCGATGCGGCAGTTCCAGCCCTGGAACAGGTACTGCATCGTCACGGTCATCTCACCGAACGCACCGCCGATGAGTTCCTGGAGCTTGCGGGCGTAGACGGCGTCCGGCTTTTCGGGTTTGGCTTCGAACTGCAGCAGTTTCGTGTGACGGAACACGGTATTCCCTCCGTCGTCCGGGTGGCGGTCGGAGGGGGCTTTCCCGGTTAGCGGAGGGTTAACCACGGCGATCGCGAAGTGTCCGCTCGGAGGGCGCGAGGATCGACAACGCTACGGTCGCTGTGGTAGTTGAACGCGGAACGTTCGAAGGCGAGTGGAGCGATTACGTGAGCGATCACCAGGAGCGGGTACCGACCTGCCGGCGGTACCAGTGCGACGAGCCGGCCCTCTGGCGGAGGATGTGCGCGGCTCACTGGGCTCGCTGGCAGAACGGGACCGACCCGCTCGACCAGCCGGGCGACGACGGCGAGTCCCCGGGGCCCCGGGTGTGGCAGCCGCCGTTGCGGGAGACCAGCGTTTCGCAGCGCAAGCCCGGCCGGCCGGGGTGACGACGGCGGGGAGCCCCGCCCCGAGGCTCCCCGCCGGGGAGTGGTTCAGAGCGTGCCGGCGATTTCGGCCACGGTCACGCCGATCGGCGTGCTCGGACGGCCGATGAGGGCGCGGAGGTCGCCGGTGGTCTCGGCGAGCAGGCCGTCCTTGGTGTTGGCGTCGAGCGCCACGAGCAGGCCGACGACCGGCTCGGGCAGGCCTGCCTGGGTCAGTGCCTTGGCGTGCTCGTCGGACGGCAGGTCGACGTAGGTGGTCTCGCGGCCGGTCGCCTTGCCGATCTCGGTGGCGAGGTCGGCGTAGGTCCAGGTGACGTCCCCGGCGAGCTCGTAGACCTTGCCTTCGTGGCCTTCACCGGTCAGCACGGCGACCGCGGCCGCGGCGTAGTCGGCGCGGGTGGCGCTGGCGACGCGGCCGTCGCCCGCGCTGCCGGCGAAGCTGCCGGTCTGGACGGCCTGCTTGATCGTCTCGGCGTAGTTTTCGTGGTACCAGTTGTTGCGCAGGATGGTGGCGGCCAGGCCGGAGGCTTCGATCAGTTCCTCGGTCGCCTTGTGCTCCGGGGCCAGCACCAGCGCCGACGTCGTCGCCCGCGGTGCGCTGGTGTAAACGAGGTGGCGGACACCGGCCTGCTTCGCGGCCTCGACGACCGCCTGGTGCTGCGCGACGCGCCGGCCGACCTCACTGCCCGAAACCAGCAGCACCTTGTCGGCGCCCTTGAGCGCGGTGACCAGGCTTTCCGGGTCGTTGTAGTCTGCGCGGCGGACCTCGACGCCGCGTTCGGCGAGGTCGGCGGCCTTCTCGGGGGTGCGCACGGCGGCGACGACCTGGTCGGCGGGCAGCTTCTCGAGCAGGCCTTCGACGACGAGCTTGCCGAGGTGGCCGGTGGCGCCGGTGACGACGATCATGAGGACTCCTTGAAGGTTCAAGTACCTAGTTCTTCGAGGATGTACTAACTTTTCGAAAGTACCAACTCATTGTTAGTGCCGTCACATCCATTGTGCAAACTCTTGGGTAGTATCGAGGTGTGGACGGACGACGAGATGACGGTGACGCCGAGCACGAGGCGCTGGTCGCCGACGTGTTCAGTACCGCGTGCACCTCCCGGGCCGTGCTGGAGCACGTCACCGGCCGGTGGGGCGTGCTCGCCCTCGTCGCGCTCGACGACGGGGTGTTCCGGTTCAACGCCCTGCGTCGCCGGGTTCAGGGTGTCAGCGAAAAGATGCTCGCCCAGACGCTGCAGGCGCTGGAGCGCGACGGCTTCGTGCACCGGGAAGCGCGGCCGACGATCCCGCCGCACGTCGAGTACAGCCTCACGGCCGCCGGCCGGGAAGTCGCGCAGCGGTTGCTGGGGTTGATCGAGGTCCTCGAGGCGAGTGTCCCCGGTGTGCTGGCCGCCCAGGCCCGCTATGACGCGGCCAAAACCGCGAGCGCGTGACATTTGTCCGGTTTCGACGGGAAACCCTTGCGCGGTAAGGCGATCTCGAAAGCGTCGAAAACCCTCCGGTGACCGAACGGCCCGTTGCGCCCGGGTGTCGCCGGAGCTATGTTAGCGCTCACAATCGCTCCGCTTGTGCCGTTCCTGCGTGTCGGTGATCGAGGAGGAGGTTGGCACCGTCGCCGGCCCGCGCACCTGTCGACTCGACGATTTCCGTACCGCATCAGGAGATCACCCATGGCACGACAGCCGAGAACCGCCCGTCCCCGCCTCATCGCGCCGGCCCTCGTCGCCGCCGGCACACTCGTCACCGGTCTGCTCGCCGGCGGTGGTACCTCCCAGGCGGCCACCCAAGGACCTTGCGACATCTACGCCGCCGGCGGCACACCGTGCGTGGCCGCGCACTCCACGACCCGCGCCCTCTACGGCGCCTACAACGGCCCGCTGTACCAAGTCAGGCGCGCGTCCGACAACGCCACGCGCGACATCGCCCCGCTGGCCGCGGGCGGGGTGGCCAACGCCTCGGCGCAGGATTCGTTCTGCGCGGGCACCACCTGCCTGATCACCGTCATCTACGACCAGTCCGGCCGGAACAACCGCCTCACGCAGGCGCCGCCGGGCGGGTTCCAGGGGCCGGCCGCCGGCGGGTACGACAACCTCGCCAACGCCACCGCGGCCCCGATCACCGTCGGTGGCCACAAGGCCTACGGCGTCTACGTGGCGCCCGGTACCGGGTACCGCAACAACAACGCCACCGGCACCGCGACCGGCGACCAGCCGGAAGGCATGTACGCGATCTTCGACGGCACGCACTACAACGGCGGGTGCTGCTTCGACTACGGCAACGCCGAGCGCAACAGCCGGGACAACGGCAACGGCACGATGGAAGCCATCTACTTCGGCAACATCAAGGTCTGGGGCTACGGCGCCGGCAACGGGCCGTGGATCATGGCCGACCTCGAGAACGGCCTGTTCTCCGGAGTCAACCAGCGTTACAACGCCAACGACCCGAGCATCAGCCACCGGTACCTGACCGCGATCGTCAAGGGCGGCCCGAACCGGTGGGCCATCCGCGGGGGCAACGCCCAGTCCGGCGGCGTGTCGACGTTCTACGACGGCGTGCGGCCCAACGTGCCCGGCTACAACCCGATGCGCAAGGAAGGCGCCATCATCCTCGGAACCGGCGGCGACAACAGCATCGGATCCGCCGGCACGTTCTACGAGGGCGTGATGACGTCCGGGTATCCGTCGGACGCCACCGAGAACGCCGTCCAGGCCAACATCGTCGCGGCCGGGTACGGCACCGGCGGCAGCAACACGGGAACCGGGCCGGTGCACGCGGTCGGCGCGGGCAAGTGCCTGGCCGCCCCGAACGCGACCCAGGGCACGCAGCTGCAGATCGCCGGCTGCAGCGGCCAGGCGAACCAGGCCTGGACGCGCACGGCCGACGGCCGCCTGACGGCCACGCTCGGCGGGACGACGCTGTGTCTCGACGCGTCCGGCCAGGGCACGAGCGCGGGCACGAAGGTGGTGACGTGGCCCTGCAACGGGCAGGGCAACCAGCAGTGGACCGTCAACTCCAACGGCACGGTGACGGGTGTCCAATCCGGACTCTGCCTGGACGTCACCGGCGCTTCCACGGCCGACGGCGCGCCGGTCGAGCTGTGGACCTGCAACGGCGGCAGCAACCAGCAGTGGACGTTGGGCTGACCCCGTCCCGGAACGAATCGAGGGCTTTCGATGATCACCGGTGCACCCCCGCGGCGACGTCTCCGGACCGCCGCCACCCTCCTCTCGGCGGCCGGCCTGACGGCGACCGCGCTGGTGCTCTCGCCCGGCGTCGCCGGTGCGGCGAGCACGCTCGGGGCCGCGGCCGCGCAGACCGGCCGGTACTACGGCGCCGCCATCTCGACCGGTCACCTGGGCGAGGCGGCGTACGTGAACACGTGGACCTCGGAGTTCAACGGCGTCACGCCGGAGAACGAGATGAAGTGGGACACGGTCGAGCCCAACCGCAACCAGTTCAACTTCGCGCCCGCGGACCGGATCGTGAGCCAGGCGAAGAGCCAGGGCATGAAGATCCGCGGGCACACGCTGGTGTGGTACCAGCAGCTCGCGCCCTGGGTCGGCGGGCTGGACGCCGGCAACCTGCGCTCGGCGATGCTGAACCACATCAGCCAGGTGGCCGGCCACTGGAAGGGCCAGCTGATCGCCTGGGACGTGGTCAACGAGGCGTTCGAGGAGAACGGCACCCGCCGGCAGGCGACCTTCCAGCAGAAGCTCGGCGACGGCTACATCGAGGACGCGTTCCGCGCGGCCCGCACGGCCGATCCGGGCGCGAAGCTCTGCTACAACGACTACAACACCGACGGCGTCAACGCGAAGAGCACCGGGATCTACAACATGGTCCGGGACTTCAAGAGCCGCGGCGTGCCCATCGACTGCGTCGGCTTCCAGAGCCACCTCTCCGCGAACTCGAACCTGAGCAGCTACCAGGCCAACCTCCAGCGCTTCGCCGACCTCGGGGTCGACGTCCAGATCACCGAGCTGGACGTCGGCGGCTCGGGGACCGGCCAGGCGAACGTGTACCGGCAGGTGACCCAGGCGTGCCGGGAGGTGACCCGGTGCACCGGTATCACGGTCTGGGGCGTCACGGACAAGTATTCGTGGCGGTCCGGCGACACCCCGCTGCTGTTCGACGGCAACTACGGCAAGAAGCAGGCCTACACCTCCGTCCTCGACGCGCTCGGCGGCGACGACCCGGATCCCGGCGGGGGCACCGGCCCGGTGCGCGCCACGGCGTCGAACCGCTGCCTGGACGTGCCCGGCTCGTCGACCACCGCGGGTGCCCAGGTCCAGATCTGGGACTGCCACAGCGGGGCGAACCAGCAGTGGACCCGCGGCAGCGCGGGCGAGCTGAGCGTCTATTCCGGCGGGACGAAACGCTGCCTGGACACCGCGGGCGGGGGGACCGGCGCCGGCACGGCGGCGGTCATCGCGAACTGCAGTGGCGGGAACGGCCAGAAGTGGACCTTCTCCGGGAACGGCACCGTCACGAACGGCCAGTCGGGGCTGTGCCTGGACGTGAACGGCGCGGCGACGGCCAACGGCACCAAGGTGATCATCTGGACCTGCAACGGCGGATCCAACCAGCGGTGGGCGGTGGGATAGGCCCTTTCCGGCGGGCGCGGTCGTAGGCTGGCCGGGTGGACGAACTGCCGGTGGTGACCGAACGTCTGACCGTGCGCCGGTTCACGGCCGCGGACGTGCCGGCGTTCGCCGCGTACCGCTCGGATCCCGAGGTGGCGCGCTACCAGTCGTGGGAGACGCCGGTGCTGGACGCCGAGCGCCTCGTGGCCGAGTTCGTGGCCGCGGAGGAGGGAGCGCCCGGCTGGTTCCAGTACGCCGTGGAGCTCCGCGGCGGAGGGCTGATCGGGGACGTCGGGGTGTGCGTCGACCCCAACCGGATGCAGGCCGAGCTCGGTTTCACCGTGGCCCGCGCACACCAACGGCAGGGGTATGCGGCCGAGGCCGCGCGGTGTGTGCTGGACCGGCTGTTCGACCGCGGGATCCGGCGGGTCTCGGCGGAGTGCGACGCGCGCAACACCGCCTCGGCGCGGCTGCTGGAACGGCTCGGGTTCCGCCCGGAGGGCCATCGCCGCCGGCACACCTGGCTCAAGGGGGAGTGGACCGACGACCTGCTCTTCGGGCTGCTGGCCGAGGACCGCGGCCGGACCGTCCCACCGCCGGACTTCTTCGCCTGCCGGCCCAACCTGCTGGTGCGTGACCTGGCCGCGAGCGTCGCCTTCTACGCGGACGTACTGGGGTTCCGGGTGGGCTGGCGCTGGTCCGACCGGCAGGCCCGGTTCCTCGCCGGGGACGAGCCGACCGAGCCGGGCACCGCGCTCGTCGGTCGCGATCAGGTGCAGCTGATGTTCACCCAGGTCGCCGGCTCCCACACCACCCGCCTGCACCTGGACGTCCCGGCCGCGGCCCAGGTCGACCGGCTGTTCGCGGAGTGGACCGGGCGCGGCGCCGACATCGCCGAACCGCCGTTCGTGCGTCCGTGGGGGATGTACGAGATGCGCCTGCACGACCCGGACGGCAACGTGCTCCGGGTGAGCTCCCCACCGGCGCACCAGACGTCCAGGTCGGCCAGGTCGAGGACGAAGCGGTAGCGGACGTCGCCCGTCGACAGGCGGTCCAGCACCTCGGTCACCTTCGCCGACGGGACGACTTCGACGTCGGCCGTGACGTCGGGCCGCCGCCGGCTGGTGGGGGTCCGCGGACAGCAGGAGGTCGCGCGCTCCCGGACGGCTTGCGTCGGCGGCCTTGGCGGCGGACCGGCTCACGACCGTCGTCTCGGCGCCGAGGGCGACCGCGAGCTCGACCGCCAGGTGCCCCAAGCCGCCGAGGCCGATCACCGCCACCCTGCTTCCGGGCCCGGTGCCGAGTGCGCGCAGCGGTTCCCAGACCGTGATGGCCGCGTGCAGCAACGGTTCAGCGGCCGCCGGCACCGGAACGTCAGCGCTCGGCGCGGTTCCAGATCACCACCGGCGGGGCGTCCGGGTAGTTCGTGTCGTGGGCGATGACCTTGTCCACCTTCGGGTTGTGGCGCAGGATCGGGAACTCGTCCATGTCGAACACGTTGTTGGGACGGCGGGAGGCCAGCTCGTCGCCCTGGCCGGGCCAGCCGCTGGACTTGCCCGGGGTGTTCGGGAGGGCGATGTGCACGTCGCCCTCGGCGTTGTGCGCCAACGCCTTCGACGCGTCCTTCCAGACCTTCTCGCCGTTCGGGTGGTTGTCGGAGAACTTGGGCATCTCGACGCCGTTGTCCTTCAGGATGCCTTCGAGGGTGTTGCCGCCGTTCTTCTTGGCCATGTTGATCGCCGGGTCCTCGATCGAGCCGTGGTACTTCGACTCCGTGATGGGCTTGCCGGTCGCGGGGTCGACGACCGAGTCCTTGATGTGGCCGCCCGACCAGAACCACGACTTGTCCTTGCCCGGCGCCATCATCTCGTCCCACTTCTTCGAGAACTTGGCGTACTGCTCGTCGGTCATGTTGTGCGGCCGGACCTTGCCGTCCGGGTCGCGGAACTCGTCCAGGCCGTCCGGCTTCTTGGCGCCCGGCGGGAGCTTGCCCGCGTCGCCGCCGCCCGCCTGGTTGTCCGGGGCCTTCGGGCCGCCCGTCTTGCCGCACGGGCTCTGCACCAGGCCGAGCGGGTCGCTCTGCAGGTGTGGCTGCTCGACGTAGCCGGCCGGGTCGGGTGCCGCCGCCAGGCCGAGCGGGTCCTGGCTGAGGTACCGGCCGGTCCGCGGGTCGTAGTAGCGGTAGACGTTGTAGTGCAGCCCGGTCTCGGCGTCGCGGTACTGGCCCGGGAAGGCCAGCGGCATCGGCGCGCTGCCGGTCGTCGACGGCAGCAGTTCGCCCCAGAAGCCGGTGCGGGCCTGCCGGTCGACCCGGCCGTCCGGACCCAGGAGCTCGGTCGGCGTGCCCGCCGGCGACGTGATCACCGTGTGGAACCGCACTTCGGTGCCCCGCTGCTCGACCTGCACCACCGGCCGTCCGTCGTCGGGGTGCCGCTCCCAGGTGAGCACGCGCGAGGACCCGTCGTCGGTCAGCTCGATCTCCTCGACGAGCTCGCCGCCGCTCCAGACGAACCACGTCTCGGCGGTCTGCCGCGGGGCGCCGTCGTCGCCGAGCACCCAGCGCCGCTTGGCGAACCGCCGCCCGAGCGGGTCGTAGAGGTAGGTCCAGAAGGATTCACCGGGGGTGATGACGGTGATCAGGCGGTCCAGCTCGTCCCAGACGAGGCGCCATTCCTCCGGCCCGGCCGGGGTGAGGCGCACCAGGCCGGTCACCCGGCCCTGCGGGTCGTGGCCGTACCGCGTCCCGGCCGGGGTGAGCCGGCCCGCCACGTCGTAGGCGAAGCGTTCGACGCCTTCGGGTGCGTGCACCTCGCTGACGCGCCCGGCCGCGTCGAACCCGAACCGGACCGGCCGGGCGTCGTCGATCGCGGCGAGCCTGCCGTCCGGGGTGTAGGTGTAGGCGCGCCGGCCCAGGCCGGTGATCGTCTGCTCCGCGAGCCGGTCCGAGGCGTCGAAGACCTGGCGCTGCACCTGGGTGCCGTCGACCGTCCGGCGCACCTCACGGCCGGCTTCGTCGTACTCGAACGAGATCTCGTGGCCCGCGACGCGAAGGGACACCGGACGGTCGCCGTCGTACCGCCACTCACTGTCCAAACCGGACAAGGTGGTGCGGTGCACTCCCGCGGCGGCGTAGGTCCAGCGCACGCCGACGCCGTTGACGGTTTCCTCGCGCACCCGCCCGCGTTCGTCGCGCACGATCTGCAGGACCGATTCGTTGTTGGCCGCGTGCTCGAGCTGCCCCAGCGCGTCGTAGGCGTACCCGGTCACGCCGGTCGCGGTCCGTCGTTCGACGACGTTGCCGAGCTGGTCGTAGGAGTACTCGGTGACTTCGCCGAGGCCGTTGGTCATCCGCCGCAGCTGACCGGCCTCGTCGTAGGCGTAGGTCAGCCGACGCCCGTCGAAGTCGGTCTCCTCGGCGAGCCGGCCGGCCGGGTCGTAGGTGTAGCGCCAGGTCTGGCCGAGCGGGTTGGTCACGGCGGCCAGCCGCAGTTCCGCGTCGTAGTGGTACGCCGTGCGCGCGCCGGCGGCGTCGAACTCCTCGACCGGCAGGCCGAACGGGCCGTACGTGCGGCGGGTCGTCCGCCCGGCGGCGTCGCGGTGCTCGACGACGCGGCCTTCGGCGTCGTGACGCCAGCTCTCCCGCGTCCCGTCCGGGCCGATCCGCCAGGAACACTGCCCTTCGGCCGTCCAGCCCAGCCGGGCCGCACCGCCGGAGGCGGTGTGCACCAGCCGCGGCCTGCCGAACGGGTCGCGGTCGCCCGGCCGGGCCGACGCGGTGAGCACCGGTTCCCCGCCGAGGGGGCCGGCCGGGCCGTCGACGCGCAGCCGGGTGGAGACGCCCGGAAGGGCGGCGTAGGGATCCGCCGCCGAGGCCACCGCCCGCGCGTCACCCGCGCGCAGCTCGACTTCGCCCGCCCCGGACGGCGTCAGCCGCACCACGGAACCGTCCGGCCGCGTCACCGTCGTCAGCACACCGTTTTCGTAGCCGTAGAAGGTGATCCGGCCCAGTTCGTCGGACTGGGACAGCAGGTCGTCGTAGCGGGTCCACGAGTACCGGCGCATGTGCCCGAGCGGGTCGGTCCGCTCGACGAGCTGGCCCGCCTCGTTCATCCGGTAGGTCCAGGTGTGGCCCATCGCGTCGGTGTACCGGGTGGTCCGGGCGACGGTGTCGTAGGCGAACGTCCCGTTGAGGTAGCGCTCGGCACCGACGCTGCGGACGCAGCGGCCTTCGGCGTCGTAGACGTAGCGGTACCAGGTGCCGGTGCGGTCCTGCCAGCCGACGATCCGGTCGTCGACGTCGTAGTCGAGGTTCACCGGCCGCCCGGTGAACCCGGCGATCTGGGTCAGCTGGCCGAGCCGGTTGTAGCCGTACCGGACGACCGGTGCGCCGCCGGGGACGCCGAGCGCGGTGATCCGGCCGGCGCCCGAGTCGACGCTGATCTCGGTGCCGTCGTCCCGGCGCAGCAGCCGCGGCGCGCCGTTCTCGGCGTACTCGATCGTGGTGCGGGAGCCGTCCTGCTCGATCCGCGTCAGCGGCAGCACCCGGCCGGGGGAGTCCGCGAAGACCAGGTCGCGGGGGCCTGCCGACAGCCGGTAGCCCTCGGCGGTGCGGCGCAGCGGGTGCCGTGGTCCCTCGAGCGGCAGCACGGGCCGGTCGCCGTCGGGCCGCGGGTACACGAGGACCATGCCGTCCTCGGCGAAGAACCGGAGGTGGGTGCGGTCGGCCTCCAGCCGCTGGTCCAATGTGGACGCCCAGGAGCGGCCGAACCACCGGCCCCCGCGGTAGGCCGACAGGTGCGTGCGGGACACCACGAGGTCGCCCGCGTCGCCCGGCAGGGTCAGGTCGACCTGGTTCAGCACCACTTCGCCGGTGGCGACGTCCACCGGGTCGGAGACGCAGACCTTCTTGTCGTCCGGAACCGCGCGGTCGCGGGGGCCGTCGCCCTTCGGATCGCCCTTCGGCTTGCCGCCGCCGTCGGGCCCGCCCTTCGGCGTGCCGCCGGGCGGGCCGGCCTTCGGCGGCGGGTCGGCAGGCGGGTCGCTCTTCGGGGGCGGATCCGTCTTGGGCGGGGGATCGGTCTTGGGCGGCGGGTCCGCCTTCGCGCCCGCCGCGCTGGTGCTGTCGTCGCCCTTCGGCGGCGGGTCGTTCTTCGGGGGCGGCCCGTCGGGGTTGCCCTTGCCCTTGGGGCCGCCGATGTCCTTGGGGCCGCTCTTGATGTCGGCGTGCTTGGGCGGCGGTGCGGCCTTTCCCGGCTTGATCTTCCGCAACGCCTTCGCCGCGTCCGCGAACAGATCACCGGCCCGCTTCAGCAGCGGAACCAGCGCCTTCAGCGCCGTGACCAGCCGTTTACCCAGGTCGGCGATCTTCGACGCGGTCTTCGCC